>Ga0315279_10003789_pt1 | contig 20732 bp, 14 predicted proteins | sample YL17G06_20_MG_FD_203694 | JGI IMG/M metagenome (GOLD analysis project Ga0315279, IMG submission 203694) | Sediment microbial communities from Yellowstone Lake, YNP, Wyoming, USA - YL17G06_20 | ecosystem: Environmental > Aquatic > Freshwater > Lake > Sediment | place: USA: Wyoming | collected... | reverse complement strand
CATCGCCCATTGCCACAAAACTTATGCCCGCCAATCCCGCCTGCTGAGCCATGGCTTGCGATTCAGCAAGGCATTGTTTGACGGCTTCGGAACCTTTCAGGTCGCGGCGGATGTTGCCGGGCGCCCAGATGAAAACGGCAGGTTTGCCCTTTATCCGGTAATAGGCGGGAAGGTTGAAGTAGTTCTTAATCCAGTGGGCGGTGACGTTCCGCCAATCTTCGACGGAATGTGTGTCGGGCGCATTGTGGTTGGCCCACATGATCGCGACTCTCAGCATGTCGCGGTACCGCGCCTTGCGGTATGCCTCGAACCAATGGGTCAAGCTTTCTGAACCGGCCGTCCAGTACCAGTCAACCAGGAAGCAGGAGATGCCGTTCTCGACGGCCCACTTGATTTGCCAGTCGACGCACTCCGGGTTTGATTCGTCGTAGTAGCCGAGCGCCGGACGCCGCATAGGAGCAACGGATCGAAGGCAGTCCCATTTTGCGTCTGAATCCCAACCGGGAAAGTAGAAGGCGCAAACGTCGACCCTCGTCCGGACCGGCGACGGCCTTGGAACGTAGTCGGCCTTCTCGACCGGCGCCGTCTTCAATATAGTCAGCGTCCTTTCGACCATTTTCTCTTTGCCCACCTTCAGAAAAATCTTATGAGCGTTTGGGGTGCGCGCCGCGACAGTCCATGATACCTGTGCCGTATCGCCATGGGCGAGTGAAGGCAATGGCTGCTCAGAGCCGCAGTCGTGGAACCTGAGGTCCGACGAAAGGACCAGCCGTGCCGCGCCCGCCTCGCTCGGGCTGCCGCCGCGATTGGCGATGACGGCGAGGATCCGCGCTGGTATGCCGACGCGGTTCAAGGCGTCTTCGGCGCCGAGATAAGTAACCGCCAGATCCGGTATTCCTTCCGGCTTCTCAACCAGTTTGATTGCATCCAGCCGCACCTTTTCCTCCGGAAGCCGGATCCCGAAGGCTACGACGGCACTGTGCCACTCCCCAATGCCGTTCAGTTCTATGAGGTACGTGTGGGGGTTCGGCTCGGCCTCGATCGCGAACTCGGCCGAGAGCAGGCCGCGTGTGTCGCGCGCGCTCCAAAGGATGCTGCCCGTGGCGTTGATATCTGATTTGAGCGTCACCTCTGCCCATCCTTTGTGTGACACGTCGAGGCTGAGCGGCGGGGCAAACAGCTCGGGGGCGCCTGGGTGCACACGCCATGCCGTAATGTCCCCGTTGAAGCTCCAGGAGAACACGCTGGTGGCTGGCTGCGCCTCGCCGCCCCAGGACATCACACGGACGGCGTCGATCTCGAAATGGGCCCCGTTATAAAGGTCCAGGCGCAACTGGCGTATGACGCCCTCGCTCTGCCAGAAGGGGAATACAACCGCGTCCTTTGCTGTGCCGCTCGCGGAAACGGGAAACCTAACGCTTTTTGCCTCGACAAACCCGCCGTATTGGCCGGTCGTCTCTCCCGTCCAAAACAGTTGGCCTTCTCCGTCGGCGCTCGCCTTGAGGCTTATGACCACGTATTGCCAAGGTTTCGTTTCGACGTTCAGCCCGCCCAGCGTGAAGAATGGATCCGAGTTGATCCCGTCAGCGCAAAGCATCCCGTTCTGAACGGTCACGTTCGCGAGACCTTGGTTGGCCGTCCAGCCTTGCGCATCCGTGTCGAACGTCCACGCGGGAAGCTCCGTCACGCCCATTGATAAAACCATGCTTGCCATGGCAACTAACCACATTGCTGCAACCTCCTGTCTCCTACTTCTAAACTTCAATTATAGCCATCGCGGGCGCTCGTTGCACGGAGAGTCTTGGAGCGTGCACGGAAAGCTCCTTGGCTGCGGGGTGGCATGGATAAGACGGCGTCGTATGAGACCTTCCTTTGGCGATAACAGCGGAACGCGACGCCGTCTTATCCATGCCACCCAGTCCTGGAAGCCATCCCGGAACCTTTCCGTACACGTTCTTAGAAACGGCGGGCGCTACATCATCCGATCCATGTGTGGCTGCACTTGCGGCACGTGTAGCTTCGCTTTATAAACATGAGCGGAATGCCAATCAAGAGGATGGCCAGCCACCGTTTGCCTCCGGTGAGCGGCTGAGTGTTTACATTTACCGAGTCGCACTTGGGGCACCGCAGATAGGTGTCGTCGTCGCTGCTGACATATTCGTCCATGTCGACCTCGCCATCAATCTTGCTCAGGAGCGCCCGCGCGCGCTTGAGGTCTTTTGGATGCACTTTGAGGATGAATCCGCCGGAGGCTATGGCGCGATAGCGGCTGAATCGATGGACGATAGCCTTGATGCCGACCGACTCGAGTTTTGACCGCGCCAGATGGGCCTCCGTCTCGCTCTTGAATGATCTCACGGCAGAGGTGTCGCTGCTCATGGCATCACCGCTGTTCCCGCAGTCTCCGGTTTGCCTTCTCAAGCTCCTCCAAGAGGTATGCGCGGCGGTTCGTGGGGGTCACGTTGATGAACGAATCCTGATCGCTGAGGTCGAACACCCATAGCGCGGCGAGGGGGACCCGTGTCTTCTCGATAGCCGCAATCACTTCGGCGTTGGCTTTCCGTGCCGATTCGGGACCGCCGTCCTTCTCGGTATCACTCGCGCCGAACTCGCCGACGAAGAGGGTCTTGCCGGCCTTTGCCGACGCCTGCATGCACAACGTCAGAATCTCCTCATATGAGGTCTTTTCCTGCTTGAAGCGGCCTTTCTCGTCCATGGGATAAACGTGGACGGAGATCAGGTTCATCGGGTCCGGCGTGACATCGATCAGATTCGATTGGAACTCTCCTTTCGAGTCGGCGGCCCAGGATCTCTCGATGCGCTGATGGTGCGCTGAGGCCCGCGGGAGACTGTGGCCCGTGGTGACAGGCCGAAGCTTATCATGCTTGCGCACCTCCTCCGCGAAGAGTCGGCAGGCGGTGACGATCATGTCATGCGTCATGTCATCCGCGGCGCTTCGGGCCGCGCGCGTGCCCAGGTTCGGCCACACGGGAGGCCGATGGTCGGCGGCGTTCGGGAGGTCGGCCGCAAGGCTATATTCGTTGCCGAGTTCCCAGGCCCAAATCGCTGGTGAGTCCTTGTATCGCTCGACGACCTCGCCTATGTAAGTCCTCATGAAGGCTATGGTCTTGCTGCTGGGGTTCCCCCACTGGTCGCACGACTCATCCACGAGATCCGGAACGCACGGCAGATACCAGAACAGGCTCGGGATGAGACCGATGCCCTTCTCTTCGGCGCTCTTGACTACATCATCGAACAGTCGGAAGTACTTCTCTTTATCCTCACGGTATACTTTCCATGAGACGGGCCAGAATCCGCAGCCTGATAATCGGACGAAAGGAATTCCGCGCTTCGCCAACTCATCGAATCCCTCACGATAGCTGGTGTCCTCCGGATTCTCGAGGGTGCGCGTAAATGCGCTGAAGTAGTTGATGCCCATCGCGCGGTACGGTTTTCTGTCTCGGAGAATCGTGCCATCTTTGCCGACGGTGATGGTCGCAACCGGCGCCTTCGCTTTTTCTTGGGCCGCTGAATAACCGCACGCAAGACAATAGACGAAGACTACAGCAACGATCTTCATGTCCACTCCGTCCATTTTGTCCGTTTCATCTTTACGGATTCGGGCTTTCCTCGACGATGAACCCGTGATAGAGGCCCATGTAGTAAGGCAACAAGTACACCGCGCCGTCCGCCAATCCGGAACCGTTGCCGCCGGTAACCAGGTCCCACGGGTCGCAGTTCCAATGGTTGAAATGCGTCTCGTCGACGGGGATTACGAGGCCGTTCCGTCGATATCCTTTGCCTCTTGCGTTACCGCTTTCCTGGGTATGCGGAGGCAAAGGAAGGATGTCAATGCGCTGGCTGTTCGTGTGGCGCCAATCGGTGCGGTCCAACGGAAACCGCTCGAGCGTTTCGAGGGACTGCTCCAGCCAAGGTCCTTTTGGCGATAGATCGAACGTGCCAAACGGGTCCTGAAACGACGCACCCAGGGAGACGCCGCCATATGTGAAGTTGAAGAACGGATTCAACTCGGGCTGCTCGAGCAGCCAGTAATTGCGAAACGCGAACCGGGCCATCTCGCGCACAACCGGGTCGTGCGAGTAGCGGATGAGGCCGTAAAAACTCATGAAGGCCATCTCATCGTCCGAGTGGTTGCCGGAGCCGACCCCATTCTGCATCTTCGGGACCATCATGTTCATCGCGTAGCTTTCATAGCGCACGAGCATGTCAAAGGCATCGCGGTACTTTGCTTCGCCCGTCATGTGCTCCGCCACCGAAAGATACGACAGGATGCTGAGGGAGTTCAGCCCGCGCTCCGGCGTCCAGAGTGGATTGTGATTGAGTTCACGGGGACTATACACCGCCCAACGCGTAGGTTTCCCGTCCCAATCCACGAGACAGAAGTCATGATCGACCAAGTGGTCTGTGATCGCCTTGACGACGTCGCGAACGCGCTGTTTCTCTTCCTCGGTATCCGCGACGAGGTCGTAGTACAGAGCATAGAAGAAGTAGTGGCCGTCGAGTTCGTCCGAGCTGGTGTCGCACTTCCAGTACCATTTGCCATCCGCGCTCGTGGGCCAGCGCGGCGACATAACCTTCCACAACGAGTCGCCTTTCTGGGCTTTCCGGTCGTTCTCCGGCGTATAATTCTTCTCGTTGGGATTCGGGCCGCTCGTTGGAAGCACTGTCCGGGCCACAAACCCAGGCAACGCCGGCGGGTTTCCCCCTTGGGTTACGGTGCCCAGGAAACGCAACGCTTCGAAGGCGGCCTTGGCCCGTTTCTTTGCCTCGGGACTCTTAGTTGCCGCATATGCGAAGCACTCTCCGGCGCCATACATGCTCGTCCAAAGTCCATCGTTATCGCTGTCGGTTTGAATCCATTCGGTCTTGTCGCCCGGATTCTTCAGATTGACTTCCAGGACGTAACCATACTCCGTGCGGCGGTGATACTTGTCGATCTCATCCTCATAGAACTTGGCCTTATCCTTTAACGTCATCGGCCTCCGTTCGATGAGACTGATGCCTTTCGGCGTTGCGATCCACGCATTGCCGTCGCCATCCACCGCGATGGACCGCACGTGATCATCCGGAAGCCACAGGCGCCCCTGCCGGTACGACCAATGCTTCCCGTCGAACCGGATAGCGCCCATGGCCGTGCCAAACCAGATGACGCCTTCTTCGCCTGGGGCGATGGCCGTGAAGTCGTTGTACGGGAGTCCGTCCCCGCCTGTGTAAAGCGACCATGAACCGTCGGGCGCGGCGCAACCTACGCCTTGAGGACTTGCGAACCACAGTCGGCCGGCAAAGTCGAACACAAGTCCCCGCAAGTCGTATAACGCCCAACTCCGTTTCACGTCTTGGACGCGGAGCAGCGAGTGCTCTTGAGCGGCAGGGTTGGCGAAACGGTATAAACCCGCATCCCCACCGATCACGACGAGGCCGTTGCGGTCCAGAGCCAAGGCCCGGCTCACGGAACGGTCCTTAGTCACTGCGTTAAGACCGTCCGCGGCCTGCAAGGCAGATCCCTGCATCGCAAACACACCCTTGTCCGTTGTGATGTACGCCGAATTTTGCCCCACCGCGAGACCTTGTGGAGAGGTCCCTTCCGGCAAGTCTGCAACATGCGTCGCGCCTTCCGGACCGACGCGGTAGATCCCGCGCTCGGCTATCGCAAGGACATTCGCGGGCGGCGCGGACGCAACCAAGGAAACGGGCTTGTCCGCTAGACCGGGCACGGTTGCCCACGTGCGCCCGGAAAGACGGACCAAGCCTTTTTCCGTTCCTGCGTACACCTGCTTATCTTGCGTGACCGCTACACTACGGACGTCTTCCGTGGGCAAGCCATTGGCCGTGCCGAAAAACGTGGCCACTTCTTGCCGAAATGCGCTCACCTTCACGGATGGCGTCGGGCTCTTCATGTTCTCCTCCGCTGCCATGCCGATTGCTGACACGAACAGACCCACTAGTACCGGTATTGCGGCGATTTTTCTCATATCCTAGATCCTTTCTCCCTCGTGCATGGACCATCCTAGCACAAAACCGGGCGCTGCCGGAACGCTCGGATTCCAGCGATTTCCCTTGTCAAATGTGTTATCGTCCTCTTCGTAAGACAAGCTGGATTGTGAATCGTGCAATCGGTCGTCCGGATCGGATAAAGGAGAACTGGTGAAAGAGTCGCACGACAGCGTCATTCCCGCGAAGGCGGGAATCCAGAGTGTACATTCCGAGCCGCAAACTCCCCACTGGATTCCCGCCTTCGCGGGAATGACGAGCAGCGTTTGGGCTTTCACGCGATGGTCGGATCGCAGCGGCATTGTTCCGCAGGCTCGGAGCAACCGGGAGAGAATGACAAAACATTATTTCATTGAGAGTCTCTGCCTGCTTTTTTTCATTGCCCTCGCGCAGATAGCAGCCGCGGCTGCGAGCGGCAGTAGTTCCGGCACTGAGATGCCTTCCACAGAAGTTGTGCGTGAGAAGGACGCCAAGCGCATCGCACTCAGTCCCGGCCCGCTTCCCGAACCCGGCAAGCCCGGAAAACTGGCGTTTCAGATTCGCGCTCCTTGGATGAAGGGCGCAATGGATATGCGTTTTCCTGAGACGCTCGATTCGTCTCTCGGGCTTCATTTCATTGATCATTTCCGAGCAGACATGCCCCCTCTCTACAAGCTCGAACCGTTTCCGGCATGGGTGACCGATCCTTCATCTGGGAAAATCCGGTATCAGTGCAAGACCCCCGATGGGATGGAATTTGGCGGACAGGCTGTCCCCGGAGACACTTTCGTCGAAATGGAATTCTGGGTGAAGAACGGAACAGTGAAGCCCGTTGAAAGGTTTCGTTGCCAGATGTGCTTTGTGCTTTCGGACGCGTCCGGCTTTACCAAGAGAGACGATCTCTCGCCGGTATTCGCATGGGTTGACGGCAAGTTTACGTCCCTGGCGAAAACCACGCCGACTCCAAAGGAGAAGGGGCGGCGTCCTTGGGTCCTCATGCAGACGAAGAGCCAAGCGAAGGAATACTCCGGACCCCGAGATTATCATGATGGGTGGTGGGTTGTAGACCAGTTGGCGGACTATGGCCTTATCGCCCGCGTCAGTGAGGATCGGAGATATCTCGCAGCCATCGCCTGGGACGCGCCTCCGTTTTACCTTATGACCAATACGATGATCCCTTGCCTGCACGCCGGACCGACCAACGCGTTCAGTCTCCAGCCGGGAGAAAAGGCCGTGTGGCGCGGCAAGATCTACCTGATGCCGAATGATCCCGGACTTCTCCTGTCGCGTTACAGAGAAGACTTCGAAGAACGAAAGAGTACGGGGAGGAGCACACAATAGAAAGGAGGCATTCACGGTATGAAAGTCGGGATGTGCTATTTGTACAACATTCTCGCTTATGGCTACCCGCCCAGGATGCAAGATGGCTTCCGCGCGTTTTCATATGCGTCAAGGATGGGATTCCACTATGTCGAGATAGAGGCGCTCGGGCCTCTATCTCGACATAGTGGAATCCCTTGCGCTCCTGAAGACATTGGCCTCCACTTACGGCGTCGCATTGAAAAACTAGCCAATGACACTTGGGGCACCAACATCTCGTGGTTCCACTGCCGCAAAGGGCGACTTGCATCATGATCGCGTGCTACAATTTACTAGACGGTACGGATGATATATGCGTGGTCCAATTAAGGCGCAGAATAGACTGAAATTGCATTTGACCGGACGAAGGCGTGATCGGACAAACTGTGAATTCATAGTGAAGGAGTGCTTTCATGAGTGCTTCGGAGCATATAGAGGTAAATCCAAAGGTCATGTTTGGGAAACCGGTGATTCGCGGAACGCGGATCACGGTAGAACTGCTCCTGCGCAAATTGAGTGAGGGCGCAACCGAGGCGGATCTCTTGGATGCCTATCCCGGACTTGCGCTAGAAGACATTCGTGCTGCAATTGCTTACGCGGCGGACACGCTAGCGTTTGAAGAAACGGTGATGTTGGACCCGCGTCTTGTGCAGCCGCGTGGCTGATCCATGCGATTCCTGGCGGATGAAAGTTGCGATTTTGCCGTCGTGCGCGCCTTGCGTGCGTCCGGTCATGATGTCATCGCCGTGTCGGAAGCCTGCCGAGGGGCTGACGACGAGGTCGTCGCTCGGATGGCCGTGGAAACAAGGCGGATTCTCATTACCGAAGACAAGGACTTCGGGCGGCTTGTCCACGCGAGTTCCTCGGAGCGTCCAGGCGTGTTGTTCATCCGTTTCCCCGGCAACGCACGGGCAGTCCTTTCATCAACTGTGGTGGAACTTGTCGCTCAGTTCGGTGAACGATTGGCGGGAAAGTTCGCTGTCATTCGACCTAGCCGCATCCGCATCAGGTAAGGGGGCACACGGGATTACGCGAGCATCCGCTCTATTCTTACCGCGATGTTTTCCGGATTGGGCAGCATTGCGTTCTCGATGTTTCTTGCGTAAGGGATGGGACACTCGGGCGCGGCGATCCGAACGGGCGCGGCTTTGAGTAGACCGTGGGCGGCAATTGCCGTGCGGGCGATGACTTCGCTGCCGATGCCGCCGGTTCCGACGCCCTCTTCGACGGTCATGAGGTGCCGGGTCTTGGCGATGGACCTCAAGATAGTCTCCGTGTCCATGGGGTACAGGGTGAGGAGATCGATTACCTCTGCGTGGATGCCTGACTTCTCGAGCAGCCGCGCGGCATCCAGCGAGATGCTGACGCCGAGGAGATGCGAGACAATGGTCACGTCGTCACCTTCGCGCACAATGCGGGCCTTGCCGAGCGGCAGGGTGTAATCGCTATCAGGGACCTTGCCGATGGTGGCGTAGAGCAGTTTGTGTTCGAAGAACAACACGGGATTGTTCGAGCGAATGGCTGATTTGAGCAGCCCTTTCGCGGTGTAGGCATCCGAAGGGGCAACCACGATGAGTCCCGGTATTCCGCAGAAGAATCGTTCCATGGATTGGGAGTGTTGTGCGGCCATTCCGATCCCGCTTCCTTCCGGCGTGCGGATCGTCAGCGGGATCGATGCTTGGCCGCCGGTCATGTAGCGCAGCTTTGCGGCCTGATTGAGGATCGGATCCATGCAGCACGTCAGGAAATCGGAGAAGAGGATCTCGACGATGGGTCTCATTCCCGCCATGGCCGCGCCGACCGCCCCGCCCACGATTGCGTTTTCGCTGATCGGCGTGTCGATAATGCGGTTTTTTCCAAAGCGCGCAACCAATCCTTCGGTGATGTTGAAATAGCCGCCGAGAGTCACGTCTTCGCCCCACAGAAACACCTTCTCGTCGCGGGCCATCTCCTCCGCAATGGCCTCGTTTATTGCAGCCGCGACGGATATTTCTCTTGGTGGCGCGGGGCCGGTTTCAAGGGACGGCAATGTGGCACAGCCGCCCTCGGCTGTGTAACGGGAGAAGAAGCCGGTTCGTGCCGGGTGGATAACACAGCCGAGGGCGGCTGTGCCACATTCTTTCACAAGTTTGGGGAAACCGCCCCTACCGGCGAAGAGGGATTCGTCGTCTGGTGTGTAAACGTCGGTTGTCAATGTCGAGAGTTCCGGCGGAGCGGAGTCGCGCGCGAATTTGACCGCGCTCCGGACCTCCTGTTCCGCTTCGTTCCGTACCTGCTCGATCTTCTCTTTCCGCTCAGGCGAAGCTTGCACGATCTCGTTTTCGAGTCGAAGGATTGGGTCCTCGAGCATGTATCTTTCCTTCTCCTCTTGCGAACGATACAGCTCGGGCTCGCCTTCCATGTGGCCGTGCCAGCGGTACGTCATGCATTCGATGAGTCTCGGTGCGCCGTCGTTCCTCATTTGCCGGACTGTCTCGCGCACCTCTTCGTAAAGGGATTGGACGTTGTTGCCGTCAAGCCTGCGCGATTCGAGGCCGTAAGCTTCGGCTCTCTTGAAGATCATGGGGACGGCGGAATGGCGCTCGACGGGCGTGAACTCGCCGTACAGGTTGTTCTCGATGACGATAAGCACCGGAAGTCGAAGGAGCGATATCATGTTCGCGGCTTCGTGGAACATGCCCTGGTTTACCGAGCCATCACCCGCAATGACGACCGATATGTCGTCACGTCTTGCGTGCTGGATGGCGAAACCTGCGCCCATGGCCAGCAGATAGCCCGCGCCGACGATCCCGTTCGCGCCCAGGATGGACCTTTCGCGATCGGTAACGTGCATCGAGCCGCCTTTTCCGCGGCAGAGGCCGTCGGACTTGCCGTAGATCTCCGCCATCACCTTGCTCATATCAGCGCCTTTTGCCAGGATGTGGCCGTGCCCACGGTGCGTGGTATTGAGGTAGTCCGAATCGCGCAGGTTCATACAAACAGCGGCGGCAATGGCTTCCTGCCCGATCGAGAGATGGATGGCCTCGGTGGGAATCTCCCCTTTCTTGAACGCCTCAGACAAGTGCTGCTCGAAGAGACGGATTCGGTACATCATCCGCAGAAGATCGGCATCCGAGACCCTCGGCACAGTAGGGGCGGTTTCTCCGAAACCGGCCCCGCGAGCGGTGCATCCAATGGTTCCGTCAGTGACGGCGGCTCTGGCGAACTCCGGGGCTGGTTTCGGAGAGACCGCCCCTACCTCGCGCGTGAATTCGATAGGAACGCGCGGGACCTGCTTGATGTCATACCCCGTTTTCCTTCTGCCTCTGAAGAGTTTGAACCTCCTCTTCTTCGCGGCTTTCTCATCATTGGCGAGAAGGTCGCCTTTCCCCATTTCCCGAAGGATGCTCGGATAGACAGCAAAAGCAGGCTTCAAGGCCGGCAAGAGCTTGAGCGCCTTCTGCACGGAGCCTTTAGCGATGATCTTTCGGCTCGCAAGCGCCAGCGGGATGTTCAGGTCTTGGATCCAGAACCGGTGGCCTGTTTCCGAAGAAAGGATCATCTCGACGTCGGGACGCGGCTCCACTTCGGTAGGGTCGAGCTCCTGCTCGACCGCGGTCGAGCGGGAGCTCGACCCTACCGAATCCCAATAGAACGTCAAGCGATCTCCTCTGGCGTCCACATAAAGATCGGTCTCAAGATCGGAGAATTTGAATCGGGCGAGAAGCCCCGTCCGGCACAGCGGGTCCGCAATCGCCGGCGTGTGCACTATCCTGTCCCAGAGCGCCGTAAAAATTGCGATGAATTGCTCTTTTGACTCGAAAGGTGTCACAGGATCCCTTCCACCAGCCTTTCTCAAGGCTATCATTCCCGTCACAGTCTTCTCAATTCATCTGTAGAAGCGGGATGTCGCACAACGGGCCCCGTACGACTGAGTCGGCGATGAACGGCGACGGGAAGACGGCGTGTTGATTGAACTCCGGTCGGTTGCTAGTGTGCTGAATCAAAATTGCAGGATCTTAACGAAGTGGTGGTTCCGGAGCATTTGAGAAGTACAAGCATAGGTCGTGGGTCATTTCCCCCTTTGAAGGGGGTCAGGGGGATGTTGGATTGCCGACACAGGCTACCGGCAAGCGCGCAAGAACATCCCCCTGACCCCCTTCAAAGGGGGAAAATGGCATAGCGGCGCACCATTGCGATAAGTTACAGACAGGATGATTCACTGCACTAGACTGCCGACAGTCGGCACACACGAGAAGATATCAATGGCGTTTATCGTGGCGGAGCCGTGCATCAAGTGCAAATATACGCGGTGCGCGGCGGTGTGTCTCGTGTCGTGTTTTCACGAGGGTGCCAACTGCCTCGTGATCGATCCCGACGTGTGTATCGACTGTGCGGCGTGCGTGCCTGAGTGTCCCACGCAGGCGATCTTTGCCGGCGACGAACTCCCGGAGAAGTGGCGGGATTTCATCGAGTTGAATGCCAGGTACTCGAGGCTCTGGCCGGTAATCGACCGGACGAAAGACCCGCTCCCGACGGCCGAGGAGTTCAAGAACATCGAGCATAAGCGCCATCTGCTCGATCCAAACCCCTTCAAGGAATAGCGCGCGGACCTCCGCAATCAAGCACCGGCCTCTCTTCCTCTAGTGTCATGAATTACAAGACCATCGAATAACTCTTATCCGGAAAAGTGTAAGAAAGTGTAAGAAAGGAGATAAGGGGATGGATGGGGATGGCGTGATTATGCGAAACTCCGTTCTTATCCTCACCCGAATTGACCGAATCATCCCCCTTATCACCATCCATCCCTTCATCTCCTTTCACTTACACACCCACTGACTAATGATACGGATTTCAAACTCATCACAACTAGACTCAGCCATTACATCCGAGCCCACGGCTTCGGCTCCGCAACAGCGATGCCGCGACGATTGCCGCAAGGAGAAGATCCCCGGCGGCGTTGCGCGAGGTCGATGTGGCCGTGGAAAACTTGTCCACGCGCGTGTACGTTCCCGTAACCGTACTCGTTTCGCCTGATGTGATGTCGACGCTGATATCATCGGGCGGGTTCCAGTCAAACCATGGCTTGAAGCAGCCCCAGATGGCGCAGTCAATCTCCTCGAATACGACCGTATACTCCCCGGGCGCCAGCGCCAGCGTCTCGCCGCTCTCGTGCCATCCCCCGCCACTCACGCGCCAGCGCGCCCCTTCAAGCCGCGCGATCGCCGGTTCGATCATGACCTGAAGAAATCCCTCGCCTTCGCCCTCGCCTTCGCCCTCGCCTTCCCCTTCGCCCTCACCTTCACCTTCGCCTTCCCCCTCGCCTTCACCCTCGCCCTCACCTTCCCCTTCGCCCTCACCTTCCCCTTCGCCCTCACCTTCCCCTTCGCCCTCACCTTCTCCTTCTCCTTCCCCTTCGCCCTCCCCGACGGGCCTTTCGTAAGCACCCATATCGATGCCGGGGCCTTGCGGGCGCGACACGCCAAGGATGTCTATTGCGGGCGCCGTAGTCATCGTACCCGTATTGAGGCAAGGCGAACCTTCTGACAGGGAGTAATCACCATTCGAGGGGTCGCTGAATAGCGGATCTGTGTCGATATTGCCCTCCCCGGTAAACCCGCCCTGGATATCCGAGTAGGCAACCGTGCTATGGTCTGTCCTAAAAGGAGAGGAGGATGCCCCATGGTGGTCGCCCCACACGATGCAGTTTGTAAATGCGGTGTAAACGATATCAATCGTATAGTAGGATGAACCGTTGCGGGTGAACGTGCAGTTGGTAACGCCTGCCCTCGGAAACTCCGTCCGACGCGGCATGTCGCTCACCATCGCGCCGCTGAACTGGGCCGAGTTTCCCGAAAACAGGCAATTCGTGAATGAAGGGAAGGGTCCGGAGGGGTCTGGCTCGCTGATGACCGCTCCGCCGACTTGTGAGGCGGAGTTGTTGATGAACGCGCATTCCGATACGATTGCAGCACTTCCGTAGTTTGCCATCGCGCCCGCGCTGCCGCCGATTTGGGTCCCGTATGGTCCGGGAACACTCTGGGCGCGGTTGTTGTAAAAGGTGCAATTTCTTACCACGGGAGAGCACTGGAAATTGAACATCCCCCCGCCATCCTTACCAGAGACCCCCCCCCTCGACCCGGAATCCGTCAATAGTTGCGTCCGCGCCGACGATGCACCGCCAACCCCAGCCGTAAATCACCGTTACGTGCGCTGCCGCGTTGCGTTGGGCACGCGACGCTTCTGAGCCAGCGAACCCGCCGTACAGATCAACACCCGCTCTCATCAGAACGACCTGGGGGCCTGTTGACGTGGTGTAAGTGCCTTCGGCAACCCAGACTTCAGGTGCGAACGGGCCGCTACCTGCCGTCGCCGGCGCAAGGGCCGCCGCCATCGCGTCTATCCCGGCCTGAATGGTGGTGAATGCAAAAGCCCAAGACGTCCCGTCCATTACCCCGGATGTGTTTCGGGCATCGACGCAGGCCCTATTGTCAATGCTGACCTGATCGAGCCATCCCCGATCATTACCGCCGAGATCACTCCCGTCCTTTGAGTAAACCCATTTCAAGATGTGGGGCCCTTCTGGAACGGCTGTCGTGTAACGACTCCAATCCACTTCCCCGGAAATGCTCACGGCCTGCGTGTCGTCTACGTAGAATCCAAGGAAGTCCGCATCTTGCTGCGAGGACACCTTCCAACAGAAGGACACCGTTAACGGGCCGGTAACGGCCGCCTGCAGCATCGAGGCCTGGTTGTCAGCCAGGGCACCGCTCTCGGCGGCATTGGCACCGTCATGGCTTATGATCGTCTCCGCAAACCACGGCAGGTCGGCCCCGCTGGACCACGAGAAGGTGTGGTTGTCAAGGGCATCCGCCAGAGACAAGCCCTGCCCGCTTGCTGAAAAGGCGCAAGCGAGGGAGGCGATGAGCAGAAAGCCAAATAGATACGCCTTTATACTCACGGAGCACCTCGTCTATCAGGGATCAAGTATCCTTTTCCTCTTTTCTCTGCGAACCTCTGCGGTCTTTGCGCCTCCGCGTTGAGTCACATTCCCAACGCAGAGGCGCAGAGACGCCGAGGCGCGGAGAGAAAGCGTCAGAATGGAGAGTAAGAATCTGATGTGTAGTTGCGGAGACTGTAGGGTATTCCTTTCACAATGAGTTCACCCCGGAGTTTCAGGTTCCCTGATTCGTCAATATACGACATGACGTTGCTGTTTGCATCCTTCGTGGCCATGGCATGGACGCCGGGCGGTACGGAGAGATTCTCTTGTCCTTCGGATATAGTCCCGGCGAGATACAGATCGCCGGTGGGCAGGATAGCGGCGATGGGCTCGGTGGGGCTCCTCCGCAGTACGAAGCAGCCTTGGGTGAGATCAAGGTTTTGCCAAGCCGAGTAGCCCGTATTTACGCTTCCTTTGAGCACAACTACGTTGCCATTCTTTACAAACCGGACGAGATCGTTGCCGGAGCCGTCCTTGATACGCGTTGCATTCATGGGTTCCTTCTGATCCGCACTTAACGGAATTCCTGCCGCAGGAAACGCGCCGAACACAAAGGGAATTGACCACATTGTCTCGCTTTCGTTGCGGGTCTGTAGCGTTACGTTCTCGATGGAGGACCCGGTTTGGGCGATCTGGACCGTAGCAACGCTGCCGCGACTATTGCTCCAAGGAGAAGATCCCCAGCGGCGGTGCGCGAGGTCGATTTGGCCGTCGAAAACTTGTCCACGAGCGTATACGTTCCCGTAACCGTACTCGTTTCGCCTGATATGATATCGACGTTGATATCATCGGGCGGGTTCCAGCCAAACCATGGCTTGAAGCATCCCCAGACCCCGCAGTCGATGTCTTCAAACAAGACCATATACTCCCCGGGCGTCAGCGCCAGCGTCTCGCCGCTCTCATGCCATCCCCCGCCACTCACGCGCCACCGCGCCCCTTCCAGCCGCGCCATCGCTGGCTCGATCATGACCTGCAGAAATCCCTCGCCCTCGCCCTCACCCTCGCCCTCACCCTCGCCTTCGCCCTCGCCTTCGCCTTCGCCCTCGCCTTCCCCCTCCCCTTCCCCCTCGCCTTCACCTTCCCCCTCGCCTTCGCCCTCTCCTTCGCCCTCGCCTTCCCCCTCGCCTTCGCCTTCGCCCTCACCCTCGCCCTCACCCTCACCCTCACCCTCCCCTTCACCCTCGCCTTCACCTTCACCCTCACCTTCGCCTTCACCTTCGCCCTCGCCCTCACCCTCTCCTTCGCCCTCGCCCTCTCCTTCTCCTTCTCCCTCGCCGACGGGCTTTTCGTAAGCACCCATGTCGATACCCGTGCCTTGAGGACGTAGCGCACCCATGATATCGGTGGCGGGTGCACCGACTGCCGTGCCGGTGTCGAGACAAGGCGAGCCCTCCGCCAGCGAATAGTCGCCGTTCAGCGGATCGCTGAAGAGCGGGTCCGCGATAATATTCCCTTCACCGGGAAAGGGATATGGGGTATCTGAGTAGACAACAGATCCAGACGTTAACACGCTCAGGGAGTACGCCCCTATACAAGCGTTATCCCAGATAATACAGTTTGTGATTGTCGAGTTTCCCGCGTCAATGACTACGGAAGAGCGCGCAGTGTTGCCTGCGAACGTGCAATTGGCAACCCTGATGTGGCCTGAAGTTGATTTGATTATGCAGCCACCGTAACCGGAGCGGTTGCCGGTGAACAAGCAGTTCGTGAACGACGGAGAGCGTGGATCCGGTCCCGAGCAGTCCGACGTATCGAAGTTGAATACGGAGGCGCCGTACTCGGCATAGTTGTCTGTAAACACACATTCCGAGACCACAGCGCCACTGGATTCAGTGTAGATCGCGCCGCCGTAAGCTGACTGCCAATAATCATCACCATATTGATTGTATACGACCCAGCCGCCTTCTGCGCTGTTGCCGGCAAAAGTGCAGTGTCTGACTATTGGGGAGCATGAGAGACAAACCAAGCCAGCGCCCTTCCCCTCGGGAGCCGTAATGCCTCGTTCAGTGAGGAATCCGTCAATTGTCGCATCGGCGGCCTTGACGCAATACCGCCCGCCTCGGCCGTCAATCACCGTGACATGCTGGTCCCAGTTGCGCTGGCCTCGTGATGACTCGCTTCCGTCGAAGCCCCCATACAAATCGACACCCGGTCGCATAAGGACTACCGGCTGACAATAGCCGCTGGGACCGGTATTATAGATTCCCTCCGCGACCCAGACTTCGTGCTTGTTCGAGCCAAACGCGGCATCGACACCTTGCTGGATGGTCGCAAATGCCGTGCTCCAGGAAGCGCCATCCCAAGAACCGGCTACGTTGTCTGCATCCACGTATACGACGTCGCTTTCCTCGCCTTCGCCTTGCCCTTCGCCTTCCCCCTCGCCTTCACCCTCACCTTCGCCTTGCCCTTCGCCTTCCCCCTCGCCTTCACCCTCACCTTCGTCTTCCCCTTCGCCCTCGCCTTCACCCTCACCTTCGCCTTCCCCTTCGCCCTCGCCTTCACCTCCCCCTTCTCCTTCACCTTCGCCGACGGGCCTTTCGTAAGCGCCCATATCAATGCCCGGACCTTGCGGGCGCGACACGCCAAGGATGTCCGTTGCCGGCGCCGTAGTCATCGTACCCGTGTTGAGGCAAGGCGAGCCTTCTGCCAGAGAGTAATCACCGTTAGCGGGATCGCTGAAGAGAGGATCGGCGTTGATATTCCCCTCTCCGCGAAACCCGCCTTGAATATCCGAGTAGACAATAAAGGAATGCCCTATTCCATTGCCTAATGTGGGGCCTTCCGCATCACCCCATGCGATGCAGTTGGTGAAAATGGCATCATCCAAATCGATGTCCCCATAGTCACTGTAGTTGCGCGTGAACGTGCAGTTCGTAACTCGAATCGATCCCGGATGGCGGCCATCCACGTAGCCGGACATGGCACTACCTCGCCACGCACTGTTTCCGCGGAACACGCAATTCGTAAACGACGGAAACGGGCCGTTACTAGCGGCGCTGGTGTAAACTGCTGCACCGTAGTAGGCGGAATTGCTCACAAAGGTGCACTCAGACACAACGGCTCCACTCAATAGGTTATACATCGCACCGCCGGAACCCCCCATTGGGATCCCGCGATCGCCGAAACCGCCCTCAGCGTAATTGTTAAGAAAGGTGCAGTTCCTTACGACCGGAGAACAGCGAATGTTCGACATCCCGGCCCCGCTTACGCCGGGGCCGACGACATGGCCACTTTGAATGCAGAATCCGTCAATAATTGCATCCGCGCCTTCGACGCGACGGCCACCCTGATCGCCGCCGATCCTGCTGATATGAATGTTCCAGTTCCGTTGCTCACGGCGTGTTTCCGTTCCGGAGAAGCCGCCGTAGAGGTCGATGCCCGGTTTCATCTGAACGATCTGCGAATAGGTGCCCTCTGCTACCCAGACCTCGCTCCTCCCATATGCAAGTGCGGCCTCCATGCCCTCCTGAATCGTGGGAAACGCCGTACTCCATAAAGCCCCGTCCCAAGGTCCCGTCACATTGGCTGCGGCCACATAGACGACGTTACTCTCGCCCTGTTCTTCTCCTTCCCCTTCCCCTTCACCCCCGCACTCTCCCTCTCCTTCTCCTTCGCCGCTGGGTAGTTCCGAACACCAAACATCGTTCAGATACGTGCCGTCTTCAGTTTGGCCTCCTATGACCCAGATCTTGTTGTCGAAGACGACGGTGCTGTGGCCGGTACGCGGGCACCAGGGGGCACACTCGGTGGCCAACGTCCAGTCCACACCGTCATACGAATACCAAACATCGTTGAGGTAGGTGTCGCCGTCATCACAGCCGCCCAGGACCCATATCCGGTCATCCGCTACGACGGCCGAATGCCCCCACCTCGGTGACCACGCAGCAGGGGCCGCCGGATAGTTCCAGTTCGTCCCATCGGAACTGAACCGCACCCAGTTATCGGGGATCTCTGTATAGTTCGTGACGGCTTTGCCCCCCAGTATCCACATGTTGCAGCCGAACACCACGCCCGGACCGCCGAAGCCCAGATGCCTGCCTGTACTGGACCATGTGTTGCCGTCACTCGAGGATGTGACGCATTCCGAAGCCACGGGATAACAGTTTTCAATGGGACCGGGGCCACAATAGAAGTCCCATCCTCCAATCCGCCATATTCTGTCTTGAAACACAAGGTCGGTCGGGTCAAAAGGCCCGGAGTCTGTGTGCCACGTCCAGTGGAGGCCGTCGGCCGATGATGCGATACCGCTCCCATCAAGCCACATCTGGCCCTGATGAACGAAGCCGGCGACGGAAGATACGTAACCGAAACCGGCCGGGCAATCGGAAAAGGCGGGATTGACGTTTGTCCAATCCAGGCCGTTGGATGATGACCAAACACCGTATGCGGGATCCTGGTATCGGGTCCTTCCGCCTATTATCCACAGCCTGCCCTCATAGGCCAGGCTGGAATGACCGGCACGGGCTGTCCACGGAGCCGTGGGCGGCGGATAAGGTCGCTGCCAATTCACGCCGTCCGTCGAACTCCACATGTCGTTCATGTCATTGCCATCGCTATCCGTCCCGCCGATGAGCCACATTTGCCCTTCGAAGGACAGCACTGCGTGGCTTCTCCTTGCCGGCCACGCGGCGGCGTCGGTCGCGAGGTTCCAGTTGGTTCCGTCCGTGGAATACCAGACACTGTTTGACCCAAGGGACGGTGAGGCACCCGTTCCGCCCATAACCCACATCTTACCGTCGTAAACGACGCTGGCGAATAGCCACGGCGTTGGGGCTGTACCCGTTGCGTAGTACCAATTGACACCATCGCTTGACGACCATACATCGTTGAGCCCGTTTCCTCCCAGAATCCACATCTTCGCGTCGAAAACAACCGAACAATGGTCCACGCGCGGTGCCCAAGGCGCATTTGCGGTGGCCAGGATCCACTCTTCGCCATCGGAAGAGTACCAGACATCACTAACGATGGGTGTCGTTCCCGCCGGACCCGCCACCCCGCCGAGCACCCACAATTTGTTATCGAAGACCACAGCGCTATGGCCGGTCCGATTCCCCCATGGCGGACTATTCGTTGCTTGCGTCCAGCTTCCGCCATCCGTTGAAAACCAGACCTGGTCATCAGACAGGACCCACATTTTGCCAGCGTAGGAGATGCAGTTATTCCGCTTCATCCCTGCCGGCCAAGGCGGCTCCGGGGCCATAGCCCACTGGCCGCCGTCGGCGGAATACCAAACTTCCCGGCTTGCCACCGTGCCGAGATTGCCTCCGAGCACCCACATCTTACCCGCATGTACTACAACACCGTGCCCATCCCGCGGCGCCCAGCAGTTCTGAGGCAGCACCTTTTTCCAATCGCGCCCGACTGTCCCGCCTTCCCCCTCCCCTTCTCCTTCGCCCTCACCTTCACCTTCACCTTCGCCTCCTGAAACGATTGTCAACGTAGCGATATGGGATGTCTGGGTTCCGTCTAAGTTACTTACTGCGCAGACGTAATCTCCGGCATCCGCCTTTTCTGCGGCCAGAATGCTGTACATCGATTCTGTCATCCCGGGAATCGGCTTTCCATCATGCCTCCATTGAAAACTCAGAGGAGGCAGGCCTGACGCCGCCACCGTGAAACTCGCGGGTTCCCCAATGTTGACCGTCATGGAGATAGGTTGGGTCGTAATCTGTGGCGGGAAAAGCACCGTCAGGATTGCCGCATTCGAGGTCGTGCTTCCCGCAGGGTTCGAGACAACGCAATCGTACCCGCCCGCATCTGATGGCTGGACCGACAGGATCTGATATTGCGACTGGGTGGCCCCGTCAATGTTTGCGCCGCTATGGCGCCACTGGTAGGTTCCCAAGTTCATCCCAATAGCCGCAATCGCAAAACGTATGCCGGCGCCAGAATTCACTGCCTGTGATACCGGTTGCTCTATTATGTCAGGCGCCATCACGGTCAGGGTGGCAACGTTCGAAACCACACTGCCAAGGGAATTCGATACCTCGCAGTCGTAATCCCCGGTATCTGACGGTTGTGCCGACGAAATCTGGTACATGGATGCTGTGGCGCCCGGAATCTCAACGGCCTCGTGCCGCCACTGGTAACTCAGTGTCGGACTCCCCTCCGCTTTCAACTCGATCGTCACTGGATCACCTGCATAGGCCACTTGCGAAACCGGCTCAATGGTGATGAGCGGAGCCATATCTTTGAGCGCGTATATGCCGTTGTCACACCCGATGTAGAGCCCACCGTCCGAACCAATCGCAGGAGACCCTCTGACTATGGACGGCATCCGATACTGCCATCTAATTCCAATTCGCAGTCAAAGTGAGCTTATGATCCAATGCCAACCAGTGAGGGACTTGAGTGCAGTGGGCGTTCGCTGCATTTTTTGCAGACCGTGTCTCAACTGCTG
>Ga0315279_10003787_pt1 | contig 20736 bp, 18 predicted proteins | sample YL17G06_20_MG_FD_203694 | JGI IMG/M metagenome (GOLD analysis project Ga0315279, IMG submission 203694) | Sediment microbial communities from Yellowstone Lake, YNP, Wyoming, USA - YL17G06_20 | ecosystem: Environmental > Aquatic > Freshwater > Lake > Sediment | place: USA: Wyoming | collected... | reverse complement strand
GTATCCGTCGGGACGAGATAGGTTTCCCTTTGAGATCGGATCGATTCAATAGATTTCTGCATCGCTTCCTGCGTGACGTGGAGGTGGCCTTCGAGCTCAGCTATCTTTGCAGAGTCGTCGAGTCCCGTGGAGATCACGCCTCGTAGTCTTCCAACTTCACTAGCGACTTCGTAGCTAACCGGTATAATCTCGCCTTCCCAGCTTGGGATTGCGTTCAGAGTTGGAGCGGTTGGTTCAACCTCGACTGACAGTTGATCTTCGTTAACGGCAATAACCTTCCATGTTTGACCGTGCATGATCAGCTCGGTTCCTGACTTGCACTTGCGCGCGACGAAGTCTTGATCGAGCGTGCCGATCTTGCGCTTGCGGAAGAAGTCGAATACGAAGTATCTCTTCATGTCAGGTATCATCGACAGGTTTTGGTAGTAGTACCTGAACGTGTTTGGAGACCGAACTCTAAGCACGTCCTCCTGGACTGTGACTACTCTGCCAGCTCCGAGCTGCTTCACAACTGACATGAAAGTCTCGGGCGCCAATTCACGGTATGGGTATGCGCGTTTGACGGTCTCAAGCGCTTCTCCAACGGTGAGCCTGCGAAGGTCTAGGACTAGGCCTGCTATCTGATGCGCCAACACGTCAAGCGCGTTCTCATGAATGACTGTTGGTTCGAGCCTCTCGTTCTCTGCGTTTTGCGCGATAACGGCTGACTCAAGAATGTCGTCCACAGATGTGCCTACGATGAGGCCTTTCGCGACGCCGCGTAGCCTGTGCTCGCTTCTGCCTATTCTTTGGATCAGGCGAGCTGCCTGTCGTGGTGACATGTATTGGATAATGAAGTCGACTGAGCCCACGTCGATTCCTAATTCAAGCGAGGACGTGCAAACGACCGCTTTCACTTTGCCGGTCTGGAAGTCTTGTTCTACTTCTTCCCTAATCTCCTTTGACAGCGACCCGTGGTGAACTCGGACCGGCGCGTTTGGATCAAGAGCCCTCAGTTGAGACCCCACGGCTTCCGCGTGTTCGCGGGTGTTCGTGAAAACAAGCACGGAGTTCTTCTCGTCTATTAGTTCCGCAATGCGTCTCGCACGTCCGATTGTGGACGGCGGAACACAGAATCTCTCACCGTTCTTTCGATCTGTCGATGTCGGTGAAACGTAATCAACTTGGACCTCAAACCCTCGTCCCTCCTTGGACTTCACAATCACTGCGTCTCTTTCTGATCCCGCAAGGAACTTGGCTATCCTATCCTCGTCTCCGACGGTTGCTGAAAGTCCGATCCTCTGGAAATCTTGGCTCGTGAGATTCCGCAAACGCTCGAGTCCAAGCGCAAGCTGGACTCCACGCTTGTCCGTTGCCAGCTCGTGAATCTCGTCCACGATTACCCATCTAACATTCCCAAGGTGCTGACGCATACGTCTGCCAGGCAGAATGGCTTGAAGCGTCTCCGGCGTAGTAATCAGCATGTGAGGTGGAGACTTGGCCTGGAGAGCCCGGGTAGTAGCTGCTGTGTCGCCATGTCTAACCTGAACCTTGATGCCAAGCTCTGCGCCCAAGTCCGTGAGTCTTCGCAGGATATCTCTATTGAGTGCACGGAGGGGCGTAACATAAAGTATCGATATGCCCCGTGTTTCGTCTCTACTTCTCGCTGCAACAAAGAGATCAAAGACGGGAAGGACAGCAGCAAGGGTCTTCCCCGTTCCGGTCGGGGCTATGAGAACTGCGTTCTTGCCTTCAAGAATCGGCGGAATTGCAAGCCTCTGAATATCGCTAGCTTCAGCTATCTCGAGTTTCGTAACCTGCTCCTGCAACGGTTTCTGCAGCAGAGCAAATGCATCATCAAGCAAAGACGAACGCTCCTGACTCAACATAGCTGAATTGCGAGGGTTGCAGCCGAGCTTGTGATCTTGCTCGTCTCCAAGTTCGTTCTGCGATCTTGGTCTTCGGTTTATTGGTTTCGTCGACAGACGGTTGGCCAGTCTCGAATCAGAAATCTATACGCCATGCCCACCGGCAGAATTGTGCGGTCAGCTCTTCTCGTATGCAAGGTACACGAAGGTTAGAACAAGTGCCACGGACGCGAGGATCACGATCCCAATCTGTAGGAGGGTGTAGAATTCGTCGGGTGTCAATGGTGCTCGCCAACTTGCCTGCGTAGGCCGAGGGTTCTGATTTAAACAATTCTCTAATCCCAGGAAGGGAGGTTAGGGCGTGCTCTCAGTCCTCGCCCTCCACTGTTGGGTGATCTTACTGTACTGGGCGTCCCGAAGGTCACTGGTTTCATATCTTCCGAGCACAGACGAGATTCTCTGTGCAATTATGTGGTAGCACAGCGCCCTCTTGCCGTCCATTACTCGAAAGTAATAGTCGTCACAGTTGCAGAAATTCGTCTCCGGGATGACTTGATAGACTCCCTTTCTGCCTTCCACGGTCCAAATCGTTCTTCCGCTAGGTTTGAACTTGTATCTGTACACCTTTCGCTTCTCCACCAGCTCTAGGGCATTCTTGAAGCGATCGCCAAACTGTTCCTCGAGTCTGGCTCGTTGAGAATCTGTCAGCTTGTGAGAGGATGCTATGTCCTGACATACGCTTTCGATCGTTGTCAGTTCTTTGTCGTATGCTTGCGACATAGCGTATCCGGCCACTTTGGCTAGCTCATGAGAACTTCAAGCCTTTCATTAAGGATATGTTGAAAGAAACCTACTCTGAAGGGGTCAGGGCAGTCGGAAAGGGTGGTGCAGCTTGGTCGCCTACAGTCTCGCGCCGGTGAATGATTCTCCCTCTCTGCTGCTGCAGGGCGAAGGCGAGCGAGTTCTCGTTGTGGGCGACCTACACATCGGATGGGAGATAACTCTCTCACAGCAGGGCATTCATGTACCCTCGCAGACATCCAAGCTCGCAGATCGCCTGCTCGACATAATCAGGAAGTCAAGCCCGACCAAGATCGTGTTTCTAGGCGATGTGAAGCATTCAGTCGTCGGAGCAGGGCTGGAGGAATGGAGGGATATCCCGGAGTTCTTTGAGAAGATCGTCCCACTTGTTTCGGACATACAGATTATCCAAGGGAACCATGATGGGAACATCGAGCCGATGACCCCTAGGCAGGTGAAGATCATTCCTCCAAGCGGGATCGCGTTGTGGGGAAGATACGGCCTCTTTCACGGACACGCCTGGCCGGCTCCTGAACTCCTAGGATGCGAGTCTCTGATTCAAGGCCACCTGCATCCCGCTGTGGCATTCACTGACGCTCTGGGTTACAGGATCACGAGGCCGGTCTGGGTGCGAGCACCATGCGATGCAAAGAAATTGGCTCGCGCGATTTTGAAAGAGTCGAAACGCCGGAAGATCAAGAACATCGAGGATACGGTTAGAGAACGCTACGGAGTCGAACTGAGGGTTGCTCGCTGCCTGTTCGTTCCTCCATTCAATGACTTCTTGGGCGGTCGGCCAATAAACGTGAAACAGCGTTCTGGATCAAGCTGGACGAGAATTGATTCATTCGGTCCTCTACTGAGAGGAGGAATCGTTAACATGAATGAGGCGGAGGTCCAACTCTTAGACGGGACCTACCTCGGAACCGTCAAACAACTTCGTGCATTTGCCTAGGTTTGCTGCCATGCAGCGTGGTGGGCATGCTGGACAGAGAGTATAGTCTAGCATGTTTACGGTAAATATCTCCTTGCTCAGAGTAAATATAATAGTTGACGAGAACCCCACGCAAGCTCCGAGTATAGTCCGAATGATCTGCTGCCCTGAAAGGTGATCTCGTGACCCTAACCGAGATTCTAGAAAAGTATCCCAAAGGTGATCGTGGATTCCTGATCCCAATTCTTCAGGAAGCACAGGAGTCCGATGGGTACGTTTCACCTGAAGCCGTGGACGAGATCGGGGCATTCACCGGAGTGTCACCCGGCGAGATCTTTGGTGTCGCCTCATTCTACGCCCACTTTCGGTTCACGAAGCCGGGCAAGCACACCATCAAGGTGTGCAGGGGAACGGCGTGCCACGTGCGCGGTAGTGCTCGCATCCAAGAGGCGGTCGAGCGTCAATTGAAGATCAAAGCCGGCGAGACGACACCTGATGGACTGTTCAGCTTGGAGCGAGTAGCCTGCTTCGGCTGCTGTGCTCTCGCACCAGTTGTTGTGATGGACAAAGATGTCCATGGCCGTATGACCTCAACCAAAGCGCAGATCTTACTCAGGAAACGTGAGGCTTCATGATGGGAACGCTTCGTGAACTGAGAGCAATAGCGCTAGCTGAATGGCAGGCGCTTGAGCAGGACAGCCGACCCTGCGTCCTAGTCGGCGCAGCCACTTGCGGCAAAGCGGCCGGCGCCCTTGACACTCTCACAGCCTTCCAACAGCAGCAGGCAAAGCACGGACTTGACATGACCATCACTCAGGTCGGTTGCATCGGCGTATGTTACGTCGAGCCTGTGGTAGCCATCCGCAAACACGGACAACCCATGATATTGTACGGCAACGTCAACGCCGCGGCCGCTACCCGCCTGACCGAGAAATGGATACTGGGCGACGATCCTTGCGTCGATTTGGCCATTGGCACATTTGGCGATCAAACATTCCGCGGAATCAATCCCATTTCCTCAAATCCAATGCTGGGAACGAAACCACGCAGCATCCTGCGCAACTGTGGAATCATTGATCCCACCAGCTTCAACCACTACCTCGCTCGCGGCGGCTACGAAGGTTTCGAGAAGGCACTGACCTGGGCTCCGCAGCAAGTGATCGACGAGGTGAAGAAATCAGGCCTGCGCGGTCGTGGCGGCGCCGGTTTTCCCACCGGCGTAAAGTGGCAGATTTGCCGCGACCAACCGGGCGACATCAAGTACTTGATCTGCAACGGTGATGAGGGCGACCCTGGCGCGTTCATGAATCGCTCCCTCATCGAGGGCGATCCTCATGTAGTGCTTGAGGGCTTGGTGATCGGCGGTTACGCACTCGGTGCCAAGGAAGGCCACGTCTACATACGATCCGAGTATCCGTTGGCGGTAGAACGACTCAAGTTCGCGATAGGGCAGATGCGGGAAGCTGGGCTCTTGGGTGAGAAGATACTCGGATCCGACTTTGGGTTCGATATCAAGATCAGAGAAGGGGCCGGTGCGTTCGTCTGTGGTGAAGAGACAGCCCTGATGGCCTCGATCGAAGGCAAGCGAGGAATGCCACGACCAAGGCCTCCATTCCCGGCCACCTCAGGCCTCTGGGGCAAGCCTACGGTAATCAACAACGTGGAGACACTTTCCACCGTGCCTCTGATCATCCGCATCGGCGCCGAACAGTATGCTCGTTACGGCACCGAGGGCAGTAAGGGTACCAAGACCTTCGCTCTAGCGGGAAAGGTCAAGAACACGGGACTGATCGAGGTGCCATTAGGCACAACCCTGCGGCAGATAGTCTTCGACATCGGCGGCGGAATTCTCAATGACAGGCAGATCAAGGCGGTGCAGACCGGCGGTCCGTCAGGCGGCTGCATCCCGGCCGGCCTGCTCGACACGCCAGTAGATTACGAGTCTCTGACCGCAGCTGGCAGCATCATGGGCTCGGGAGGAATGATCGTTATGGACGAGGACACCTGCATGGTCGATGTCGCCCACTATTTTCTCTCGTTCACGCAGAAAGAATCCTGTGGCAAGTGTCCTCCCTGCCGCGTTGGAACCAAGCGCATGCTTGAGATCTTGGAGCGGATCAAGGCCGGCGAAGGTGAGCCTGAGGATATTGAGCGGCTCGAAGACCTTGCCCGAATAGTGAAGTCCGGATCCCTATGCGGCCTTGGCCAGACGGCGCCCAACCCTGTGTTGACCACACTACGCTACTTCAAGGATGAGTATCGCGCTCATATCACGGAGCGCCGCTGCCCTGCAGCGGTATGCCAAGCTCTGATCACCTATGAGATCACAGATTCCTGCAACGGATGCACCCTATGCACTAGAGTGTGCCCCAGCAACGCCATCACCGGCGAAAGGAAGCAGAAGCATACCATAGATCCCAAGGCATGCATTCGCTGCGGCGCCTGCTTCGACAGCTGCAACTACAACGCCATCATTGTCCATTGAGGTGAGACGGAGGATCCACAACATGGCTGTTTCAGTAACGATCAACGGAACCAAGACCACGGCTGAACAGGGGATGACGGTCCTCGAAGCCGCCCAAGCCAACGGCATCTACATCCCGACTCTGTGCCACCACCCGAAGCTCACGCCCGTAGGCGCCTGCCGGCTATGCATAGTAGAGATCGACAAGATGCGGGGCTTCTCCACTGCATGCACAGTCCCAGTCTCCGACGGCATGGTTGTGCGCACCGAGACGGAAGCTCTACAGAACATGCGTCGGGAGATCCTCTCCCTCATCCTATCCGAGCATCCATACACCTGTCTGGTGTGCGAACGCCGAAGCGATTGTGATGATTTCCAGACCACAGTCCGTAAAGCAGCCGTGACCACGGGATGCCAATACTGTCCCGACAACGGCCAGTGTGACCTGCCGAAACTGGTGGACTATCTGAAACTGCGCGAGATCCCCTATCCCATCTCCTATCGGGGACTTCCGGTCGAACAGGATGACCCATTCTTCGACCGCGATTACAACCTCTGCGTCCTCTGCGGACGCTGTGTACGTGTCTGCCAAGATATTCGACACGCAGGGGTCCTAGCCTTCACATACCGAGGCAGTCAGGCTATCGTTGGAACAGCATTTGGTCGATCACATCTTGAAGCTGATTGCCAGTTTTGTGGAGCATGCGTGGATGTCTGTCCAACCGGAGCCTTGGCTGACAAGCGCGGCAAATGGGAGGGTGTGCCGACCTCCACAGTCCTGAGCGTGTGCCCGTATTGCTCCGTCGGCTGCTCGGTGAATGTTCAGGTGAAGGATGGCCGGGTCATCCGAACGGTAGGCCGTGATGATGGCCCCACTAACGACGGGCAGCTCTGTGTCCGCGGCCGCTTTTGCGTAGTAGATGTTGTGCACAGCCTGACCCGGCTGAAGACACCACTCGTACGACGTAACGGACGGTTGGTGGAGGTCTCATGGGATGAAGCATTGCAGGCGATCGTGCAAGGCCTCGACCAATATCGAGGCGATCAATTCGCCGCCATAGGCTCTGCAGCAGCAACCAATGAGGAAAGTTATGTTCTACAAAAATTCGCGCGAGTGGTGATGCATAGCAACAACGTGGCGTTGGCCGCCGGCCTCCCCAAGCACGAGAATGCGGAGGAGCTTGTGGACACCCTCAGAACAATCAGTGGACCACTCATTCCAGACATCCGAAAGGCCGCGTGCATCCTCGCCATCGGCACCAATGTTTTCCAATCCCACCCCATCATAGGAGTCGAGATCCGTCATGCTCTAAGCAAAGGCGCGCGCCTAATCACGGTGGATACCTGCGAAACCAACATGGCGAAAGGCTCGACCGTATGGCTGCAGCCGAAGATTGGAACCGACCACATCCTGCTGGCCGGAATGATCAAAGCCTTGGCGAAAGAGCGACGCACTCCGGAACTGGCTAAACTGGACCTCGCTGAAGTTGCCTCAACAACCGGAGTGAAAGAAGACGCCATTGTGAGCGCAGCAAACATGCTGGCGCAGCATGCCCCAGCAATCATAATCTATGGTTCCGGTGTGACCCATTATCCCACCGGTCCGAACGTCATCAAGGCAATTCGCAGCCTGGCGTTCGTTGCAGGTAATGTTGGAGTCATCGGGGTGCAAGGCGAGGGCAACTTCGTCGGTGCCAACGACATGGGCGTCCACCCAACCCTCCTCCCGGGCTACCGCTCTGTACCGACTACGAGGGCGCGGAAGGATTTCGAGACCAGATGGGAAGCTTCGCTCAGCGCGACTCCAGGCCGAACCTGCGAGGACATCTTGGCCGGAATCCGTCAAGGAGAAATCAAGGCTCTCTGGTTGGCCGGTGAAGTCCCGCCCCTGAAAGACCTCGCCAACCTAGCATTCTTGGTGGTGCAGGATATTGTGTCAACAGACAACCTCCAGCACGCTCACGTTGTGCTCCCGGCCACGACATTCGCTGAGATGGATGGAACATTAACCAATTTGGAAGGCCGTGTTCAGCGCGTGCGCCAAGCGATCCCACCTGTCGGGGTTTCACGCCCCGGCTGGATGATTCACCGCGATGTCGCAGACCTCATGGGAGCCGGACACTGGAACTACAGTTCAGCGGCAGACGTTATGGCTGAGATAGTGTCGCTGGTCCCGGCCTACCGAGGCGTGAAGTATGAGACACTGGATGTAAACGGTGTGGTACGCCGTTTCGAACCAGCGGTGAAAGCACAATTTGTGCCGTTCGGCCTGGAGAGGATGCCGCAGCTCGTCAGCGACGAGTTCCCCTTCACCTTGATCACCGAACGCAACCTGTGCTATTATCATGGAGCCTGCCTGACCGAGCAAGTCAAGGGAATGAACCTAGTCAAGAACGAGGAAACCCTACAGCTGAACTCATCGGATGCCACACGGCTAGGCATTTCCGATGGAACCGTGGTGAAAGTTGCGTCACCATATGGAAACGCTGAGTGCGTTGTCCAGACGAGCAGTGCAGTGCCCGAAGGCGCCGCTTTCACAAGCATCAACCGTGTGACAGGTTCACCACTGTTCCCCACCTTCGCACCTACCACCAAAGCATGTGCTGTAAGGATCGGTGAACGCTCGCGGCGAGGAGAGGTGTGAGATTTGGCCGATCAGACGATGATCAAGACTTCGAAGGAAGATCGTCATTCCAAGGACCCTGTTGAACCGGGGCCAGTCACGGTTCTGGTACGTGAGCAGTTGGCGCCCAACTTGCAGTTGCTCACCGTGCGGACCCCTGTTGTCGCCTCCAAGATCCAACCCGGACAGTTTGTCATAGTCCGGGCCGATGAGTACGCAGAACGCATTCCCCTCACAGTGGCCGACTGGGACAGAGAGAAAGGCTCGGTCAGTTGCGTGTTCATGCAGGTGGGCACGTCGACATACAAGCTAGGCAGATTGAAGGCCGGCGATGTGCTGGCCACATTTGTGGGCCCGTTGGGCAAGCCACTGGAACTGGACCGATGGGGCACTGTTGTCGTTGCAGGCGGATGCTACGGCATTGGGAGCATATACCCGGTCGCACGGGCTTTGAAGGAAAAAGGCAACCGGGTCATTTCTCTCATCGAGGGACGCAGCAAGTTCCTGCTATACTGGCTAGACCGATTAGAATCCGCAAGTGACCGAGTCCTAGTTTCCACAAAAGACCGTTCAATCGGGAAAAGTAGGGACGGGCCCGATGCTATCAAGGATCTGTTAGGCTCAGGCGAGCACATTGATCGCGTGATCGCCATCGGCTGCACATTCATGATGTATCAGATGGCTGAGGCAACTCGGCCTTTCGCGGTCAAGACGATCGTCAGCCTGAACCCCATCATGATCGATGGGACAGGAATGTGCGGCGCATGTCGAGTCTCAGTGGCAGGTGAAACGAAGTTCGCGTGCGTGGATGGACCGGACTTTGATGGTCACCAAGTTGACTGGGGTCTCTTACTGTCGCGGCGAAAGGCGTACCTTGGCCCCGAGACCGATTCAGGGGAGAGATAGGCTGGAATGTCGAAGAAAGCAAAACAGATTATCCCGAAGAAAACGCCCATGCCAGAGCAACCCCCAGCGGAGCGCATCAAGAACTACGATGAAGTCCCCTACGGCTACACGCCTGAACAAGCGATGGCCGAAGCGAAGCGCTGCCTAGAGTGCGCGCGCCCATTCTGCGTTGAAGGCTGCCCGGTAAACATCAACATCCCAGCCTTCCTGAAACTGACGGCTGAAGGAGACTTACGCGGAGCAATCAGTATCATCAAAGAAACGAACGCGCTACCTGCCGTCAGTGGACGCGTGTGTCCGCAGGAAGAGCAATGCGAGGGAAAGTGTGCTCTGTCGAAACGCTTTGAGTCCGTGGCAATTGGTCGGCTAGAACGATTCGCCGCCGATTGGGAAGCCTCGCAAGGCACCCCTCCTGTCCCTGAATTGCCGACACCGACAGGGAAGAAGGTGGCTGTCGTCGGCTCCGGCCCAGCCGGAATCACAGTTGCAGCTGACCTCGTCAGGAAAGGACATCACGTAACCATATTCGAGGCGCTGCACGAGCCGGGTGGTGTGCTCGTCTATGGCATCCCGGAGTTCCGTCTGCCTAAAGCCATCGTCCGCCGTGAGGTAGAATACGTGTGCCGTCTGGGGGTTAAGCTGGTCAAGAATTTTGTTGTAGGCGCCGCTGAGACTGTGGACGAGCTGCTGGAAGAGTATGACGCGGTCTTCCTAGGAACAGGGGCCGGATTGCCGTGGTTCCTGAACATTCCTGGAGAGAATCTGAACGGCGTGTACTCGGCGAACGAGTATTTGACTCGAGCCAACCTGATGAAAGCCTATCGTTTTCCTGAGTACGACACGCCGATCGCTCGTGGCAAGCGTGTTGCCACTGTCGGTGGAGGCAACGTGGCCATGGACTCTGCGCGCACCGCATTACGTCTCGGCGCTGAAGAATCGATTATTGTCTATCGCCGGTCGCGCGAGGAGATGCCAGCCAGAGTAGAAGAGATTCATCACGCCGAGCAGGAGGGCATCCGCTTCGAGCTACTTACTACGCCAATCGCCTTCCACGGTGACAGCAACGGCTGGGTGAAAGAGATCGAATGCATTCGCAACGAGCTGGGGGAGCCAGATGCATCGGGCCGACGACGGCCCGTGCCGATCAAGGATTCGAACTTCCGCATCCCAGTTGATGTGGCCGTGCTTGCCATCGGGCAAAGCCCCAACCCGCTGATCCCGAAGACCACGCCAGACTTGGAGACCGAAAAGGATGGCGTCGTGGTAATTGACAATGAGACGGGAAAGACCTCAAAGAAGGGTGTATTCGCCGGCGGCGATGTCGCAACCGGCGGAGCAACGGTCATCCTAGCAATGGGCCAAGGCAAGAAAGCAGCCAAAGCCATCGATGAGTACCTGAAGACAGGGCAATGGTAACCGCGTACATACCATACCTCGTACTAAGCTACTTCACGTGGATCTACTCATGAGGGCATTAGCCCGATCACCACCGTGTGGGTTTCCAAGAAGAACACAAGTGAACTGAAGAAGGGTATCACTCGTGGCTTGGATGAGGCAACAAAATCACTTACAGACTTGCAAAGAGGCACAGGTTGCAGAGACCAGACGACGACGAAGTAACCTAGCGCGAAGGCTGGGTAGTATAGACTTCCTAAGCGACACGTAAATATCCACTCTTCAGTGTAGACCTCGGGAAGCTGCATGAGCTACTCAGTCGACGAAGTGTTGGATGTTCAGGGAGAAATCTGCCCTTACCCAGATATCAAGACGCGAAAGAAACTGAAACAGATGAAGCCAGGCCAGATTCTGAAGGTAGTCGTTGACTATCCGCTCTCGGTTGAGAGAATTCCACGAAACGTCACTGCTGAAGGCCACAAAGTACTGGCCGTTCAGAGAGTTAGCGGGCCTCTCTATGAACTCTATATCGAAGTTGGAAAGGCCGAGCACCAGGAATAGGTTGAGATGGGCATGTACGCTCTCGCGTCTGTTCAGATGGAGATCTGCACTGTATGAAGATCGCGGTAATAGTTCAGACTGATCCTTCCAAGTACCAGGATTTCGAGACAGCGTATGAAGTTGTCACAGCCGCACTGAACAAAGGACACGAAGTTAAGGTCTTCCTATACGACGAATCGGTTGTGGCTGCCAGCAAGGATTTGAAAGCAGTTGGAAAGAGAGGGGCGAGCGAGATGATGAAGGAGCTTATCGAAAGAGGTGTCGAAGTCACGACTTGTAGTGCATGTTGTCTTTTCCGAGGAATAGCAAAAGAGATGTTAGTCGAGGGATCACGGATGGGAGGCCTGCCTGACCTCGCCAAAATGACAAGCTGGGCAGACAGAATCCTGAACTTCAGCCACTGATGGGATTCATATGAAGCGACTCTTGATTGTGATCGACAAGGCCCCAAACGTCAGACATCACTGCGGAACAATCGTGGGGGAAGGACTCCGCGCTGCAATCGGCTTGGCCGGAATGGATATCGACACGACGGTCGTGTTCGTCAATGACGCAGTCTTAGCGACTCTCAAGGAACAGAACGCTCAACCAACAGGAATGAAAGATCTCGACGAGTTCATAAAAGATGCCAGGGAGTTTGGATTGAAGACATACGTTCATCTGGAATCTGCCGAAAAGAGAGGCATACATCAGAGCCAGCTTGCTGGCTTCGGCACCATCAACACAGAAGGGCTAACCCAACTCGTCCACGAGATTGACGCCACGATCACATTCTAGGTGAACCTGATGCCCACACTCTTTATGCTCCATAGGTCAGACCCGACGAGATGGAACCTAGCCCTCAAACTGGCGAAGTCGGGCGATGTGGTTGTCCTGATTCAGGACGGTGTGGTTCTTACCGCACGTGCCGCCGAAGATTCTGGAATTGAGAATCTAGTGCAGAGAGGCGTGAAGATACTTGCGCTGAAGGCGGATATGGATGCAAGAAAACTCAGCATGAAGCATGGTGTTGAGGGTATCGACTATGAGCAGCTAGTCGACCTTCTGATTCGATATGACAGAACTTTCTCCTGATATTCATTGTGTTCGAGACAAATGGTTGGCCGCGCCACCGGCCAGTATGCTTGAGGACAAGACTGTGTGAACAGCACACTTCTGAACAGTCTTCACCCCATCTAGCCATTTGCCCGACGCCTTTCCAAAACGTTTCTGATCCCAGATCGACAATGCCAGCACGATTGCACGGGCGGCCACTAAACAATACACATATCTTTGCTTGACTCTGTGTGGGGGCCGATCGATCGGGAGCGGAGGCTGCAGATTCTGGCCTTTGAGCATGTCTTGTCGGGGCTCGTCGTGGGTCTCATGTTCGGGGTTGTTATGCAACGAGGGCGCGTCTGCTTCAACTCAGGCTTTCGTGACATGCTTCTGTTCAGGGACCGCACAATCGCCAAGGCAATCTGGACTGCGATAGTCGTTGAGATGATAGGTTTTGCAGCACTAGCTGACGCTGGTTTGTTTACTCCGTACCCGAGAGGGCTCTACTGGGCAGCAAACCCAATTGGGGGATTCATTTTCGGAGTCGGGATGGTTCTCGCTGGCGGTTGCGTTTCCGGTTCGACGTACCGAGCCGGCGAAGGCATGGTGGGGTCGATGCTTGCACTGGCAGGGATAGGATTTGGTGCGACGATCACGCTCTCCCTATGGCTTGCACCTCTCAATAACGCGCTTCAGAGGACAACTGAGATCAAGTTTGCAGGCCAAGCACCGACCTTGACATCTATCCTTGGATTTAACCACTGGGCGATCGTACTGCCGGTCGTCCTTGTCACCGCCATTCTAGCATGGAGGAGTCTCCGTAACACTGATTTTCGAAACCTCTCGTTGTTTGGAAGAGGATGGCCATGGTGGTTCTCAGGCGTCCTCTTGGGCCTCGTCGCAACCGCTTCCTACCCTGCTCTCGAACTGGCGGGGGGCACATACCCTGGATTCTGCGGCGGCTACGTCGGACTCTTGACAACCATCGCCGGCATGAATCTTGGCTATTCCTTTCATTGGGAGATGGGCCTAGTGTTGGGAGCGATTGCTGGCGCAATGTTGGCAGCCGTGGTAGCAAGAGAATGGAAGTTGCGCATACCGCAACGCAGACTACTTGTGCAGTCTCTGATCGGGGGAGTCACGATGGGCGTCGGGTCCATAATCGGGGATGGATGCAACATCGCCACGATACTGATCGGGGTTCCGTTGTTTTCTATTGGGAGCATCCTTGCAGGCGCTTTCACCATTTTGGGATGCTGGACAACTGCATATATCATGTTCAGGTGACAGAATGAGACTGACAACCGGTCAGAGCTCTCTGGACTCACTCGTCATCTGCATGAGGTACGAGGATCGTCGGGCCGCGTCACTGCATGACCGATACGCTAGGCGCATAGGCGTTCTTGCGTCGAGGTTTGCAAGACTTAGATGCAATTGTGCTGATCCAAGATGCCGTTTTCGTTCTCAGGCCCTCCCCGAGAGACAGGGGACTAGACGACGCCTTTGGCAAAGGGATGAAGATATTCGCATTGAAGGCAGATTTGGATGCCAGGTCGGCAAAGGCGCCATTGGGCGTTGAGATGATCGGACACGAGGGACTTCTCGAACATGTCACTCGATACGAAAGAACCGTCTCATGAAGCTAGGCATGCGCATCGGCTATCGAACTAGGTTGTTGTACACGCAGAACGGGATCAGCTTCTTGTCGGGAGTAGCCACGTGGATGCAGCATTTCTTCACCCTCTCTATGTCGAAGTTCCAGGCGTCCTGAAATCCATGTATGGATATTGACATGCACTTAGCTTTCTCGAACAGATCTGAAGGGCTGCAATTACGGATGCCCTCTTGGACTCTTGCCGAGCCTGGAACCGCCGACATTGACCACAAGCTCTCCAAGGAGTCCCTTACGAGTCCTCCGCTCACAACTCTCTCTCCATACAGCAAGGAATCCAAGTACGAGTTGACATCACAGACCCTAGTCAGAGGAACGAGTCCTTCGGAAGTGTTGAACGCATACGTCATCGTGCTGCAACGAGTGTCGGGACATGGGACCGGCACAAAATCGCTCGCCTTGAGCTCACTGTCCGTCTGCCTTTCCACCGCCTTCAAAACGTCAGGGATTGACAACCGGTTCTCCGGACTGAAGACAGCGTCAGGATATCTACCGGTATATGTCATAGGCGACAATGCGACCCCGTCAAGTCGACGTTGCTTCGCGAACTTGATGATGTCGCCGATCTGACTCGTGTTTATCCCGGGCACCAATGCAGCTGCGACGCTTAGATGGAGACCCGCAGCTTGAACGTTGTTGATGGTTTGCAGTTTCGTCGAGAACAGTGGTGCGCCTCTTATCTTGACGTAGACGTCGTCAGTTGTTCCGTCAAACTGCAAGGAGACTTCGGACAGGCCCGCGTCCGCCAGTCTCTTGGCCAAACCTGGATCTTCAGCCAAGATCACTCCATTTGTGCTAAGAGTAATGTCGACAAATCCCAAGCTCTTCGCCATTTTGACAATATCCACCAAGTCTTTCCTAATGGTGGGTTCTCCTCCAGTCAATTGAAGGGTCGGTGGATAAACTTCGCAGCTCAAAATGAACCGGAACATCTCCTCAAGTTGCTCGATCGTGGGCTCGTCAACAGGAAGCTCGTTCGCAGAAGCATAGCAGACAGGACAGTTCAGGTTGCACCTATTTGTGAGCTCAACCATCGCAAAGCACGTATGCTGCCTGTGGTCAGAGCAGATCCCACAATCATGCGGACAACCTTTGGAGACATCACGCGCGTAGCTTTTGATCAGGTTCTTCTTCCCTGGTTTTCCATATCTGAAGGACTTCTCGTACTGCTCACCGTCGCTCCAAACAAGAGAACGGAAGAAGCCGTGCTCAGGACAACTCTTCTCAAGATAGACTCCTCCCTCTTTTTGCGTGACTCTTGCGTCCAGTACGCGTAGACACTCTGGACATATGCTCTTTGTATCCTCTTGACGAAGTTTCTTGCTTTCCATTTGCCTCCACGTTCCACTAATATCTCAGATCGGTGCTAGCCATTTCCGGGCTTGTTCGCGGAAATCAAGGCATCGTAGATTCCGTAACCTTCCACTTCTGTCTGGTCTCTATATCGGAGCGCTTGCGCTTGGACTTCGATCAGTCCTGCGGACTTCATCAACTCGGCGTACTTCTCTGCAATGATTGCGCCGGAGATGCAATGGCACCATTTTTCGATATCATCTCGAGAGGTCTCTTCAAATGGCTTGAACCCCACCTCATCGGCGATGACAATCCTGCCACCGGGTTTCAGCAGCCTTGCCAGCTCCCGAATTGCCCTGGGCTTATCGGGCATGAGATTGATGACGCAGTTACTCACCACCAGATCCACACTGTCGGATTCCAGCGGGATCGCTTCGGCATCACACAAGGTGAACTCAACATTTCTCAACCTGAGCTGCCTAGCTCTTTCCGTTGCGACTTCGATCATTTCCTTTGAGAGATCAAGTCCTATGACCCGCCCCTTCTCACCGACTGAGCCTGAGAATGCACAGACATCAAAACCCGGGCCTGACCCGATATCAACGACAATGTCGCCCTCCCGTGCGAGTGCGATTTCTGCCAGAGGAGCGAGACAGCCTCCGCGTGGTGTGGTACAGCAGCTGTTCGCTGTGGCGCGCGATCCATAGTGCTCGGTGACATGTCGCTTAATTTCATGTGCGTCCAAGGTGACGCCTCTGAGCCGATACATGTTGTATCTCATAAAAGGTTTATCTGGGCCTGATGCGGGCCGTTGAGAGCTGCCGTCACAAGGTCATTCAGAATGTGATGACTGTATGTCAGATCGCCGCGTATGTAGTATCGGAGCCGGCAAGCATTTGCTGAAAGTCAACGTGTTGCATTCGAGCGCTGCTGTGGGAACGCAGATCCTCATCACAAAGAATCAGAAGAGCATTCTCGTTGATGTCGGGGACGGATGTCTGCGGGATCTCGTCGACGGAAGGTTCAAGTTCGAGAGGCTTAAGGCGGTTCTTCTGACGCACGAGCATTTCGACCACATCTCAGGGTTGTATTCACTCGTCAATTTTCTCACGCTCTTAGGACGAAAAGAACGTCTACCGATCACAACCCCACGTCCATCTGTGAGGATCCGTACTCTTCTTCACCCGCCGCTCATGTACTATTCGCCTGAGTTCTTGATCCCGATTCTGGAGCTATCTGGTGGAGACGAGACTCAGATCGAATCTTTCCGAGTCAAAGCCTTCGAAGTCTCTCATGCTGGAACGAATTCGTTGGGCTATTCGATCCTCGATGACCAGGAGCATAAGGTAGTGATCAGTGGAGATACTCGACTTTGCCCAAGCTTGGAGCGAGAAGTTGTCGGAGCAGACATCGCAGTGGTCGAATCCACGTACGAGGACGACGATCGAGATGTCGCTCATGAGTACGGTCACATGACGAAGAGCGAAGCAAGAGCTGTTGGTAGCAAAGCGAAGCACTCCATCTTGGTTCACAGTTCTCCTAAGGGATACTTCCGTGAGATGAATCGCGGTTGTCGGACTACATAATCACCGGCGAGCCTTGCTGCCACGTGTAGGCTTGCTTTTCTGCTTCGAATAGTAATCTCTTACCAGTTTGAACCCGGGGATTTCTGGAATTGAGCAGGGTACTCCGAATCCGATCTGAATGCCGATGGATGCGGCTGTTTTGTACACGGAGACCAACACGTCCGTGATCTCTTTCACCGTGGCGCCCGACTTCAGGGCCAAACTGAAGTGCTCTCGGATCCCTCGATCCCAACCTTTCGCGGCGCTTGCCGCTAGACAGACCAAGGCCTTTGTCCTTCGATCAAGTGCCCCGAGGCTGTACTGTATCTTTGCCGATCGATGAATCGCTGCCAGCCAATCTGCATTCTCGATCATGAGTTTCGCTGTGTAGAGCTCCGGAATCGATCCGATAGTCTTTCTAGCGTCGTCATGTATCTCTTGGATTTGTCTATCCATGTCAGCGGAAGGAGCCGAGCCGGCTCCTGTCAACTGCGCTGAGCCCACGCAGAGCGCCCTCTCAACATCGGCGAGTCCTGAAATCGTTGAAGCTACAAGAATCGCCTCGACTATTTCATCGGATGCTGCCCCGCCCTCAAGCGCTCCTTCAATGTTGGTAAGGACACCGGGCTCCCAAAGATAGGCGATAGATTTGGCTAGACCGACAAGCTCCTTGGTCTTCTCATCCAGTGAACACGATTGGGGCCATCTGAAGATGTATTTGTCAACGAGTTTGAGCCATTTTGCGTTGTCAGCGAAAGCTCTCACACGATAAATCTCGGGGACCTTTCCCGATTCTCGCCGGAGCCTGTCATAGATCTTCCTACTCTCGGGGTCAGCCGCTTTTGCAGGATCTACCAAGTTTCTAAAGGCGAGAGCATCCGTCTTCTTTCTTGTCATACTCCTTCTCAAGGTTGTCCAGGTTAGCATTCTCCGAATCACAGGATATTGGCATATCGATGGAAGTGCCCCTGAGAATCAAGCTTGGGAGCGTAACTGCGCAAGAGTTTAATTCGTCTTGTTATCAGCGGGAGTACCTGATCAATCGCTGCAGGAGTTCATTTGGAGGGCTTTCCAGACGCGAGTCTCCTTGGTTAATCCCCCGTATTCCTTGGAGGACTTGGTGGGATCTACCAAGAGCATGAAGGGCATAATGAATGTCGTTCAGCCTCTTGGAATAGGATATTTGGCTGCCGTTCTGGAAGAAGATGGATACGATGTGAATGTCGAAGATTGTCAGTGTCTAGGTACGAGTCATACTGAACTCGCTGGCATTCTAGCCAAGAAATCGCCCGACATCGTTGGCATATCCGCTACGACTCCGACGTTCGGAAACTCGATTCGCACGGCGTCCATAGTGAAGAAGCAACTACCTGATGCGATTGTCGTAATAGGCGGCGCCCAGGTATGCGCGCTGCCGGAAGAAACGATGTCCTACGATTGCTTCGATGTGGGGGTCTGGGGTGAAGGAGAACTCACCATGCTGGAACTCGCCGCTCACGTCGGAAGTCATGGCCTGACGCACTTGGATCGAGTGAAAGGCATAGTGTTCAGGCACAATGGCTCTGTTGTTCAGACAGAAAGGCGTCCTTTGATTCGGGACCTAGATGAACTGCCTTTCCCTGCAAGGCATCTGCTTCCCTCTCTGAGCAAGTATCATCCGGCCCCCACATCCTACAGACGCCTGCCCAACGCTACCATCATGACCAGTCGGGGCTGTGCCGGTGCTCGCTGTGCCTTCTGTGACCGTTCAGGCATGGGTTTCGGCGTCAGGTTCCGAAGCGTGGAGAGCGTCTTCGAAGAGATCGAGGAATTGATTGAGATTCACGGAGCCAGGGACATCAAGTTCTTCGATGATACATTCACGTTGAATCCCAAACGCGTCTTCCAGATCTGCCAGGAGTTCGAAAGACGCGGAATAGACATTCCTTGGTGTTGTCTGGCACGAACAAATACTGTGAGCAGAGAAATGCTGAAGGCCATGAAAGATGCTGGCTGCTGGGAAGTCCTCTACGGTCTTGAATCCATGGACGAGAATGTTCTCCGAAATCTGAAGAAACTGACCACTGTCGAACAGAATGTTCAAGCCGTAGAATGGAGCCACGAAGTCGGGATTAGCGTAAGAGCCAACTTCATAGTGGGGACACCTTTTGACACTTGGGAGACAATGGAAAAGAGCCTGAAGGAAGCCATCAAACTCAACATGGACTTCGCCCACTTCAACAAGTTCACACCCTACCCTGGCTGCGAATTGTACAAGATGCTTACCGCACAGGGCTACCATTACGACCCAGCCAAATGGGATAGCCAGCACGACATGAAAGGTACGATCATGTATACTCCACCAGGAATTATCGAGGGCGAGTACAGGAGATGGCTTGTCGAGGCTCATCGGAGATACTACCTCAGAGCCGGGTACATTCTCAAGCAGCTTTCCAAGATCAGAAGCCCCGAGGACCTTCGAAGACTGTGGACCGGGTTCAGAGCAGTTATGGATCTTTAGAACCTCGTAAAACGATTCTCTTCGTCAACAGTTCGTATGCAAGCAATATGTAGAATGGAAGATACTGCATCAGATCGATTACAAGAGCTGTAGCGGGATCAACTCCCTCGTAAGGAGGCGGAGGAAGAGCGTCATACTTCAGGTAGCTCAGGAAAATGCTTCCGGACAGTAGCAACCATGACCTCGACGTGTAGAACACAACGAATGGCAGTATCCATACAACATACCACGGAAAGAAAGTTCGGTTCAGCAAGAGGACTGTTCCGCCCAAGAGGAAACACACCTTCATCAGTTCGATAGAATTAACCTGATGACGAAACGACAGAAGAAACGCCCACAGCAAAACAATCGCGTAGATACAGTAAACTACTAGCTGGGCTGCAAACCCAGGATTCGCAAGCAGATCCGTCCATGTGAGCATAGCCACCACGCCTGGAAAGACACTTCCGTTGAAGAAAGTGGTGTTGACAACATACAACAGGCCAGAGTACATCTTCAAACCTATGTCAGCAAAAGGAAGATACAGAGCCGCAACAACAAGGAAGAAAATGAGAGTTCCGGTCTTCCCCCAGCGCCTGAATAGGACCAGCACAAAGAGAATAGGAAACAGCTTTGAGGCAACAGACAGCCCCATAACCAGTGACGATAGGTTACGCCGCCCTCGAAGAAGCAGCAAAAAGGATACAATCATCAGGAAGACCATCAACGAATCGTTATGGCCGGTCTGAGAGATCTCAATAATGGGCAAGGGCGCCCATGCGTACACCATCAGATACTTGTCCTTGATACTCAACTGCCTCATGATGAGAAGAACAGCCAGAATCGTTCCAATGTCCAACAGGAAGAAAGAGAGCTTGTACGCCTGCACCGAATGGGACGAAACGTAGAGGAGCCCGAGAAATAGCTCCATTAGGGGCGGGTAGCCGGATTTCAGATATTTGTGATTGATCAGCTCCCAGTTTGCGTCTCTGAGTGATGATAGCTCGGGCGCGTCAGGTGGATAGAGGTAGGGATTGACTCCGTTGGCTGCAATCTTTCCATCCCAATAGTATCGGTACACATCAAATGAGAAGACCGGTCCGGAGAAGAGTAGAGTCAATCGAAAGATTATGGCGAACACGATTATGAGCAATATCT
>Ga0315279_10003786_pt1 | contig 20745 bp, 17 predicted proteins | sample YL17G06_20_MG_FD_203694 | JGI IMG/M metagenome (GOLD analysis project Ga0315279, IMG submission 203694) | Sediment microbial communities from Yellowstone Lake, YNP, Wyoming, USA - YL17G06_20 | ecosystem: Environmental > Aquatic > Freshwater > Lake > Sediment | place: USA: Wyoming | collected... | reverse complement strand
CGCCGCCAATATATATTACCCCGGTTTTCTTGCTTTTTTCTCCAATCTTGGCTAATTCATCAAAATCCTTCATCTGGTCAACGACTACATTCTTTTTATCCCATCTTCTGGCTATCACCGCAGCAATTCCATATTCGCTGTCCATTATGGCCGGACTGTAAACCGGGATATTTTTTCTGTAAGCGGTAGATAATAAAGAATCGATATTTTTTCTCAATTGGAATTTCCCGAACTCCTGGCAGAATTCCCGCGATGAATAAGGGTAGCCATCTTTTAAAGTGTTGAGGAACGCCCTTATCAATTCCGTCATTTTTCTGTATTTGAGGCCGTCAGTAAAAACATCATAATACCTAAAAATATTATGTTTCAATAAATCAGCGTCATCTACCAGCCAATGACCTTTATAGTAGCCATACAAAGAATCTTGTATATCTTCAGATATGTTAGCACCAGTAGAAACTAAAACATCAATAAAATGATTCTCCATTAACCACTTAATAAGCCGCCACTGCCCGGTAGTGCTCATTGATCCTGCTAGGCCCATAAATATGGTCACATTTTTATCTCTCACCATCCGTTCCCAAATTCTGACTGCCTCCCCTATTTTTCTGCCTTGAAAACCAGTATCTGCCATTTCATCCATCAAATTAGAAATGCTTTTTTTATTGACTTCGATATCTTTAACTCTTTCTTTTAAATATTTATTTGAATTTTTTTTCGCCATAAAAAATTTTTAAAATTTTAACAGCAGCGACAACTGCTGTTTTTTCTATTATATTAAAACCTCTGACGAGGTCAATTGTTAATAAATTCGAGCAAGGCGAGAACCGAGCACATAAAGACTATTTTAGACTATTTCTTAATCTTTCTTTTAATTTTCTTACCGTTTGTCCTCTTTGTTTTAATTTTTTTTCCCTGTTTCTAGCATCTTTTTCATTTTTGTATTCCTCATAATAGATCAACGTCACATTTCTGCGTTTATGTTCCTTAATTCTTCTTTCTAAATCGCTTGTATAACCTATATAAGTATTGTTTGTTATTAAATTTCTAATTAAATAAACGTAATACATAAATTATGTGCTCGGCCTTCGATTCTAAAGAATCTCGATTTCTTCTTCCAAGGTTATTCCAAACCGTTCCTTCACCTTTTTTTTAATAAGGGTTATTAGTTTTCTCACCTCTTTCGCCTTACCTTTTCCCAAATTGACAATAAAATTTGCGTGCTTTTCAGAGATTTTAACATCACCTATTCTTCTCCTTTTTAAGCCACATTTTTCAATTAGCTCACCAACGGAAAAATTTTTAGGGTTTTTAAATATTGAACCTATAGAAGGAAAATTTAATGGTTGGTTTTTCTTTCTATAATCTAGGTATTCTTTTATCTTATCTCTTATTTCTTTTTTATCTCCTTTTTCCAATTTGATTTCAGCGGAAAGAATTATCAGATCTTTCTTTTTTTTGAAAATACTATCTCTATAGCCGAATTTACATTTTTTCAAATCATAAATCTTAAATCTTAAATCTCTTGCATCCAGAACTTCAACCTTTCTAACGAGATCTCTCATTGAGCTACCAAACGCTCCAGCATTTCCATAAATCGCGCCTCCCAAAGTTCCAGGAATTCCAACCGCCCATTCAAGACCGGCTAAATTATTCTTTGAAGCAATATTAACTATTTGACCCAACGGAACTCCAGCTTCCGCATGAATCATATCCCCTCGTAACTTGTAACTTGTAACTTGTAACTTGATAACTAATCCATTAAAACCCTTATCAGAAATCAATAGATTACTCCCATTTCCGAGAATAAAGAATGGTAAGTTAAGATCCTGCGCCAATTTAATCGCTTTTATTAGATCATCTTTTTTTCTTGCCACAAAAAAATATTTAGCTTTCCCGCCAATTCTAAAAGTATTGTAGTTCTTCAACAAAATATTTTCTCTTATTCCTGGCAATAATTTTCTAATATTTTTATTCATTTATTTTATTCTAACAAAATCTGTGATAAAATGTAATTGGCCGAGAGGTAGACACTCACTAAAAACTTAGAATTGGAGTTAACTCTCTCGGCCATTTCAAAATCCCGCCTTAAGCGGGATTTTGCTTCTCCTTATATAAAGCAAAGTGCCTCGCTCGAGGGAGGCACGTTGCCAACTAAGATTGGAGACCTTTCGGTCACACTCACTATCTCAATATTAGCAAATTGGCTTAACCTTGTCAAGTATTTCAGTGGTTTTGATTAAATTCTGGATTTATTTTTTTCCCACCATTCTCGGAAAAAAGCAAAAAATGTACCAATAAAAATTCCTAAAATAGCAGCTATAATTATGTTTAAGACTGGTTTTGGTTTTACTGGTTTTTCGGAAACCGTTGGTTCTTTTACGATTCTCGTCGGTTGAATATCCTCCAATGATCTCTGCAAAGAATTAATTTGCAAATACAAATTCTCTATCTCTTGTTTCTTTTTCTCCAAACTTTCTTTAGTAGAAAGAAGAGTAAATTGAAACTCAGGACTTCGTCCTTCAAAAGGAGTCTTTTCTAAAATTCCAATCTGAGCTTCCAAATTTTTCTTTTCTTCTCCTAGAGAACCAATTTTAGTTTTTATTCTTTCAATATCTTTTTCTAAAAGCTCTTTTTTAGCTTCGACTTCATCTCGATGACCCTCCAGAATTAAATTATTTGTCTCTTTTAAAATATTTATCGCAAGTTGTGGGTCAACAGATTCTATTTCTATATTAACCAAAGCAGTATCTTTTGGATTTTCGGCTTTAATTTTTGGATATTTTTCCGCCGCAATTCCCAATTTTTCTTGGATTAGGACTTTATAGATTTCCCCTTTAATTTTTTCTACCACCTGTCCTGGTTTTTCTATTAATTCTCCTCCGACATTTCCTATCTCTAGAGAAGTGTCAATTTTATAAACTTTTGGCAAGCGAAGGGTGAAAATTAAGACCGATATTACTGTCAATAAAAAAATTCCAAAAATTAACCATTTCTTTTTAATTATCACTCTCAAGTAATTGATTAAATCTACTCCGTCGTAATTTTCTTGATTTTTTTCTTCTTGATTCATGTTTTTATAAACATTTTTAATATTAGAATATTATAGCATTTTTGCTTTCAAACAAAAAATCAAAAATTTCTAGAAGCTTTTTACTTTCCTAAAAATGTTTCTTTAGAACTGTATTTATAATTAAACCCAAAACGAGTAATTTTTGATCCATCAACGTTAATTGGATAAATCAAAGATTTTTCACTTCCAGGAATTGTGGGAATGATACCAAAAGTTAAATACCATGTCAAAAAGAAGATTAATTTTATGGAAGAAATTGGGATTTTAATCGTTTTTTTATCAAGCAAAACAGCCATATCTTTTGTTGTCAAAAAATCACCTGGGGCCAAGTTAAAAATTTCAAATTGACTTTTTGTGTTTTTTAAAATTAAAAATTCTACCGCTCTCAAAACATCTTCTTCATGAATATATTGCCTGGCCCAAGCAGGATGAATTAAGGGCAAGATTGGAAAAATACGCTTAATAAAATTAAGCAAACCAATCTTTTTTCTTTTTTCACCTTCGGGCCCGCTAATACTAGCTGGTCTTAAAACTGATATTTGGATATTCGGGTCATTTTTTTCTTCTATTATATTTTTTAACATCTCTTCTATTTTCCTTTTTTGAAATCCGTAAGGATAGTCTTTTTCTATTAAAGGTTCGTCTTCTGTCAATATTTTTCCAATATTTTCTTCTCTAGCACCGTAAGCAGCAACACTGCTAAAGTAAATCAATTTTTTTACCTTTTGGTTAAAACAATATCTGAAGATACGCTCGGAACCAGAAAAATTGTTAAACTCCTGTTTTTCTTTATCTCCAAAAGGAGTCCTGATATCAAAAGCGGAATGAATAATAATATCTGGTACTTCTGGAATTTCTTTCTCCCAACAATCTCTGGAAAGGTCCAACTGAAAATAATAAATTTTTGAATTTTTAAAATCTTCAGGTTTTTTAATTTTATCCAAAGCAAAAATTTTATCAATTTCTTGATTTTTGCTCAATCGTTTAAGAAGCAGACTCCCGACATAACCTGCGGTTCCAGTAATTAAAATCTTCATACTAAAAATTAGGAAAATTTATTGTTTTGGAGGAATAAAGAATAGTTTAACGGCTTTAAACAAAATGATCAAATCTAACCAAAAAGAGCGGTTTTTTATGTAATAGAGATCATATTGAAATTTCTCTTTCGCCTCTCGAGTTGAACCTGAAGCTGGAAAACTCAACTGGGCCCAACCAATAAGTCCAGGCTTTACTATATAACGGAAAGAGTAAAAAGGAATTTCTTTTTCAAAAATTTTTGCTAAAGCCACCCATTCTGGCCTCGGACCAACAAAGCTTATGTCTCCTTTTAAAATGTTAAAAAATTGAGGCAATTCATCTAAATAAAATTTTCTTAGAATTTTACCAACATCGGTAACTTGACTAGGATCTTTCTCCCGCCATAATTCCTTATCTTGATTCGTATTTACTTTCATTGTTCTAAATTTATAGAGGGTAAATATTTTCCTATTTTTTCCCACTCTCTTCTGGGTAAATAAAATTGGACCATCCGAATCAAGTTTTATAGTTAGGGCAACAAATGGGGAAAAAATAATGAAAATTAAAAATCCAATAGAAGAGAAAAAAATATCGAAACCGAACTTCAAAATATCATCAATCTTCCTCTCAATCCGATAGATATTTTCTAAAAACCAAAGCTCATCGATAACTTCCAGGGGAACTTTTTTTGTAAAGGATTCATATAGATCAACAAAGTTAATAAAATTTAATTTTAGAGGTAAATTCAAAAATATTTCCTTGACTAATTCTTCATTTTTATAAAATTCTGGAGAAAAACTAATTGTACTGATCCCTTCTTTTTCAATTAATTCATTAAACTTTTTAGAATCATTTACAAGGCCAAATTTTGCTAGTTTATGATAAGGAAAAGACTTTCCATCGGAATTATAAAAAAGACTTATCTCATAATCATCTTCTTTTAATGAATCAGTTAATAATTCAGAAAACTTTTGATGATATCCAATAATGGCCACCTTTTCTCTAAGGTTAAAAAGTTTTATTATCTCGTTAAAAACAAACCTCCAAAAAGAAAAAAGTATTGTAAAGATTAAAACGTCATAAAATAAAATTCTTTTTGGCGCGATTGAAAGCTGAGGTTGAAGATAGAAATACATCGTCCCAAAAGCGCCGGCTAAAAAGAAAAAAATGGCCAGGTTTCTGAAAAAGTCAGAACTTTTTTTAAAAAAAGATATTTTATAGAAATCAAAGATAAAAAGAATTAAAAACCAGGATAGATAGATAAAAGAGAAATTAAAGAGATAAATCCTACTTTGAGAACCTGGAAAAAAAGAAAAATCATGATATCTAATAGCCAAAGTCAAAAATAAGCTCAAGTACATCAAAAAAATATCTCCTAAAAATAAAATAAAACTCAGGAAAGTTTTTTTGCTTTGCATTTTTTATTTTGGATAGTCAAAAATTAGGGCAAAAAGTCTCTTACTGCCGAAGAAACGCCGGGCCCAAAATGAACGCTTTTTTTAATGTTTTCGCTATTTTGATCAAACCATTCAATTGTTTTCTGAATACCTTCCTCAAAATAAGTTTTTGGATTGTAGCCAATTAATTTTTTCGCTTTATCAATTGAAGCTAAAAGACAATTTTTTGTATCCCACTTTCTTCTTGAAACAAACTTAACTCCAGCTTGATTTCCAGTAAGTTTATTTATGAGATTCGCTAAATCAATTATTTTTGTTTCTTTGCCTGAAGCAAGATTAAATTCTTGACCTACAGATTCTTTGAAATAACCTGCCCTGAGTAACCCGTCAACCACATCTTCAACGTAAGTAAAGTCTCTTGTTTCTTCGCCGGTTCCGGTTATAGGAAGAGTTTTTCCTTGTTTCGCCCAATAAATGAAATTAGGAATAACGTTTCGATATTGGCCGGGGATTTCGCCTGGACCATAAGAGTTAAAAAACCTTGGTTTTACGACTTGGAGACCGTAATGATTAGAAAAGAAATTGCAATAAAGTTCTCCCAGCATCTTGGTAATTTGATAAGGACTACTTAGATTCATTGACATAAATTCCTCTCTTAAAGGCAAGGGCGCATTACTTCCATAAATAGAACATCCTGAAGAGGCAAAGATAAATTTTTTAGCATTTGAAAGACGGGAATATTCTAAGACCTTTAAAGTACCGATTCCGTTAACCCAAAGATCATTTTCCGGATAATCAACAGAGTTTTGATTAGCAAAAAAAGCAGCCATATGAAATATAATTTCTGGTTTTTCATTGAAAACTCTTTTCAGATCTATATCATTAGTAACGTCCCCCTTAACAAATATTACATTGGAAAAAGAAGGAATATTCCATTTTTCAGAAGCAGACAAATCATCGAAGACTATGACCATTTTTACTCCCACTTCTACGGCAGCTCTGGTCAAATTACTTCCTATGGCCCCCGCTCCCCCTGTGATTAAAATGGTTTTGTCCTTATAATAATTTTTATATTCGTCCATAATTTTATTTCTTAAAAACGATTTTAAACAGTTCTATATATTTTTTTATTGAAGCGTCCAAGGAGAAGTTCCTTTCGCAATATTCTCTTCCATTATAGCCAAGTTTTTTCCTCTCTTCAAGAAAATTATATAATTTCAAAATTGCAGCTACCAACCCTTTAGAATCTTCTGGTGATAGCAAATAACCACATTGAGCCTGTCTAATAATCTTTGGGGCGTCGCCTTCTAAATTCATCGATGCGATTATTGGCCGACCGGCAGCCATAATACTTAAAATCTTAGAAGGAACAACTGGAGTTTTTACTTCTTTTTTTAAAGTCACTAAGCAAATATCAGATGCTTGGAGCAAAAGAGGGTATTTTTCTCGAGGCTGCATTGGAAGAAAGATCACATTTTCTATATTCATTTTTTTCGCCTTTTCTTTAAGGCGTTCCTTTTCTGATCCTTCGCCTATTATCAAAAATAAGATTTCTCTATTTTCTTTCAGTAGATTAGCCGCCTCAATTACAACATCTAAGTCTTGAGAAAAACCCAAAACTCCAGCGAAAGAGACGATAAATTTATCACCTAAATTATTTTCTTTCCGAAAATCATTCATCCTTTCCCCTATTTTTATAGCTTCAGTATCAACCCAATTAGAAATAACTTTTATTTTTTCACTTTTTATTCCTATTTTTTCTACAAAATTTTTATTCTTCTCGGAATGAACAGTAACAAAGGCTGCTTTTTTATAAACAAATTTTTCTATCTTTTTAAATAGATCGATAAGTAGTCTATTTTTAAGTATCCCTAAATCAATAGCATTTTGAGGAAAAATGTCTTGAACATTAATAATAAAGGGGGCTTTTTTGATTTTTCCCAAAAACCAAGCTGTAATACCTAAAGTTAAAGGAGGAGAGTAAAAAATAATTAAATCAAAGTCTCTTGTGGATAAACCTCCTAAAGAAAAAATAAAAGATAGCCAAAAATGCTCGAGACCCCGCAAGACAGCGATCTTTCTGGAAAAGGGCAAATGAGTAGCTCCGATTCTTAATACTTTCATTCCTTCTATTTCTTCTTTGATTAGAAATCTCCCTTTATATTTTTCTGGCATCTTTTCTAAATTATAAGATGGGAAATTGGTCAAAACCTGGACTTCATAACCTCTTTTAACTAAATATCTCCCTAAATCAAAAAAGAGATGGGGAGCGGCTCCAATCTCTGGTGGAAAATAATAAGTTAGAAGAAGAATTTTCATAAACTTTAGATTTTAAATATCCATTTCGACACTTTCTTTAAATCACCTAAGAGTAATTTTGGTTCTCCTGAATAAACTTTTCTCCTGGCTAAACCCCGACGGATAATATTCTGAAGTTTAGTATTGTGTCGATGGAAAGCATCCATCATAAAGCTCGAGAGGTTATCAAATTTTTCTTTAGACATGCCAATAATTCTTTTGCTAGGATTAACAAAAAAGTAGTCTTTGGGGTTGGTTTGAAAAAAATGGCCTAATTCTACATCGAGGGAAAGAAGACCCAGCTTTACCCCCTGATCGAAAAGTTCAGTAGCAGGAAAGGGATTATAAACTCCGAGACCGGCATAATAAGGATTTAATTCTTTCATAAATTGGTAAGTTTTCAATATATCTTCTTCGGTTTCAGTTGGCAGCCCCATCATAAAATAACCACTCCAAAAAATACCAAGTTTGTTTAGAATTTTTGCTGCTTTCTTCATTTGTTCAAAAGTTACTCCTTTTTTTGTTTCCTTCAGGATCCTTTCGCTTCCAGTTTCTACTCCTATCCTAACTACATTACAACCAGCTTTCTGCATTTTTCTTAATATATCCTCATCTAAGAGATTGGCTCTGGTAGTACACCCCCAATTAATTTTAAGATTTTCCAAAATTAAAAGATTACAAAGATCAGTCACCCATTTCCTATTGGCAGTAAAGGTGTCATCCTTCAACTCGAACTGTCTAGTACCATATTTATGGCGAATTTCTTTTATCTCTTGAAAAACATTTTGGGGTGATCTGAACCTGACGCACCTTCCCCAAAAATGAGAACAATAAGTACAATTAAAAGGACAACCTCGAGAGCCCAAGATTGCTCCCATGTCTTCGGAAGTATAATTTTGGAAGTTCATCAAGAGATCTCTGGCTGGGAACGGAATCTCGTCTAAGTTTTTTATCGGTTCTTGAAGCTCATTATTAAAAACTTTCCCATTTTCTTTAAAAGAAATTCCTTTTACTTTATAAAGATCGCCTCCATTTTCAATCGTTTTTACCAATTCCAAAATTGTTCTCTCGCCCTCCCCTCTTACTGCAATATCAATATCTTTACTTCTTAGAGTCTGTTCGGTCAATAAAGAAGGATGAGGCCCACCAACAATTACCAAAAGTTCAGGATTATATTTTTTAACAACTTCGGCTGTTTTCAAGGCTGATCCGAATATGGGAGTCATAGCCGAAATCCCAACCAAATCAGGCTGATAGCTATTTAAAACCTTTTTAATTTCTTGCCAAACCCAATGTTGATCGTTGTTCAAACCCTCTCGGTAAAGCTCTAATCTTTTATATTCTTCAGAAAAATCAATATCGCTCCCTTTCTTTAAAGCGTCAACATCAAAAATAATTACTTCATGCCCAGCATTTCTTAAAACTGCAGCTAAAGATCCTAAACCCATTGGAAAAAAGAAATTTACAAAACCAGTGAAAATTTTAAAGGGGGGTTCAATAAATAATATTTTCATTAATTCAGATCCTTAAGATTTACGACTTGAGGGATACCTTTCTTGATAGATTCTAATATTTTAAAAGTAGTTAAAGTGGTATAAACATATTCTTCGAATCTAACCGGCATATTTTCTCCTTTTTTAATAGCTCTAAAGAAAGCTGAAATTTCATTGTAATGACCCTTATCAATATTGGAACTCGATTTACTTACCTTATTTCCGTCTTGGAGATAAAGGAATGTCTTGAAGTTATCAATTACCGCCACTGATCCGCCGCCAAAAACCTCAATTTTCTCTCGGGGATAACTTTTAGTTCCCAAGGCCGTATAGGTAATCGAAGCAACTGAACCATTCATCATTTTCAGGTTTATCACTAAATTATCTTCAGGGATATGTTCTCGAATCTCTCCAGAAATAGTTTTGGCATAAACTTCAACTGGCAAAGATCCAGTTAAAAACTGAATCAGGTCTATAAAGTGGCAAACCTCGCCGACTATATTTCCTCCTCCCACATTAAGATCGTGAACCCAGTGTTCCTTAGGGATATAACCTAAATTAACCCGACAATTAACGATAAAAGGGCCACTATACCATTCAAAAGATTTCTTTGCTAAAAGAGCGAAAGGAGAAAATCGCCGATTGAAACCAACCATCACTTTTGAAGGTTTTTGTTTTTTAACCTCAATAATTTTTTTCAGTTCTTTTTCGTTTAGAGCCAGCGGTTTTTCGAGAAAAACATCTTTTCCTTTTTCTAAAGCCTCGACAAGCATTTTGGCGTGAAGGTTATGAGGAGTAGCAATCAAGACGGCATTAATATCCTTGTCTTCGATTATTTTTTTATAATCGGTCGTGCAATAGCTAAATCCAAATTTTTTAGCAACATCTTGAGCATTTACTCCTTTAATATCAGCTACTCCCAAAAGATTGATTTCTTCTATTTTTTTAAGAATCGGCAGCAAAACTCCTTTGGAATGGAGCCCGATTCCCACAAAACCAATGTTTATTTTTTCTGGTTTTAATAACGTTTTTGCTTCCTCGAATTCGATTTTAGGGGTTTCTTTCTTATCCTTTTCGTATTCCAAAACAACGCCGATATATCTTTCTTTTCCCGCTAAAATCATCTCATAAGCTTTCATCGCTTCATCAATTTTAAATCGATGGGTAATAAGAGATTCTAATTTGATTTTTTTCTCATTCACTAATCTTAGAAATTCTCCTATATTTCTTTTTAATGTCCAACGGACATAAGAAATCGGATAATCAATCCCCCTTTGCTCGTAAGAAGGATCGTAAATACCCGGTCCCGAAGAACGGGATACAACCACTTTTAATTCTTTTTCATAATAAATTTTTCTTGGAATATTAATGGTTATTTCCCCGATAATCACTATTCTTCCTCTCTCTCGAGCAATCTCGCCAGAAATCTCGATTGGTTGATTACTGTAAGTACTGGCAAAAATATAAACGATATCTGCTCCAATGCCGCCAGAAAAGCTTTTTACTCTTTGAATAATATCGTCTTTTGCCATTACAGCCACTCCGTCAGCCCCCAATTCTTTTGCTAATTTAACCTTACTTTCATCAATATCAGTACAAAAAACTTGGCAACCATTAGCTTTTAAAATTTGAAGAGCAATTTGACCTAAAAGTCCCAAACCAATAATCACAACCTTTTCACCAATAGTCGGCTCTCCCATCCTCACTCCATGAAGAGCAATAGCTCCCACGTTACCAAAAGAAGCTTCCTCAAAACTAACATTTTCTGGAATTTTGGTGCATAAGTTTTTAGGAACAAAAATCGTCTCGGCATGAGAAGCAATATTGGAGCCGGCACAAGCTATCCTATCGCCTATTTTAAATTCCTCTGCCCCTTGGCCTACCCGTAAAACTTCACCCGCCGAACTGTAACCCAAGGGAGTTAGTTCTTCCAAACGCGCCATGGACTGACGGTAGGCTTCTGCTAGTCCTTCTTGTTTCATTTTATTGATGACTTTTTTCACTAAATCTGGACGAGCCAGAGCCTTGGAGATCAAACTCTTCTTGGCTAAATTAATTACCAGTTTTTCTGTTCCTACGCTAATTAAGGAGTTAACATTTTTTACTAAAACTCCACCCGGACTGACAATCGGGCTGGGAACATCCAAAACTTCAAGTTTTCCAGTTTTATAATTTTGGACAATCTGTTTCATAAATTAAAGTTGTTTCTAATTTTAACATTTTTAAAAAAGTTTTTAATCCCCTTTTTTATTTTCTAAAATATCATCATAAGATCGAGTATTTGATCTGAAATTTTGTCCCGACTGAATCTTTCAAAAAATTTTGCCATTTTCCCCCATCAATGTCTACATCCATTCCCTCAAAATCATGAATAGCAAAAAACAAGCAGCAGGAAGGCCAATAAAGCTTGTGCCTTTAACGCAAAATTTCTTTTTTTGGTGCATATTTTTTATATGTTTTTTAGAATTATTTCTATTATTCTTTTCCCACTTCTTCCATCGCCAAAAGGATTTTCCCATTTTCTTTCTTTTTGCAACATTTTATAAACATTATTCAAAATTTTCTTTGCTTCGACACCGGCTAAAATATTACTTCCGACCTCCAAAGTTTCTGGTCTTTCAGTATTATCTCTTAAAGTCACACAGGGAACTTTCAAGATACAAGTTTCTTCTTGCACACCTCCAGAATCAGTCAAGACTAACTCTGCGTTTGTTTCGAGCTCTAAAAAATCCAAAAATCCAATCATTTTAATAATCCTAACTCCGGCTGGACATTTTAGTTTAAATTCTTTCATTCTTTTTTTGGGTCTTGGATGAATAGGAAAAATTATTGGCAAATTAAATTTTTTGCAAACCAATCTTAGTCCTTCTAAAATTCCTCTGAACCTTTCTTTTTTATCCACATTTTCAGGTCGATGAGTGGTTAACAAGAAATATTTTCTTCTCTCTAAATTAAGCTTTTTTAAAATTTTTGATTTCTTTTCAGCTAATTTTAAATTTTGATAAACAGCATCTACAATTGTATTTCCAGTAACAAATATCTTATTTTTTGAGATATCTTCTTTAATTAAAATTTCTTTTGCGTTGTCTGTCGGAGCAAAAAGAAAATCCGAACAATGATCAGTTAAAATCCTATTAATTTCTTCTGGCATTTCTCGAAAATAGGATCTTAAACCAGACTCTATGTGGCCTATTTTTATATGAAGCTTAACTGCTCCTAAGGCTCCGGCTAGAACACTATTGGTATCCCCTTCTAACAAAACTACATCAGGTTTTTCTTTTATTAAAACCCTTTCAATCCTAATTAACATTTTCCCTGTTTCTTCGGCATGAGTTCCCGAACCGATTCTTAAGTTGTATTTTGGTTTTATTAGTTCTAACTCTTTCAAAAAAATCTTATCCAAGCTTTCTGAATAATGCTGATTGGTATGCAAAATAAAATAATTAAGATGTCTTCTTTGACATTCTCGAATAATCGGGCTCATTTTAATTATTTCCGGACGAGTGCCCAAAATTATACAGATTTTCATGATTTAAATACTTCTTTAAATGTCTCTAGCGTCTGTTTGGCTGCTTTTTCCCAAGAAAAATTTTGCACTCTCTCAAATCCTTTTTTTTTAAGTTCTTGTTGAAAATTAGGATCTTCTAAAACCATTCTTATTTTTTTTATCATATCATTAATATCGCATGGATCAAATAATAAACCAGCGTCCCCAACAACCTCTGGTAAGGAGGTAGAATTAGATGATACTACAGGTATTCCACAAGCCATTGCTTCTAAAACCGGGATTCCAAATCCTTCACATAAAGAAGGTAGAACGAATAAATCTGCCCCGTAATAAAGCGGTTTAAGTTCTTCATCAGAAATGCGTCCTTTAATAATTACATCTTTCTCCAGTTTTAGATTTTTAACTTTTTCGATTATTTCTGAGTGGGCTCTTCCTGGCATGCCAGCCAAAATTAATTTATGTTTAAATGATTTATTTTGTTTTTTTAATAATAGATAAGCCTCTAAAAGCCGCGAAAAATTTTTATGGTGATGAGTGGTTCCCAGAGTTAAAATAAATTCAGAGCCTATTTCTGGAAGATTTTTTTGTCTAATCTTGTTGGACTCTTTATCAGCTCGAAAGAATTCACTAGGAGCTAAGTAGATTGTTATAATTTTTTCTTTTTTTATACCCAAATATGAGATAATTTCTCTTTTAGTGCTTTCGGAGGGAGTAATAATTTTATTTGCTTTTTTCGCTGATTTAGTAACCAAAAACTTTAGAAATTTCCTTTCGTTCCAAGGCAAATATTCGCCGAAATGAACCCAACATAAATCTTGAATAGTTAAAACAGATTTACATGGTAAAAAAAACACTGGAGAGATATTGGCTGGAGAAAATAATATATCAATTTTTTTATCCTTTATCTGCCTTGGGAGAACAAATTGTTCCCAAGATATACGCAGAGGTCTAGAATTTTCAGAACCCTGGCAGAAAATTTTTTGGAAATTCTTCGAAGATGGGAAAAGATAATGATTTTTTTTATTAACAAAAAGATAATAGTCATTAATATTGTCAATTTTTTCTAAACTCCTCAACAGGTTAACTAAATATGTTTCGCCTCCCCCTATTTGACCAGGAAATATTGATAAAGTATTAATAGCAATTTTCATTTTTTTAAAGCGTTAGGGTATAACCTAAGATTGGGCTTTTCTACTTGTCTTTTTAGAATTACCCTAATTTCTTGATTAAGAAAATACAATAAACCAAGAATAATATAAACAAAAATTACTAAAGATTCTCTTAACAAATAGGAAATGAGAATAAAAATAGCAAAGAAATTAATGGTTAGTATTGTACATCTAAAATTATAATCTGAAATATACCTCACATATTTAAAATTGAACCAAACTGGCATTAAATAAGCGAGCAAAAACAAAGTCAAACCAAAAATACCTAATTCTCCCACTATCAAATATCCACTGTTTGGCGCAAAAGGCGCGTTATAAGAAGGGAGTGTGGTTGCCCAATCAGGCAAATAATCTCTAGCATAAAGATGAATATTCCCCATCCCTACCCCAAATAAGCTATAGATAGGATTATTAGATAAAAATTTTAGCGTCGCTTCGTCATAGCTTTCTATTGGCGATCTCTCAAGCGTTCTTTCTAAAAGAATACTCCCAACTTCTTCAAAAGACACCACTCTACTAATAACAAGCAAAGTAAAAGAAATTAATAAAATGACAGAAATAATAAAAATAGATTTAAAAATAAATTTAAAACGTAAACCTTTAATAAAAAACGCGAGACTGGTTAGTAAACCTAGACCAACAATAAAAATCGCGATTCCGCTGGTGGAAAATGACATAAAAATACTTATTAAAAAAAATCCAATTAGAAAATACTCAAATCTAAAGCCTTTGCGATAAACTATCTTAGATATAATTAAAAGAATAATGGCTGCAGCTAAAGTTGTGGCAAAATACTTGGGTTCTCCTCCCAAAGAGTGCATTCTATAAAAGGTCTTCCCAAAAAAATCTATGAGTATCGCTTTAGGCTCATCTCCTAAAAGTCCTTTCCCTGGATAAGGGAATAAGAATATTCCATAAAAATAGTAGGCTAAACTCTGAATCCAACCAATAATCGATAAAATAAGAGTAGAACCTATAAATACTGTTGCTGCAGTCTTGATATCTTCAATTTTTCGGAGAAAAAGTAATGGCAATAATGTTGGTGTTGCATAAATAAGGAGAATTATTAATTGAAAGATCCATCTCCCTTCTCCCCTAGTAAAGGTTTCGATATAACTTTTGGGGCTGTAAAATTGGGCTATTAAAGTTATTGTTAACGCGTAAAAGATAAAAATAATTAAATATTTAAAAGTTGGAGGAATTTTAATAGTATTTTTTTTAGAAAATAAATATAAGGGCAAGAAAAATAGAAATGCTATAATAATGAATCTATGAATATTGATTTCAAGCCCTACATCAATAAAAAGACTGTACCATGACGCAAAAAAAATCATTGCATAATATGATAATTTCGGTTTAACGGCAGTTAAGAATACTATAGCGATTGCAAAAATAAATAATATAATTTGAATTATCATTTTCTCAAATCATAAAAAATTTTTTTCAGAGAATTATATATTTCTTTATAATCATTAGGGTCGTTCTTTTCGCTATCGAATAATAATTCCCCAGAAAATGTATTACTAAAACAGGAAACAAGGAAACGAAGATTAAGATCTTCTAAGTTGCCTATATTTGGTCTATTATTTAAATCATCTTTTATTTTTTGTCTTAGTTCTTCGAAATTTTTTACTTTTCTACAAAAAGGGTGATAAGAATAAAAAACCTCTCCTAAGACATAGACTAATTTACCCAGGAAAGCAGCCTCCGTCCCCATATCACTAGTTAAAACTATCACCCCTTGAGATTTCTTTATTAAATTTTTTCCATCTTCGTAAGGAGAGATTAAAACAATATTGGGAATTTTTTTAAGTTCTTTATAGAAATTTCCTGGTCTGGTACCAACAGCTGCCGGATGTTCTTTAACATATAACTTATAAGGAAAGGGTAAGGTAAAGGCAATATTCCTAATTGTACTTAGCTGGTCGCAATAATAAGTTGCTTGAAGAGAAGTAGAGCATTCTGGTTGCCAATGAAGAGGAAAAAGGAAAAAATTATCATTATTATTTAAATGCTCAAAAATATTAGATTGTAATAAAATCCTGATTTTGCGCTCTACGGCATTTAAAGGAGCTTGAACCATACTTTTCAATATAGATTCGCTTTCATAATCAAACGGCTTTAATTTTTTTCTATTCAGCAGATATTTCAACCGAGATTCGTATACTTTTTTTATTCTTTTTAGATAATATTCTGTAAGGTTTACCCTCTCGAAATGACTCACCGATTCCACCATATAAGAGGGAGGCTGAGGGAAAGATGGAAAATTTTTTATTAAATCTTGGACAAGTTTTTTTTCTTCTTCTGTTAAATTAAGTTTCTGTTTAAAAGTTTTCTCATATAAAGAACAAGTGTATTCTAAATCATAAACTGCCACTCTTTTCTCAAATCCCATAATCATCAAACCGAAATAGGTTGCTTTATTTTTTTTACAAAAATGATAGATAATTTCTTTAAATAAGTCCACCGGCGGTTCATTAATGAACAAATCTGGTTTTTCGCTTTTAAATATATAATCAACAAACTGATAAATCTGCGATACCATCTCTACTGATTTATCAAAATCGAAGCGGAGTAATTTAAGTCTTGATTTTCTATCAAATGAGGGAAAAAATTCCTTCCAAGAAAAATCATCAAATATCTTTTGGCCTTTCTTGTAATTTTTAAGACACCAGTCAACTTTAGATAAAAACTTTATATCTTTCGGGAAATATTTCCTCATATCGTATTCAGTTATCTTACAATTTGCAATTGCAACACACTCGTCTCCTTCCCTAATTATTTGATAAGATAGTTTTCCTAAAAGCTCCATCAGATATTGGGCATTATTTAATATGAAACACCATTTCATAATTCTTTAATATAAATTATAATTAAAAAAGTATTGTAATTTTATTAATCTTATATTATGTCTTATCAAAGATTTACAAAGGATATTGGGATTATTAGCTTAACTCAACTAGTAATATTCTTAAAGGGATTGATTGCATTACCTATCATCGCTAAATTATTGGGTGCAGAAAACTACGGTGTCTGGGAGCAGTTAGGGGTTACCCTTAGTTTAGTGACTTTAGCTGCTACCCTTGGTTTACCCTATACTTTAGTTAGGTTTTTGGCTGCTGAAAAAGATAAAAAAGAAATTCAAGACGGAATTTATTCAGTTTTAACCATAGTATTTGCTGTCGTTTTAGTAATTTCTTCAGGAATATTTTTATTTTCTGCTTCTATTTCAAGTTTCTTTGGAAACGGAAAAGTTTTAGTTCAAATCTTGGCTTTCGCAATAATATTTGACTGTTTAAATTTAGTCTTTTTAGGAATTTTCCGGGCTTTTCGGCAAATAAAGAAATATTCTTGCTTCATGATTTTTCAAAGTTTAGGAGAGGTTGGATTATTAGCGGCAACCGTGTTACTGGGTTACGGAATGTTTGGAGCGGTTTTATCTCTTTTAATTATAAGGCTAATTAACTTTTTTATAATGGGCGGGTACATCATTAAGAAAATAGGAGTCAAGGTTCCAAATTTTTCAAAAACTAAGGAATATTTAAAATTTGGCTTACCGACAGTTGCAAGTGATATTTCTTTTTGGGTTGTTCAATCGAGCGATAGATACTTAATCGGATCCTTCTTGGGTGTAATTTATGTGGGTTATTATGCCCCAGCTTATATCATTGGTAGCATTGTAGTTTTTTTTATAGGACCGTTTTCATTAGTTTTACCGATAGTTTTATCAAAATTTTTTGATGAAAACAAAATTAGTGATATAAAGACCTATCTAAAATATTCTTTAAAATACTTTTTAATGATGGCTATCCCCTCAGCCTTTGGACTCTCTATTTTATCTAAACAACTTCTGACAATTTTCTCTACTTCTGAAATTGCTTCTAACGCCTATTTTATTACTCCTTTTATAGTATTAAGCATTCTGTTATATGGAATTTGCGATATCTTTACTCAAATAATTGCTCTCAAGAAAAAAACGAAAATTACTGGAAGCATATGGATAGGAGCCGCTTTTTTAAATTTTGGATTAAATCTTATCTTTATTCCTAAATTTGGAATTATTGGTGCTGCAATTACAACCTTTTTTGCCTATGCTTTTGCTTTTATATTAACTTGGTATTACTCTTTCCGGGAATTTCAATTTGAAATAGATTGGAAATTTATAATAAAAAGTGTTTTTGCTTCAATTCTGATGACTCTTTTCATCTTTAGGTTTAGCCCAATGGGATTGTGGCAAACAATTATTGCAATTGTTTCAGGGGCTCTTTTATATGGAATTTTAATCTTCTTATTAAGGGGATTCAATGAAAGGGAATTTGAATTTCTAAAAGGATTATTCGGGAAAAATAAACTCTAAAAACTATTCTATTTCTCTTACCAATTCAAAGGCCTCTGCTAATTCTTTTCCTGCCATCATCCCCCGCTGTCTAGCGATAATTTCTAAACCTCTTGGGGAACGAGGATGGGGATATGTTCTAATTTCGCTTTTGTAAGCTTTAAAAGCTTTTATTTTTTTATCTAAAGTATCAAAGATATCTACAAAAACATTAGGTATAAAATAATTTTTTCTCTTGGGAATGCCCCATTCGGTTGAAGATGGCACTTCAAAAGAATAAATTTCTTTTACTGTTTCGCCTTTTACAGGACGACAGGCAGTCAAAACTGCTTTAAATGTTATTTGATGGTCAAGATTTAAATCCCCACAATGATGGGTATAAATAATATCTGGCTTTATTGTTTCTTTAATCTTTTCTATTGATTTAACTAAATTAAGAAAAGGAACGGTATCGTATTTCTGGTCTGGAAAATTATTAAAAAATATTTCTGAAATTCCTAAAATTTTAGCTGCTTCTTGGGTCTCCCTGCTTAACAGAGCTTGTTTTTTTTCTGCTATCGCTGTTTTTTTATCGGAATATCTTGAAGCTTTTCCCCCGCCTAAAAACAAGCAGTAAACTTTATTGCCCTTCTTTGCATATTTAGCTATTGTTCCCCCACACCCCAATACTTCATCGTCAGGGTGGGCCACAACAATTAAAACTATTTGTTTATTTTTTTTATTTTGTTTCATAAATAAGGGAAAATCTTGTGATAACAAACGGTTGAAGCAGCCACTAGATTTTTGAAGTAAATTTTCTTACCAGAATAGTCAATTTCTTTTCCGTCCCATAAAGTCAACTTTCCTCTCGCCTCTTTTAAGATTAAATTGCCCGGAGCCGTATCCCAGATTTTAAATTCTACTGGTTTTAAAAAAATGTCGGCCTTCCCTTCGGCTACTTTGCATATTTTCAATCCAAAACTTCCCATTTCTAAAAATTTATTAACTTTTATTTTTCGAAAAATCCTCGCCAGAGCACTTTTCGCTGGCCGGTTATCAATGTATGTTTTTCTAGAGATTAAGCTCTTCTTTGCGAAAATACGCTTTGTTTTAGATTTATATCGTAAATAAGCACCCTTCCTCGCAATTGCCCAATAAAGACTATTAAATGCCGGGCCATAAACGATCGCTATTTGTGGTTTACAATCTTTTATAAAAGCAATTTGGATACAAAAACCCTTAAAGCCCGCACAGTAGCTTTTAGTTCCGTCGAGCGGGTCAACTGACCAGTAAGTTCCATTTTGGGGGGCAAATTTCTTTCTTGCTTCATATGTTTCTTCTGATAAAATTGCCTCTTTTGGGTAATAAGATTTTAGTAGTGAGATTATCCAGCTTTCAGCTGCAACATCAATCGGAGATTTGAGTTGGTTGCCTTTCCTGGTAGCGATCTTTGAAAAGGAATGATATTCTCGAAATGCTAAAATAGCCTGGCCAACCGATTCACAAATAGCCATGGCTAACTGTAGACGCCTTTTTGGTTGATTATTTTTCATGTTTAAAGAAATCTATAAATTGATGCAGTCTAAGATCTAAAGAAGGCGGATTGAAGCCTAAAAGATTCTCAGCTTTTTTTGTACTTAAATAAAAAATTGGGTGGGTAACTGAATAATCTTCGATTACTTTTGAATGAGAATTACACAATTTAACAATTTTTTTAGCTAAGGTTGTAAGCTCGATTGGTTCTCCATATCCTATGTTTACAATGTTGTTTTCTATTTCGCTTGGCAAGGAGGTAATTATAGATTTAATAACATCTTCTATAAAAATTACATCCCACGGTGTAGAACTTTTTGCAGAAATATGAATATCTTCTTCTTTTAATGCTTTGGAAATAAAGTTATAAATAGCCCCTTCTTTTCGGTTAAATGCGAAAATTCCAGGAAATCTTACAATAAAATAATTAATGTTAGAGTTTTTAATAATTTCTTCTGCCACTACTTTACTAAGACCATAAAAATCTAAAGGATTAAGTGGGTGATTTTCATCTACCGGTAGATACTGAGGTAAACCATAAACAGTCATACTAGAGGGGAAAATAATTCTTTTAATTTTATTTTCCCCCATTGCCGCAACCAAATTGAAGGTAGCTACTATATTCGCCTGAAATATTTTTTTCCTTTCAATGGGGCTCAAATTTCCGGATTTAATATAGGCAGCCAAATGAATGACTTGAGTAAAACTGTATTTTTGGAACAATCTAAGAACTTCTTTTTCAGAAACTAAATTACATTTCTCAAAGATAAAATTTTCTTTACTTGGATTTTTTATATCACAACCTACGACTTTCATCTTTCTTTTTCCCAGTGTCCTAATCAAAGTTTCCCCTACTAATCCGCTCGATCCAGTGACTAAAATTGATTTTTCTTTTCTTCGTTGTTTTAAATACATTTATATTCACTAGAGATTTATAATTAT
>Ga0315279_10003785_pt1 | contig 20750 bp, 16 predicted proteins | sample YL17G06_20_MG_FD_203694 | JGI IMG/M metagenome (GOLD analysis project Ga0315279, IMG submission 203694) | Sediment microbial communities from Yellowstone Lake, YNP, Wyoming, USA - YL17G06_20 | ecosystem: Environmental > Aquatic > Freshwater > Lake > Sediment | place: USA: Wyoming | collected... | reverse complement strand
ACGAGGCAGCTAAAGCTCCTCAGTCAGGACCACTCATACCTCCCCCGAAGACAGTGTACTGCGGTGAGGAATTACAATCAATAGCCAATTAAGGGCTTGACATCAATTAGGAAATCTAAATGTTGGATGCAGACAATATTGAGAGGCGTCTAATGTTTATAATAGTTTCCACTACCAATAGATTCTGATACTCGATGTCACTAATTCACCATCCGTGCTTGAGGGCATGTAGTAATATGAACTCAATGTATCCCACCAGGAGTCATTTCTGATGTTTGTCCCTGCAATACGGTCTAACTCGACGGCCCGATACTTTTTCCCAGCTTCCACACGAGCAATCGTATCTGGCCGTTTGGTACAATCAACATACACTAGTCCATAGTCAGTCGTCAGGAACGCATTCAAGGCATGGCCTACAATCTCATTTTTAAACCGGGCCGACACCTCTGCTGCCCGAATTCCTGCCGCTTCGGCGTTGTTGTGAACATCCCTAGAAAATTGCGAGCAATCGTACACATCTTTAATGTAGGTATGTGTCTCAGTCTGGTCTTGAAACAAGAAGGTCATTAACTGACCCCAAGTAGGATTCGTTGCTCCGGGGTTATCAACCAAGGTCACATCATAACATTCTTTACTCGCAGACAAAGTAATTCCCAATCCTCCTAACGTCTCTTGAGCTACTGCCAGTTGTTGTTGTGTGCTCGACAATGCAGTTTGAGTGGTTGTAAGGTCTGCTTGCGTTTGCGTCAGCTTAGTTTGAGTGGTTGTAAGGTCTGCTTGCGTTTGCGTCAGCTTAGTTTGCGCGTCTGAGAGGTTCATCTTCGCCTGCGTTAAGTCGGCCTCTGTAGCGGTTAGCTTGGTGTTGATTGCTTGCACTTCGGTCTGGAGCATTACAACCCAAGCCAGAAGCCCAATTGCGATTACACACAAGAAAACGATAGATAGTACGTATTTCCCATGCGAATGTCTTTCTTTGGGCATGACTTCTACTTCCTGCCGACCACCCCCCAGTACCGGGTAGCCACACCACCGGCAGTAATCACCCTCGGTTTTCTGACCGCAGTTAGGACATCTAACCATATTAGCACCCCCAAAAAATTAACTGCTTACCGATTCTAGACTCACCTCAATCGCAACGGCTTGGAATTTGTGACTGGTAACCTTACTTTGCTGTTGTTACTAGTTTATGTAGTAAACACCTGCTACGAGAATACACTTCCAATGAGAGGGTGTCAATATGGTAACAACCTGACGTTTTGTGCAACCTGAAGTGAACCCCTTGACAAATTATCATCACATTGGGCGGATTTCCTAAACACCGAAGAGAAATGGTACATCAAGACTCGTGTGGAGGAGCCTATAGCGCACTTTCGCTTGGGTGACAGGCTATGGGTTAAGAATCGGTTCTATTCGCTCATTTGTGGTTGCAAAATAGATGGGGCAGTTGCATACTGTATGACCGCAAACTCGACAAGCGAAAACACCCGACTTTCCGTACTCCTCCCATATCCGCTTGCTTACGCGCATATCCGGGGCGATTGATTTTCTACGCGATTTTGAGCGGGGATACAGACGCTGTGGACTACGATCAAACTTCTCGTAGATCAGTCGAAGTTTATTACTAACCGCGAAGAGCCATGAGAATGCATCGGCAATTTCGTTTTCTAGCGCAAGCTTCTTGGCCTTATACGTCTCAGGTGTCGCCTGCGCCTTTGTCTTGTAAGTATAAAATGTCGTCAAGGCTTGACACACTTCTCCCACTTCCTCTAGGAAGTGGAACCCAATCGTCTCAGGGCTAGACAATGTGATGGCTGGCTGAAAGATGTGGAAGAACATTTGCTCGAGGCTATCGAAACTGAACGCCTCTGGGTCCGGAGGTATCCAACGTCCAGCATACCCCCTTACCTGCCGCCTGATTTCTTCCTTATCGCTTTCTTTGTATCGGACGTTCCGCGTCTCCATATCTTCGTGGCGCAGTAGACATTCACATGGGCGCAACATTCCTTCCCAATCCGACACGCCCTGACCCTTTACTCGAGGCATGACAACAAGCTCACCGTAACAAGCCGGACAACAGTTCGGATATTTATTCCAGATTATTTTAGACAGAGGAGTGGAGATATGGAATATGCGGTCGAAACCCTCCTTATCGAGAGCTTGCAATCTGGCAACAAAGCTTACGAGCCAGACTGCAACCCTACCTACCTCATGCCCGGCCTCTGCATACTCCTCCCTCCTGAGAGCTTCGCCTAGATTAGCAGCGTGGCTAACCACAATGTACGGAATGTCAAACATGGGCCTACCAATATCTTTTGTCCAAATCACCGATGCATCAGACACGTAATCGTCGACGCTACACTTGGAGTAATTATTAGAGCAGACCTTTCGGCCCTTCATTTCTATCTATTCCTCCTTTGTTGGTACTATTTGCCAAGTGCTGATTAAGAGAGCTGTTATGTTTTGAACACTTAATAATGCTTAGCCTAGTCTCCTTTATGAACTGTTCGTAGGCTTCCTCAATATCGGATGTAAACTGAATTTCTTCGTCATAGACGATATTCAGAATTCCCGCTTTTAGGCAGAGTTTTACACACGTCAGGCATGGCCTCAGGGTGCAGTATAGGGTCGCTCCACCTGTCCGTAGACCCGTCTGAGCTGCCTGTGCAATAGCTGATTGCTCCGCATGGATACATAGACATGAGTCATACAGCTCACCACTAGGCGTATCGGAAAGGCACCGTAGGCATCCACCCTCATTGCATGGCATCACGCCAGCCGGAGTGCCATTCACCGCCGTAATCACTACTGTCCCATTAAGGACAACGACGACTCCGACCTTCCTCCTCCTGCAGTTGGATTGGTACGCAACGTCCCAGGCCATACTCATAAATTGTGGTTCAATTCTCGCGCTTCTCATCTTTTCATAACGCCTACCGCCACATTTTAACATAGTAGGCGATGATAAGGAATAAACAGTCAACAGCAAAAATGTCTAGGGGCTGTTAAGGCGGTGAGTTTTTGCCTACAAGCTATTAATGGCTGATTGGACTTGTACCTTTCGTGCATATCCACAGCGTCCTGAGAGCGGACATCCTAAACATTGGGGATGTCTCTTGGTACATATGATTGCGGCAAAGTCAAGTACCATCCAGTTTGCAGACAGAGAATCCTTCACGTTTGCAATCTTTCTAGCGAGTGTCTGAAGGTAAGGATCGTAACGGATATCAGCCATTTCTCTCGGGCCAAAGAATCTCTCTAGAACTCGGCTCATATTTGTATCGAGAAAAGGTAAACGCCTGTCCTGTAAGACAACTAGTAACACATTAGCTATATATTGACCGATACCTGGTAACTTTTCGAGCCCTTGGCGAGTGTGCGGTAAGCCACCGAGTTTAACCACAGCATTTGCCAGTGAGTGAATTGTCTTAGCTCGTCTCCGATAAAGGCCCAGTGGGAAAATAGCGCTCTCTATCTCAGTTTCTGTAGCCTTTGCTAGAATATTCCAATCTGGAAATCGACTTGTGAATGTCCTTATCACATCAGAGACCTTGCTCGCATTGGTTTGCTGTAGGAAGATTTCTGCCATGCAAGTGAGGTAGGGATCTGACGAAGAACGCCATGGGAAGTCACGACGACCGAGCTTGAACCAAGACTGTAGAGTCTGTCGGAACCACGCTATGTCAGACTTATCGGGAAGGCGACCTAGAGCTTTATGCCTACGTGTATTGCTTATCAGGTTAGTGCGTTTCTTTTTCATTCGCGCTTGTAAGCCCTAATAGCCTTCTCAGGAGACATGTGTGAGAAAAACAGTCGGCAGAGAGGACGATATCCTATTCCGTCTCTTCCATATTTTATGAATATTTCCTCGACCTCTGCTTTCGTTTCTGCCCGCTGGTATCTCTCCAGAGCCTTATTTGCAATCTCTAGTGCTTGCTCATATGTCATCTGCACGGCCATGTTCTGACCTCCGAGAAAGACTCATGACTCATCAAGTTCAGTCAAAGGTGGCGGGAACTTCAACCGAGCATCTTCGTCGAGGTCTTCGACTGCTGCAACATCTTGGAGGTACTCCTGAAAGAAGCTTAGGGCTCTATCATTAGAGAAATGTACAATTCTCCCATCAGGAAAACGAACTGCTTCTTTTTTATTCACCCTATCTGCAAATTCGGTAGCTTCCCTATTGAGTCGAAGACCAGCAGCGACTCTCCTAATGTCAGCTACAAAGTCAAGTATTCTGACGGTTGCCTTACCTTCGTGGATCCTCAGGCCGCGGCCAAGTTGCTGGACGAAAATTCGGCGACTATGGGTTACCCTCAAGAAGCCCACGACGTTTACGTCAGGGACATCAATACCTTCGTTTAGCATGTCTACTGAAATCAACGTAGGATTTGCGCCTGATCGAAATTCGCGCAGCGTATTCGTTGCCTCTATTCTCTCTAGGCCACTATGAATTACTCGGCAAGGTTTCCCGGCTGCACGGAGGAGGCGGTAAATAGTATTTGCGTGGTCAATCGTACGACAAAATACTATGCACCGAGGATCGTTAATCGAATCTAGGTGTTCGACTAGCTTAGCCACAATGGACTCGTCTCGCTGAGGCAGGAATAACCTCCTATTTAGCTCAGAAATAGTAAGCCCTTGCCTAGATAGCTTGGGCACCTCTTCCCAGTCGATATCGTCGACTAGCATCCGATAATCCACGCCAGCTAGATAACCTTGCTGCATCCCCTCGACTACACTCATTGCAAATACCGGTGGCCCAAACATATCGGATAGTAACCTCTCGTCTGACCGCCACGGGGTAGCAGTTAGCCCGAGTAGGAAGTTAGGCTGCAGTAAATCTAGCAATTGGCGATATCCATCTGCAGGTGCGTGGTGTGCTTCGTCCACGATGACCAGTGAAAATCGCCCTACTAAGTTCTCCCTCTTAGCTGCTTCAATAATGCTCTGCTCTGTAGCACAGGCTACACCGCCAGCATACGAAGGATATTCACCACCAGCCCATATGTGCGTGGAGGTATCCTTCGGCAGGGTCTCCCACAGGGCAGTTTCGAATTGATGGGCTAGGTCTACCATGTGGGCAAGGACTAGAACCTCAGTCCCGCGCTGGTTAAGGATCTCCCTTAGGATAATCTCGCCGGCTACTCTAGTCTTACCGAGCCCTGTCGCCATTATAATTAGTCCTACCCTACGTCCCTGCGAACGGGCCAAGTCGACAGCGTCTACTGCCTGTTCTTGATAGGGCCTTAGTTCCTTCCTTGACGCCGAAAAATCTGGCATTTTCCTAGCCCATTCCAGTATCTTACTTCCTGGCCACAGTCGAATGGGGATGCCAGTATCAGTCGAAAATTTCTTTGCAGCCTCATATGCACCCGGGTGGAAGTGCTGGTTAGTTACGATTACGGCTTCGTCCGCCGAGTAATTGTTTATTGCCCGCACGATCTCTTTGACGACTGATTCATCAAGGGCAATCGCAGCCCTCCTAAACTTGGCCTGAGTAACCCAGAGTTGACCATTCTTTGTAGCTAGTACATCAGCTCCTTGGTCACCTGGTCCCCCAACTAAGCGGCAATCCTTGAAGCCTGAATGGATAAAAAATCTATAGATAGCACGTTCGAATGCTTGCCAGGGGCCAAAGGCAAGCCTCTCTACCCCGATGAAGTTTGACATCAAGCCCTCCAGAGCTGAAGCAGGCGGAGACTGGAAGCTGCACGTGCCAGTTGCTCCCGCCACTGTTGCTGATTGAGGCCGGGCATGGTTGCTTGCTCGCAGAGCCAAACCACGTCCCGCATGGGGCCCAGTACTTGGTCTAATGCATATGTTCTCATTCCCTCAGTCACTGTCGCATAAGCAACTGACAGGAAGTGGCCATCCAGAATTAGGTCTGGCCACGTGGCAACAGCTCGCGGCAGAAAATCAAGGCCTAAATAGCGGGGGAATAGCCCGCTAGAAATTATCTCGGACACCTTTGCCTCGCTAGCTTGGCCTTCCACGATTAGCCTACCGCGGATAGCATCACGATCGCGTTCTGTCAAGAGTGAAGAATCTATCGGAGCGAGAGTAGGTAATTCGGCTAGCAGAAACTCGCGCAGCTCATCGAGAAATGCACTTGCTTGTCTAGCCAGCCCATCCACATCTATAAGACTTTCGCTGAAATAGTGCCTTCGCAGTTCTCCCTCAACCCGGGTGACTGGCCAGCTTTCCTGGTTTTCTTGGCTACGCGACAGTAGTTGGTATGATAGCTCTCTAGCAAGGCAGTTCATGGGAGTGTCAAGCGATGTCTCGAAGTATTCATGCGTTGGGTTATACTCGAATGCAGCTTCATTTCCATGCATGGTAAATCGTATTGCCTGATTATTTGCCAGCTTCCCCTCTACTAGGCGGCGGGCCCTTATTGCCAAGGTTGGTGACCCGCTCATCTCTCTTATTTCATAGGTGCCTGACAGTGAAAGGTCATCTTCAAATGAGGGCATTATCGATACTACTGGTGCGACCGTAGTCTCTGAAATCTCAGATTCCTCCGCTTCAGTAGTGAAAGGTGCCTCCCCAGCAGCTTCTTCCACCTTAGAAATCGACGTGGTCGGTGGCTTTTTCTTGGCCTCTTCTGCTGCGAGAACGGCCTCATACCACTTGTCATCTGTCTGGTAATCTGGGTTACCCGCCCAGAAAAGGTCTGCCCATCTCTTGGGTGGCTCATTTATGCCTGCACCGGATTCGTCTCCAGGAACTAGGTACTGTAATCCAGCCGATCTCCCCGTACGATAACCGGCAAACAGCCGGGCAAGCGGGCTAGTATTTACGGGGTAACCAATAGCCTTGGCAATGTGGGGACGTACTGGTCCGTCTCCCCGTATTGCTTTTACTACGAGTTGCCACTGGGGGTCATGCTTATCGAAGGCGTCTTTCTGGTGACTAATTCGCACAAAGTCTATCTCAAGTTCACCGACTATGCGTCCACCCCAGTGTATTGTGTCAATCGGGTATTCTAGCTCTGTGTCGCCGGTATCTGGGTTTTCCCAGTAGAAGAAGCTCTTGTCGAGTTCTTCGATGACCCTGCCATTTCTAATTAAGTCCACCCCGTAATGCCACCTATCGAAGAAGCGTTGAATTCCTAGCCACCCGCGAATTACGCGAGGCCGTAGTCCAACCGATTTGCTTGACCCACATACTGGGCATGTCTCCTCTCCGTCGTTGAGCCAGTTCCAGCACGTGGTACAATATGGCCTAGGTCCTAGCTCCTCATCTATTGGCTGTATAGCTGCTACCGGTCCAAGAGCAGTCTCCACTCGCCTTGATTTAGCCCATACGCAGTGGGGGGTCGACCTTACTTGCTCGCCGTCTATCTTGACTATTAAGTTGATTTGCGTGACCAGCCGCGTATATATTCGTCCTAGCTTTTCCTGTGTGGCGCTTCTACCACGTCCCATTATGAGTGGACGCACTCGGTCCTTGTCTAGCTTAGAAATGACTACCTCCGTGCCGTGAGCTTGTCCCTCGTTGATGCCCCTAGGCCTCGAGAGTCTCGGGGCTTGAAACTTGCCTAGTTTTTCGAGTTCGTCGAAGTCTATTACTAGGCCAGCCCACTCTGGTGCACCGGGCGGTATTGTCCACACCTCGGTCCGACGGCCGAGTCGGGCAGTGGCTATATTGAACCCCATCCCAAATAGACCCAGCTTCTCAACTGGGTCATTACCCGAGTACCCAGCCTTGACGGCCTGTTGAAGTGTTTCAGGTACCATTCCTAGTCCATTGTCCACGACTCGAATCTTCCCGCTGCCTGCTCTTAGCTGAGCTTGAGACGGTAGCGAGACAGTGATTTCAGGTTCGAGGATCATCGCCTTCCGCCTTCCTTCTAAGAAGGAGTCAATCGAGTTGTCAATGAGCTCTGCTAAGCACTGCCAAGGCTTAAACTCGATCTGCCCTAGCATCCGTAAGACACGCGGCGAAGGTGTAATATCAAATGTCTCATTCATCTCTGTATCCTCCTTGTAAGCGGCCTGTAATTTTAAACCTTGGTGCTATCGCCAGACTTAAGTTCTGCCTTGTCTGGATTGGAGCTTTCCGCTGTGCATTCCAATAAACTCCTGACCAGTCGGCCTACTGCGCGCGCCATCAGTGGCGGCACAGCGTTTCCTACCTGACTGTACTGGGGTGCTTCCACTCTGCGCTTCGCCCCGCCAGTAGTTGACTTACCCTTAAAGATAAAGCTGTCTGGGAATGATTGTAGTCGTGCCAACTCTCGTACTGACAAAACGCGCGGTTCGGCGTAATGAATTAAGTCATCTGGCAAGGTCGTTACAGTTCTGGCCGGCGAGTTGGCATCAAGTGCGATCTGGGTATGTTTCTTCGTCTTGAACCTCAAGACATCCTCGACTAATTCTTGGGTGATACGATCAACCTCGTCTGGGCAAAGCCCATTTTGACTTAGTTGGCTGTGTATTTGACTAGCAACCTGACCTTTATCTTGTATGCTAGCCTTGTGGAGTAAGCGCTCATGAATTCCCAACCTCTTCAGGTACAGGTAGCATTCAAAGCGGGCAATGGTGTCAGGTTTATGATTGCGTAACTCGTGGTTATACAGTTTGCCATATCCAATTCGCTTGCCTTGTGAGAGGGCTGCCGGCACAGCAAATTTTCGGCTAAATCTCAGTGATCTTGCATAGGCCAACTCGCTGTACTCCGAAGGGAATCTGAGCCTATATCCTTCGTTTCCGATATCAGCTAATGCCTCACCGGCCGTTGGTGCGTGGCCATCAGCTCGAATCAATCCCGAGAGCCCGTCCTCCACCTGCCACGAAAGGCGATAGTGCGCAGGTATCATCTCAAAAACCGATTCCTGAACGCCAAGAATGAACAACCGCATACGTTTCTGGGGTACACCGACCGTGCTAGATTTAAGGTGAAATACACTAGTGACATATTGATGTGCCTCCAGTTTCTTTACAAGGAGTGCAAGTGCTGAAGCCTTAGATTCGGAACCACCAAACGGCATATTGACCGCAGGTACATTTTCTATCAGGACTGCCTTGGGATGGAGAAGTCTAGCAGCCTCTACAATAAAATCACCTAGTCGGTTGCGAGGGTCATCAGGGTCACGTCTCCCTGCGACTGAGAAGCCTTGACACGGTGGGCCACCGGCAATGAGGTCAATGCAAGGCGATCGTAGATTGCACGAAGCGAGGAAGGTATCTAGTTTATCGACGATGTCACCAACTATTACGCCCGAAGATAGTTGCAGTTTGTCAGAATCGAGGAAGGTTGACCACTGGCAAGGGGCCAACTCCTCCCTGCACACAAGGTTGTGGTAGTACGTCAATGCTGCGTCTGGAGAAATCTCTATTGCTGCCGCCCGTCGGAATCCGGCCCATTCAAGGCCAAGGGATAGCCCTCCGCAACCTGCAAACAGGTCAGCATATGTGGGTACACCTGACTGTGGCCTACTAATTTTCGCCAGCATCCAATACCAGCCTCTCCGCTGACATGTTGATAACGGCTTTTACGCTTTGTATGAATTTCTTATTATTGCTCTTAATTAGCTTCCCCCTCGAAAGAGTTCACCAGAATCGCCTCGGTCTCCTTCAGCCAGTCCTCATCAAAGAATTTGAGGCCATGCTCGTTTACAAAGGTAGGGACCGGGAAGACGCCAGCCTTTAGCCGGCGGCGAAGCTTGGCAGGGTGCAGTCCTAGGCGCTTGGCCGCTTGGGGAAGGGTCATGTACTTATATCGTTCAGCTATCTTTGGCCCCGCCATCTTACCTTGATGTTACGACTTTGTTAAGTACCTGTCAAGACACATGTCGCTGAACTTGCTTGACGCTGTGGGTGATTTTCTACGGGATTAAAAAGGCAAAAAAGGAGCCGGGGATTTGAACCCCCGACCCCCGGTAATATACCCTTAGTAATATACTAGAAGGTAAAAGGTGCCGACTACTCAGCTTTAACTCTTTCCAATCCTAAACATCTTGGTCCTACATGTTGAGCATACGCCTTGAGTCGCCGGCTTGCCATTCTTCATGGTTATGCTCTTCGTATCCTCCATTTCTCTTTTTGCGCGGCATTTCACACAATATGCTTGCATTTATATACCTCCTTTTTGTTGGAGAATAGACCATTCCCTGTTCGAATATCAACAGTCTTCCTAAATTACACTTTCTAGCGCTCCGGGTCATGCGCTGGAATACGATTACACATAACTGACGAATGTTACTTGCTAGCTCTCTACTTTGCTCGTATAGTAGTATATAACAGGGCGACCGCTATACTTAGGAGAGGGAGCGAATTTGATGGAAAATAACCAAAGCGAAGCGGGTTGGGAAGGGTTGAAAGAATACCTGAAAGACCAGATAGTGAAAGCCAAAGACCAACAAGGTTTGGCGGATGAACAACTGGCAATCATTAATAAAATGATACTGGAACCTTTGGAAAGAACTGATAGGGAGCCTTTAGTATTATTGGCGGCTCTCTTTACAGCATTCCTAATGTTGGGATGGCTAAAGCTTGGCTTTCTCCCCTCACAATTCGAACCTTTGTGTCATGAACCTGGATTAGAATTGACTGCTACGCTTTTCAGAATGTTCCCCACATCAAAGGCTAGCGATGCCCCATCACCAAGCGGTGTGTCGCAATTCTGGGACGGCATTATTTGTAATGAGATGTACAATTGGGACGATGCCAAAACCGCGTTTGACCTTTGTCTAAGCGACCCTTCTCTGGCACCATGGATGCGAGTGACTGCTCTGCAACTAAAAGCCTGGCACCATGTCAGACTACAAGAATACGAGACAGCTCGCGAGACCCTTCAGCAATTACGCGATAGCCTAAGCGTAAGCAAGCCCACAGTCGATTATCTTATGGGCTACATCAAGGCTTTAGAGGACAGCGGGCGCGGTTCACTTCACTATGAACTACGTCACGATGAACTGTTCATGATGGTGCCGGAGGCGATGCCCGACGAGCTTCAGTTCCTGCCACAGGAAGCAATAAGAACTGGCGCGCTTGCTGAGGGTGTTTTGCTCTCAGAGTCAACGATAGAGTCATTGAAGCTCGCTATCACTGAGAGAATTGAGCCACGACTGCTTTTAGCCATCTGGCAGGCAAAAGAAGAGATAATCAGGAGTATGCCAAATACGCACACCTTGGAAGAAGTCAGCCAAAGGCTCCGGAGCGAGCATGGTGATTGGGTGAGTAAGCTTGCTAACCAGGGAGCTTTGGTCAATGCTGAGTTTCTTTACGAGGCTCTAAAAGCTAAGTCATGGGGTGGAGCGATAACAGAATATGCCAATGCAGTGGAAGCTGAAATCAAGGCAAAGTTATTACCAAGGTTGGGAAACTTACTGAGGAAGAAAGGGACTACACTAGAGAACATTGTGCCGAACAGAGTAGGCAGTGGTGGGTCTAGTCTTGGTTATGCTGAAGCTGTACTGAAAAGAATCGCCGCAAACCCACTTTTAGTAGGTTTCCTATCGGCATTGCCAGAAGATACCGTCTCTTTTTTGCTCTATGAATTGCCAGGCTCCGTGGCAAAATTGAGAGAACTGCGCAATCCTGCACCGCACGGGAACGTTATGACTGCTAGTGAAGCTAAAGAGATGCGAAAACTTGTGCTCGGAACTCCTGAAAAGCCCGGCTTGCTGAAGCGCCTGAACGAGATTGACATTCCCTATACGGGATAGCTGGAAGTGGTTTCGCCACTTCAAACAGGTTGGTTTTTGTCCTTGTGACTGCACAATTCTCGGTTTTGTTCAATCGACCCCGTCCCACAATAAGTCATAAGGTAAAACGAGAAGAACGAGCTATATCGACAACCCTCCCCGGAGCCGGGGAAAGGAATGAAAAACAAAAAAGAAAATGCCTCTCATATGGACATAAGACAAGCTATTCGTCTAGAATGGCAGCAGGATTAACATTTCGTTGTCAATCATGTAACAACTGCCTCTATATTTTCGTTTCCTAAAGAGGAAAGCCAGTTGCAGGAATACAGAACTGCTGACACATCAGCTGATATTGAAAAGCTGGTAGACAGAGCCATTGATGGCGATGGTGATGCCTTCGGGAGGCTTTACGACATGCACGTCGACCGGGTATACAGGCATATCTACTACCGGGTAAGCAATACTGCCGATGCCGAAGACCTTACGCAGCAGGTCTTTATTAAAGCATGGCAGGCAATCGGCCGGTACAAAAAGACGGCCAGCCCGTTTCTCGCCTGGCTAATTAAGATAAGCCATAACCTGGTTATTGATTTCTACCGATCGAGGAAATCTGAGGCATACATCGATTTTGATATTGTTGCCACCAAACCAGAGACTGACCCGGCGCATCTGGCGGAAGCCCAGTTTAGCCAGCAGGAGATACGACGGGCAATTAATAAGCTTCACGGCGACCAGCAGCAGGTTATCCTGATGCGTTTTATAGAAGACTTCTCATATGCAGAAATCGCTGCCGCTCTCGGTAAAAGCGAAGGGGCTATAAGGGTAATCCTGCACCGTGGACTGGCGAAACTGAAAACAATCCTGGAAAAGGCGTAACGGTGAAAAAGGTAGAAGAGATACTAATTCAGTGCATAGACGATATCAAGGCAGGTAGAGCCAGTCTGGAAGATTGTCTCGACCGCTACCCCGACATGCGCCAGGAACTGGAGCCGTTACTGAAGGTCGCTCTGAGCATCAAGGAACCGGCTGATATCCGTCCTTCTGATGCCTTCAAGGTCAGGGCAAGGGTCAACCTGATGGAGCACATCCATGCCAGCCAGTCGGGAAAGAAAGCGATGAGGTCACCGTCTCAAGCTGTCAGGCGCGGATGGTATACCGGCTGGGCCAGGGTGGTGGCAATTGTGGTTGCCGTGATATTAACTATATCTGCGGCGGGCACCGGCGCTGCCTTTGCCTCACAGTCCAGCCTGCCCGGTGATACTTTGTATTCTGTAAAACTTGGCACCGAACAACTTCAACGGATAGTAACATTTGACGAGGCTACAGAAGTAGAGCTGGAGCTCAAGTTTACCAATGCCCGTCTTGATGAGCTGGAGGAACTTGTAAGTGTGCCGGCGAACCAGACCTCCATGACTACCGGCAGCTATGACAGGATTCTCACTATGTCTATCGTCAATATCACTGTTAACGAACCAAAGAAAAATAACACTACGCAGTCAGACCGGATTGCCATAGCCGTGGCCGGCTATGAGAGGAACCTAAGTCTGGCTATTATCAAGTCGGCAAAGGTAAGAGACGGTGAAACATCGCTGGAGACGGTTGCCCTGGCTATTCTCAACCACCTTGATAGACTCGATGAGATTGAGGATGGTGCTTCCGAAGGTGACCGAGAGGCTGTCAACGATGCTAAAGGAATAGCAGTCAATGGCCATATCAGTGCGTTACAAAATCTGGCGAAATTAAATCCGGTCAGGGCTACCGAGATAAATCTGCAGGCGATGCAGGGCAGATTAGACAGGGCTGAAGCCCAAGCAGCGAAAGGTAAGGGTAAAGGCGTGGAAGATGCCTTGCGGGAGTTTGAGAAGTTACGCCGGTTCGGCGAGGAAATTTCCAATTCAGCCAGGATGAGAGGACAGGACACCAGAGCAATTGACGAGATGAATGCCCGGGCTACGACCGGGCATCTTGAGACTTTAGGCTCTATTTACGGGCAAGTATCTCAGGAGACTAAAGGAGCTGTGGAACAAGCGATGGGGGTTACAGTAGAAACGCACGGGAAAGCGATTCAACGACTGCAACAGCAAGGTGCCCAGGGTGATATTCCAACAGAGCCTTCTCTACCTAATGATATTCCGGATAACGCGAAGAAAAATATACAGGAATCGGGGTCAAAAGGCTCTGGAAACGGGCGTAGGTAGTTTTTTGAACCACTGCCAGTAATTATTTTCAATGCTGTTTTTATAAATATCGGGCTAAAGTGTAACAAACTTCTATCGTCCTCCGTTATTGATTACAGAAAATGAATAAAGGGAGGTTCAAAGAAATGAAAAGATTTTTTATGGTTCCCATCATCGCGATACTGGCGCTGATGCTCTGCTCAAGCGGGGTCGCCTATGCACAGGAAGCTGAAGCAACGTTACCTGACCCTGGTATTCTGCCCGATTCACCATTTTACTTTGCCAAGAGTTGGGGAAGAGCCATCCATCTTTTGTTCACCTTTGACAATCTAGAAAAGGCCGAATTGGAGTTGAGATTTGCTAATGAGGACGCTTTGGCGATAGAGAAACTGTGCGAAAAGGGGAAAAACGAACTTGCTGAAAAACACTGTGAGAAGTTCCAGGAACGATTCCAGAGAGCCATTCAGAGTATGGAAAAGGCAAAACAGGAAGGTAAAGACGTTGAGGTATTAGTTGAGAAATTCAATGAGAATCATCTGCGCCAGCAGCAAGTTTTAGCCAGGGTCTTAGAGAAGGTACCAGAGCAGGCGAAGGAAGGGGTTCTTAACGCCATTGCCAACTCAGCTTCTGGTTGGGAGAACGCAATTGAGAGAATTCAGGGGAAGCATAAGATGGAGCAATTTCGCGAAGAGCTCAATCTTCAAATCAGGAATATGGGCGAGGAGACGAGACTAGAAATTCAAGAAAGATTAGAAAGAAAACGCCACAAGCCAGAAGAAGTTCCTGTTGGAGAACCAAAACAGAAGGAGCCTAGCCAGAGCACGCAAAGCACCGGAACAGACAATGTGACGCCAACCCAAACCGGACAAGGTGGTTCGTCTGGTGGATCACAATAGGGGCGCTAAACTAATTCCGAACAAAAAGTACGGGTAAACCGGCTTTGAATAGTATTAAGAAAGGGCAGGTTTTCTGCCCTTTCTCAGTCTATATATTGTTCATATTATACTAAAACTCAAACTGTTACACCCTACCATTTGACCTAACAATCCTCGCTTCTGCAAAGCTACCCTTACTTGGCACTCAGATGCGAACGGTTTCACCGGGCGCGACCATTATGACATTCATCCCCGGAACTTGGAGATTCTGCTCAAAATATTCGGGCTTTTCAGTGTGAATAGGAATCACGAACCGAGGGCAAATCTGCTGGACCATATCTAGCAACTCTGGTCCTGTGGCATGGCCTGAGGCGTGAAATCCGAAGGCATATGCCGGAATCTCCCAGTGTCTGGGTTCCACTTCGGCTGGCAGACCTACCTTAGTTACACGAAAATGGTCAAGCCACTTGTGAAGGCGCCGAAAGTCTATCTCCTGCTCCTCATCGTGGGGCTCGCTGGATGAATAGATATAAACCGCCCCCTGCTCAACCAATTTAGGATGAAAGCTCACCAACTCGTTAACATCAAAAAAGCTGAAGCATAGGATGTAGCTTCCTGGACTTCGGCGGATGTCCTCAGCTAGCAATACTTTGTCGTTGAGGTCAGCGTAAAGGTTTCGTTGCCATTTGTCGGGATACCTGTCTCCGGTAGTCTTTTGGTAGATGCAGATGGACTTATCCCTTGCTACATCCGGGCAGGTAGGGTCAAGGAGATGTATGACCCGAAGAAGATACGCGTCTTTAGCACTGATGACAAGCTGTCTGTCAACGCCTTTGTCTTTCGCTATATCGAGGAATATTCTGAGGCGTTCTACATTTCTAGCGCCGAAATCAGCAAAGACTAGTTTCCCCCTAGATTCATTCACAACGCGTAGAAGATTGTCCGCAACTTCGCTCTCGCTGGTCATTTTGTCGTCACCAGCACGGGTTCCCTCCGTGATGAGGACTATGGGGCCGAGTTTGGCTGCTTCTTGCACAAACCTTTGTGTCAGAGCAGACTGCCTGCCGTGAAAACGAAGATCCCCCGTATAAACAACCCACCCAACGCTAGTCCGAATGGCCCAGGCTGTCGCTCCCGGTATTGAGTGATCAACTGGAAAGCACTGCAGATCAAAGGACGACTGGGTATGAGTACCCAGAGGGCTAACAATTAGTTCCTTTTGCTTCGACGATTTCTCCCAGAAACCTTGTTCCCAAAAAGTAATGGCCTCCTCGGTCAAGTTGGTGGGACTGCAATCGCCTAGCCGGAAATTTCGCTGTTCGTTGGCGCGGCTCGCCTCGGACAAGCACGATTCTTGCTTCCAGCCAGACGGTGTTCCTATTTCAACAGGTGCGAAGTAGCAGACCCGTTGGTCAAACTCAGCTTTGCCGCTATCCTGGATTGCCTTGGCGATGAAGGCTGTCATAGCACTGGAGTAAATGGGTATTTGCCTTCGTAAGAAGGAAATGTAACCTGAATGGTCAAGGTGCGCATGGGTCAAGACAACGCCGTCAAGTCCTTCCAATTCCCTAAACAAAGGATGGCCGACAAAGCTATCCCATAGGTTGCGTGGTTGCAGGTCTTCCCTATAGATTCCCTTCAGAGGCGGCAAAAGTCCCATAACCAGTGGGTCGAGCAGGCCAGCCCCGGCGCGCGGCTTAAGATACTCCTCGTAGAATTCTTTGTGGCGTTTGAACGGGAACCCAAAGTCTAAGAGAAGGGAGCGAGCGCCGTCTTCCAGGAGAATTTTGTTCCCCCCTATCTCTCCGATGCCTCCATAAAAGGTAAAGTTGACCATGGTTGTCCTCCCGCTGCATCATTTGACTGTAATTGTATCACAGGACAACTGGTTTTTCGTATTGCTTTTCCCGCATGCCATTGTTTGTTCATTAAACCATTCCATGCATCCCCAGGAACGGTTCTCCCAATAATTTGATAGTCGAGTGACTGCCGCAGAGTTTGTTTCAGGACGGAAACTGACTCCAAATATTTGACAAGCTCAGGGGTAAATGTCTTCGGTCTCTGGTAGTAGCGCTTCCACACGCGAACGATTTAGCGATTAGGCTAGGCCAATCTTTGGGTAAGGGCGGCTTTGCTAGTATGGAAACTAGCCATGAATGTGGGGTGGAGTTCCTCTTCATATGTCTGAGGGCGCCTGAAAGTTGCTCTTGGTCCCAGTTTCCCCCAACTTTTGTTGGATTTTGCATAGTTCCATATGCAATATAACGCATGTTTTGCCAAAGGCTCTAGCCAGCTGTCAACGTTCTCCACTAATTCTTTACTCCGCTGAAAATCAAGATATTCTAGACGCTTTATGCCGTAGTATTCACGAAGACCGTCGCCCACCAAAGCAACACCTGTCAATCTTCCGTACTCTAGCCATTCCATAGCTCTACTTCTCTCTTCAAATTCTGGTATTTCTTCCAAATAGGAGCCAATTTCGTTATTGATTCGCTGGTGTATCATCCAAGGCAGCAGGATTTGATATGCATACAGTTTGCTGGGAAAAACAAAATCCTTGTAACCACCTTGGTCTTTACTGCTAAAAATCAGGGCAGTGTTTTGGGCGGCCGTTATCGGTTCTCCAAGGAAAGCCATGCTCCTTTGAGCCGCGTCACGCAGCCTGATTATCCTTGCAGCTCCGGATTCGTCCGAGAACTTTTGTCTTTCTGCCTTGTCTTTGGATACCACATTCTTCCAGTACCTGCGCTTGATTTCGTAGTACCACGGCTGAGGTTGTAACTTAGCAAACTGAGCTTGTAGTTCTTGCTGTATTGGGTCTAGGGTGGCAAAGTCTTCGGCTCTCAATTTGGTTTGATTGTTTGTAGCTTGAGCCACTAGCCCACCTTGCGATGGTTGACATGCTACGAGACGTAGGTTCACTTTGGCGTCAGTCTTGCCCATGATTTTGGATGCACGCGAATATATTGTTTCCATGGTCTGGCAGCCATTTACGATTTGGAGTCCCCTAATCATAACCTTCCGAGATTCGGTATCAATGGTAAAGTGGTCACAAATCGCTGCCAACCCATTGTTCAACACATGAAAAGTCTCTGGGATATCTGTCAAAGTAGTCAGTATGTCTTTGTTGACTACAATTCTCTCACCCAATGGGCCACGGAAGTTGAGTCTATAGAGGTCAGGGCCAAGGCGCTGCCGAATGGTGATGAGGTTTTCAGCTGGTACCGTGGTATATAGACTATCATACAGTTCCTTACCGTTTGCTTGTGGAGGGACACAATACCAGCCCTGTTCCAAGGGAACAATTACCAAGTCATCTTTTGGTGGCAGGCTGGTAGTTTCTCCTGCCCGTTCTATCTGGACAAGTTCTGGTAGGCCGAAGTATTTGAACGCGATTGGTACTTCATACCAGAAATCCCCAATCTGTATTTTTCGCTTCCTCGGCTTGCTTTCGACATAGTCTTTTTGGGGCTGCAAAATTCTGCCCGAGGTGGCCACGCATAGCACCACTTCACTTTGTTGCTTTACGGCTTCTGAGAACTCTACGTAGAAGTCTCTAGTGTAGAAGTTTGCTTTCTGAACAAGTTTAGGATTACTCAGCAATTCTAATGACTCCCATGTCTCAAAAAAGGGAGCATCGCCTAGACTCTGAGTTGGTTCCCGATGCTTTGCCTGAACCAGATATATTTTTTGTCCCTCCCTATCAAAGAAACCGCTATCTATTTTCAAGTCCCATTTTCCGTCCATTCGACACGCATTGATTATTTCCTCCTCCGTTAATTCCAGCTCGTCGAGTATTAAGTCTGTTGCCCACAAAAGGAATGCCAAATCATCGTTCGCCTGACTATAAATTTGCTTCCATCTATCTATCCCTGGTCTTACATGTGCTTCATACAGGTTTCGTAAATCCTGTTTTGCGGAACTCTTTTTCATACTACCCCCCGTGACGGACCCATTGTAGACTACATTATATCCTATTCTTCCAACAAACTACTAGAAAACAACAACATAGACAGGTCAAGCGTGAGAACTAAAACACACTAATCCGAATCAAGTTGCACAAAATAGCGGAAAGTTCAACCCCGTATCTCTTTGGTTTTCTCCCTTGCTGGCAAAGAATCGCCAAGGTAAAATGTGAAGTAGACAATTTCCGAACCTGATAGATTCAAGATCGCCCGAACTAAGAGGGTAGATAGCAGAATTGTGCTATAATAGTGAAGGTTGTGGAATCTTACGCAGGGAGGCTGAACATGGCAACGGAACAGCTACAATTTCCTATACAACTTGACACTTCTCCCGAAGATTCGATGTACTTGGGTCTGAGCCACCAAAATCTGGATTTCCATCAATCCCTTGCTGAGTTGATTGACAATGCTATTAGTGCCCAAAATCAAGGCTTCTTTACCGTGGAGGTCCACTTGACGAAAGACGATGACCTGATTCATATTGTGGTGGCTGATAACGGCTCTGGAATTTCACTGTCCGACCTACAGTCACGCGTGATGAGGCTGGGAGGAAAAGGAGAACGGTTAGGACGCCTGAATGAGCACGGATACGGACTAAAGAACAGCCTTTGTCGCCTCACCGAAAATCGGTTGCCTTGGGAGATACTGACTCATGACTCTACTGCCTCTCCAAACACATGGTATTCCATTCCCGGTCCGTTCAGAAGTGGAATGGTTGCCAACCTCGATAATGGAAGCAGATGGAATCGAGACATTTTGAAAGCCCATGGAGAGACTGGCACACGGGTCTTCGTCCAGACTAGCTTCGAGTACTTTCGAACGCTGTATAGACCTCTTGATCGTTTCGACGAGCGACTGATTGCGCGCCTACTTGAGCACCTCGGCGTCATCTACCGAGGCTATCTATCTGACAGGCGTAATACTCTATGGCTACGCTGGCGCACTAGCCCTCAGGATATATGGAATGAAGACCCAGTTCAACCTATTGAAATACCTTACGGCGACAGCCAAACTAGGGATATAAAAGTAACCGCAGATGGCAGAGAGGCAACAGTCCAATATACGTGGGGGTGGATAGACGAGGAAAAGAGAGACCGCATGACGGGGCGTCCCTACCCCCTCAAAATTTACTATCGAGCAAATCAACGCACTCAGGGTGTTGATATTAGATTGAGAGGGCGCGTAGTTACCCCCCATGCTTTTACTGAAATATGGGACCTCGAAAGAGACCCCCATCTTAACAGGTTTGCGGGGGAAATAGTTATAGACTCTGAAGAATTCTCAAGTGTAAACAATAAGACCACGCTGGACGAACAAAACCCATTCTGGCAAGCTCTGAGAGACAATCTCAGGGACAGCGATTTTGTACCGCAGGAATTTAAAGAAATCCGCCGTCAAGATGAGGAAGCAATAAAAGACATGCTGAGAAAGCAGCTTCCGCATATTGTAAGCGGCTCTAGGGTCGACCCTGATTTCGTAACCTGGCCTGGAATGGGAGTGAAAATTGACCTTCTGCATACCTTGGCCTCTAGGGAACAATACGTTTACGAAATAAAGGCGAGAGAGCTGACACCTCACGATGTATATCAACTTGTAATGTATTGGGATGGGCGCGTGAAGGACGGTGTGCCACCAAAGCTGGGTCGGCTTGTCGGCGTCTCCGAACCTCCGAACTCAGTTAAGCAAATGATTGAGTATTGGAATACGCGAAAAGATGCGAATGGCAGTCCCTACCGCTTTGAATTAAAAACAAGTAAGGAACTCTTGGGTGACATTGCGCCATCCACCCCATCTGCAAAGAAAACTAGACGCAAAGCTGCGCCCCGCCCCTAGCAGTACTAGGTACAGAAATTGAAGACAGCTCCCTTCTTGCACAACTCGATGAGAAGGCATGCTTCAACAAAAGTTCCGATTTTCCCCCCACATGGGGAGCTATTTTGACTGAGAACGTGAGCCAACAATAGGGCGTCTTGTATCTTTATGACTACATTGGCAAAAATCACACTTGAATAGTAGAACTTCTGGGCTTATGATTGCATGTGTGTGAGTGACTAGCAATGGGAAGATGTTTAATACAGATTTG
>Ga0315279_10003783_pt1 | contig 20754 bp, 25 predicted proteins | sample YL17G06_20_MG_FD_203694 | JGI IMG/M metagenome (GOLD analysis project Ga0315279, IMG submission 203694) | Sediment microbial communities from Yellowstone Lake, YNP, Wyoming, USA - YL17G06_20 | ecosystem: Environmental > Aquatic > Freshwater > Lake > Sediment | place: USA: Wyoming | collected... | reverse complement strand
TCCATGGTGGCCAGATCGCCCAACGGATGGCCGCGCTCCTTGGCCTTCAGCACCCGGCGCATTATCTTGCCAGAACGGGTCTTGGGCAGGGCGGTCACGAACTCGATCTCCCTGGGATACGCGGAGTATGCCATTCGGGTCTTTACGAAGGGGGTGATATCATCCTTAAGGTCCTTGGAAGGAGCGTGTCCGGCCGCAGCACGATGAAAGCCTTGACGATCCCCCATGAGATCGTCAGGCTTGCCTATGACGTCGGACTCCGCCACGACCGAGTGCTCGATGAGCGCTAACTCCACCTCGAACGGTCCCAACCTCTCGCCCGAGGTCTTGATCACATCGTCCACCCGTCCCAGGAACCGGATGCAGCCTCCTCGTCCTTGAAGGCCTGATCGCCGGCGATGTACCAGCCAAGCACACCCTTGATAAATGAATGTGCTTTCCGCAAAAAGATGCTGTCGGTTTGCATGGAATCGGGATGAGGCAGTAGACCGGTGCGGAGCCCATCTTCCAGCTCATTCGACCTTGCGGAAGCGACTGGCCACCGCTATGACCAGCGTCAATAGCCATATCATCCCTTGTATGCCCAGGTTCTGAAGCTCCGGGATCAGGCCCGGAATAATGGAGGCGTAGAATATTAAGGCGGAGACTATCGCGATCTTCCGGCCCCATTCCAATTGCTTCACCTTTGCCCCCACTCCCCTTCCCCTGATGATCGCGAACTGGTAGAAGACCCCCAGGATCAGAAGGGTCGTGCCCACGTCGATGGCAAATGCGGTGGCCCCGGACCGCGTGTTAACGATCGTCCCCAGATACGGTTCCAGGACCACAAGGAACAGCAGGGCGGTGTTGAGGACCACGGTGCTCCTATCATCCATGTCGAGTTGCCTGATCAGCCGGTTGTACAGGAACCAGATCCAGACGATGATGAAGAAGCCGAGGGCGAAGTTGAGGATGATGAAGAGAAATTGGGTAAAATCGTCATTTTCCGGTCGCACCAGGGTGACCGCCCCGATGGTCAGGGCCAGTCCGAAGACCAGGTTCGACAGGTCCTCGATGGTCTTATTCTCCACGCGGAGATGATGGGATTTTAAGTCTTGACTCTTGACCCCCCTCGCAGTCCCAACTGCTCATCCTCTATTTTGATATCCGTTTCCTTTCATCGATATGGCTTCGCTGGTGGACATCGTTTTATTACACATCCATCCCAACAGGAATTGGATTGCCATGGGTCCGAAGGAGCGCCTCGCCTCGTGCCTCATGGAAAGGTGCATCAATGAAGGCGTGGACATCGCTGCTCCTGGCTGCGGCATTTCGCCCAAGACTCCGCTGGCGAACCTGCATACCTTGACCTCAGCGGTCAAGAGATATGGAAAAATGCAGGGTTGAGCGCGCGCGTTCGGCGCGCTCTCCCGGCTCGACTTGAATCAAAAAACGAGCTCTTCCGTCGACGGTCCTTGGGGCTCAGGCCTTCAATGCCGCGGCGATCTGCTTGCCGAAAGCGGTGGCCCTTCCCTCTTCTCCTTCGGCCAGGGGCCCCTTGGTCTTCAGGACCACGAACCCTTGCGGCTCGATGACCTTCTTCACCCCTGCCTCCTCCATCTTCTCTGCCAGCTTCTCGGCGGCGGCTCTGCCCTTGGTGTTCGCGAAGCGGGTGTCGAAGGCGGTCCCTTTCTTTCCAGAGGTGACGGTGCCTATGGCCAGCTTCAACGCCTTCTTCGCCTCGCCCGTGGCTCCCCCGATGTGCACTGGCGAGCCGATGATCCAGGCATCGGCTGCCTTGAAATCATCTTCCACGACATCCGCAGCTTTCTTCAGCACTATCTCTGCAATACCGCCTTCCTTCATTCCGTTCAATATCGCCTTGGCGACCTGTTCGGTCATGCCGTGGCTCGTGTCATAAACCATCAATGCCTTCATTCCGCATCCTCCGTAGCTGTTGAGTTGGACGCTGGTGATCAGCACCGAGCACCAGCCGAGGTGATAAGTGACTCGGGGTATTTACCTGATTTGGCTGCCCTCTGTTCAAGCCATTCCGTCCTTGCACCGCTGGAGGTTGTCCCCCGAATCTGATCCGCTATGATCTTCGGCAGGTCCCTGAAGGCCAGGTAGTATGTTCCCGGGAAATCTAGCTTCGCGCAGGACTCGGCCTGGGCCGCATCCTCGTAGACATTGAAGAAATCCATTCGGCTCATCTCCGTAAGGAATTTACGCATTTTAGAGTCGTTCCGCTCCAAGCACCAGCTCAACCCTTCGCCAGCTCCAGATCGATCCTATCTGCCAGACAAGGATGCTCCGTTACCTTCTTTCCCTGTCGGTCGAAGACCTTTCCGTCCTTCAGCGTCACCTCGCCGTCCACTATCATGCGAATGGTCGAGATCAGCAGATGCGCCTCCCTTCTCACTTCCTCCGCCCTGATGTGCCGCACGAGCTCCTCCTTGCGGGCATACCGAGCCTTCAATTCTGCCAGGGAGAAGGAATCGTACGCGATCGTCTCCCCTCGGTCCAGCTCTGGGGTGCAGAGATGCACCGTCGCGCCATAGCGATCGTCATGGTTGTCCACCACTTTGACCACGATCTCCTCCCACGTTCCAGTGTAGGTATCGGGCAGGGCGGGGTGTAGGTTGATGATCGTGTGCTTCCGGCAGGTCTCCGGGTCCACTATCAGCATGTACCCGGCCAAGACCCCGAAGTCCATCTCGTGCGCGGATATTCGCTCCCGCAAACCTTCCCCGTATGCGTCCCTCCAGGCGGCGATGTCCCTCTCCTTCAGCTCGGGCATGAAGGTATCGGAGGGGTGCAGGATCACCGGGATGCCGCTCTCTTCGGCCATCTTTATGATTTTTATGCGGCAGGGATTCCCCTTCACCTCCCGGTTGATGAAGATGAACGACAGCCTGGCGCTCACTTCCCCGCTCTGGACCTTGCTCATCATGGTGTTGAAAAGATTGAACGAACCAGGGCCTCTGGCGGTGGTGAACCAACCGATCCTCTTCATACGCTATCCCCTAATTTCATAATGATATCCGCTCTTATCAAAACTGCCATCTTTTCGCGCCCCTTGGTCGGCATCAGTGACCTTTTCTCCCTTCAACCGTTCACCTGCTTATTTAGGTGGAGCATCATTTGCGGGCAGGAGCCGAGGAGTGAGGAAGGTGGCGGAGAAGCACGAGATCATAATGGACGCATGCATAGCCCTTTCGCACGGGGAGCGGGAAGAGAGCCTGGAGATCATCCGCAAGCACTATCCGTTCGACGCGCGGGCTCTGCCGAGGCAGGTACCACGGCCGAGCGGGATCATTGTCGAGGACAAGGTGGAGGTCTGGCGTCACTGGCACGAGAACTTCGCATTGAAGATGAGGGTCTTTTGCCGGGATGGCTTCATCAACCGATTCACGGGGGAGCTCTTGATCTTCCCGGCCGTGCTTGGGTTGCTCTCCAAGGAGTTCCCCGCAGACTTCCCCTATCAGCAGGCCTGGGAACTGGGCGAGGTGCACATCGCCTATTATGACCTGGGGGCCTGCGCGAGCAAGCTCTTGCTCCCCTCTCGCGGCGGGTCGGAGGCGGAGGACAATCTGATCACCACCACCATGCCATATGTTCTGGCCAGGGGAAACTGCACCGTGGAGGAGGTCGGCTGGCGATTGACGCGCGTGGGATATGTGGAGGAATGGGACGGCATGTCGACCTGGTACGTCGAGTACGTCAACGACCACCCCGAGATCCGCAATCTGAATTTCTTCAACCAGTGGTACAACGCAGCCAAGCAGACGCTGGGGCTTTGATCGAACGGAGACGGAAGCAAAACTTGAGATGATCTGCTTACATCCTGCGGTCATGACGGATATTGTCGCTTCCTCTACGGGAACGACCATCGAAGGTCTCCTGGTGTTGGAACGGTCAGGAGTGCGAGGGGCTTTCATGGGAGCGGTGGAGGCGGCAGCAAAGAAGTCTAAGGAGCTCAGTGAGAAGAGCGCGAAAACCGAGGGAATTGGACTCAAGTCAGAATAAAAAAAGAGGAGGGGAGGGCGAGGCCCTTAACCCTCATCGGTTGTTCTCAGGGGTTTAGACAACGATGCAGGAGCCATCCCTGAGACGGTCCTGGGTCATTTGCTTGGTCAAGAGCTGGCTGCAGGTCCGGTCCTGAGTCATCTTCTGAGCGCCCGATTGGGATCCAGTTCCATCGCAGGTGCAGTTCTGTGCGTGCAGCTTGTCCATCGTCCTGTCGCAGTCGCCGTTGCCGGCGGCGGACAAATCCGTCGCTCCCTGTCCTGCCATAGCCGCCGAGGCGCCAATGGCAATGAGGGAGGCCACCGCCAGCGTTGCGAACGCCGCGATCATTATTACGCTTATCTTATGTGCCATTTTTACCACTTAAGACTCGATGCGCTGCTTTAGGTCAAGGCGCTTATGGTTCAAGGGTCGAACTTAGTGGTGCAACCATCGAACTCGGTGAAAGGACCTAGAACACTACCGGGTCTCCTTTCCCCTCATCTCGCCTTTCCCTCTCCCAATTTGCTCCAGATATCGGCGAATCGGTCCACCGCATCGGAGGACAGGCTCTCCTGGATGCCGATCAGGAGGTCCGCCACCCGATCACTGTCCTCGACCCTGTAAATCATTTCCTTCTCCATCTTGGTGACCTCGATCACCCTGATCCCACGCAATCGTTTCAGATGGTACGAGAGGGTGGATTTGGCCACCCCCATCTCCATCTGCAGGTCCTGGAAGCTTGTTGGGCCATTCACTAGAAGATGCATCAGTATCCTACGGGGGGATTCCTGGCGAAGAGCGCCGAGGGTGCGCCGGTCCTTTTCGATGAACCGGTCCATGAGGAAGTACATCTTCCGGTGTCCGTCGTCCTCCGAACGGACCAGCTTCCTCTTCTCAAGATAATCAAGGTGATACGAGAGCAGACCAGGCTGCATGTCCAGCCCCCGTTCCATTTCTCTGACGTGCGTCCCTGGATTGGCCGCTATGAATTCATATAAGCGACGGCGGTTCTCCAGGTTCAACGCCTCATCCATCTGGTTCATCTCTTGAGCAGGGCAAAGTAGAGCGAGAGCAGAATCGCCAGGTTCAGAACTACCAGGTAAGCGCTCATTTGTAGGTCGTTCCAGTCAAGGAAGGGCGCAACAAGAACAAGCACAGCCAACAATGAATAGAGGGCGAAAGCTATGGTGACAATGGCCAGTCTTGGCTCCTTGTGACGACGGTACGCCTTGAGGGACACGGCTGCCAGTATCAGGGCGAAACCTGCAAGGCAGGCATTCAGGAAGAGGTCCAAAGGGGTCATAACGATTCTTGAGACCACTTAGGGGATGAAAATCATTTCCATCTATCCTTCCTTGACCCGTTTGATCAAGCTAGGTCGATGGGCGGTTCGATGAATGTACCAGATTGTTCGACGTTTGAACCATAAAACGAATATGCCCGGTCGCAGGTGATTGATGATGATGTGCATGAGAACTTTGTTCAAGTCATTCGCAATAGTCGCGGCTTCCCTATTGGTCCTGAGCATATTGACGACGGTGACCTTGGCAGCGGGCGGTACCAGCCAGGGCCCAGGCAATAGCGGCCAGATGGGTATGATGGGTAAGAGCGGAGGCGATTCCTCAGGGCTCATGTCCCAGGGCGGTGGGATGATGAACCAGATGCAAGAGAAGGAACGCATGCGGCAGATGATCGGCGAGACCGCTCGCCTCGGGCTATTCGGCGGATTCAATCAGACCGGTCCCCTCTTCGAGGGTCGTTTCCTGTCCTTCCTGGTCAACGAGACCTCAGGATCGCTCACGAACTACACCGTCGCGACCTCTGGCGGGAGTGAGATGTTGTTCGCAGGGATCGGCCTCAAGGACTTCGTCCCCGGCAACGTCAGCACGATGGGTTCCTTGTTCGTAGAGGAAGATTCCAGTGTCTCGATCGTCGTGCACGATAATCCCGTGGCTTTGTTGCACGTGAGCTCGAACCGCTCCATGGAGGGTGTCAATTTCACGCTCGGACCGGGAATGTCGGCCGTGATCTTGCCCAGGAGCGGTAATGATACTAACACCTCATTTGCGTTGGTCAGCGGAACTGGCGTCCAAGGGGTCCTGACGGCGAAGAACGGGACCTTATTGAGCGAGTCTAGCGCTGTAGGTTCTGTCACCATCCTGGCTAACGCCTCGGATGTCATGTTCCGCATGAAACCCGCTTTGGCCAGGGGGCACATGGCATTGGACGATGCGGTCCAGAATGCCATCACCAACGGGCAGGTGGCGGGAGAGTTCTCCTTAACCGTCCGAAACGGCAGTGCCATGTACGATCTGATGCAGTATCGGATGGGCTTTGGGCTCAAGGTCCAGCAGGCGGAAGAGAACCATCTTCGATTGGAGGTCTCCTCCAGCGAGCATGCGGGCAAGGTGGTGATCGTCAACCTCGACCAGGGCACCTTCGATACTCGGACAGGGAACGATATGATTATCACCCTGGACGGGAACGGGATCAGGCAAACGCAGAACCCATTGGATGTTCTGAGCGCCTCCGGTTCACAGGACAGTGAGGCGGTCTATTGCATCACGAACACCGACCACGGCTCACAAATGCTGGTGTACATCCCGAGCTTCTCGACGCACGTGCTGGATCTCTCGAGCGTTTCACCTCTGGCGAGCGTATTAAGCATCGCGGGGCTGCTGGCTGTCCTTGGAGCGATGGTGGCCGTCGGAGCGGCGGCGTCCCTCTTGCTGAGACGCAAGGGCTGAACCTGCAAACCTTTTTATGAATTTTCATGGCCCTCTGCAGTTTAGTGTGGGTTATTGCATAGAGTCGCCTTTGCGATAGACGATCTTGAAAAGGATTCGGTTGATGATAGCCAGATGGTCGTACACCTAAATCTCATAGGAGACCTATCATGCCTTCTCACTCCTTGTTCAAGGCGCCCTAACGGCAATTCAACCCGCACGATGTTGAAGAGAACCATTTTCATTCATCCTGGTGAAAATTGTATCGTCTATGGCCTCCGATCCAGAGCGCTTCCTCATGCATTGTAGAACCCGGTCTTCACATCGACCGTGAGTTCCAGTACTCCAACCGCTCGAATCGGATATTGAAGCGAGCTGATCATCAGGGCGGTCATCTGGGGGATGATAGGATACTATGGTCATTGGCGCTACTATCGAAGGCAAAGGCTATGCGGTCCCCATTGGAACGAAAGGAGCGCCGAGCAGATACTTGACGATAGGCACGCTCGCGGGGAGATCGCCAGGGAGCAGCATCAGCAGATGACGGATGACCTGGTCAGGAAGGCTCCTTGAGCAATAAGGGAATGATAACAAGAGGAAGGGCGCGTGTCCATTTCATGGATAAGCCATTGGCATGCAGCGGCCAAGCCTATGATGGGCCAGAACGGCCATCAGAACTGGAAAACGGCGGCCATTTATCTGGCGCTCAGATCATGCGCCAGCCATTTCGACGTAATCTATGTACCCTTTGAAGCAGTGGCTCCCGGCAACGTCCGCCCCAATGCCTAATCCCTCTCCCGAATCGCCGGCCATCGTTCTTCCTGCCGGCAAGGTCTTGGACCCTTCCAGTGCCCCGTTGACATGGATGGTGAGCGCGTTCGTGGCCTTATCGTAGGACCCGTTCACTACGTACCAGATATTCACCAGGGGCTCGCTGCTTGCCAGCACTGAAGCGGTCGTTCCGTTATCAAGCTTGATGCTGAACATGAAGTCCTGGTTGATCGCCGGGGTGGCGTGGTCGCTCAAGCCCAGTTCGTACTGCGGTGAACCGGGGACCCCTTTGCTCACCAAGGTCGCCCCGTCCTGTTGGCCAACCGGTCCGTCGGTGAGCATGAACCGCACCTCCAGGCTGATCTTTTTGGCAGGAGTGAGCGCTGGGCTGTTGGCGACCGTGAGGTAGTGGCCCTGGCCGTCGGCAAGGTTCAGCGCCTCTGGCCCGGCCACGGTAGTGATATAAGGAGGGGACCAACCCGGGCTCGGTTGCGCCGCAGCTTGTTCGCCCAATCCGTCGGCCAAGGTGCCAGCAAAATCGTAAGACATCACTTTCATCATACTGGGACTGGACTCACCATTTCCCAGAGGATTGGGGGGTTGCCAAGGGTCGACATTGTAGTTGGACAGGACGCCCCACAGTGACGCCGCCGCGACCACCGTTATCGCGACGAAGAGGATCTCGGCCGCGACCGCCGAAATCGCCTCGTCATGCCTCCTGGAAATGTGTCCCTTCTTCATGGCCATCCTTCAATCCTTTCTATTTGATTCTTCGTTGATGCCCCGGTCAGCTGCAAGCAGGATCGAAATCTTGTCGAACGAATTCGCCAGCTCCCCCACTTCGTCAGTGCGCCTGATGTCAAGCTTGGCGATGTTCTCGCCCTTGGCTAGCTTCTCGGAGGCATCTCTCAGCTTGTTGATGTCCTCCACCAGAGGGTGCGAAAAGAAGTAAATGATGGTCCCGGCGATGATGATGCCCACCGCCATGACGTAGTAGATGGTGCCCCCGATGAATCCCTGGTTGGCCACAACGGCGTCCGCGTTCATGTCCACTCCCAGTATTGCCACGGTCGTGTTGCTCGCATCCTTGATGGGCGCATACCCGGACATGAAGGACCCCCACTGGTCCGTGTACACCTGGCTGGAGGCGGTGGGGGCGATCCAGGCGCCCACGATTCGCGGATAGTCGGATGAATTGTACGCTTGGCCGATGGCCGCGGGACCACTCTCCGCATCGTCAAGCAGGAAACTGATGCGGCCTTCGGACAGATTCAGGACGTAGCAGTTGATGATCACGGTGCTGCTGGCCCTCATCGCGCGGAGCTGGTCGCACAGCTCGGTGTAGTTCGCCGAACCCTCATCCCCAGGTTTGAAGTGAATGGCCTTTTCTGCAGCAATCTGGGAGGCCATGGTGGCTGAGACCTCCCTGAGGGTCTCTTGGGTCGCTCCCAGCAGCGCGGTTTTTGATTCACCATAGGTAATGAGGAAAACCAGAATCGATAGGATAACGACCACTATCACGAAGCGGGCCATGAACTTGGCGTTCAGGCTTCTGTAGAACTTCGCCATTGTCTGCACCGTTCTATAGCAATGCGTAGACCCGCGAGTTGAGGTTATTAACCTTGCCTCGTAATTATTCAGCTTAGAAAACAGGGGGTCGAGCGTCTCAGCGCGAAACTCTCTCATGAGAGGCTTCGCTCCCGGTTGCTGGGAACTAGCTAAGGAATAATGGAAAAGGTTTCAGCGCAGCTGCCCGGCAGCGCGCAGCTCGACCGTGATCTTGTCCACCGCTTCCTCCACATCCTGCGGTTTCCTTGCCCCGGTGCAGACGAGCTTGCCGGAACCGAATAGAAGCAGCACCACCTTTGGGACGCCCAAGCGGTAGACCAGGCCGGGGAACTGCTCCGGCTCGTACTCCACGCGTTCCAGGCCCAGAGTGATGGCGATGGAGTTGAGGTTAATGTTTTGTCCCAGGTCGGAGGAGGCCACGATGTTCTGCACCTCGATCTTCGGCTCTCCCTTGATATGGATGCCGGCCTTCTCGATCTGCTTGCAGACCTTATCGATGGCTAATTTGACCTGGTCCAGGCTCTTGGCCCCGGTGCACACGACCTTGCCGCTGCGGAATAGCAGGGTGGCGGTCTTCGGCTCTTTCAAGCGGTAGATCAGACCAGGGAATTGCTCCGGATCGTACTCCGCCCCATCCAAGGCCAAGGCGATGGCCCGGAGGTCAAGCTCAGTGCACAATGAAGTGGAGGCCACTACGTTCTCGATCTTGTATTTGGAGATATGAACCACCCTCTGGAGGCCTTATTTATATACTCCTATATAAGCAAAGCACATAATTGGGGCGGAAAGAGGTCCGCTTCATCGCCCTTAAGTTGCCCACTTGACGCCTGTTATTCGTCATATCAAACGCTCCACATGATCATCGAATGTCAAGAAACCGGTAAGATCCCTTTGCAAGCCTCCTTACCCGGTTCTCATGACCATCCCCATCAGAGTCGCCCAGTTCCTGGTGATGGTGGAGACCTTGAGCGTCTTTTCGATGAAGGCGTTCGGTGCGCCGAACCTTCCGTTCAGTCTGCAGGCCAGGCTGAAGGCCGCACGGTCCCTTATGAGAACGACCTGCCATCCTCGCTGGGAGAAATGAACGGAAGGCCTGGGATGGCCCGGGGATCTTCTGAAAGAAAGGTAACGAATCGCTTGGATGTTTCAGTTCCAGCATCTCCGAAGGGATCGAGCCTCATGATATCCTTCACTTCTGGCAAGGTCCGCAAGAACACCTCGATGCTCGTCCCGAGCAGTCCGCGAAGCTCTCTCTGGATCTTCTCTCTGGATCTTCTCCCTGATGGCGACGGCATCGATCTCCTGGGCCTCGAAGAGGAGGTTGCCGCTCTGCTTGTAGCTCGACACTTCCCGGAACCTCAGGGCTTCCAGACGCTCCCGGATATCGCTCATTCTGAGCAGGTTGCTTCCCCCCCATATTGACACCTCCCAGGAACGCTGCATATTCGACCATCGATCACCCCCCGCATCAAACGAGCCTGAGGTCCATGTCCAACCTCCGCGAAAGGTTCCCAAGGTCCTGGACCACATAGAAGAACGCCAGCCAGGACCACTTCCCCCAGCGTCGCAATCCCTCCTTCTTGATCCGGTCGATCCCCTTCTTCCCCTCCTTCGCCCTCTCCCCGAAGAAGAGCTGCCCGAAGACATCGGCTGACCAGGTGTCGATGGGAAACCCTCCGTGCGGGTTGATGATGTCCGCGGAATAGTCGCCGATGCCAGGCAGCTCGAGAAGCAACCTTTTTGCCTCCTCCGCGCCCAGCTTCTCTAATTCTTCGAAGCTGGGAAACCCCTCGCGCGCGAACCTCCTGGCCAGATTGGCGATGCGCTTGGCGCGATAGCCAAATTTGCATTCGGCCGCCATTTGGGCAGCCTCCAGCCTCGCCACCCGCTCTGGCCTGGGCCAGCCGAAGACCTGCTTGCCATCGAACTTGGCCAATTCCCCATAACGGCTCAAAAGGCAATCCATCATCTGGCTGCTCCGCTTGATGTTGGTCATCTGCAGCAGTATCGAGAGCAAGGCGTCGGGGAATATGGTGCTCTGTGAGGTGCTGTGCATGCCCTTGAGGTCTTCGACCGCATGCCTAAGAATGGGGTCCTTCTTCCCGAAATGGTAGAAAGCCGCCAGATCGTAATCGGCGCCAAGATCGTGCGCTAGCATCCTTTTCATATTGAGCAGTCGATCTGGTCCCGGGCTTTCTTCCAGAAAGAGCTCGACCCCGACGCCAGGCCTCTCCACTGTTCCCTCCGAAACGAGCTTCAATCCCGCCAGGACACCTTCGAGGTCGGTGGCGGTCCACATGGTGCCTTCCTCATACACTTCAAAAGGAGTGAACAACGACCACCCCGCCGGTTTCCTGACGGTCAGCTCGAAATCGAAGGGCGGGATCGGTCGAATGTCAAAGATGAAGGAATGCGGCAGTTCCACCATACGCTCAGGCGCTCAACAATTTGTGCGCCGTGGCTTTGAACCACGTGCCATTTGATCGCTAACACGAAGGCTATTGTTTCAGATTTTTTCGCGCATCTACAGTTCTTCGCTCTGTCTGCAGCGAGAGCTTTGCGACTCAAGCTCATTCATGCACCAAGGAGGGGCTGCAAACCCTTAATCCCCAAAGCGCATTCACCCTTGGCATCTTACTTTTGTAATCCGAGAGGCTTCGCCCAATGGTATCTCAGCTAAGAAAAGAAGCGGGAAGCGCGATATCCATCAATTGGAGCGTTCAGAAATCGCTCTCGCTTTTGGCGTTCTGGGTCATCATGATGGGGATAATGTTGATTGCTTCCACCGTCAACTATCTGCTGTTCCACAGCCTGGTCGAGGTCATCATCGTTATCTTCGCCGCCTCGGCATTCATCGTCACCTGGAGCGCCAGAAGGCTGCTGGGCAACAATTATCTCCTCATCGCAGGGATAGGCCTGATCTTCTTGGGCGCCATCGAGGTCTTGCATCTCTTGACCTACAAGGGCACGAATTTGGTGCCCGGTTCAGGGTCCAACCTCCCCACCCAGCTTTGGCTGGCCAGTCGCTATTTGCTCGTGGCCACGCTGCTCATGGCACCTCTAGTCATCAAGAGAAGAGTAAATGCCACAGTGGTTCTGCTGGCGTTCCTAGCCGCCACTGTCCTGATCCTCCTAAGCATCTATCTGGGCGTGTTTCCTACCGCCTACATCGAAGGGTCAGGCCTGACGCCGTTCAAGATCTACAGCGAGTACCTGATCTCGGCGCTGCTGGTCGCATCCGCCTATCTGCTCTTCCTCAGAAGAGCATCGTTCGAGAGGAAGATCTTCTATCTCTTGTCCGGCTTCATCCTGATGAACATTGGAGCGGAGCTATTCTTCACCAGCTATGTGGGGGTGTACGACTTCGCGAACCTCATGGGCCACCTGTTCGCCCTGACCGCTTTCTTCCTCATGTTCCTGGGCCTGGTGGAGGAGTGCTACGCCGACCCAGTCAAGGCACTCTTCGGCGATCTGGAACAGAGCGAGCAGAAGTTCCGGGCCGTCTTCGACGAGGCGGGGGACGGCATCCTCATCTGGAAAAGGGATCTGCGGATCGTCGATGCCAACAGGGAGGTGCTCAGGAGGCTCGGGTATCGTCGGGAAGAGCTCATGGGAATGAAAGTGGACGATATCCTGCAGCCCAAGGATTCCACATTTTTTCCGCAGATGATGGATCTGTTATCGCGTCCCGAACCGAAGGCCTTGGAGCTGTTCTGGACCACGAAGCAAGGAGGCAAGGTTGCCTTCGATGTGCGTTCCAGTCTGATCAAGATCTCTGGCGAGGAGGCCGTCCTTTCCATCGCCAGGGATGTTACGGAACAAAAGAAAGTGGAGCAGGCGATCAAGGATAGCGAGGAACGGTTCCGCTCCCTGATAGAGAATGCTCCGACGGCCATCGCCATCTCCCGTGATGAGAAGCTGCTCTACGCCAACCCCCGCTACATCAAGCTGTTCGGCTACCAAAGCATGGACGAGCTGATAGGCCGGCAATGCATCGAGCTGGTCGCGCCGCAGAGCTGGGCCGCAGCACAGGCTTTGGCGAAGGAACATGCCGATGAGCAGAAAGGCGAATATGAGTTGGAAGCGGCAGGCCTGCGGAAGGACGGTTCACAATTCCCCTATCATGCGGCTATTGCCCGGGTCCGCTTGGTGGACGGTCCGGCCTCTGTCAGGTTCATCACCGACATCACGGAGCGGAAGGCGGCTGAGGAGCAGCTCAAGCGTTCCGCGGCTGATCTCAAGCAGAGCAATGAGGAGCTGGAGCGCTTCGCTTACATCGCTTCCCATGACCTCCGGGAGCCGCTGCGCATGGTGGTCAGCTACCTTGGCCTGCTGGAACAGCGGTTCAAGAAGGACCTGAGCAAGGATGCCCAGACCTATATCGATTTCGCGGCGGATGGAGGCAGGCGCATGCAGCAGATGATCGATGACCTTCTCGCCTTCTCCCGGGTGAGCAATCAGGTTCGGACGAGGGTGCCCGTCGAAATGGACAGGGCGTTGGCCTTGTCGTTGCTGAACCTCGACGCCCTGGTGAAGGAATCAGAGGCCAACATCACGCACGGGCCGTTGCCCCGGGTGGTGGCTGACGAGACCCAGATGGTGCAGCTGCTCCAGAACCTCATTGACAACGCGATAAAGTACCGCAGCGCGCTAAAGCCCGTCATCCACGTCTCAGCAAGAAGGAACGGGGGTTTGTGGGAGTTCGCCGTTCTGGACAACGGGATCGGGATCGCTCCAGAATACCATGAGAAGGTCTTCGAAATGTTCGAGAGGCTGCAGAACAGGCAAAGGTACCCAGGGACAGGCATCGGCTTGGCCATAGCCAAGAAGATCGTGGAGAGGCACGGCGGGCGGATTTGGGTGGAATCGGAGGAAGGGAAGGGGTCGACATTCTTCTTCACCTTGGCCGATGTGCTCGGTGATCCTTGAGGCCGGGCCTGGCCTTATCAGCGATCAAAGCATAGAAGGGCCAGAAGGCGAAGATGATGGATGCTCCCTCTCACTTCTTGATCGGCGCGCCATCCCCGGGCGGTACCTCGCAAATGACCGGTCGTGCCGGTCCCCTTGCCAGCGAGAACACCGCGCCTACCGCCGCGATGACCGCGCAGACGATGAAGGCTGCGCTCATGCCCTGCACGAAGGCCGCCGACTCCACCACCGCCTGCGTTTGATCGGTGTTGGAGAACAGCGATGTCACTATGCCGGTCGAGGCCACGGTGGCTATTACCGCCCCCGTCACCGCGAGGCTCAGGGCTTGCCCAGTGGTCCTCATGGTGGACAACATGCCGGAGGCCACTCCGAGGTTCTTCTTCTCCACGCAGCCCATCACCGCGCTGGTGTTGGGAGAGGAGAACAGCCCCATCCCCGCTCCTAGGACGAGGAGGTAAAGCGTGACCAGCCCGGCGGAGGAGTGCTGATCGAGGCTGCTGAGCAGCAGCAGGTCGGCCGTGATGATGATCATCCCAGCGGAGCTAAGCACGCGCGAGCCGATGCGGTCAGAGGCCCAGCCGCTGATGGGCGCCAGCAAGGCCATGGTGATGGGCGTGGCCAGCAGGATGCCCCCCGTTTGCAGGGAAGATAGCCCCAAGACGCGCTGCAGATAGAAGGACATGGTGAAACTGACGGCGTAGAAAGCGGTGTAGTTGAGCAGGGCGGAAATGTTACCAGCCGCGAAGAGCCGGTTGCGCGCGATGAGGGAAAGGTCGAACATCGCCCCCGCCCCCTTGCGTCTCTCCACCTGGGTGAACAGCATGAAGGCGACCACCGAGGCGGCCAGCAAACCCAGGACCTGAGCCGAGCTCCAGCCCCATGATTCACCCATGGTCATAGCCACTAGCAGGCCTATGAGGCCAATGGAGAAGGCGGCACTGCCCGGCACATCGAACCTCTCCTTCTTCTGGAATGGCCGGCTCTCCTTAAGTCTCCATAGGGCCAAGCCGATCACCAACGCCCCGATGGGGATGTTGACCCAGAAGATCGATGGCCAGCCCAGGGTGTCGGTGAGGAAGCCGCCCAGGCTCGGACCTAGGGCTCCCCCGACATAGACCGCCATGATGTTGATTCCCAGAGCCTTTCCACGCTCGTTGCCCGGGAACACATCCGTCACGATGGCCACGGAGGTGGCGAATATGCATGCTCCTCCTACCCCCTGCAGTATCCGGAAGGCGATGAGCTCACCCCCGTTCTGCGCCAGGCTGCATAAGAGGGAGCCGAGGACGAACACCCCGAAGCCAGCGATGAAGATCGGCCTCCGCCCCCGCATGTCCGAAAGCCGGCCCATGATGAGCAGCAGCACCGTTATTGTGACCAGATAGGCGGTCGGCACCCAGATGACCGTGGCATAGTCCATGTTCAGGCTTGCCGCGATGGTCGGCAGCGAGACGTTGACGATGGAACCGTCCAAGGGGGCCATCATCGACCCTACGGAGGTGATGAGGAGCACGATCCATTTGTACGATCGGTTATCGTCTGCCATGGTCAGCCTTCGGGGACCATATTCAGAAGCCGTCAAGGAAATGGCTTCTTCCGGCGAATATGCCCTGCCTCATGATAATGCTACGCCTTCTTCGCTGCCAGGGAATCGATTTGTCGGGTCAGTCTGACCTCATGGAACTTGCTATTCTCATAAGAAAAGGGGAAGCAGGAACCTTCTTATTTTGAGCCGTTTCTAATATATTGGGGAGTGGAAGGTTGGTCAGGTCCACGGTGAGCGCCAAGACGTTCATGACCCTGTTCTTTGCCTTCATGGTCGCCATCGGGTCGTTCGCGCTGCTCTTCGGCGTCATGGGAGTTTCAGCCACCCTGAGCACAGGTGGTTGGTCGGTCACCCAGGGCACCGTTATCGCGACCAACATCTACACGGAATGGAGCGGTGGCAGCCATGGCGGGGGCCATTGGACCTACTATCCGAGCGTGATCTATCAATACCAGGTGCAGGGCGTGAGCTACATGGGCTAGAAGATCTCGGCTGTGCAGATGGTTTCCGACTACGGCTATGCGTTGGGTGTGGTGAACAAATATCCCAATGGCACCATGGTCGATGTGCATTATGATCCCAACAACCCCGCGGATTCGATGCTGGATACTTCTATTGGCCTCCCCACTTTGATCCCAATGATACTGGGCATCGCGTTCACCAGCATCGGTGGCGCGGGCCTTTGGCATGCCCGCTCCCGGAAGGATCCCAATCTCTTTGACGATGCCACCGTTCGAGGCATGATCAGGACGGGCGTGGTATGGGGGCCTTGCCTTTCCATGGAGCTTGGGCATGATGAAAAGGTCCTGTGGCGGGGCAGGCCAGAGAGGAGATCGTTCCTGCTCTCCTATGGGCGTCAGTCAGCCATCGCCTCCTTCTTCTTCCTAGCGTTTGCCAGCGTTTGGACGGCGGCCGCCTTTCTGGCCGGGGCCGGGACCACCCCTATCATCCTAGGCACGGTCTTCATTGTCATTGGCCTTGCCAGCGTTCTCGCGGGATTCTCGAAGCAAACGAGCATGCACCGCCATACCGAGTACACGCTCACCGACGAGCGCATAATCGTTCAAGAGGGCGGAAGAGAGCTGAAGAGAAAGCAGGTCCCATTGGAGAGCGTGGGCGAGGTGTACGTCAACCGAAACGCCGTCGACAAGATGTTCAGGACCGGTTCGCTGATACTGTCGGGCATGAAAGGGGTCGACATGGCTTCCTTGCGCTACCCTTACCAGGTCAGGGAGGCCATTCTGGAGGCAGCCAACAAGGTCAGGAATTGGGCGATCTCCGAAAGGGCGTATTGAACAGGCCTTCAGGATCGGATGCGTTGTGCCGTTCGATTAATATAGCGGATTGGCAATCGTGGCCGCTATCAAGAGGGACGGAAATGCCCATCATCGAGACCAGAGCGGTCAACAAGACCTACATCACCGGCGATCTGCGCGTGGACGCACTGAGAAACGTGTCGATCTCCGTGGACGAGGGGGAGATGGTGGCAGTGATGGGGCCGTCCGGTTGCGGGAAGACCACCCTTCTGAACTGCTTGTCCGGTATCGACGACGTCACCTCTGGTCAAGTGCTGGTCGAGGGCAAGGAGATCACCAGCATGAGCGACGATGCGAAGACCATCTTCCGAGCCAAACGCATGGGCTTCGTTTTCCAATTCTTCAATCTGCTTCCCGTCCTGAGCGCGGAGGAGAACGTCGAGCTTCCGCTCCTGCTCACCGAGGAGCGGAGCGTGGACGCTCGCAAGAGAGCCCTCGAGATGCTGGACGCGGTGGGCTTGCACGCCCGCGCCAAGATGCGCCCCGCGGCCCTCTCGGGGGGCGAGAGGCAGAGAGTGACCATCGCTCGCGCCTTGGTGAACAACCCGGCGCTTATCTGGGCCGATGAGCCCACCGGAAATCTGGACAAGAAGACGGCTGACGACATCATCGGTCTGATGCGCGAGCTCAACCAGGAGCACGGGGAGACGTTCGTCATCGTCACCCATGATCCCGAGGTGGGGGCGGTCTGCGACCGCATCATCCACATGCGGGACGGTCTGATCGTGGACGACAATGGTAACATCTCCAAGATCAGGCAAGAAATAAAGGCGCTAGGGTGAGTCATGGCCCGCGTCCCCGCCTTAGCAACGGTCGCCATCGGCACCGCCGCCATCCTGCTGGCCTTCATGGTGCTACCGGAATTCGCCGCGTTGCTGATAGCCATTCTGATATTCATCTCCCTGGTCCTTCTGGACGCCAGAAAGCACATGATCCTGCTGACCATGGCGTTGCGCAACATCGTGCGCCGGAAGGGCACCACCGCGCTGGTCATCGGCGGCCTGATGGTGGGGACCGCCATCATCTCCAGCTCTCTGGTGGTCGGCGATACCATGAACAACATGGTGGTCAAGCAGGTCACCAATTCCCTGGGCGAAGTGGACTTCGCCGTGGGCTCGCAGTTCAATGGCTATCGCTACTTCAACGACACATACCTGGACCCTCTGACCGCGCAATTCGCAGCCATCCCGCATGTTGAAGCGTCCAGCTCCCTGGTCCTCGATAATGTCGCCATCCTTGACAATACCAGTCACCTCTCTGATCCTTCCTTCTCCATGCTGGGCTTGAACGATAGCACCATTCGGGATTTCGGTCACTTCTATGACCTGCAAGGCAATGTCATATCGAGCGCTCCTGGTCCCATGCAGATCTACCTCAACCAGAGGGCGGCCGAGGCCATCGATGCGCACCAGGGCGATCAGATAGTTCTCTTCAAGGGGCAGTCGCAGGTGCTCCCCGTTACCTTGTTCGAGGTGGTGCAGGGAAGGGGCTTGGGCGCCTACGGAGACACCAATCTGGTGGTCATGAACATCAGCATGGCCCAGCTGTTCCTGGCCCATCCGGGGCAGAGCAACTTCATCTTCATCTCTCTGGAGGGCGCCGGAGATGCCGGCATCGGGAACGCTGGCCAGGTGAGGAGCCAGATCGACGCGGAGCTAAAGCCGCTGGAACAGACCAGCGGCCTGAAGATCGTCACCGACAAAGCGAAGTTGATCGACAACGCCAAGGAAATGGCCGACATGTTCACCAGCCTGTTCTTCGTGTTCGGGGCCTTCTCCATCATCGCCGGTGTGGTGCTGGTCGTCAATATCTTCACTATGTTGGGCGAGGAACGGAAGGGGGACATGGGGGTCGCCCGTGCCATAGGCATGAAGCGAGGCCAACTGCGCCGCCTTTTCACCTACGAGGGCACCCTTTATGCGGGCATCGCCGCCGCGGTCGGTTCCGCGCTCGGGCTGGTCCTCTCCTATGTCATCGTCTGGGTCATGAGCGGGGTGTTCAGCTTTGGGAACGCCTCCTTCGACCTGCTGAACTACTTCTCCTTCACCCCCATCTCCATCGTGCTGGGCTATCTGGCCGGCTTCTCGCTCACCGTAATCACCGTCTACTTCGCCACCCGCAGGATATCAAGCCTGAACATCGTGCGTGCCATCAGGAACATCCCGGAGCCCCCGGTGTCCAGGGCTGACAGCCGCACCTTCCGCATCGGCGCCCTGTTGCTCGTGGGCGGCGCTCTGCTGATGTCCCTCGGGGTCATGGATGAGAAGCTCATCTTCGCGGCTCCTGGACTATCCCTCATCACCTTCTCCCTGGGCTTCCTGCTTCGTCGCTATCTCAGTGAGCGCATCGCCTGGAGCCTGGCCGGAGTGCTCACCTTGATCGTATGGCTGCCGCTGCCCTTCGACATCAAGATATTCCCCTATCAACCGGACATCCAGGACTTCGTAGTGGCTGGCCTGTTCCTGGTGGTCTCCGCGCTCATGATCGTCATGTTCAACTCGGACTCGATCATCCATGTCCTGACGAGGGTTTTCCGGGTCAGGAAGGAGTACCGGGCGGTCCTCAAGACGGCCATCTCCTACCCCTTGAAGGCAAAGTTCAGGACCGCCCTCAGCATCTTCATCTTCGGTTTGGTGATCTTCACCATGACCACCCTTTCGGTGGTCTCGGGGCTGATGTCCGTGAACATCAACAACATGGTGCAGGAGACCTCGGGCGGGTTCGATGTCATCGCCTTTACCCCCAGCTCCCCCATAATGGTTGATCCGTGGCAGTACCTGAATCAGAGCGGTTCGCCTTTGCAGGGGAGCAATGTCAGCAACCTGGTCCCTATGCCGGTATCGACCGCGGTCATCAATGTATCCACGGTCAATCCTATCACTCACCAAACGACCTATAGCGACCTGCATTACAGCGTCATGGGCTTCGATTCAAGGTTCTATACCGAGGGTTACTACCCTCTGACCGACTACAACCGCACGCTGTACGCGAGCGAGAACGAGGCCTGGAAGGCCGTGTTTTCGAACGGCACGCTGGCGATCGTGGATGGCAGCGTTGCCCCTCAGACGGGTTTCGGCGGAGGATTCGGGCCCGGTTCGGGAGCGAGCCTGACCCTCAGGGTCGGGGACGTGGTGACCTTGAGGAACATTCACGGGGTGGCCTACAACGTCACGGTCGCGGGCTTCATGAAGCAGACCTCTTTCAGGGGTTTCTTCATGCAGAAGGATACGGTCATGGCGGGATTCGGAGCGATCGGCACCAGCTTGCTGCTGGTCAAGTTCCAGCCCGGCCTCGAGGTCTCCAAGCAGGCGGTGCTCCTGGAGAAGTCCTTCCTGGCCAATGGCCTGCAGACCTTGGACATCCAAGCTCTGGCGAAACAGATCACCAGCCTGGTCAACAGCATGTTCACCTTGTTCGAGGCCTTCCTGGGGATGGGCCTGATCATCGGGATATCGGGATTGGGCATCATCACCATCCGCTCCATACATGAGCGCCGCATCGAGATCGGCATGATGCGCGCCATCGGTTACAGGAAGAGCATGGTGGTGGCCAACTTCGCCATCGAATCGGCCTTCATCTCCCTCCTGGGCATCATCCTCGGCTCGATCCTTGGCATCGTGGTCGGCTACCAGCTGTGGCAGAGCAGCCTGCAGGCGAATGGGTTCGCGTGGACCTTCGACGCCCTGCCGATAATCGAGGTCGGATTGATCGCCTTCGTGGCCACGGTGCTCAGCGTCTACCCGGCGGCGAGGGGAGCGAGCAAGGTCTCCCCGGCGGATGTCCTGAGGTTCGAGTGATCGAAAACGAGCTCAAGGTTCGGGGAATTTATCAAAAACGCCGATTAGATAAAAAACTAATTCGCATCCACTTTCATGCGCTTTTCGTAATGAAAGCACGGCAATTAGCA
>Ga0315279_10003782_pt1 | contig 20757 bp, 22 predicted proteins | sample YL17G06_20_MG_FD_203694 | JGI IMG/M metagenome (GOLD analysis project Ga0315279, IMG submission 203694) | Sediment microbial communities from Yellowstone Lake, YNP, Wyoming, USA - YL17G06_20 | ecosystem: Environmental > Aquatic > Freshwater > Lake > Sediment | place: USA: Wyoming | collected... | reverse complement strand
GGTTCGGCGGCGACTTCCGGAGCGGGTACGAGGACGCGTTCCGGCTCATCATGGACCTGATGGAGCCGCCGGAACAGACGAGGAAGGGGACGGTCAACATCCTCGGTGCACGCTGGGGCCCGACGCCCACGGAATTCAACTGGGACATGGACGAGATCGAGCGGCTTCTTTCTGAGGTGGGAATAACGGTCAATGCAATCATCGCGGGCGGGTGCACGGTCGAGGAGATCCGGCGGGCACGGGAGGTCGAACTGAACGCCTCGTGGTGCTATGACTGGGGGCAGAAGCTGGGCGACCTGATGCAGGAACGGTTCGGCATCCCGTACAGCAAGACCGGGCAGCCGTACGGGCTCGAGGCGACAAAGGAGTGGCTGCTCGGGGTGGCAACACCGCTTGGGATGGAACAGAAAGCGCTGGAGGTGATCGAACGGGAGACCCGGGCGGTGGCGCCGGACCTTGTATACCTGAAGCAGGCACTTTCCGGCAAGACTGCCATCATTGAGATCTCGGAGTTTCCCGGGCCGATCCGGGCGCTCTCGCTGGCACGGATGGCTGAGGACTTTGGCGCCCATCCTGTCGTGATCAACGTCCACCCCTACACGATCAGGGAGCGGATGCCCAGCATAAAATTCCTGTTGGAGACCGGCGTGAACCCGGAGATCATCCTGACAAAAGGGCTCTTCCGGCTTGGGAGTTTCCGGTCGTCCAAGGAGACGGAGGACGAGCTGGAGGCAATTGTCGGTGAGTATGACGACCCGATCTTCTTTGGCAACGCCGGCAGGTTCCCACCCTGCCCGGTGGTGAACTTAACCCTCCTGAACCCGGCGTTCCAGCCCCAGTACGGCTTTCAGGGGATACACAACATCGCGGCACTGGTCCGGCAGGCGCTGGAGAACAAAAACCTCCCGCGCTCGCGCCTGTTCCGGGGGATGCTCTATGGGACAAGGACGAAGTGAGATAGCGTCTGGAACGGAGATCCGTGCTCCTGAAGCGTGCACCGATCCCTACCTCCGCTGCGCCTTCAACGGAGCCGCCCAGACGGCGCTCGGGGTCGCCGGTTCTGCCCTGCTCGCCCATTCCCCGCAGGGGTGCGAGTACCTTGTCACCAACGCGTTCGCCTCGCAGGAATGCGACTACATGGAGACCGTCACGCTCTGCACCAAGCTGTGCGTGGACGAGATCGTGCATGGCGGGGAGGAGATCCTCGCCCGTACCATCCGGGAGGCAAAGGAGCTCCCCATCTCCGCCCTGTTCGTGCTCAGTGCGTGCGGGCCCGAGATCGTCGGCGACGACATCGTCGCGGTCTGCGAGGCCGTGCAGCCGGAGGTGAAGTTCCGGCTCATCCCGGTCGAGTGCGCCGGGTTCCGGGGATCGCAGTACGATGGCATCGACATCGCCCTTGATACGATCCTCAAGAAGCTGGTGAAAAACACCGGTGAGAAGATCCCCAACTCAGTGTGCCTGATCGCCCCTCACGCGAATGCCAACCCGACATGGATCGCAGACTTATCATGGGTGAAGCAGGCCCTTTCTGCCATGGGCGTCCGGGTTGTCGCCACGCTGACGCACAGCACGCCCCTCGCCGGGATTGAGAATATCGCATCAGCCGAGACATCGCTCCTGCTGAGCCATGATGCCGGGCAGAAGGCATCAGAGTACCTCGCTGCCGCGTATGGCATTGAGCCGGTCTGCACGGGGATCCCGCTGCCGATCGGCCTGACCAATGTGCAGCGCTGGCTGGCCGCACTCGGGGAGCGGTTCGACGCACAGAAAACAGCTGAGACGATAGTTTCGGACGGCGAGCGGATGGTGATGGCAACGTGCCGGCGCAAGTGGCCGATGGGGCGTTTCCTCTACCGGACGCCTGCGGCGATTGTCGCCGATGCCACGGTCGGGATCCCGCTCGTCCGGTTTGTCACCGAGGACATGGAGATGACACCGGCGCTCGTTGCCCTGTACTCTTCGGGGCGCCCGGTCCGGGACCTGCTGGGACGTGAACTCCATGACATCGGGCTCAACCCCACAGTCGTGTATGGCACGGACGTCTACACCACGAAAAAGAGCTTATCGGAGACAAAGCCGCGGGTCGTCTTCGGGAGCACGATCGAACGGCACGCTGCACATGGGCTGGGCATACCGTACATCGTTGAGGTGGTGAGAATGACGCGCCAGTTCAGGTTCATCAACCGGGAATACTTCGGGTATACCGGGATCCTGAACCTGTTCGAGTGCGTCCAGAATGAATGGGTGATGGGATGGCGTTCGAAAGAGAAGCGGTACGAGGCGAAGTGGTGAAGAATCGTATGAGACAGATCGCAATCTACGGGAAGGGGGGCATCGGGAAGAGCACGATCGCCTCGAACCTGTCGGCGGCACTGAACGAGAACGGGCTCTCCGTCATGCAGGTCGGCTGTGATCCCAAGCGGGACTCGACGAGGATCCTTGCGGGCGGGCAGTTTATTCCCGCAGTTTTAGAAGAGCACCGGGAACAGCTGAGGGTGGGAAAGGATGAATATGCCATTAAACTTGAGAATATCGTCTTTCGATCGCCCGGCGGGATCTACCTTGTCGAGGCGGGGGGGCCGGAGCCGGGCGTCGGCTGTGCCGGGCGCGGGGTGCTGACGGCGCTCCAGATCCTAAAAGACCTGAAAGCCTTTGAGACCCACCACATCGACGTCGCCATCTACGACGTGCTCGGCGACGTGGTCTGCGGCGGGTTTGCCATGCCCATCCGCGAGGGGTTTGCAAAGGAGATCTACCTCATCTGTTCCGGCGGCTTCATGAGCATCTACGCGGCAAACAACATCGCGCGGGCAGTCCAGCGCCTCGCCCGGCGCGGCGACACGGGACTTGCCGGCATCATCTGCAACAGCAACGGCGACGAAGCGTTCGAGCACGCCGTCATCCCGGAGTTTGCCAGAAGGCTCGGAACCAGTTTCGTCCGGTTCGTTCCCCGGAGTTCCGTCATCCAGGCATGCGAGCTGGAGGGCGGGGCTGTCGTGGACCATTCCCCGCAATCAAAGGAAGCGGGGATCTTCCGGGAGCTTGCAAAAGCGATCATGGAGAACGATTCGCGGGTGATCCCGACGCCCATCACTGACCTCGGGGAGCTGGAGCGGATGTACCGGGGGTGCCGGGGGAAGTGAGAGGGGGACATTAGGGACAGTCTTTGCATTTAAATCTGCCTGTTGATTGACACGGAATAAGGATTTTTTTTCGTAATGCAAAAATTTTTTAGAATTTTCAAAATTATTTCCGGAATTTTTTGAAAATTTTTTTGAAAATTTTTTATTTCCATCAAATTTTTTTTCAAAATTTTTTAAAACTTCACAATTTTTTTTGAAAAGTTCTCAAAACTCAAAAAAATTTTTTACAAAATTTATTTTCGTTCTCAATTTTTTTTGAAAAATTTTTTTCCGGACGAAAATTTGAAAATGCGAAAACTATTTTATTGTCTCGGATTTGCATAAAGAGGCTAAAATGGCGGTTTTAATTTTTGACTTTTTGCGGTGAAAAATGCTCGCGTGAAAATCTCTTAAAAAATTTTTATGAAATTTTTTATTTCTCCAAAATTTTTTTTGAAAGTGTTCAAAATTTTTCAAATTTTTTTTGCATTTGAAATTTTTTTGGAAATTTTTTTTAAGTTCATAAAAATTTTAAAATTTTTTTTCTTGGTTCCCCATCAGATTGATCGGGATGTTTGCCATCTGTGCTGGGGTCAGGCCGCCGATTCCCTGGTGCTGCCTGATATAGTTGTAATAAGTCTGCATCCCAGCTGCAAATTCCTGTGCGCCAATTGAGCGCGCCAATTGAGCTGTCAAGGGACCTGAGAACCTTTGTCCTCTCCCGGAACGTCCCGTTTAATCTCTCTAAGAACAAGTTGTTTCATAAAGGAGAGTTATTTTACTCATAAAAATTTTAAAAAATTTCATTACTCCACAGATAGAGGAGGTTGTTTTTGGTCAGTTGGCTCATCTTTGGGTCCATTGATTTTGGATGCCAATTTCTTTTCCCATTCAGCTGCAATTGCCTCCCAAAAAATTTTTGCAGCTTGAAATTTTCTTGGGGTATCAATTACAATTGACGCTCCGAGTTCTGGATCGTAAAGAATGGGAAAATTGCCTCCAGTACTAATGGAGGGAGAAACTGTTGATGCTGCTTGCGAAGATCCCATGTTTGGTTTCCTGTCGCTTTCCCCACCTCCGCGCGCTTTTGTTTGATCAGATTCCGGAGGTTTTATTGGGGTTTCGACAGTTTTAAGGTTTTTTGCGTCCCCTATATAAGCATTGCGAACAGGATTTTCGAGTTTTTGCGCATCAGGGGCCTCTATGCCCGCTATTCTTTGTAAATCTACCCAAAACTTCTCTTTTGGAAGATTAACTCCAAACTCAGTAAAAAAGAGTTTCCAAAGAGGGACATTGAGTAAAGCCTCTTTAAATGAGTCATCCCTCTCATCTTCTGACCGAGGGTATGCAATAGTTTTTCCAAGCTGGGTTACCTTAACACCCCTTCTTTCCAGAAGTCCAAAACTACGAAGGGATGCGATTTTTACATAATATGGGCCACTTGGACTTTTATGCCCGATTAGCATGGCAATTGTATTATGATCTGTCGCCTCTTCTGACTTGTATTTGTCATAAATTTTTTTCAGAGCGTCCACTAACTCATCGTTTAATCTGTATTCTGGAATTTGAAATTTTCCTACTTTCATCAGAACCCCCTCTGATAATATTACTGCATCTTTTTACTTTATTAACTTAACTGAAAATAGTAATCAGCAACGAACAGAATTTGAGTAATAATACTTGGTGTAATAGTAATAATAAATATTTTATTCCTTAGTAAAACATCGAATATCACTCTCACTGTGTGAGTAATATTACTATATATTTAAATATTCCAAGCGCTCAGGTACACTCTAGCCTCGGAGGGGGCGACAAAGGTTAATGCCCGCAAGGGATTGATGTTGACTAAAAACAAAAGATCAACGGGATGGAGGTTAAAGTCCCCCAAGACGCTGACAGTAGATTGACACTTACTGTTTTGTCTTCTGGGGGCTTAGCCTTTTTGGTATTGCATAGTGAAAAACAGATTAAAAAAGAATAGGTGACCGAGACGAAATGCAAAAATGCATCGGCTGAGACCCCTTGGAGCATAGCGTTTAAACTCGCGTTGCTCGGAATCGGGTGTTTGGCGTTTGGCCTTTATATTAATGGCCAAGCTACAGATCCGATTTCAACGGGAGTTGCAAAAACACTGATCGATATTGGAACACTTACAATACTGATCCTTATTGGATCAGCATTGTTTGTCCTTGGGATTTGGTATCTCTACAATAAATCGAGATGCCCAGACCAAGGTTATTAATTTTTTTTCTGCGCCTTCACCAACCGCCACTCATCACCAACCGTTTCTAAGGTTGATCAACCGTAGACTTATCAGAACCCCAAATTGAAAGTCCCGCGATGCAACATCGCATTTGAAAAGTCAAAAGTCCCGACAACGCAACAGAACCCATCAAATAAAGATTTTTATATATTCAAGACTGGCGTGGAATTTTGCTAATCTCCTCATTCCTGCCGTCCCCTCATTGTTTCCCCCCAAAAAATCCCCGTAAAACCAAGATCTCAGATAAAATTCCCGCGCTCATTTCCACCACGACCGCCCCCCGCCAATCCGGGCTCAATACAGCCCCCGATTCCCCGTTTAACTACCAAAATTTTCGCATCGACCACCACGCTTATATCCTCAGTTGCATCACAGAGAATAATCACAATGACCCTGAATTTCTGCACACGGACAGCAAGGAAACTCCGGCGGTTTGGGTATGCCAGAAAGGTGGCAGCCCGCTACGCCAGGTTCTTTTACGTTTCCATGATATCTGTGTGCGGATTGTTCGGCCTGCTTGACGGCATGCCTGAGGTATTGAATTGGATGGGTATCGGTTCCGGGAAATCATCAGCGGACCCCCGGGCTGCTTCTCTTCTGTCCGCAGATTTTGGTTTACGGCGCCGTTGACCGCCAATTCCGGTGTGCGGCGTTGATGTGATTGCACGAGGCGACCAGCCGTATCACTCTCACAGGATCTGCCTGAGCCGTGAGCTGCGGCTCCATCCTGCCATGCCGGGATTGGCGTTGAGATCAGATCGGAGCGGAGCGTAAAGCTCCGGTCCGGGTATCGTTGTTGAACAATGAGTGAAAAAAATCGGAATGAGAAACATGCAACAGGAAATTGAAGGAAAAGGAGACGTGGAAGAACCAGGTCTCATTGTATCCGGTGCCTTGTACAGCAACCGGATCATGCCCTGCGAACCAGCACCGGATACGAGTGACATGGTCGCAGGTGAACCAACCGTTATCGTCAATGAACCGGTAGAAGTCAGGACCCCGCACCAGCCCAAGAGGTGCACCCGCTGCAACCCGCTTGTGTATGAAGCGATGGTGCTTCTCAGGGACTATGATTTCCTTCCGGTCAGGCTCAGCGAACCGACGATACCGGTAAACCTCATCGGGATTCACAAGTCCAGTTCGCTGCTGATCCTTGTCGTCCGCTCGCGAAAGCCGGTGCCGGATGCTGCCACGCTGCGCAGACTGTATCCCGAGAACGTGGGGTATCTCTGCGGTCTGGCAGACAAAGTACAGTACCGGATCATGATCTGGGTCTACTCCCCGCAATGCGGCTGGAGATATTACCTGGTCTACCCGGGCGGACTGAGAAAAGATCTTGATTTCCCCAAATCCTTAAAACCCTAACCCCACTCTCTTTTTATTTCAGGCTCCGATCAATCGCAATCCGCGCCGATTGCCCCGAATTCCAAAATCCGCTGCACCGGAACCTCCGTTAATACCCCCAGATTATCCGTAATATCCCACACTACCGATAGGTATGTGTCCAAAGGCGCCCGAGGACGAAAGACAAAAGGAAAGGACAGCGAAGAAGTCTGATGACTTCTTCTCGTCCTCATGGTTCTGATGAACCATTTCGGAGCAAACAAAAAATGGCAGATTTCGTTCCAGACACAAATGTCAAGTCCGCAGTCCGCAGACTTGCGAACCCGATTGCAGATGCAACCGTGTTCAATGCGATCGTTCAGGCGGTCGTCGTATCGAATCCCTTCGGATGTGTAGGATACATGTCCGGAGGTGTAACACACCAGCCGGTGGAGAAGACCAAAGAGACGTACACGGCAAAGATCGTGTACCAGGACACCGGTGCCAAAACAGTTGGAAACGTTGCCGACAGGTACAACACCCTTGCCGGGTTCAACGCCGGCGTCACCGCGATCCTCGCGAACACCGACATAACCGCTGCGCACGGCGGTCAGCCGGCACGCGACTATGAGGGCGAGCTGTATGCCGCGACGCTCCGGTGCCACGACCCGAATGGTGAGATCTACTACGTGAACTTCAGCCGCGACCGGGTCACCGTCTCGTCCTACTCGGACGATGCGATCCGGACCAAGGTTGAGACCTGGGCTGACACGGAGACAGCCCTCGCGTGAGGGAAAGACCATGGTTGACAATGAGATCCTTATCATAGCCGCATTCCTTGGAGCAGGACTGCTCGCCTACGTGATCATCCCGGGGATGCTCGTCATCTGGGACCGGGTCCTCGATCACATGGAGGATCGGGGCAATGGAGGGAACAACACAAAGTAGAACAAAGAGGGCGGGGGGATGACTCCTGCTCTTTTCATTTTCCTTTTCTTGAAATTTTTTTTGGGGATTCTGGTCCTTGCGTTCTGAAAACAATTTCCAGGCCATTTGCTTAATGCACAACATAGACGCTATGTGATCTTTAAGTCTAAAAAATATGGAATCTCTATTACCTATTAAAAAAGATCAATCATAAAATTGCCACCTTGAAAGATATGTTGTATCATTGATGGATAAGTTCGGATGGAGAATTTATGCTTGGTTTTACAGCCGAACTCTTATCATTCGGTTCGAGATATTTCTGTAATAGCTCAACTGCATTTGTTGCCACCTTGTGCAGCTCCGCACTTGCCGTTTGCCTGTCAGCGATACTTTTTGCCTTTTGAATACAAGGAGCCCACAAATTCATTTGATCATAAAAATCAAGGAAAATGATTTCGGCTTGAAGTAAATTCGAAAGTGCAGTTTGTATTTCCTCTTTTGGTTTCATAAAAAAAAACGCCAATACAAATGCTGTCCCCGCTCCCCCGAAAATAAGCGAATATGTTTCTTTTTGTAAAACTACACCCGTTACCGCTGCAAATATTATCAAAATCAAGCCTGAATAAAAGGTAACATTGCTTAATGTTCTGAGATTTTTATAGGCTAGTTGAGCGTCATTAATGGCATTCTTTAATAAATCTCGTAATATTCTCTGTGATAGATCAAATTCTTCATTGGTACTTTGTTGACCTGTATTAGGTAGTGGAGTATCTTTGGGAATCATAGGCAATCCACTCTATATATTTTAATATTTAATACTTATTGTTTAAAATATTCTTACCAGTATTTTGATTATGATAAACCATTTTTTCTTAATGTCGTTCAGTTTATTACGTTAGCAAATTACATGCCATTAACCCAACTCATAACATCATGACGGTGGTTAGCCACTCCGAAAATACAATACAATCACTAGGTTCACCGAATAGAATCCTGAATGGATGAGATTGGAGAAGACCGAAGGTCTTCGACCCGGGGCCGCCGCACTCCTTGGGCATGCGGGGGAGAGATTCCCTGCACACCTTTCATATTTTTTCTCTTGCCCGCAACAACAGGCAATAGAGCAGGTCCGGGTAAATGATCCCCGGCCCGGTTTTTCATGGTTCCCTTTCTACAGGTTAGTGTCCCCTTCTTCGGGATCTATTGCATTAACAAACGAAGGAAAAAAACCAAAATCCCCATTACCCCGAGTCCACCTTTCCCGCAGGACGACTGATGTACTTTGTAGCGTATGGCGTAAACCGCCGGCGCCAGACCTCGACCTCGTCGTCGTAGTGGTCGGGGAGGTACTCGTGGAACTGTTCAAAGGAGAACTTGCACAGGATGTGCTGCATGATGGCCGACGGCTTGACGATGCGGACATCATAGCCGTCGCTGATCCATCGCCTGATCAGGTTCTGGGTATTGCCCTCGTTTTTATACAGGGAGATAAGGCAGTAGAGGTACAGCCTGCAGCCGTCGCAGAGCTCAAGCCACCCGGAGAAAAGATCTGCACAAAACCCGAGCGCGTCTCCTTCGCCTGTCCCGGTCTCAATGCGTTTTTTTGTCATCGGGTCATCCCTCTTTTTTGCGGGGCATGATCTATGGCAGGCGACGGAAAAAAACCTATCGATCGTACCAACCTGCCACCGTTCCCGGTTTTTCGATCACACTCCCCGCGGGATGTGCCACCGCAAAGAAAAAAATGGGGACGGCGTGTGGAAAATGAACAAGGTCACGGAATGACAGGTCGAAACAATTGTTTTTATATTGAGGGATAGCACAATCCTTCTGCTGTTGTGATGCATGCCCGATCCTGAAAAAAAGCCAAAGAAAAAAATATGCACGCTTTGTTACGGCACAGGAATCATTAGCCATCCAAACGGTGTAAAAGTCCCCTGCCCAAGAGGTTGTACGGGATCCTATTCCAACCACCGGTGAAAAGTCCGTGGCATTGCGGGATCTTTTTTAAAAAACAAAAAAAAATCAGTCAGGTTCGGGAATTTTTTGTGCAGTCGATCCTTTCTTTTACCATCTCTATGCGGTTGCATCATTATTCTGCAGTTCCTGCACCGGCACCCGGACAATTGATTTGTATGCGGGAAGAACCAGATGATATCCAATGCGATAACAACCCTCATATCCCATGAGCGGGTTGTCTTTTGTATGGATCTCTTCATTCTCCGGCATGGAAAAGCGGCGGAGTCATCAGGCGGGACGGATGACGCAGCACGGGCGCTGACGGGTGATGGGAAGGATGAGATAAAAAAAGTGGCACGCTGGATGAAATCAAAAAAATACCGGTTCGATGTGATTGCCACAAGCCCACTCGTACGGGCTTTCGAGACTGCAGAGATTATTGCGAGGGCGCTTGGCCAGAAAGAGCGGCTCACCACCTGGGATGAACTCGCGCCCGGTGGCGATCCCGAAACGGTATGCTACCATGTGTCACAGTGCGGAAAAGAGGCAACGGTTCTTATTATCGGGCACGAACCTTCGCTCTCAATGCTCGTGAGCAGGATCATTTCAGGGAATGATAACGCCTCTATCATCCTGGCAAAAGGTGGCCTCGCAAAAATAAGGAATTATTCATTCAAAGACCGCCCGTCCGGTGATCTCCAGTGGCTGATCAGCCAAAAGCAGATGCAAGACATGCGCTAAATGATCCGGTTATCCCTCCGTTGCACTCCCGGCCATTATCATTGCAATGAAAAGGAAAAAATAACAAAACGTAATTTTTGACTGGTATCGGTTTTTACGATTGTATCCCCGTTCCGGGTACCACCACGCCCGGTCTGCGATACCTGCGTACCAGAATTTTAAAAAATATGCCTGGATACCTGTTCTCTGGTTCCGGTCACCGCAATCTTAACACAATCCCGCGTCGTACCATCACTACGGTAGCATGCCAGAAAAGAGTTATCCGTTCCTGGTATCGGTCCCCCACGGGGGTCTGGAGATCCCTCCCGAAGTCCGCGGGCGGATCAGCCTTTCAGAGCCGGAGCTTCTCTATTACTGCGACCCTGCAACCAGAACGATCTTCAATTTCAAAAAGTGCGTCGGGGCATTCATCGACACACCCATTTCCCGGATGGTTGTTGACCTGAACCGCCCCCCGATCCCGCTTCCGGGAAAGGACCCGGACGGCATCATCAAGGTCCGCACGATCGATGGAAAGGATGTCTATTTCGAGGGGCAGTTCCCGGACATGGCGCTCGCCCACCGGCTCCTGATGACCTATTATTTCCCGTACCACCAGCGGGTGGACGAGCTGATCGATCACCACATCGTGAAGGTCGCGTTCGACTGCCACTCCATGCTCCCCGTCGGGTCCTGCGGGCAGAGCGACGCCGGGAAACCCCGCCCCCTCATCTGCCTTGGCAACAACGGCGACCGGCACGGCAGGGCAAAAAAAGGGAGCGTTGCCACGTGCCCGGCGGCATGGATCGGGGCGCTCGCCGCTGCATTCCGGGATGAATTGTCCCTTCACCGGGAGGTTGCCATCAATAACCCGTTCTCCGGGGGCTTCATCGCAAATGCCCACTACTGGCACAAGGGTGTGCCGTGGGTCCAGATCGAGGTGAACCGCTCGCTCTATGAACGCGGGAATTCGGGCGATCCGCACAACGGGGGCAAAAAACCTCGGACGATCAGGCAATTGCACAAAAACATCTGGAATGCACTCACCGCTTTCTGGGACACGGTCGCATGACCTCCCCAACCCGGGAAACCTTCATTGGCTTTTATGGGCAACATCATCGCTATGTTGGTCCTGGTAATTTCTTCTGTATGCGTGTTGTCCCCAAGTAAGGCAACTTCGGAATTATCAGCAGTGTATGCCGGTGACTCGTCGAACACCAGAAATATACCCCCTAACTTTTCCCGGTTTATGATTGGTCCGCATCTTTCCTGTTCCGGAATAACGTAAATCCGGGAACAATTCCGACGAACATTGGATCAGATACCCTTCAAAATGCAGGAGTTAAAATTCTGAAAAAAGATTAGATCTTTTTGGATGTGTCCCCTCTCATCATATATTTGACAATAAGGAACACAACCAGTGCAATGATGACAAAATCGATGATAGCCCCAACAAAATCACCCACAAGCAATTTTACCGGGCCCAGCTGAAGAACCGAAGTCCTCCAGTCCCCTCCGGGAATGAGCACCGCAATGACCGGCATGATGATATCAGCTACACAAGCCGTCACCATTTTTGTCGCTGCTGCACCGATAATAAACGCTACAGCAAGGCCAATGACCTGGTATTTCATAAGGAAATCCATAAATTCCTGAACAAGACCCTTCTTTTCTTCAGCCATGTGTTGTCACCTCATATCAGAGACCGGATACGTCGTTTTCTGATAAGAAGTGATCATCGTGCATGCTGATATTGATTTCGAAAACGAAGGTAAATAACGGGATCGGCAGTTCAGGAACAGGCGTGAGTGGGGGTGCCTGCAAAAAAAGAACGGCTGATGGTGCCGGACTAAAATTTTTTTTACACCGTCCGGGCACAACCGCTTGCGACCGCCGCTTCACGGACCGCCCGTGCCACGGCTTTCACCACATCGCGGTTGAGGACCCGGGGCAGGATCCGGTCTTTGCGCGGGCGTTTGACGTAATCGGCAATCGCATGGGCGGCCGCCAGCTTCATCTCGTCAGAGATCCGGGTCGCACAGACATCGAGCGCCCCCCGGAAGATACCGGGGAACGCGAGAGCGTAGTTGATCTGGTTGGGGAACTCACCCCGCCCCGTACCGACGACTGCCGCTCCCGCGAGCAGTGCATCATGGGGGTGGATCTCGGGTGCCGGGTTTGCAAGGGCAAAGATGACCGGGTCCCTGTTCATCGACCGGACCATCTTCTGCGTGATGATGTCGGGCACCGAGACGCCGATGCAGACATCTGCCCCCTGCATCGCATCGGCAAGGGTGCCCGTCCGCCCTTCTTTATTCGTCTCCTCCGCCATGATGAACTTGTATTTATTGCCGTACAACCCCTCGCGGTGCCGGTGGATGATCCCCTGCGAGTCGCAGACAATGATGTCGTTCACTTTCGGGAACAGGTCAGGGTCGTACCCGATCCCGGCGAGCATGCGGGTGATTGCAAACCCGGCGGCGCCGGCCCCGCTGACAACGATCTTTAACTCCTCGAACCGCTTTTTGGTCACCCGGCAGGCGTTCAGGAGCGCGGCAAGCACAACAATGGCAGTCCCGTGCTGGTCATCGTGCATGACCGGGATGCCAATCCCCTGCAACGCCTCCTCGAGTTCGAAGCACTTTGGCGCCGCGATGTCCTCAAGCGCGATCCCGCCAAAGACCGGCGCAATGTTTTTGATCTCGTCGGCAAACTCGGTATGGTAACTCTCGAAACAGAGCGGGAACGCATCGATGTCCGCGAGCTTTTTGAAGAGCAGGGCTTTTCCCTCCATGACCGGGATCGCGGCATATCCCCCGATATTTCCCAGCGACAGGACACGGGAGCCGTCCGTCACAATCGCAATCGTGTTCGCCTTCAGCGTGTACCGGTAGGCGAGGTTTTTGTCCTTGTCGATCGCCTTGCATACCGCCCCGACTCCCGGTGTGTAGGCGAGGGAAAGGTCACGGCGGGTCGTCAGGGGCACCTTGGAGTGGACCTCGATCTTCCCATGGAACTTTTCATGGAGTGCGAGCGACTCTGCAAAGATATCCCTCTGCTTTTTCCCTTGTCTCATGCTCCCCCTGCGCCTTTAATTTCTATGAACGTGATTGGAAGCCATGAACCTTATTGTTTGTACGGGAATCACAGGGAAAGGAGCGGGGCAGGTGGTCGGGTTTTTGCAGGGCATGCAGGACAGCGCCTGTCTCCAGACCCGCGCCATCGTTCAGGAATCCGTTTGGTGATCATCATAAACTATGTCATATCCGGTACGCTATGTACAGAACGAGGAGAGGGTATGGCAGCGCAGCCTGCGGCAGCAGGGCTCATGCAGGAGTTTTCAGAGGACTTATCTGCGATCCGGTCGATCGCCGACCGGCTCCGGATTGCACGGAGCCGGGGTGAGCTCGGCACACTTGTGGCCCGCGAAGTCCTGACCTACTCGCTGTTCGAGCTCCAGGTGATCGGCGGGCGGCTGAACAATGAGATCGACAGGCTCCCTTCGCCCTATAAGGAGAGGATCCGCCCCTATTTCAAGGAGCAGCTCTTCGGCGCCCACCACCGGCTCATCGCGATGCACCGCGGCGGAGAGTTTGCCCTGTTGGCAGATCCCGTGAACGACCCGGCGACTTTCTCTGCGTTCTGTGATATGGTGCCCTTGGGATGTTTTGCGTGGGACGACGTAAACGAGCGCAACCCGCACCTCCGCCAGCCGAGAAACCGGCTCTTTTACTACCTGATCTCGGCGTTTTCCATGTTTGTGCTTGACGAGCCGGGCCACCCTGTCGGCATGCCGTTCCCGGGGGGATATACCGTTGAAAAACGCGGCAGGGAATATTACTGCCTGATCCGGGACAAGGAAAAAGACGTCCCGCATTCGATCTGCAACTTCTGCCCGGCACAGCAGAGCGAAGAGAAGTAGGGATTTGTTTTAAAACGTTTCGTCGATCCAGCCTGCAATCTCGTCCCGCACGCGGCGGTAGCCGTTGAGCATGTCCTCATCGGTCCCGGGGATCAGGTGCGGGTCATCAAACCCCTTGTGGATCGTCGTTGTCGCATTCTGAACGACCGGACAGACCTGATGGGCACGGTCGCAGAGAATGACCGCAATATCGAACGACATCCCTGCAACTTCGTCCAGTGTCTTTGAGCGGTGGTGCGTGATGTCGATCCCGATCTCCTTCATGGCGGTGATCGCACGGGTGCTCACCTGTGCCTTGCGGGTACCGGCGGAAAATACCTCGTACCGCCCGCCATACCGTGCCCGCAGGTAGCCCTCCGCCATCTGGGACCGGGCGGCATTTGCGGTACAGACGAAGAGTACTCGTGTTTTCTCTGTCATGGACATCTCAACCCCCCGGCCTGCATTCCGTTGCATTGTACTCTGAAAGCAGCGCCTGTGCATACTCAGCACGGAGTGCATCGGGAATATCGTTATGGCGGGATACGCAGTCAACCAGTCCGGTTTTGATCTCTTCCTCACGGGTGAGCCCCTGTGCCTGCACTTCGGTGATCGCGTCGCAGAGCCGTGCGATACCGACAGATTTCCCCCTGATAGTAATTTTTCTTATACCAAAGAGTGCATCTGCCGCACAGGGGGATTGCCGGTCAAAAATATCCATAGTCAGTCCCACTCATCAGATGTATTCAGGGATTGGTGTTATAATCCATTGCCTGCCGGCAACCACACACTCCGTGGGGTCCGAAACCAGGCGGGTTGAACAGGGAGTCACCTCTCCACGGAAGGCTCCCGAAGCGCTGCATGCAGTGAAGCGATGTACTGCTCCAGCCGGTGCAGCATCATGTCATGATCCTTTAAATTTTGTTCAACAAGATCCACGATCGCACTCCCGACAATCACCCCGTCGGCCCCGTGCGCTGCGCAGGATGCCACCTGGTCCGGCGTCGAGATCCCAAAGCCCAGCGCGACCGGTAAATCTGTGACAGCCTTCACGCGCCGGACGAGGTCAAAAGCTCCCTCCGGAACGCTGGACCGGGCGCCGGTGACACCCAGCACCGAGACAAGATACAAAAACCCCTGTGCCTTTTTTGCAATTTTTTCAAGCCGCCCGTCGCTGGTGGTCCGGGCGACGAGCAGGATCTGGTCAATCGCGTTCTTTTTTGCCGCTTTAATCACCTCTCCTGACTCTTCCAACGGCATATCGGCGATCAGGATCCCGTCTACACCGGCGGCATGGGCATCGCGGTAGAACGGCCCGATCCCCCGCCGGAACACGGTGTTGAAATACGCAAGCAGCACGATCGGGACATCGGATTGTTGCCGCAGCTCACGTACGATCGCAAAGACCGTATCCGGGGTTGTCCCTGCAGCAAGTGCACGGTCGTCCGCCCGCTGGATCGTGGGGCCGTCAGCTACCGGGTCCGAGAACGGCACACCGAGTTCGAGGATATCGGTGCCGGCATCGATGAGTGTCCTGGCGATCCGGACGCATGTATCTTTGTCCGGATCCCCTGCGACGGTAAAACCGATGAGTGCGGTGGTGCCGCGTTCATGGAACACTCCGGCAATCCGCCCCATCAGGTGCACCCCTGCATCTTTGCCACTTCCGCCACGTCCTTGTCACCGCGCCCGGAGAGGTTGATGACGACAATATCATTCCTTTCGAACTGGTCTGCGTTCTTCATGACATACGCGACCGCGTGCGCAGATTCGAGCGCCGGGATGATCCCTTCCATCCGGGAAAGGAACCTGAATGCCTCCAGAACGTCGCGATCCGGCACTGAGTCGTACTCCACGCGGGTGGAGTCTTTGAGCATCGCGTGCTCGGGCCCGACACCCGGGTAGTCGAGGCCAGCGGCAATGCTGTGGGTGGGGAGCACCTGCCCGTAGCGGTCCTGCAGGAGGTAGGAGAGGGCACCGTGGAGCACTCCCGGCTCACCGGCGCAGAGCGAAGCGGAATGCTCACCGGTCCCGATCCCCTTGCCGGCTGCCTCCACACCGATGAGGTCGACGTCATCAGAAAGGAACGGGTGGAAGATGCCGATTGCGTTCGAGCCGCCGCCGACGCAGGCGACGATGGTGTCGGGCAGCCTGCCCTCCTTTTTTTGCACCTGCTCCCGTGTCTCTCTCCCGATGACCGACTGGAAATCACGCACCATCTGCGGGTACGGGTGCGGCCCGACCACCGAGCCGATGAGGTAGTGGGTGTCCTGCACATTCGCCACCCAGTCACGGAGCGCCTCGTTGATGGCGTCCTTGAGCGTCCGCGTGCCGGATTTCACGGGGATCACCGTCGCACCCATCAGTTCCATGCGGAAGACATTGAGCGCCTGCCGCTGCGTGTCGGTCTCGCCCATGTACACCTCGACCGGCAGCCCGAGCACCGCCCCCGCGATCGCGGTCGCGACCCCGTGCTGGCCGGCGCCGGTCTCGGCGATCAGCCGCTTCTTGCCCATCTGCCGTGCCAGCAGCGCCTGGCCGAGCGTGTTGTTCAGCTTGTGTGACCCGCCGTGCACGAGGTCCTCGCGTTTCAGGTAGAGCCGGCACCCGAGCTCCCGCGACGCGTTTTCGCAGAAGGTGAGCGGCGTCGGGCGTCCTGCATAGTCCCTCTGGTACGCGTCAAGCTCACGGGTGAACCGGGGGTTGTCGCGGATCCCTGTGTATACCTCCTCCAGTTCAATCAGTGCACCCATCAGCGTCTCCGGTACATACTGCCCGCCGTATGTGCCAAACCGCCCCTTTGCCCCCACGTCACACCCCGCGGCAGGCCAGAACGAATGCCTGCATCTTTTCGTCGTCTTTCACGCCGGGATACGCTTCGACGCCCGATGCCACGTCCACGGCGTAGGGGCGCACGCGGGAAGCGGCTTCAAAAACATTCTCGGGTGTAAGCCCGCCGGCGAGGATGGCCGGCACCCGCGACCTTCGCACCACGTCGCGGGCGAATGCGAGGTCGAACCTCTTCCCCTCGCCCCGGCTCTCATCGATGACAATTGCGTCACAGTCCTCCGGGAGAGGCTGGCCCTTTGCCGCCACCCGCAGCACCTTCACACCCGTTTTTTCCGGAACAGGGAACGGGTACGAGATCTGGACTGCAGTCGGGCGGAGTGCCAGCATATCCGCAAGTTCCCGTGGATCGCTTGTATGGCTCACGGCGACGGTCGCGGTAAATGGTCCCAGCGCGGCAAAGATCTCTTCGGCCCTCTTTTTTGACACCGAACGTTTCGAATGGCTGTACATGACCACGCCGATGGCGTCCGCACCCGCGCTCTGGGCAGAGAGTGCGTCATCCACGCTGGTGATCCCGCAGATCTTTATGCGCATACAAGTTCCTCCAGTTTTTTTTCAGGCCTATCGTGGGCCATGATCGACGTCCCGATCAGGAACGCGTCACAGAACGGGCGCAGGCTCCGCACATCTCCAGCTGTCGCAACACCACTCTCACAGACCACGATCCTTCCGGCGGAACGGACGAGCGGGGAGAGGATACGCGTTGTTGCGAGGTCGACTGCAAGCGTGGAAAGGTCACGGTTGTTGATCCCGATGATATCCGCACGGGTGGAACGTGCGATCTCCACATCGGCCAGGGTGTGGACCTCGACAAGCGGTTCAAGCCCCTCGTCCCGGGCATCATCGACGAATTCGGGGAGACGCCCGCCAAGGACTGCGGCGATCAGGAGCACCGCGTCCGCCCCGAGTGCCCGCGTCTCTGCGATCTGGCGCCGGTCGATGATGAAGTCCTTTCGCAGAACCGGGACGCTGACCACACCCTTAACTATAGAGATGTCCCGGACGGATCCGCGAAAAAAATGCGGTTCTGTGAGGATGGAGAGGGCGACGCACCCCGCTGATACGAACGCCTGCGCCATGGATGCGATATCGACATCGCCGCGGATGGTGCCGCGGGAAGGCGAGGCGCATTTCAGCTCGGCGATCACAGCGTTTTTGCCTCTGGTGGAACGGATTGCATCAGAAAGGCTTGCGTACGTGTTCCGGCGATTCTCCGGAAACGATGCCGGGAGCAAATCGACACGCTTCCTTGTTTCGCTGATGATCGAATCAAGCATCATGCAGCACCCCGCGTTGCTTCGATCAGGGCATGGAGTTTTCCGAGCGCAGCACCCGTATCGATTGAGGCGGTTGCCCGCCCGATCCCTTCCTGGAGGTCACGGGCTTTTCCCCCGATATAGACCGCCGCCCCTGCATTCAGAAGGACAATGTCCCGCGCAGCGCCCGTCTCGCCCCCGAGCACGTCAGACAGGATCCGGGCGTTCGTCGCCGGGTCGCCTCCCATAAGATCGGAGCTCTTGGCGCGTGCAATGCCATACTGTTCAGGAGTGATCGTGTACCTGTGGATCGCACCACTTCCCAGCTCCGATACGATGGTCTCCCCGGTCGTCGTCATTTCATCGAGCCCGCACCCGTGGACGACCATGGCGCGTGACACCCCCAGCTCCCGCAGCACCTCTGCCATCGTGCCGGTGAGGGCGGGATGGTAGACCCCGAGCAGCTGCGCCTGTGCCCCTGCCGGGTTGGCGAGCGGGCCGAGCAGGTTGAAGACCGTGCGGCACCCGATCTCCTGCCGTGCCGCCATGACGTGGCGCATCGCCGGGTGGTGGGCAGGGGCAAAGAAGAACGAGATCCCAACCTGTTCCACGATCCGGGTCTGGATCCGGGGGTCGACCGAAAGGCTGATCCCGAGATATGCGAGGACATCTGCCGAGCCGCACCGGCTCGAGACCCCGCGGTTCCCGTGTTTGACGACCGGGACACCGGCACCCGCAGCAACGAACGCAGCGGCAGTGCTGATGTTGAAGGTCTGTGCACCATCCCCCCCGGTACCGCACGTATCGACGAGCATGCCGGGCACGTCCGGGTGTACTGTGATCGCATGCTCCCGCAGGACTCCGGCGAATGCAGCAATTTCTCCGGGGGTCTCACCTTTCATGCGCAGCCCGGTCAGGAAGCTCCCGATCTGCGCTTGGGTCGCCTCCCCCCTCATAATCGCATTCATCACCCCGGCCGCCTCTTCTTTGGAAAGGTGCCTGCCCTCCACCAGGTGTGCAATCGCTTCCCTGATCATGGTCTCACCAGGGTTCCGTGCAGGAAATTTTCCATGATCCGGTCCCCCTCAGGCGACAGGATGCTCTCCGGGTGGAACTGGACGCCCTCAATGGGATAGCGGGTATGCCGTACCCCCATCACGCAGCCGTCTTTGTCGCACACCGCCGAGACGACGAGTTCTTTTGGGAGCGAGCCGCGGTCTGCAACGAGCGAGTGGTACCGGGTCGCTTCAAACGGCACCGGTATCCCTGAAAAAATGCCCTGGCCATCGTGCCGGATCGATGAGGTCTTCCCGTGCATCAGGTGCTTTGCACGGACTACCTTTCCGCCAAACACCGTGCATATCGCCTGGTGTCCGAGGCAGACTCCCAGCGTCGGGATTGTCCTGCTCATGCTTTTGAGCACCTCACAGCAGACACCGGAGTCCTCCGGCCTTCCGGGCCCCGGCGAGAGGATAATCCGGCTGCATCCGGTCCTCTGCAGATGTTCAAGCGGCGTATCGCAGGTCATGACGACAGGGTTTTGGCCCAGCCTGCCCACCTGCTGCTCAAGGTTGTAGGTGAAGCTGTCGTAACAGTCGACGATCAGGACGTTCATGAGGCCACCCCGGCACGCTCGACCGCCCGCTTCATCGCTGCTGCCTTGCTCTCGGTCTCCTGCCACTCGTTCTCGGGCACCGAATCCGCGACGATACCGGCACCGACCTGGATCCGTGCCCGCCCGGCGTTCACGATGATCGTGCGGATGGCAATCGCGAACTCGAGGCTCCGGTCAAACCCGATATACCCGACCGCACCTGCGTAGAGGCCGCGGGGTTGAACCTCCTGCTCCCCGATAATCTGCATGGCGCGGATCTTCGGGGCGCCCGACACGGTGCCTGCGGGAAAACAGGACTTGAGGGCATCGTACGCATCGAGATGGTCCCTGAGCACGCCGCTTACGGTCGAGACGATGTGCTGGACGTGGGAGAATTTTTCGACCCCCATGAACTCGCCGACCTGCACGGACCCGAACCGGCACACCCTCCCGACGTCATTCCGGGCGAGATCCACCAGCATCGTGTGTTCGGCACGCTCTTTTTCATCGGAGAGGAGATCTTTTTCAAGCTCCACGTCCTCCTGCGGGGTCTTCCCCCGCGGGCGTGTGCCGGCAATCGGCACGGTCGTCACGCGCCGTTTTTCGACGCGTATGAGCATCTCCGGGCTCGCCCCGATCACCTGCTCATCGCCAAAATCGAGGTAATACATGTACGGGCTTGGGTTGATCTCCCGCAGCGACTCATAGAGCAGGAAAGGGTCCCCTTTGACGGGGCATTCAAGGGACCGCGAGATCACGGCCTGGAAGATGTCTCCTGCAGCGATATGCTCCTTCACACATTCCACGGCCTGTTGGAACGCCTCTTTTTGTGTCACTTC
>Ga0315279_10003781_pt1 | contig 20758 bp, 21 predicted proteins | sample YL17G06_20_MG_FD_203694 | JGI IMG/M metagenome (GOLD analysis project Ga0315279, IMG submission 203694) | Sediment microbial communities from Yellowstone Lake, YNP, Wyoming, USA - YL17G06_20 | ecosystem: Environmental > Aquatic > Freshwater > Lake > Sediment | place: USA: Wyoming | collected... | reverse complement strand
CTGAATGCCAAAAACATTGGCCCCAAAGAACGATGCCAAAAAAGAACCAAAAACGACCATGGCAAAAACAGTCGTTACCAACAGGATTCCCTTGAAAACGCCCTCCAAATGCCACGACGCCAGCTTCAGGGCCGGGGGAACGAGAAGGTAGCCTGCCAGCAGGATGGCGACGGCGGGGTCAAAATCTGGCATTTCCTAGGCCCCCAGGCTTTGTATTTTCAGCTTTTCCACCACATCTTGACGGCTGCGGCTAGGCCCCGGCTTGGACTTCAGTTCCAATTTCAGCTTTCGCAACCTGCGCCTCAAGGAGCTGATTTCGCGGGTGAGTCTCGCAGCCTCTAACGCTACGGTACGTGATGGGGGGCATATTGCGTCTTGGCGGGCTGGCGGCAAGGCTCCGCCCCCCGGCTTAACCGTCCCGTTACATTCGTTGCACCACCAGGGGCCTCCCGACTGGAACCTCCTGCACCTCGGGCACTGGTAAAACCGCGCGCGGGCCCCTTTCGCAATTTTAACCTCTGGAAACATCAGGGGCCGACCTCCGGAAAGTTGCTGATGTACGGTTGACTTGGAGTTTCACCGCCATCGCAAAAATTCATCAATTTCAGGAGCGCGCCGACCCAGCCCTGGTACTCTTGGACGCCGACCCGATCAGGCATTTCGAGGATTAATTGGCGCAACATCGAGTAGCGCTTTGGTAGCTTTTCAAGCGCAAAAAGTTTGAAGGACCTCGTTTGTAGTTTTAAGGTTGAGTTTGGTTGATTGGGTTCCGTTTGCCCGGTTTTAATAGACGAGCTTGCTTCCATTCCGTTCACCAATTATCATTGGCTTATCCCCTAGAGTTGGGTTTCGGGGTTTTCAATTTTGTAAAAAGAAATTTCAATTTTGTAAAAAAGGGGAAAGGTTTAAAAATGAAGAATTTTCTATCTAATCCGTCTCAAATTCGCCCCTCTTGCACAAGTTTGATTCTTGTAGAAATCGGAAACGAAAAAATCCGCAACTTTCGAAATACGCACTGCTGATCCAAACGCCGCGCCTCCATTTTGGTTTTTAACTTATCGCTTCGTTGTTTTGCAAAATAGTCCCACGCGTTCTTAAAATCAAAAATCAAACCTTCCCTTTCGTCGCACAAGCTCCAAGCATCTTGTCTAACGGCCTGCCAAGCTGCTTTTAACCCAAGATAGTCCATTTCCCCCTCCTTTTTATCCAAGTATTTTTTGACAGAGTGAATGTAAAGATTGGCAAGAAATTTTAAGTATTCTTTGTCCAGTTTATCAACAAACAGATAAGTTTTAAAAATGTCTTTGTATCCCAATAATCCGATGCTTGCTATAAGTTGTTTTACAGTCCTACTTTTTTGAAGATCGTGCACCGCGGCATGACTACGTAATCTCCTTTCAAGTTCTTCCTCAAGATTTTTTACTTTACTCAGGCCCAAATTTTTTTCAACATCAAATTCTACAATCGCCTCCTTTTGTACTAAAAATGCTTCGATAGAAATTTCTCCCTTTTTTGTGATTGTATACACTCCTCTTGACATTTTTGAAACTAAGCCACGCGTTCTTAGTTCCCGTAAGTTTACGTAAATCGTGCGGTCAGGTTTACCAAGCATTAGCATTAACTCGCTGTACTTTTTATCCCCTTCCAATAACGCGCAAAGGATTTGGTCTTTTACAGTTTCATTCACGGTGTCAACCAAATACCTACTTGTCGATAGGCTTTTAAGGTACCATTTCCTACTATTAGGTAGGATTTGTGAATGTATGATGGCTCAGGAGGTGAATTGGATGCCAAACGGCGGGGGAACGCCCGACCATTCTAAGCCCAAACCACCCGGCAGCAGCTGAAAGCACTCTCCTGAAGCTAGGGAGGACGATAACTTGCAAGATAAACCGAAACCACATCTAGAGCAACGCGAGAAGTTTGTGCTAGTGGCATTTCAGGGGGGAAATTTAAAAATAGGGGGGAACGGACTCAGGGTTAGCGACGTGTCCAGATTAATGCAATCTGAGCTAAAAGACCCCAATAGTAATCTCTCGCGAGCGTTTGAAGAACTAGGTCTAAATAAAAAAGCTTCAACTCCCCAGTTCCCAATAGGGGCCATTTACAAAGCCACGAAAAAACTCAAAGAATATGGATTTCTCAAGACTTGCCCTGGATTTCCTCGCGATAGGTATGCTTTGACCATTCCCGGTAACGAGTTTGCCCGCACGATTAATGAATCTTTTAAAAAAACCAGCCCCTCAATTTATGAAACTATTTGCAATAACTATTACTGTAACATAAAATTCGGCCCGCTTAAGTTTAACCCAAAACTACACATGGAAATGCGAGATGTGTCATTGCTCACTAGGTATGAGTTACATGATTTGAATTTCAGGCCACTGGTTTTCGCTTGTGTCAACAACAAGGGAGTCTTTAACAAGCAGTTGGGGCAGGTAACCTACGTGTGGTTAGTTCCAGTTAGCAAACTATATTGGGGCATTTTGGATGTATGGTTCGCGAATGTGAAACGTTTGGGAGGGGTTGTACTTGGACTCGAAAAAACCCACGAGGGATTCGACAACGGTGCGTTCATAATAAAATACGACCACCACAAGCTGGCGGAGATGGTTGAGTATCCAGTAGAAATAGAGCACGGAATCAATACTGTGATAAAAAAACGTACTACGGAGATTTTCTTTAAGATGCCGTTTATAACATACGGCTTTGTAATAATTCTCGATTACACCGAAACGGAATTTGATTGGGTAAATGTTGAACACTCCTTCGATGAAGAACCCACCATCAAACACGATCAAGACAAAAAAATAATAAAAGTGTATATGGGCCCAAATGTACGTATTTATCCGCGGCAGGGGATTTCTTTTAGCTTTGGAAAAGATTAGGATTTGGTGAATCAATGTCGGAAAAATCTGTTCTGAAAGGCGAAGTTCTTTTGGAAGGACTGGCCTTCTCATCGCGCCTCCAGTGTGCGTCGGTTTGGGATTTTGCGAACAAACTGGGGCACCGTTTTGAAGACGCATTTGCTGGTAAGAAAGACTTCGCGAGAAAAATAAACCAAGTGGCAGATGTATTTTCGAAACAAAGGGGCCAACTAGGGGAAAAAGGCGCTCTTGAGTTGATGATTGCACGAGACCTAAAAAAAATCTATCAGACGCTTTCTCATATAAAAGTAAAAGACCCTACTAATGAACTTCACATTAGTCTAAATGAGTACAAGAAAGTATTAAATCGGCACGGAGTCGATGTTTCTGGAACACAGATTTTCATTGTTGACTCGTACCCATATCCTTACACAAACCGTAATTTTATGGCCCTGAACTGCGACGTTGGCGACGAGAAGTATTTCAACATAAGCCCGGGGATTTATTTCAAAAAAGCAAGGATTTTGCCACTTCTTTCTTCCGGCATCTTGGCGCACGAACTGATTCATGCCTGTTTTTCGAATATTCGCACGCAACGTTTAGCGAGAGGGCTGGAGGACGGTCTTTGCGACTTGATGGGACTCTATTTGAGTTCCAAAACTTTGGGATCCGAGATTGCCACAAACATGCTTCTTAATCAACGGCTGTCGTATCCTCCTTATCAGTTCGACCAAATTTATGCCGATGCCCTAAAGCAGGCAATACAAATTTACAACATTTACGGGCTGAAGGGGCTAATCCAAATATTGGAACAAGGCAACCGAAAAGGAAGAATCGTTATCAAGCAAATCGAGGAAAAATGCATTCGAGGGAGGTATTCCAATCTCAGCTTAGTCAAAGGTGACCGAACGATGGAGCTAGATAATTTTGCGAATTTTTTCATCGGGTATCCGACAAGCATCGTCGCATCGCCGTTGGCGTGTTACATCGCGGAGAAGGTGAAAATTGGCGATTCTGTGAAAGAGATAATCAAAGAACACAATATTAATCCACGGGATGGGCGCCGTGCTGTCAAGCAGTTGGATATCGACTTGTACCTGATGGTCACCGCGAACGGTAGGATAATCTGTGACGAGACCAAAGCGTATGTGAAGTCAGGCACATTGAGATATGCCGTCAAACCGTAGTAAAATCCCGGCCAACCGGTGCCAAAATGCGAAAAGTGGGTTTTTGGTATGGACTCGAACCCAAAATACGAGTGAATCCCCGCGGGCCCACCAATAGACTCGAACCCGAAATCCAAGTGAATCCCAAGGCCCACCAGCATTTTGAGTTCGGAACCCTTTAGTTTCTTTTGCGTTTTACATACAAACCGCTTTCTCAGAGGTGTCAAAAATGTTCCGCCCAGTCGCGTAATAATCACGGCTTTTGCTTTGCATAACGCCATTTAAGAAAGTAAGCGAATACAATCATTATTATGCCCCCCTCAATCCAGTACTCTCCCCCTATGCCAATAATTCCGAAGAACTCATCTCCCACCCGACCAACTTTTAGGGAAATGCCAACAAGAATGTCAAAAACCCAAAACCAGACGGCATAATCAAGCCTTCTCTGCAACTTTGGTTGCTTTACATAATGCCGTTTCAGAAAGTAAGTGAGTACAATCATCCATATGCCCGTCCCAATAAGGTACCCGCCTAGGCCCATCCCCTCTCCCGCCCGGGCAACCTTTAGGGAAATGCCAACAAGAAGGTTAAAAACCCCAAACCAGATGACATAATTAAGATTTATCTGTAACTTTGAGGTATCCAATCTATAACCTCCCTAACAATATTAACATCCAGAATCACACCCGCTTATACCCTCTCCTCTGCCATCATCTCTACCATCGTCTCTCCCTTCTCTGCCTCCATTGTATTCATAACCATGGTCCATCCAACCGTATTTGAGACCCATTCTTTCGTTCCAGCTCTCTTCGCGCTCTAAGTAACTTGCACCTCTGGAACCTTCCCAATCATTTATGCCCTTCTTTATTGCTTGCCCAAGATATGACATGCCAATATACGCAAATGGCGCTGCAAAAGGGCAAAATACACCTACAGCTACAGTTACAGCAGCTGTCACGAAAGTCCAAATAGCGCCAAAGAGATCTCCCCAAAAACCGTGAGTATACTCCCTGAAAGCGCTCTCAAGCGTTGCAAACGCGGCAAAAATCGCTCCTTCGCGTATGCCCTTGACGCCTTCATCAAAGTACACCGCCCAGCCCCATCCGCGGGTGATTGATGACGACCCAACATAACCTGAAGCACCCCAAGGCGCGTAAGTCTCCCAGCATGCGGGCGTGTCCGTTGACACGGGCTCGCCGTTCGTGAACAGCTTTACCCCTAACATGTTCAGTTGCGGGACGCCCGTCACCCAGTATGAGGCGTGGAAAATACCCCTGAAAACACCGTAAGAGTTGTCTTTGGCTCCCTGCGACACGTCGATGTGCGGCACGAAATAAACGCGAAGCTTCTGCTGCACCGACCAGGCCTCCATGCCAGCACCACCTGACCAGTCGCTTTGCGCCCATTCGGCTGCCTGCGCGTTCATTGTGTATTCGACCTTGATTTCGTTCAGAGTCGGCGTTATCGCGGCGTTGTCCGTCAAGAGATTAATCTTGTATTGGATGAACCTGGAGTTTCGGTCAACACTTTGTCCATTCGTCACGCTTTCCCAACTTGACCACGTGTTATCCGGCACCGACTTTCCACCAGTCCTTATTTCTACCACAATGTTCGTGCCGGTCGGTTTGTTTTCAATCCAGCTGATGTTTTCCCAGCTGACTGTAACGCCGGTATCGTAAACCGAGGATTCCAGCCAACCGGATGTTACTAACGCCGGCTGTTCTGTTGTACTTGAGTTTTGGGGTTGTGAGCTGACGCGAATGATAAAATCTGCCGAGTTGTTGCCGATATCGTAACCGTTCCCAAGCAGCGCGTCCGCCCCACCAGGGGCCATGCTCGCCGGGGTGGAATTACTTCTTGCCTTTCTCTCTAAGCTTTGTCCAACCGCCGGGACCTGGGCAGGCGTTCCCTCGTAGACTTGAGGACTGCCCCAACCCACCTTATCCACGCATACGGCCGCTGCAGCAGCGGGGCTCGACTTGGTTGCCGGATTTGCACTGTATATTCCGACTGCCCCATCCGTGTTGCTGATCTGAGGCCCTGCGTAACCGATGTTCCAGTTGGCAATAGAGATGTAGTTCTCGGATGTGTTTGGGTCGTCGTAGACGCTTATCAGGTAGAATCCATGCGATGGAATCGTCGCTCCGCTCGGGAACTGCTTGTTGCGGTACGGGTTGTTCTCCGCGCGTGTCGACGGGAAGTAAGACCAGTACCAGCCAGTCATGTTTACGGAGTTGGATGTTGGATTGTAGAGTTCAACGAATTCGTCGCTGTTTATCTGGACCTCGCTTATCACGACGTGGCTCGTGGGATTTCCTACGAGTTTCAGGTCCCCGGGGCTGATTACGGTATCTGCATTCTCACCAAGCCAATAACGAGTGTTATCAACTCCTGCTCCGGCACCCTCGTATGTCGTGAGGTCGAAAAGAGAGTATGGAACGTTTTCTTGGGTATACTTCCGCTGGACGTTCGACATGAACCCCTTTATCCAGACCTCCTTGTTGTCGTACTCGCTTGGGTTCGCGAGCAGCTCCTCGACGCTCACCCAGTTCTCGTCAAGTCTGAACCGCCAGAACTGGTTGTCGAACTCGCCCCGGGCCAGATAGAGATAGCCCTCATGCTCGGCCAGACGATCTCCTGCTCTTGTTCCAACTGTGGCTGGCGTGGGGGTCCTGTTCTCCCAATTGCCGCTTGAAGGGTTGTAACGCCAGAAGTCAGTCATTCCTCCGCCGCGGGTTGCCCAGACATATGGGGCTACCCACTCAAGCGAGGCTCCGGCACCCACTCCCGCCGGTGCCGTAGTTACAGAAGTCCATGAATTGCCTGAGATTGAGTAGCGGTAGAAGGTTGCCGACCCGCCTCCTTTGAACGTGTAGAGATAATTGCCGCCAGCCCACGCGAGCCCAGCCCCGCTTTCCAGCGCCGCAGGCGCCGGAGCCAGGCAAGCGTTGTCCCACGTGTTATTTTCAATATGGTACAACCAGAACTCGGTTGAACTCTTGCCCCGCGTTGCGTAAAGCACGTTTCCGCCGGTCCAGACGACGGACCCCCCTGTGCTCACAAAGTTGGGGGTAAAGCCGAGGTTGTCCCATGAATCGTTTGAAAGGTTATAACGCCAGAACTCGCGGGTGTCACCGCCCATTAGCGCGTAGATGTAACCTACGCCCCCGTTTTCGGCGTAGCTCAACGACACTCCGGCATCCCAACCCCAGGCGTTCTCTGACAAGACGGAAGTTGTGGTCCATTGCTCGGTGCCAATGTTATAACGGTTGAGATAGTGCTGGTAGAGCCTTGCCACATAAACGTACCAGTTCCCATTGCTCTGTGCGACCTCGGCAGCCATGTTCGCTGTTCCTGGAGCGTCATTGAGGGACTGCCATACAAGTGGGCTGACATCGACCGTGAGCGGCATGTTCTGAGCATTTGTGGCCTCACTCAACGCTTGTTCATTATCTCCGTTCAGAGCCGCGAGCATCGCCATTTTGAAGTAAAGACCTTTTTGGTAATAGTACAAGAATCGGTCGAGCGCCTTGGTGAACTTCAGCTCGTAATCAGCCACGAGATCGATGTTGTCGAAAGTCCCATTTTCTCGGAAGTACACGCGCGCGGACCTAGCGAGACGGATTTCATCAACTATTTCAAGAGCGCGATTTTCAGCGAATGACATCATGGCATTGGCATTGCCGTAAGCTGTCTGCCAATTCTTTGCCTTTAACGCGTTGTAAAGAGAATTGTCACAAGCTCCCGCTTCGGCCAAGTCTGATGATGTCGCATTCCAGTTATTCCCAAGTTCGGCCACGTACTGCTCTCCCGATAGGCCTGGGTTTTGAAGTTGGTGCTCAATATCGGCCGCAGCTTCTATGTGAAGATTCGCAGCGGCTGTATCGATAAAAGCTTGGATTGTTGCTGTAAATTCGTCTCGAAGATAACCTAACCCAAGTGATGGCGCTCCATTTGTAATAATGCCTGAATTCTCTTTGGCGAGATTCTCTATTTCTAAAACGTCATTTTCGGTTAGCCCCCCGTTCAAAAGTTCCTGCCGGTAATTGTCGGGAAACTTTCCATACGTTTGGATGTATCTAACAACTTGCTCTATGTCCTGTTGGGAAATCCCCGAACCGTGTTGATCTATGTAACCGAGCGCATCATAAATCTCGGCGTTTGACACGACTAAATTTTCCGTGTTTTCCACGAGCAATTGTCTGAGCCTATGGGCCACGGTCTTGATTCCCACAAGGTCTATTTTTGGCAAATACGCCATGCCCGGCGAATTGTCGTTGTTGTTATTGCCTTTGGTAAGTTGCGCGTTGTTGACCCAGTTATCTGAAGCGTTTGGTACCCGCGCTATTGATTTACCTTCTATGGTTGATGCGTATTCCAAATGGTCTATGACTTCGCCCCTATCGTTAATCAACCAGACGTTGTCCCCGGCGTTGTTTAGGCCGCTGAGCCCCTCAAACACGTAGTACCCATCTGGTTGTATTATGGTGCCCAAAGGTACGGTAGCTAGAGTGTCCGCGTTGTTGACTATTTTCCATTGGGCTATACGAAAGCCCGCCCAGCCCAGGTTATCTTGGCTTGTGTTGTAAATTTCAACCCATTCATTTCCGGCGTCTGTCCCAGCGACATTCGCATAGACCTCGTTTAGCTTGATGAGATTGTCTCTGCCTCTTCCCACATAATATAAATCCAAAAAGTTCTCGGTTTGAGCCATAATCCCATTGTCCAAGACATCAAGCTTTCGCTTGATGCCTGCGAGCGAAACGATTCTTACTGACACGTTGTCATCGACAAGCGAGTTATCTGGCAGTTTCAGTCTGGTCCTCAAGATATAGTCTCCAGAACCCGTATTTTCCAATATTTTAAAGCTGAAGTAGAAGTTCCTTATTTCGCCCGCCGACAAGCTGTTTTCCTGCATGTTTCCATCCCAGCCGTTTTCGCTCACCACCTGCTCTCCGCAATAGATGTGGGAGAAGACCCCAACATCCAAGTTATCGGTGGTCAAGTTCGCGGCCGTCGCGCTTACAAAGACGCCACTGCCCGCAAAGTTAACCCGGAATACCGGACCAATTTTTAGATGAATTCCGGTATTTTCAACGTAGATATCCTTCGTGTCGTCATAAGTTGTGTTATCCGACAACCTCGCCCTAGATCTCAAACTGTAAACGCCTGGTGCCACGCTGTCTTTCATCGTTATACCAAGTGCCAAGTTTTCATTCCCATTCGGAGCCAAGCTTATCGTCACCTTGTTTGACTGCCAACCGCCAACATTCAAAATGTCGCTGCCGTCAAAGACGTACGCATAAACGTCAACGTTTTCTATTGATATGTTTTCGTTGTTTACCACGGAAACGTAAACGGTAAATGTTCCGCCAGGGTTGATAATCCATTTTGAGTCCGCGATTTTTATCGTAAGAGAAGCGGAAGAAGTTGAGAAACCCACAACAGGCGACACAACAGGGACCGAAGCGTGCATCAAAACAGTCAAAACTACCGCTAGGCTGGTTACAGTAAGTACGCTTGTAACCACGGAAGCAAACTTTAGCGTGACCTCCCCCTTCGGATGCCTCAAACCTCCAGCCCCCGAACCAAATACTTTTGGAAGTTCTTTGTAATAAACTTTTGGGCCAAGAGCGAAAAATGGGGTTTTTGCATGGACTCGAACCCGAAATACGAGTGAATACCCGCGGGCCCACCACCCCACGGTTGAATTTCGGATCCGTGAGTTGATTTTAGTGGACTCAAGCGTTGGCACTTTATCTTGATGCACCACAATGCGGGCACTTGTCATGCGACTCGTCGTAAACTCTCTGGCAGTAGGCGCATCGGATTTTAACGAATACTTCTTTTATTACTTCTTTAGTCACTATTTTCGGTTCTTCGCCAGTTGTTCCTTTTTTGGCAGATAATTTCAGGTTAGCTGCGATGCCCATTTTTCTCCAAAAATCGCGATCGAACCCTTTCTGAAGCAGTTCTTTCCCTTTTCCGTCTGTAGTGGCAGAAACAAGTTTTGCATTAGCCGATGGGAAGTGCATCACCGGCTGCCACTTCGCTCCACATTTCGTGCACGACCACGTTGATTTTATAGCGCCAAGCGCATATTTAAATGGACGATTTTCCTCGCCTGAATTTTCCTCGCCGCAAAAGGGACAGTAATCAAAGCCGAGTTGTTTTAACCTTTTTTCCCAATTCCCCATTTCAATCCCGATACTGGATTTGGACGGGATAATTTAAGCTTGGTGAAGAACTAACCGCCTTTTCGTGGTGGACTCCTACCCATTTGGGAATGAAACCCGCGGGCCCACCACTTTGAGTGAAACTCTTGCGCGGCAAGCGGCGATGATTTAAAACCAGAGGCGAATTGGGAGACGAGGCTGAACATGCGCGTGGAAAAGTACCTTAAAGAAAAAATTGCAAAAGACGGCGCCATCCACCTCACGCTGATAGATCCTGCGAAGCAGACGCCAGAAATAGCGGCGGAGATGGTATCGGATGCAGTTTCTGCCGGGACGGACGGGATAATGGTCGGTGGATCAACCAGCGCCGGGGGAAAGGTGCTGGACGAAACCCTGCTAGCGATTAAAAAAATCACCAAGCTTCCAACAATTCTTTTCCCGGCCGGCGAACAAGGGGTGAGCAAGCACGCCGACGCCATCTTCTTCATGAGCATGCTGAACTCCAAGAATCCCTACTTCATCACCGGGGCGCAGCGCCTTGGAGCTCCAATCGTCAAGAAGTTCGGGCTGGAGCCGCTGCCAATGGCCTACCTTCTTGTTGAGCCGGGAGGGGCAGCCGGAAAGGTGGGACAGGCCGACCTAATACCGCACGGGAAGCCGGAGCTCGCCGCGGCCTACGCCATGGCCGCTGAGCACCTGGGGATGAGGTTCGTGTATCTCGAAGCTGGGTCGGGAGCAGACAAACCAGTTCCAGTTGAAATGGTCCAAGCAGTGCGCGGCGCCACTAACGTAACTCTGATAGTGGGCGGGGGAATAAGAACTCCTGACGCAGCAGCCGAGCGTGTGAAAGCCGGAGCCGACATGATAGTCACGGGAACAATTGTTGAAAGCGCAAACGACAGGAAATCAAAAATCGGGGAAATAGTGAAAGCGATAAAATCTGCGCGCCACTGAACTTTTTCAAATCATTTTGCGGTGTTTGGCGCAGGATATGCAGGCGTAGCCCTTCTGGTAAGGCAGGTAGACCTGTCTCCGGTCAATCCCCGGGATGTTCCGCAGGTCTATCCCTGAACCCTTCCTCACTGGCACTGCCTTGATCTTGGGCGTCAGCCTTCCGCAGTAAGTACACGACACCGGCTGGCTCCGTCCACCGGCTTTATACAATCCCCACTTCTTGCCCATCGTTACCACACACTATTCTGAGGCTAGGTTATTATAACCGACGGGGGTCTGCTTTTCACCCTCCGGCCACCGGGGGAAATATCGCCACGACGTCCCCGTCCTTCAGCAGGGTGCCGAGCCCGCTCGGGATTTTTATCCCCCGGCCGTTCACCAAAATCTGGACCGTTTCCACCATCCTCTTCCCGCCAGGGTAGTAGAGCTCCTCCACGAGCTTCTTCCCGCACATCTCCACGAGCTTCTCGATCAATGACGCCACATCTTTGGCTCCCTCAACCTGCACAGAATCCTTCCCGCAAGCCTCCTTGAAGTTCGCGTAGAGCTTGACCTTCACTGTCATGGCCACCATACACAATAGAACTCCCGCTGAAAAAAGGTTAATTTGCCCAAGTGTATCCCATCTTGGTTGGATGAAACAACTTCAGCTCGCTCGCGCCCACCGCCTGCTCGGTGCGGAAATGGTGGAGTTCGCCGGTTGGGATATGCCACTGAAGTACTCCTCGATTGTAGACGAGCACATGGCCGTGAGGGAAGCGGCCGGCCTTTTCGACGTCAGCCACATGGGGGAGTTCAGCGTTCGCGGTCCAGGGGCGCTTGAGTTCCTGCAGTTGGTCACTTCAAACGACGTCTCCAAGCTGGTCGTCGGGGCTGCCCAGTACTCCACTGTCCTGAACGAAAACGGCGGGACGCGCGACGACATCCTCGTCTACCGGCTCGGGGAGCAGGACTTCATGGTGGTCGTCAACGCCTCAAACGTGGAGAAAATCAAGGGCTGGTTCCTGAAAAACATGGGCGCCAGCGTCGAGTTCAACGACATCACGATGTCCACTGTGCTTCTCTCCCTCCAAGGGCCGGCGGCGGGTGCTGTCCTCCAAGGTCTGGCGGGCTCGGACCTTTCCCAGATCAAGCGCTTCAAATGTGCGTGGGTGGACGTGGCCGGGCTGAAAGCCCTGGTCAGCAGGACAGGGTACACTGGGGAGAACGGGCTCGAGATCTTCATGATGGACGAGCTGGCCTCGAACCCCTCCCGGACGGAGAAGATATGGAATTCTCTGATTGAAGTAGGGAAAGGACAGGGACTCAAGCCCTGCGGCCTGGGGGCTAGGGACACCACGCGCTTGGAGGCCGGGCTCTGCCTGTACGGCAACGACCTCACTGAGGAGATAACTCCACTCGAGGCGAGGCTGGACTTCGTGGTGAAGCTGGAAAAAGCCAAGTTCATCGGGAAAGAAGTGCTCCTCAAACAAAAAGCGTCGGGATTGAAGAGGGCTCGGGTCGGCCTGCGGATGCTTGAGCCAGGAGTGCCAAGGCACGGGTACAGGATTTTGAAAGATGGAAAAGCAATCGGGTACGTGACTTCCGGGACGTTTTCACCTCTTCTCAAAGTCGGGATAGCCATGGGGTACGCCCCGCCCGAGCTCAAGGTCGGGGACAAAGTTTCTGTGGAGATTCACGAAAAACAACGACAGGCGGAAATCGTGGATTTGCCGTTCTACGACACAACGAAGTACGGACACGCGAGACGCTGAAGCAACTCCGCCAAGAAGTCGTCCCGCCACGGTTTCAACTGTTAGGTAAGTTTAAATCCGATTTCAAAAATGATGTGTGATGGCAAAGGTAGGAATAGGTCTCGCGGGCTTGGGTTTCATGGCCAAGGTTCACTCCAGGGCTCTGAGTGGGATACCCGACGCAAGGATAGTCGCGGCATGGTCGAAGTTCCCCGAGGAGCACGGCAAGTTCAGGGAGTTCACGAAGAAGCTGGACTTTGAGATCGAGACATACTACACGGACCTCGGGAAAATGCTTGAAGACCCGAAAGTCGACGCAGTCATCGCGGCCATCCCCTCAAGGTTCATCGAGCCAATAGCCAACGAGATCATCCGAGCAGGGAAACCCGCCATCTTGGAGTGCCCGCCAGGCAACACCCCTGAGGGGATAGACTACCTCGGCAAGCTGGCGAAGGATTTCGGCACCAGGATAATGCCGGGGCACTGCTATCGTTTCGCTCCCTGCTTCAAGAAAACGAAGGAGCTCATCGACAAGGGAGAGATCGGGACGCCAATGTTCGTCCACTTCAGGGAGTTCGTGCCTGCCGACAGCCTCGCAAGGCAGTGGCCGCGCGGGTCGTGGATCTGGAACAAGGAGAAGGGCGGGCCGATACCTACCATGACGGTGTTCTGCATGGACCTGTCGCGCTGGCTCATGAACTCCGAACCGGTGTCCCTCTACGCGACGGTCAAGTGGCAGGACTTGGCGCAGTTCGGCACGTTGGGCTACACCGTGGTAAACGTCATCAAGTTCGAGAACGGGGCCACCTGGGTCAACGAGTTCAGCGGCAGCGTTTTACAGCAGATGGGTCCTCCTATGAAGATGGAGATCATTGGCGAGAACGGGAATGCAATCGTGGCAGAAGGGCCAGAGAAGGCGATTCTCCTCACGGGAAAAGAAGGACATCAGGAATGGTCCTTCGAGCTGGCCAGGCCCGAGAGGTGGGGGCACAGGCCGCAGGACGAGTACTTCGTGAAATCTGTGGTGCTCGGGCGCGAGGAGCCCGTCGTGAAGCTGCAGGACGCGAGGAAGGCATTTGAAATGTCGCTGGCAATTCTGGAATCATCGAAGACCGGTCAGGCAGTGCAATTTGGTTGATTTGTAGGTGTACTCGTGGCAAAAAAAACTGTCTTGGCGCTTGCAGGGAGCCCGACGAAGGGAGGCAGCACCGACACCCTGCTCGACCAGGTGCTCAGAGGAGCGAGGGAGAAGGGCGCGAGAGTGGAGAAGCTCTACCTGTGCGACCTCGAGATAAATCCCTGCCATGCCCACGGCTGTTGCGACGAGACGGGCGTCTGTACCATCGATGACGATATGAAAGTTATCTACAAGAAACTGCTCAATTCAGACGTCATAATCTTGGCCGCTCCAATCTACTTCATGGGACTTCCCGCGCAGGCAAAGGCCATGATTGATCGCTGCCAGTCGCTCTGGGTAGCGAGATTCAAGCTGAAAAGGAAAGTTGGGAAAGCGGGACGTAGAGGGTTCTTCATATCTGCCGGGGGCAAGACGTACCCGTACCTGTTCAATGGCGCAGTGGCGACCGTGAAATCTTTCTTCAAGACGATTGGCGTGAAGTACACGGGGGACCTGCTGTTCTTGAAGATAGATAAGAAAGAGGATATCCTGGCCCACCCCACCGCGATGAAGGACGCCTTCGAAGCTGGGAAGAAGCTTGCCAGCAGTTAGACAGATATTTTAGACGTAGCCTCGCTAAAGTCCGAACGCAAACGACAACACTCGCGAGATGAAGTACACTCCGAATGCAAACAGTATCAACCCGCATGCCATCAGGAGCGCGCGGTGTCCCTTAACGCCCAGGAACCTCTTCCCCTTGTGTACGGAGTATGAGACGAAAGAGAACCAGCTCAAGTCAGCGAGGAAGTGGCCTATCAACCAGGCAACAACTCCTGCAAGGGAAGCCGCAAGCCAAGCCTGCGCAAGCATGGCCGTGCCGACGGTTGCCCACCAAAGAATCACAGTTGGGTTGAATACCGTGCTGAAGAGAATTCCTCCCATCAGCGGCTGATAATTTGCCGATACCTTGGACTGCACCTTCACCGCCTTCAGCTTGGAAAACGTCAGCAGGGAAATCACGATCAGAGCAACCCCTCCGACCGCGAAGACAGCCGTTTGGAATGATTGGTTGCTCAGCGCCACTCCAAGCCCAAGGGCTATCAGCGCGAGAATCCCGAACTCCACCAAGATGTGGCCCACCGCCGCATGCAGCCCAGCCCTGGAGCCCGAAGACGGAGTCCTTGAGACGACGAACGCAAACAGCGGCCCGGGTATCAGTGCCCCGGAAAGCGCCACAACGAACCCCACCGGCAGCTGGATGATTGCCTCTAGCATGCACCCTGCATTTTTGTGCAGTAAGCTTTAAATTTGTGCGTTCACAGTGGAGGTTTGGTCTGGAGGCTGGAAAATGAAGCAAATGAAATACGTTCTTGACGAGGAGGAGATCCCGAAGTCCTGGTACAACATCCAGGCTGATTTACCAACGCCCATGGATCCCCCTCTTAACCCTGCAACAAAAGAACCAATAGGCCCAGAAGCCCTCGCGCGGATTTTTCCGATGGAGCTGATCAAGCAAGAGGTCAGCCGCGAGCGCTGGATCAAGATACCTGAGGAAGTCCGGGACGTCTACAGGATGTGGCGCCCGACCCCTCTCTACCGTGCGCTGAGGCTGGAGAAGGCGCTGAAGACCCCTGCAAAGATTTACTACAAGTGGGAGGGGGTGAGCCCGCCCGGAAGCCACAAGCCGAACACCGCCGTCGCCCAGGCATACTACAACATGAAGGAAGGTGTGCAGCGGCTGGCAACAGAGACCGGGGCCGGCCAGTGGGGGAGCTCCCTTGCATTTGCCACGATGTTGTTCGACATGAAGTGCACCGTCTACATGGTCAGGGTCAGCTACGACCAGAAGCCCTACCGCCGCATCATGATGGAGACTTGGGGAGCGGAGTGCATCCCGAGCCCAAGCAACAGGACAAAGTACGGCAAGAAGGTGCTGAAGGAAGACCCCAAATGCTCTGGCAGCCTTGGGATGGCGATTTCAGAGGCAATCGAGGACGCCGTGACCCATGACGACACAAAGTACTCACTCGGCAGCGTGCTCAGCCACGTGCTGCTCCACCAGACGGTCATAGGACTGGAGGCGAAGCAACAGCTGGAAGCGATTGGCGACTATCCGGACTCCATCTTTGGCTGTGTTGGCGGCGGGAGCAACTTCTCAGGCCTGGCGATACCGTTCCTGGTAGACAAGATAACGGGAAAGAAGCCCCACCTGCGCGCAGTCTCCTGCGAGCCGAAGGCCTGCCCGACCCTGACGAAGGGCCCGTACATTTACGACTTCGGGGACACGGCAGAGATGACGCCACTTCTGAAGATGTACACGCTCGGCCACTCGTTCGTGCCACCGCCGATCCACGCGGGAGGCCTGAGATATCATGGGGACGCGCCTCTCCTCTGCAAGCTCACACACGACGGGTACATGGAGGCAGAGGCTTTCCACCAACGCGAGGTGTTCGAGGCCGGGGAAATCTTCGCTCGGACGGAGGGATTCATCATAGCGCCGGAGACCACCCACGCGGTAAGGGCCGTCATAAACGAAGCATTGAGGTGCAAGAAGACCGGGGAGGAGAAAGTAATCCTGTTCAACAACAGCGGCCACGGGTACTTTGACCTGTCGGCCTACGATGCATTCAAGCACGGAAAGCTGTCGGATTACGAGTACCCAACCGCGCTCGTTAAAAAAGCATTGAAAAAGGTTCCAAAGGTCCCGTAAGATTTTGAGGCCCTCAGTCCGCCCATCATTCAAATCATCGCTTGCTCAGACGATGTCGTGACATCATTGGGCACTAAAACTCTCGATTGAACAAAAAATAAGCCTATCGTTTGAATTTTTCAATCACCGAAAAGCGCGTTCAGGATTATGTCGGGGTTGAACTCCACTAGGTCCTCGTAGCTCTGGCCAGTCCCGATGAAAAGAATCGGCTTTCCTGTGACCTGGGATATAGAGAGGGCCGCACCTCCCCTGGCGTCTGCGTCCATCTTGCAGAGGATCGAGCCGCTTATCCCTACCGCCTGGTCAAAAGCCTTGGCCTGCTCCACTGCATCGTTCCCGGTCAGGGCATCTCCAATAAAAAGTATCAGGTCTGGCTTGGCAACCCTGACGATCTTCTTCATCTCATCCATAAGGTTCGCGTCGGTCTGCATCCTCCCGGCCGTGTCTATCAGGACAACGTCCGCGCCGCTTGCCTTGGCGTGAGCAATCGCGTCAAACGCCACTGCCGCTGCGTCTGCCCCCCTGCGCTGCTTCACCACGTCCACCCCGAGGCGCTGCGCGTGGATCTCGAGCTGCTCTATCGCCGCCGCTCGGAACGTGTCGGCCGCGGCCATGACCACCTTGTATTTATGGTCCATCAGGTACTTGCTCATCTTCGCTATGGTGGTGGTCTTCCCGTGGCCGTTCACCCCGACAAAGACTATCACCGCAAGCTCACCCTTCTCCCGCTTGGCCTTGATCGTTCCCAACAGGTCGACCTTCTGCTTCGGCTCAAGGACCTCACGGATGGCCTGCCTGAGCACCTCGTCCGCCAACTTTGAAGGATCATCCCGAACGCCGATCTTTCTCCCAACCAAACCAGCTTTCACTCTCTCAATGACATGGTCTGCCACAGGGACGGCGACGTCGCTCTCCAGCAGAGTGACCTGCAGATCCCAGATGATGTCCTCGACGTCCGCCGCGGAGAGGGTCCTTCCCAGAACCTGCTTCACGGCCCTGCGCAGCCCTTTCTTCGGCCTCTCGATTGCCAGAACTTTGGCCGGGGCACGCTCCGGTGTTTTTACAGGGAGCGGCTTGACAATTTCCTTAACCTTTGCTGGTGGTTTTTCTTTGACGACCTCCGGCACGGGAGCTACCGTAGGCTTTGCATGCGGAACTTCCTTGGGTTTCTCCTCAACTTTTACGTGCGGTGGTTTGACAACGGGAGCGGGGGCCGGCTCTGGCTTTGCAACCTCCTGCACCTCCTCGACCTCCGGAAGCTTCTCCGGAATCTCCGACTCGACTTCCACCGGCTCCGGCAGAACCTCCTCCGGCTTGGAAGCAATCTTACCAACTATGCGCTCCTTGACCTGGCTGAGCTTCTTCTTTAGCTTATCAAACATTCTAATGGGTCCCCGGCTCTTGCTCTTTCTTCATCTTACTGACTATCTCATCCGCCTCTGGCCTGAGGGTCTCGACCCGCTCGTCAAGCTTCTCGATCTCCCCTCTCGCCTGCTCCACTGCCTTCCCAAGTTCCGCCACCCTGGCCTCCAACACGGATATCGCGTCCTCGGCGGTCCTCTCGGCGACAACGTCCGCTCCGACACCCATCTTCACCTTCCCGCCGAAGTTGAGCTTTGCCTGGACGAATGAATCCGAGCCGATCGGGACAAGTATCTCGGTGCCTACCTTCGTCCCCTTCAGTTCCTTGATAGAGCTTATCGTCGCCGAGTACTCCGTTATCGCGGAAGACATGGCCATGATCTGCTCCCTGATGACGCCTATCATCTCCTGACAGCTGCCGACCTCGGCGATTATCTGCTGAAGCCTTGCTCTCTCATCAGTATTTTTCATTCCATCACTCCAACATCGCAAGCACGGCCGGGTCCTTTACATCCTCCGGCTTGATTTCTACCACTTCTTCTATATTGATTTGGTTCCGCTTGACCTTGTGCCTGCTCCCGAACTCCGAGTAAACCTTCTCCAACGCCTGCTTCTCCGATGCAACCGCCATCTCGCGCGTGAAACTCTGCTTTGAGAACCCCTGCTTGAACCATCCCTTCACACGGTAGACCTGCATCCGCTCACCTCACATAAACCCCAAAGAGCTCTCTATGCGCCCGAGCTCCGGCCCGGTCGTGCTCATCCCGGTCACGGCGCCGTTCGAGTTCGCCACAGCGCAAATCCCAACATATTTCACTCCACTGCATGCCGTCCCGACTTCGGCCGGAACCTGCAGCGCCTTCTCCGCCACCTTCAGCTCCGTCTCTGTGACATCTGGGTGGAGCAGCATCCCCTTGTTCGTGGCCACTCCCACCGCCCCAACGTTCTTTATTCCGGCGATTGTACCCTTCTGAACCTCCACACCAAGCTTGTTCTCTATGACTTTCACCGCATCCTCCGGCATGTCGGGATGCACGAGCGCCCCGTGATCGTTCACCAAAATCAGGTTCCCGAGCGCCGTGAACTTCCCCGGCACGTGTCCAACTTCTATACCAAGGTTCGCCAGCCCTTTTCCCTCAACGTCGAAAAGCTCGGAGCAAACTATCCCCTTCGAGTTCCCGACAGCAAGAACACCTATGATGAAGCTCATGGAAACGTCCGCCCTCACGACGGGCACGCCCAATGCCTTCTCGGCCTCAGCCTCGTTGAAGTGCAGCACGGCCGGGAAAAGGGCCACCTTTTCAGTGCAGAGCGCGAAGACCCCCAGATAAGGAATCTTATTCAAGTTCATCCTCCTGACGGCCATTTTTTTCACCTCACTCGGCGAGGGAAGCCACCACCGAGTCGTCATCCTGCTTGACAACTTTTACGCGGATTTTTGACGGGGGGCTCTTTGTCCCTCTCCCCCAGACTTTGCTGTTTAAAGAATTGTCTATCGTTATTTCCTCCGACTTCGTGTGTCTGACAAGGAACTCCCGTAAAATCTTCACGGCGCTCCTCGCACGCCTTTTCCTTCTGGAATACTTGGCCTCTCCGAGCGGTACAACGTAAATTTTCTCCTCCGGCATCTTTCTCACCTACGGCTTGAGCTTCTGTCTCCTCCAGTGCCTCTGCTTGACGCTGGACCTTATCCTGCCCTTGGTCTTCGACATCACCCAGACGGGGGCCCGCCTTGTGCGCCTTTCCGCCTTCGCCAGCCTTTGCTTCATCGGGGTCGGCTTGTTCCTCGACATTCACGCCCTCCTAATCTTCACGTCCCTCTTCCGTGACACGATCTTGTCCAGTATCATCTTGAGCTGGGCGTCCGTTATCTGGGAAGATATCTTCCCTGCCTGTGCGAGCTGGATAAGCTGGATCTCCACCTGCTCCGCGAACTCCGGCTTGACCGCGCGGATGTTTGCGAGCCTGCTTCTGGCATCTGATGTCAAAATCTTCTGCACGATCGCCCGCTTCTGGACCTCGAACTGGCGCCTGGCCTCGACCTGCCTCTGCTGCTCTTGGGCCTGTGCCTGAAGCTCCATCATCTTGCGCCTCCTGAGCTCGTCAATCTCCGGATCCCCTTCCAATCTGCTCCCCTTCTTTCACCTGACCGGCCAGCCGATCCAGCACCTCACGTCCCTTCGGGGTCAGCTTCCGACCAGAGCCTCCAATTTTCACCGTCAGCCCCGCGTTCTCGAGTTGCTGCAGCACGACCCTGATTATCTTGCCCCCCGCCTTCCTGAAGTGCTCCGGGGCCTGCCCCAGGTTCTTCCTCCCCCCGTAGACTGTCCTGAGCCTGGAGACTCCGACGGGGCCGTCAATGTACAGCCTCCGCATGACGGAAGCGGCCCTCGTGTACCACCAGTCCGGCTGCTCGGGCGGGCGCTCCTTGTGGTTGCCCGTCTTGACGAAGTGGCTCCATGCCGGTGGCTCGAGCTCCTTCGTTTGCTTCAGCTCCTCGCCCACTAACTTTATGAGCGCGTCCGCTGGGACTTCCTTGACTAACATTTTCTCACCCTTATTGTCTCCTAATCCTTTTAAAGAGGGGATATTAACATTTTTCTTTGCTTTGATTCTTGCCTTTGGAGCTAATCATTTAAGACAGGGAAATCATTGGTTATGGAGGTAGACAAA
>Ga0315279_10003780_pt1 | contig 20766 bp, 22 predicted proteins | sample YL17G06_20_MG_FD_203694 | JGI IMG/M metagenome (GOLD analysis project Ga0315279, IMG submission 203694) | Sediment microbial communities from Yellowstone Lake, YNP, Wyoming, USA - YL17G06_20 | ecosystem: Environmental > Aquatic > Freshwater > Lake > Sediment | place: USA: Wyoming | collected... | reverse complement strand
CCTTTAGAAAAGGGGGAGTATATTGAGACAGACGCATAAATACATAGAGAATGAAGTTAGTCCATAGTCAAAAGGAGTCAGGTCTAATGCAACTAGCCAACCGCATCGAGAAATTGCCACCCTATCTCTTCGTTGAGATTAGCAGGAAGATCGCCCAGAAGAAGGCCCAGGGAATAGATGTGGTCAGCTTCGGCATCGGCGACCCCGACATCCCCACCCCACCCCATGTCATCAAGCGCCTCTGCCAGGCAGCCAGAGACCCGGCGAACCATCGCTATCCTGAGACCAACGGCCTGCCCCAACTGAGACAGGCTATCGCCAAGTGGTACCAGAGCCGCTTCAACCTATCCTTCGACCCCGATAAAGAGGTGCTGCCGCTCATCGGTTCCAAAGAAGGCATCGGCCACATCGCCCTGTGCTTTATAGACCCCGGAGACATTGCCCTTGTCCCCGACCCCGGCTATCCTGTCTATTCCATAGGCACCATGTTCGCCGGTGGCGAGAGCTACCTCATGCCGCTTACCGGGGACAACGACTTCCTGCCCGACCTGGGCAAAATTCCCGCTAAGGTAGCTCGGAAAGCCAAGCTGATGTGGCTCAACTACCCCAACAACCCCACGGGGGCAGTCGCCGACATCCGTTTCTTCGAGAAGGTAGTTGCCTTCGCCAAGAAGTACGACATCGCAGTCTGCCACGATGGCCCTTACTCCGAGGTCGCCTTCGATGGCTATCGTCCTGTGAGCTTCCTCCAGGCGCGCGGCGCCAGAGGTGTGGGAGTGGAATTCCACTCGCTTTCCAAGAGCTATAATATGACCGGATGGCGAATCGGTATGGTCGTGGGCAACGAAAAGATAGTCAACGCCCTGATGAGAGTGAAATCTAATCTCGATTCTGGGATTCCCCAGGCCATCCAGCACGCCGGTATCGCGGCTCTTCTGGGGAACCAGGACTGCATCGCAGAGCACAACGCCATCTACCAGCGCAGGCGCGATTTGGTCGTGAAGACCCTGAGGGGAATAGGGCTCGAAGTAAAACCGCCTAAAGCCAGCCTCTACGTATGGGCCAGGATACCCGAAGGCTACACCGCGCTCGATTTCTGTGCCAAGCTGCTGGACGAAGCCTCAGTGGTAGTCATCCCTGGCACCGGTTACGGCAAATACGGCGAAGGCTACATCCGCCTCTCCCTGACTACGCCAGACGACAGAGTCAAGGAAGGGCTCGCCAGATTAGAGAAATGGAGAGCCACCCTTAAAAGCTCTAAGAAAGGTAGCATAAGGAGGAAATAAACGAAGAGACAGCCAGTCTCCACCCTGCCTCCGATTGAGAAGGCATTCCTGGTCGGAGTTCAGGTCAGAGGCGAGAATAATACCTGGCCCCTGGCAGGCTCCATCGCAGAGCTGAGACAACTTGCGCGCACCGCCGGGGCTGAAGTGGTGGGTTCATTTACCCAGCGCCTGGGAGCCCCGAATCATGCCTACTACATGGGCAAAGGCAAACTCGAGGAGCTGGTCTCGCTCAAAGACAAGCTTGACTACAACCTCGTCGTCTTCGATGATGAGCTCTCTCCGGCGCAGCAGCGCAACCTGGAGGAAGCGCTCGACGTCAAAGTAATAGACCGCTCTGCCCTCATCCTCGATATCTTCGCCCAGCGGGCCAAGACCCACGAAGGTCGACTTCAGGTCGAGCTCGCCCAACAGGAATATCTCCTGCCCCGCCTGGCCGGGCGCTGGCCTCACCTGGAGCGTCTCGGCGGCGGCATTGGCACCAGAGGCCCCGGCGAGACACAGCTTGAAAGCGACCGCCGCATCATCCAGCGCAAGATACAGCGTCTCAAAGCGGAATTGGAGTCAGTGAGGAAGCACAGAGCGCTCTATCGCCACCGCCGCAGCATCGAAGGTATCCCGGTTGTAGCTATCGTAGGCTATACCAACGCCGGAAAAAGCACCCTGCTCAACGCCCTGAGCGACGCCAACGTATTGGTTGAGGACAAGCTGTTCGCCACCCTCGACCCCACGACACGCCGCCTCACCCTCCCCAATAAGAGACAGGTGCTCATAACCGACACTGTCGGATTTATCCAGAAGCTGCCCCCGACCGTGGTCGCTGCTTTCAGAGCCACCCTCGAAGAGCTATCTGAAGCAGACCTGTTGCTCCACATAGTGGACATCGCCAGCGACACCTCAGCCCAGCAATGCCATACCGTTGAGGACATCCTGAAAGACCTGGGCCTGGCTGACATGCCAACCCTGCTGGTACTTAATAAGATTGATTTGCTCGGTGGAGAGATTGAACCAGGCGATGACGAGGCAGTTCGCAAATATATCGACCAGCTTTGTGCCAGAGTCCAGAAGGCAGCCATTATCTCCGCCTCCAAAGGTTGGGGCCTGAATAGAATGCTCGAGCTAATAGCCGAGATGCTGGACAATAGACAGGAGGCATAGAACCCTAATCCTTGCTTCAACACCATACCTTGTGTAGAATAGCGCGGGAGACGTGATGAAGATTCGCAAGGCAGTGGTAACCGCTGCAGGCTGGGGCACACGGTTCCTGCCTGCAACCAAGGCCCAGCCCAAGGAAATGCTGCCGCTGGTTGATAAGCCCATCATCCAGTACGTGATAGAAGAAGCTGTTGCCTCCGGTATCAAGCAAATCATCATCGTCACTGCTTTAGGCAAACGCGCCATAGAAGACCATTTCGACCGTTCCTTTGAACTGGAAGATATCTTAAAGAAGAAAGGGGATGGGGAACTTTTACGCAAATTGCAGAATATCTCTGAACTCGCCGATATTTGCTATATCCGCCAAAAAGAGCAGCTTGGCCTGGGACATGCCATACTGGTAACCAGGGAACTCATCGGCGATGAACCCTTCGCCGTCTTTCTCCCCGACGACCTCATCCAGGCCAAAGTGCCGGCTATGAAGCAGATGATTGAGATATACAACCGCTATCAACACAGCATAATCGCTGTTCAGCCCGTAGCTAAAGAGGATACCAAAGCCTACGGTATTATTGAGCCAAAGCAAGTGGAAGACCGGGTATATAAGGTGCTCAGCCTTGTGGAGAAGCCGGGGCCCAAAGACGCCCCATCGAACTTGGCGATAGTCGGTAGATACATCCTTACGCCCGAAATATTCGGCATGTTGGAGAAGACTTCACCGGGGAAAGGTGGGGAGATTCAGCTCACCGATGGCTTGAAGCTGCTGCTGGAGAAACAGCCGATATACGCCTATCAGTTTAAAGGAACACGTTACGATACGGGCATGCCGCTGGGTTTCCTCAAAGCATCCGTAGAGTTCGCACTTAACCGGCCCGATATCGGGGCTAAGTTCCGGGAATACCTACGCCACCTGAAGCTAACCGACTAGAAAATGGCTTGCCACTCACAACCTGAGGTAGGGGCACAGCGTGCCGTGCCCCGATAAAATTCATCCCCTGTTCCCTGTGCATGTTACAGTCTGCAGCCCCACCCGCAACCTATATCGCTACATGAGATATTGGAGGTAGAGTAAAGGTATATTAGCAAACGTTATATTGACTTTTGTGAGCAGGTTCCCTAGATTAGTAGTAATAGTACTATTACCAGCATGAACTAAGTACGATAGTTTATTCAGAGTTATATTGAAGGGGATAACATTCCATTATGCTTAGAAACGATGTAAGCCGCAAACAACTGAATCTGGTGAGCTTAACCAAGGCTCTGGCCATCGTCTGGGTTGTCCTGTCCCTGGCTGAGGCCAGCGTGACCTACCTATGTTTGAAGGATGCTGCCAACATCGAAGGCAACCCTTTCGCCAGACTGTTGCTTTCACACGATGAGGCGCTATTTTATGGGGCAAAACTTCTGGTTACTGTGGCTGTGGGGTTGGGGTTCTGGTGGCTGGCTGCAAGGACTAAATATCTGAAGCTGATGCTCGCCTGCCAGATACTCCTAGTCTTAATGTTTGCTGGCATCCTCAGCAACAACATCATGCATCTCTAAGTTGTAAATTCTCCCAAGACTATTCCTGGCTTACCTTCTTGACCTTCTTGGCAATCTGTGCAATTTGTTTGGTTTCCTCCAGCAGAGAATACACGCTCATATCGCCCAGTTCTTTGGACAGCGAACTGGTTGTATCAAGTGCCAGTCCCTCGCTTCTGAACACCTCCAGCACGCTTTCAATCTTTTCTTCCTCCTGAGGGCTGTTCGCAGGCGGCGTATTTGCCGCCTCAACCTTCTGCCCAACTGGCTCAGGCGCCCTGGCCTCCGCTTTAGCCTCCGATAGGACTACACTAGCTTCGGCTTCAGCCTTACCGTCTTCCGCCTTTTCCCCCTCGGCGAGCACCGCCGCAGGAGCCTCCACCTTCGCCTCAGACCGAATCGGGCCTCCCAACTGGCTCTCCGCTGCTTGAGCTGCCGCCTCGACTTTTTCAGTGCTGCTCATGTCATCATTACCCGCCTTGATAGCCTGCCCCACAGCATGGGGTGCAACATCAGCTACCGGCAGTGCCTCACTCACTTCTTCCTCAGCCTGATTGACCCCCTTCTTTTTACTCTCTAGGAACTCACCCACCGGGTCAGGCTCCAGAGGCAGATGTTCTTCCCTCTCTTTGAACAATGCCGCGGGATAACTCGAAGGTCGGTGCAGCGCCGACCTGATCCATTCAATTATATTCATAAATGTCCTCCTCAGCTTGACCTACGACGTCATTTTAGGTATCGCGGAGAATATCCTCTCCGCCATTATGGGCACGAACACCAGCATCGCACCCGATACGCCTAGAGTCACGGCAAGATAGTTGTAAAGTTTATACCTGTTGCCGCCGTCAGCCGCCTTGATAGCGAAGGCATTAGCGCCGGCCAGAGCTATAATGACCGGTATCACCAGTGTGCTCAGCATATGAACATTTTTGAAGCTGAAACTGAATACCTGAACCGTGCTCATCGGGGCACTCGCTAGCGCTTTTGAGTATACCCCTTCCACTGTGCTGGAGAAGATATTGATTACTTGTGTCACAAAAAGCAGCAGCGCAACGAGGGCGACATGCATTCCCAGCACCAGTATCACGAATGAGGACGATACCTGCGACCTCTTGGCACGCAGGAAGTCCAGGCTCATCGCTATTATAGAAGAACGATTCCCCACCTCCTCGGGATCGCCGCCCAGCCTGGTGGCATCGTTAAACATCTTCACGCTTCGGTATATTGTTTCGCTGCCCGTCTCCAGAGAAAAGCGCTGCCAGCAGAGTTCCGGCTTAAGCCTGGAAACCAGCCTGGAGCGAAGGCGCTTCACATCCTTAGCAAGGTTTGCCGTCGATCTTAGGTCCAGCCTATCCAACGCGTTGGACACCGTAACCCCAATCGCCGATGCCACGTTCCCCAACGAACGGAGGAAAGTGCTGATGTCGGTGTCCTTCCTTGTCACTTGCCTGTCGAAAAGCGTGCCGGCTATACCTATAGGAAGCACCAGCGCACCGGCTACCATGAGCGCCCACCCCAGCCCAACCCCCGCCAGCATGAATACTGCAAAAGCTGCTATAGAAACCGGAATTAATATCCTTGCTAACTGTTGAGCACGACGGTGAGCCGCACAATTTAAGGCTTGAGAATGAACTCTGATCTCCTTGGGCGATACCCTGTATATCGCCCAGGCCCCCAGGATTGAGATAAAGATGGTTACCCCTACCAGCGACACTGTGACCCAGGTTGCTACGGGATATATAAGCATGGAGATAGCAGCTACCATAACAATCAGGGCGGCAGACACAATGAGAGCGCCGTACGCTTCTGTCCACTTTTTCAGCGACTCCACGCCGCGCTCATATTCATTCTTAAAAGCCTCTGCCTGAATCTGTGCTTCCTGAGCCAGGAAGTCTGACTCAGGTTCTCCCGAACCCAGAGAGCTGGAGAGGCGCAACAGCAAGCTTTTGACCGACTCCTCCTTCGCTGATTCCCCGACAATGCGGCAAGCTACGGCATAGTCATATCGCATCTTCTTTGCCAGATTATGTATCTCCGCAAAGTAGCGCGATGAGCTGCACGGAAGCTTGGAGGCAAACTCAAATATCTGGCTGCGCGGTATCCCTGCCGCAGCGATAGACGACATATATGCCAGTTGGTAAAACAGGTCGTAACTCAGGTAATCGCTGTTACCACTGCTTTTATAATTAGAAGAGTCTTTCTTCTTGCGCTCTGGCCAGAACCTTGAGAAGTTCATAGAAATCCTTCACTCCCTTATCCTTATGTAGCTTCTCCAGTATCTTCGCCCTCCGCTCCACCAGGGAATATACCTGCATCTTCTTATCGGGGGGGATACCACGCTTTATGGCGATTTTGTCTTCCAGGAGATAGCTGTTCCTTCTGCCCACAAAATCAAAGGTGTCCGTTACCGGATTCCAGCGAAACACCTCCACATAGGAGAAAGTGTTAGTTGTTGAATCATAACCAACGATCTCGCTGATGCTTGTCGCTCGGCGCCCTAACTTCCCGTTGGGCAGCTTCACAGCGTTCTGACAGACTACAACATTCAAGTTATCTATGTAAGTCTTGGGTATGCTGATAGGATTTCCTGTGAGACGCTGAATCAGCTTCTCCACATTGGAAGCGTGGAAAGTGCTCATCACTTCATGGCCTGTCTGCATCGCTCCAAAGGCTATACTCCCCTCCTCACCTCTGATTTCACCTATGATTATTACGTTGGGGCGTTGTCTCAAGGCAGCCTTTAACAGTTCAAACATGCTTACGCTGGCCCCCTTCTCCCCCTGCCCCGGCGCCCGGGATACCTCTCGAATCCAGTTGGCATGAGGCACCTGAAGCTCAGGCGTATCCTCGATGCTCACTATCTTGTGGCTGAGCGGGATAAACGTAGTGACAGCGTTGAGCAGTGTGGTTTTGCCTGATGCCGTCTCACCGACGACAAACAAATTCATGCCATCCTCGATCACTACAGAGAGATAAGCTGCCATTTCGTAGCTTATGCTTCCGAACTCGATAAGTTCAATGATGCTCAGCGGAGTCTCGCTGAATTTTCTGATGGAAAAGTTGCTGCCGCGTCGCGAGACCTCCCTGCCAAAGACTATGTTTATACGTGAGCCATCTGGCAAGGTGGCATCTACGATAGGATTGCGCAATGTTACAGGCCTCTTTATCTGCTCAGAAAGGCGCAGCACAAAATCGTCCAGGTCCTCGTGCTCTTCGAATGTTATAGCTGATTTGACACCCTTGAAAATCTTGTGTTCCAGAAATATGGTGCCCAGCCCGCTGCAACTGATGTCCTCGATATATGTATCTTTAATCATCACGTCTATGGTGCCCATTCCCACCTTGTCCCTGACCATGAGGTACTTTATGGCTTCAAGTTGTTCAGGGGTAACCTGCACCTTCGTTTTACTGGCAACCTTACTATCATTGCCACCGCTGCCTTTGCTGTCTTTGGTATTAGACGAAGAAGCACTGGAGCCACTTCGATGTACGACACATACCCTATCCACCAATTTCAGAATGGCTTCCTTTCTCTCCACGTCTGATTCAGCTGCGCTCATTCCACCGGCTACATCGACCAGTTTGCCCTCCACCTCCGGCAACACCTGGCTCATATCCTGAGTGAGACTTGGCTCTATGGGGATATAGATAGGCCTGCCGCCGCTAGGCTCAGAGTACACATGGACATAAATATTGTCGGATACCCGATAAATGAGGTTCTTCTTGGCCAGGTCCCCCTGTGCCCGCGTGAGCTTGGTGAAATATTCCGGCACGCCGATCTCACTGACAGGGATCAGGCGTAGATAGTCCAGAAGATGCTTGTTCTGCTTACAAGCCTCCTGCAGCGCTTCGGGCAGCAACGGTAAGAGGTCTCCCTCAGACATGTTATTCTGGGGAGACCCTGCCTCGCCCTGGTTAATAAAGGGCAAAACTATCTTGGGCATGACAATCCCTAAGCCCTAGCTTTTGAATAGGGTATCACTCTGATACCCCAGTTGGGCTCGACATCGAAGGAGATGATATTGCCTGTGTTAAGTTCGGCGCCCCGCACCTTAGCCACCTCCAGAATCTTTATCATCTTGCTCCCCATAGTCTCTATGCGCAATCTCAGGTGAGCGTCACACATCGACCCCAGCCTGACCATAGCGTTTTCATCGAAGGCATATGAGTGCGCCACACAGATAATGCCCATCCCCTTGCCCGAAAGCCTCTTGCACTCCTCAAAGAAGGAGAGCACTTCTTCCATGGAAGCATGGGTCACATAGTAGGTAATGGAATCGATTATCGCCACATCGATGCCCTTATTGGCATATTTCTCGAGCATTGGCAGTAGGCCTGCGCTCAGGCTCCGCCTTGTTTTCTTGGTATCTATAGGATATATCCACAATCGGGAGAGGAGGAGATAGTCCATGATGTCCAGATTCAGGCTCTGCATCTGAGTCACCAGGCTCTTCACCGTGTTCTCAGTGGTGAAGACCACGGCACTACAGCCCTTTTTCAGCGAGCCCCAGACCATTTGCTGGGTAAGCACCGACTTGCCCGAATCGGGCTGGCCCTCCACAAGGCTAAGCGACCTCAGCGGTATCCCCCCGCCTATCTTCTTATCCAATTCATCGTTCCCTGTCGAGATTATCCTGCTGTCTTTCTCAAAGCCTGACTTCATTTCATTCCTCCTAACCCGTAGTAAATTGTGCCGAAGCAGCCACACCATTTGCAGTGGCTACAGTTGCCATGTTAGTGGTTTTGCTCCCCACCGCTGGTGACATTCTCGCCTTGATAAACACCACCTCGCCCGGGTTCAGTATCCCGGGCTCGTACACTTCCTTTGGCCCCAAACTACTGTCAGAGTAGATCTGAGCAACAGTCCACTGGTTATCCCCAGGGTTAGAATTACTAGTATATGAAAGGCGACTGATATGGTAGGTCTTGCCAGCATCATAGTACTGTATAACTACATCCCAATTAGCAAATTGGGCAAGGTGCACCTTGCCACTGTTGAGAACATAGACCTCCACAAAAGACCCATTCCTTTGAGCTCTTATCGCTGTGATATCAGTCCTCGCCACCTCCTGCGTTGTTTCTACCGTCTGCTTCAAAGATTGAGAGACAGAGTCAAATGAAGTGTAAGCGGTCTGTGACCAGGTCAAAACCGCCGTCATCATCAACGCTATAACAACCAGTGCCACAATTGCATTGCTCATCGGACTCACATACTGAAGTCATATTCATCAGACACACCATTGGGGGCCATGACCTTGATATTGTATTGTCCTGACGTGAGTGGGCTGCTATAGTGTATCTTTATCATTAAGGTAGTTGCTGTAGCCCACTCTGTGCCATTCTCTATCACATAGCTCCACCGCGGGTATGAACCAGCGGCGTAGTCAACGTAGGGTATCCATGTCCAGATGGTGTTGCTACCGGAAAGGAAGACATCACAGCGCCCTATATCGTCCACGGACTCGGTGCCGATGTTCTTTATCCACACTAATACATCGAAATCGCCATCCGAATTGGTGTCCACCCAGGACCCGCTGCTATTCAGTTCCCCCGTGGCATGTATAATCTTGACCTGGGTTTTTATGCGTTCGTTCATGCTGGCAGAGATGCTGCTCAGCGCCCCGCTGGAGCTGGTAATAGCCGGATACACGGCGTTGATCACCAGAACCACGCAGACCACTGCTGCAACCACCAGCAATATGGTGCTTAGCACCTTATCCATGGGCTAGCCACCCCTTCTGTTCTTCTGCCCCTTATCCAAAAGCATTGACATCACCACAGACTCAAGCGCCCCTGTTCGGTAGCGCAACAGGCCATCCAGCTCTATCAGCAGTTGCACGCTTACCGTAGATGGTACAGTCTCATCATCCTCGGCATAGTTGCCGTTGCTATAAAGGTCTGCCAGCAGCAGGATAACCTGCTTCATTCGGGGCGTCAGATTGCCGGTTATGTCGTATATCTCCACCAGCTTGCATATCTGCTCCTTGCTTACAGATGTGGCAGCCCGGGACAGCCATTGCGACAGCACAGATACAGTCAGCAGGTCCACCCGCCCCTCGCTGTCTGGATTTCTGCCGGCAAGGCCGAGCGCACCGCTGCGATTCAGCGCATGTTCCATGTCCGGACTTCCTTCGGCGACCCCACCGCTCGAACCATTTTCCTTGAATGCAGGCCCAGCAGAAGCAGGCTCAGCTACAACTTTAACGTCGTTTTCTTCTTGAGGAATTGCTGCGCTGACAGCCCCCATAGGAAAAGGGCCAGACTGCACATTTACGACGCCGGTAGCCAACTGCTCCTTGATGTCCAGCAGCACCGCTTTAATCTGGTTCTTGAGTACCTTGAATTCCTCTTCCAGAGTTTTAATTCTTTGTTCTTCCATGCTGCCACCCCTGATTTTTATACCATTGAGGTCGCTGACGGGGCGGAGTCGCCGCCCCGCTGTCAGCGACCTCTTTCATCTTCGCCCACTCTACTCTTAGTGAAGGTCCATCACAGCATCGATCCTGGCGGGCAATGTCCGATTCAGGATCAGAGACGCACCGGTCACAGGTTTCACCTCAATGGTGAATATGTCATAAGTCACGGGGCTAATGGTAAGGCCAGTCTCTAAGTTCACCGTTATCACAGCCTGCTCATCCTGCTCCAGCAGGGTGTCCCCATTGTCCTTGCCTATGAACTGGACAGTCCAGGGCAGGTTGTTTGCATGCTGGTTCTTGTCGGTGTAACTTATTATGGTGACAGGGGTGGTGTTGCCATCGTTCGGTGTCAGGTCAATAGCCTGCCCCTTCATGGCGTTGGTCAGCGTGAAGGACACCGCCGTCACGTTTCCGCTGGTTTCGTTGCCATAGGCAAACATGCTCCCCTTGATCTCCATAGTCGCTCTGGCTTCCGATAGCCCTGCATAGACCGCTTCCTGGCCCTTCTGGGACGAGAATATGCCTGCCGACAACACTGTGTAGGCGAACACCGATGCCACAACTACGAAGGCAATCAGGATGATCGCTGTCTCCAGTCCAGTGATGCCTCTCTCATCCCGGCGCAGGTTCTTGTGTAATCCTTTAAGCATCTCGCTACCTCCTTTTAGTTTCTTGTCTGTTGCCTTAATCCATACCTGATTCTGATAGCCTGACCCTTAGTGTAGTATCATCCAGTCGCTAAGGGCGGCAGGGGTCGTCCTCTCGATAACGAGCACGCTGCCAACAGGCGGCTTAATCTCCACATTGAAGGTGTGATAGGTATCCACAGTCTCGGTAATCCCTGTCAGGTCTATCGTCATCTCGAAGGTCTCGCCGGGATCCAGCATATCGTCACCATTTCCCTTGCCCAGTTGTGTCGCAGTCCAGGCCAGGTCGTCGGTGCGCTCACCTTGGCTAGAGTACGAAACGACTACCACGTTAGTGCTGCTGTTGCCGGCTAGGCCGCTGTCGTTGGTCGGCTCTGTCATGTCGATGGTCTCGCCATTCAAAGCGGTCGCTACGCAGACAACCAGGGATTGAACAGAGTTGCCATTGGTTTCGGCAACTACGTCGCCCTTCATCTCCAGTGTGGACCTTGCATGCTGCAGCCCGGTATAGACTGCCTCTTGCCCCTTCTGGGACGAGAAGATACCTGCCGACAACACTGTGTACGCAAATACGGAGGCCACAACCACGAAGGCAATCAGGATGATCGCCGTCTCTAGGCCGGTGATGCCTCTCTCGTCCCTTCGCATCGTCTTTGCTAATCTTTTCAACATCCTTGTTTTCCTCCTTATCAGTTTGATGCCACTTCCCGCTACAGCCTGCTCGTGGCGCTGCAGGCTGCGCCAGAGAAAACATATGGCCTAGGCTTTGATCATCCCTATCACCTCCCTCTGGCCTTGACCTTTCACATCGGTATAGCTCGTATCATATAGGAAGGCCAAAACGTCTTGTTTCCGATATCTCCAGTCGCCGCGGCCTCCTACCTTGTAGGCCCTGAGCTTTCCGCAACGACTCCAGCGCCTCACAGAGCTTATATGCACCCTGAGGAATTCAGCGACCTCATCACAGGTCATAATTGCTTTATCACCGGACTTTTTCCCGTTTGACCTCTTTTTTGATATTGTTGCTGTTTTGTTCACCGTGCTGCCCTCTTCGTATCAATACAGGCTTCCGCAATGGAAAAGTGCTCAATGTTATCCTGTGAAGCCATTTTGATACTCTATTGTTTCTCCGCCATACTTCTGAGAACTAATTCGATTATTGAGTAAGAATTCGCACCTTTTGCGAGCAATGAGATACATATCGGTAGCAATCGTAGCAACTGCGCACTACTGCTACAATCACCAGCCAGTACTAGACGGAATAGATAAATAGTCATGCCTTGAATGTGACAATGCCCTGCCCGCGGGCTTTTCAAAAAGGTAAGCAGGCACCCAAAGGGGCCTGACAGCCGTGGGGGACTATTCGGGGCTGAAAACGTTACTAAATGCTACCCCTATCGTACTTGCCATTAAAGACTTCTTGTATTATCATTAAATGGCATGGTAGGACAATTCATCCTAGAAATCATTCGACATAGTGGCCAATAGTATTATTGAAAGTCTAAACCTCAAGATAGGCGAACGTAAGGCGCACTACCTCAAAGCAGGCACCGGTTGCCCCGTAGTCCTGTTACATGGCGGTGCCAGCGATTCCAGGGACTGGACAGAGACCATGCCCGCCCTTTCTCAGTCTTACAGCCTATACGCCCCCGACATGCTGGGCTACGGCTTGACCGATAGAGATAAGCCCGGCTACTATTTGTCGGAGTTCGTGGATTTCGCCTTCGACTTCATCCAAAAGTTGGGCTTGGACTCAACCGCCCTCGTAGGACATTCCTTGGGCGGCAGGGTATGCTTGGAGATCGCCCTCCAACACCCTGAGAAAGTTCGCAGGCTTGTCCTCATCGATACGGTAGGATTTGCCAGACTGGCCCGGTGGGGAACTTTCCTCGGCGCCGCAGCCTGGGCTATTCGCGGGGCACTGAGGCGGCCGCAACCCTACCCCAGATTCCTCAAAAAAGATGGCGAGGACAAGGACTGGAGATGCCTGGACAAGCTGACAACGCTCAAGGTACCCACCCTCGTAATATGGAGCAGCCGTGACCCTTACTATCCCTTGAAAGAAGCTATCCAGGCCAAGCATTTGATACCTGGGGTACGCTTTGAGATCTTCCCGGGCTATGGCCATGCCCCTCACGTCAAGAATAGAGACTACTTCAACAACCTTCTGCTTGGTTACCTTGACCACGACCGGCCATGTGGGCCCCCGAAACAAGTCCCAACCTCCTAAACCCCAATCCTTCCGAGAAAGGAGGGGGATTTAGGGGGTTGAAAGTTGACAATCAAAGCACATACCTCTAATATTTGCTTTATAATATAGAGTTGAGTAACTCCGACCGAGGATGATATGAGAACACTGCTGATAAACCCGCCTTATCCCTTCTCAGAAATGCCCATCCTGCCCATGGGGATTTCCTATATCGCCGCTATACTGGAACAAAATGACCACGAGATACAGGTACTTGACCTTTTGGTATCCAGATATTCTAAAGAGAAAATTAAGGACAAAATCGAAGAATATCAGCCCGACATCGTCGGCGTGACATCGGTCACACTGAACTACCCCACCGCCTCTGAGATTCTCAAATACTGCAAGTCCGAGAATAAGGACATCCTGACAGTCATCGGCGGCCCCCATGTCACCTTCGCAGCTGTAGAGACGCTCACCGAGGCTCCCTGGATAGACATCGTGGTCAGAGGCGAAGGCGAGATGACCATGCTGGACATCGTGAACGGTAAAAAGCTCGCCGATATTGACGGGATCGCCTACAGAGACCATGACATAAAGCTGACCAAAGAGCGTTGTCTGATCGAAAATCTCGACGAGCTTCCCTTTGCCGCGAAACATCTCTTCCCCCTGTCGCGATATCTTGCCCTCGATGTGCATGCCAGCATCCTCACCGGCAGAGGTTGCCCTTTCAACTGTATCTTCTGCGTCGGCTCCAAGATGGGCGGCAGAAGAGTCAGGTACCGCAACCCCAAGCTCATCGTTGACGAATTAGAGCAAGCTGTGACCTCAGGCTTCAAAGAAATTAACTTCGAGGACGACCACCTCACCCTCAACCATAAGCACCTCAATGCCCTCTGCGACGAGATAATGGCCAGAGGCCTGAAATTCAACTGGAGCGCCTTTTCCAGGGTGGACACCGTGAACTCGGAGATACTCCGCAAGATGAAACAGGCCGGCTGCACCTGGCTGCTCTACGGCGTGGAGAGCGGGAATCAGGAGATTCTGGATACCATCAAGAAGAAAATCACCTTGCAGAAAGTAAAAGATGCCGTGGATATGGCAAAGGAGGCTGGTATCGGCATTCTCGCCTCGTTCATTGTGGGCTTACCCGGCGAGACCACGGAAACTCTGAAACAGAACATGCAGTTCGCCCAGGGGCTGGGGACATCTTACGGATTTAATGTTCTATCACCCTTCCCTGGGACTGAGGTGCGCGAGAAGGCAGCAGAATATGGCATCGAGATACTGACGAACGACTGGACAAAGTACGACTGTAACAGGCCGGTAACCCGCACTAAAGATGCTGGCCCTGAGGAGATAAACGCCTTCCTCCAGCAATACTTCGAGGGACTGAATAAATACCTCGCCCAACTGGAGAAAGAGAGCAGAGCATCTCAGGGAGAATCCGCTAAAGAGAAGAGACGCAGCCCGCTGTCGATAGCAATCCTGAAGGGCGATGTAATCGAAAGCCTGACTATGATGAAATCGGAAGGAAACCCGGTTGAAGCCCTGGTGAGCAAAGTAGCCGAGCTCGTGCCATATTCACGTCAGCAGGTCAAAGAAGACATCACAAAGTGGGTTGACAAAGGGCTCCTGAAATACACCATAAAAGATGGACACCTGGTCTGGGACTGGACCTAACTCAATGGGTGGCCTGGAGCACCTGCTCCAGGCATAGGTCGATTCAATCCCTCACCAACCCCATTTAATGCAGCCATGCAGCCGCGTGCAAAGTCCCTGCAAATACCTGCCATGCCAGCAGCGACTTGGCAGTCAAACTGAGGAACATATACCCGTACTCGCCCCAGACATAGTTCCTCCAGCGCCATTTTCTGGCATACTGCAGCCACATATTCAGAGGAAACAGCGCATAGAAGAACATCAGAGAGGCCACTACGGCATACACAAACGTCGGCGGAGCAGGAGTAGACTTGACGAAATAGAGAATTATCGCTGCCCAGGGCACGACACCCACAATGCTCCCGTACATAAACGCAGTCCAATTCGTCCTGGCTGTGGACTGATTGTGCAGTTCCATCATCAGCCCGAATAAGTTCATACCCGCAGTGAGAACGAACAAGCCCAGCAAACCCACTAGATCGGTGATTCCACACAGTGAGGCTATCACCACAATCATCACTGACGCGCTGAGTGAATACTCATACCAGCGTACATAGTTGATATGCCTGCCCAGGTTCCTGATATACCAGGGAAACACCTTCGGCAGCGAAAGCAGCAGGTGGCAGAACGCCGAGATAAACAGGAACACCGCCAGCATTATCCGCGGCTCATACCTGTATTCCACACTTGAGCCGATATATGATGCGGTAACCAACGCGCTGAAACCGGAGCCCAGTACAAGTATGACGATGCCCTGCGCCAGATGGAGGAAACCGAGCGAAATGTTGGTTCGCCTCAGCCTGCGTTGCTGTCCTGGAGTCACAGCACCTGCCTGTGCTATCGCCTCATCACTCATCGCACTCCCTCCCACTGTTAATTTGTTTTGGGTAATTTAAGGTACGACCTTTCTATACGATTCAAGTCGCTTTGTCAATAGCGCCGCTGCAGAGAACAGCAGGAATCTACAATCCCCATTTTATAAAGGGGGATTACACAGGGGAGTGCAGAAGGGGTACCCTTCTGCCGGGGGTTTGGGGGTGTCCCCCAAGACTGGGGGACTTAGGGGGTTGATTCAGAGGCGCGCGACGCCTGCTTCAATCAACAACGTAAACCTGGGCGGTGCTCTCAGCCAGCACCGTGCCATCCCCAAGCGTTATCTCAGCGCTTGTCGTGAAAAGCTTCCTCGTCTTCTTGACCACCCTTCCCGTAACCACCAGCGGTACTCCAATCGGTACTGGCTGCCTGATCCTGACCTCGGTCTTGGCAGTAACCCCCTTTATCTCGGGGAAATATGCGTAAGCCATAGCCTCATCGAGAATAGTGAAGATGATACCGCCGTGTACGTACCCGCGCCACCCCTGATAGAACTCGCTCACGGTGAACTCGCCCTTGGCCTCGTCGCCATCCTTCACAATCTTGAGCTTGAGCCCGACAGGGTTATCCTTCCCGCAGGCAAAGCACATGGGGAACTCGCTTTGATTTACGTCGATTCCCGCCAGCTTCTTCTCCCAGCTCAGCATTCCTGCCCTCCGTTACTCTGTGCCTGCATTATACTACCGTTATCAAAGTGAGCCTGATTCCATCCTCTTTCAACCCAGAATCAGCCGCGCCCTCTGAAAACCCGTCCCCAGTTTCAAGAGTAGAGAATCTTGTCTCCGTAATGGCCGAGCATAACGACTATCGGGGCCAAAATCACTAATAGCGCTAGGTATCCATAGGACGATGGCGTCTCTGCTACTAATACGTTCGAATCCACAGACCGCCAGATTACACACGTTGTAACAGCAACGGCCAACGCAACTCCATAAGTTGCCTTTAGCACAAATACTCTTCTCACTCTGCCCTCATAGGTGATTCTCCAACTGAAGACGCCAAGAAGCCCTGCCACAGCGCCGGTTAAGAGAGCGCCTATAAGCAAATAGTAAGACGCCACTTCGAAAGAGGATTTATGAATAGAAATATAGATAAGCGCTAATATAGGAATCGCAATAGAATATGCGATCGGGAAATGGACTAGCATCGGGTGAGGATGGAATCCCTCTATCCAATCTGCAAGTGTACGTTTGGAAGGCTTTTCCTGTCTTAGTTCCCCGACTACCGGGAATTTCGTCAGTACTTCTTCAGCGTGGGGCGCATTTGCTATCTCTTCAGTCAAATCGGTTCCGGCAGGATGGCGACCCTGATGTTTGCCCGTTTTCCAAAGTGGACTTTCAGAAACGTCATAGATCTTCCCTTTGAAAGCTACATATACTGGTTTTCCAGACTTTCCATCGAATTCTCTCAATTCACTCAAGGTGAGTAGTATTTTTTCTTTGTCTCCCATTTATTCCTCCCTTAGCCCCCAGGTCAGCTTGTCAGCTAATACTTGCTGCTGACTTGCACCGCTTTTACCGCCATGCCGGTGGGCAATCATAAATGACATGGCAAAGGGTTCAAAGGTAACATATCCCCTGCCCATCCCCTTTCCCGGTTATCCATGTTCACCTTTCCACCTATTCCATAATATTCCACTGCATTTGCCTCCGTTTATTATAACCTCATGCGTCCGTGTGCAAAAGCGGGGCACTGATTTTGCACAGGACAAACAAAATAGGCCAGGCCTCTGAGACTAAAGTCACATACAATATCAAATATTGAGGCTAGAATTTCCTGAAATGAAGAGGAGGAGGTGCAGAATGATACTCTTACTTACGTTGTTATTGGCATTGCCTATCTTGGGTCTGATAGCGGTGTTCGCTATCCCGCTGGTAGGCGTGTTAGCGGTCGTTGCCGCTCCCGCAATAGCAGTACTGGCTGTAATTGCGGCTCCTGCCCTTGCCATAGCAGCACTGGCAGGTGCATTTTCAAATGCGAATGTCAGTGTACCGGTTTTGGGAACGCTGGAAGTCTTAGGCATAGCAGTTGGCGTGTTCGGCGTCATCGCAGCTTTGGCTTACGCTGCTGACCGGCTGGCTTCGAGGACTCAGGTGCCGGCGCTCAGGCCGCGAGAAGTCCCTGTCAAGGCTAGAGAACAGGTTGTTGTTGAGCCACAGCGTCAGGCAGCCGTCAGTATGACACAGCAGACCATACCCGCTGATTTAGCTGCTCGATGCCAGGGCTTACAATCAGTGCCCTGCCCTGTGTAGCCAAGGCGTGTTAGATATTATAGGCGTGCTTAATGGGAGCTGACGGATAACATCTGTCAGCTCCCATTCTTTCATTTCTTAGGAGCTTCATTGACTCGAGGCCGACTTTGGTCCTTCATTTGGATGTACCCTTCACATCCACCCCCAAAATGTTACGACTCTTTAACTTTTCTGCAGCCCATTTTATGACTTCTTGATGCTTATCTTTTATACTTCATACGGCAGTAGTGCAAGCAACTATAATCATGGTGTTCACTGTACCGAGCGTTTCTTTGATTCTAGCCTTCCATTCCCTAGTTCAGTTTAGAAGGAGGCTCCAGTGAAAGAAGTAAGTCTGGACACCGCAATCGAACTCGGGTCGCCCTACCCCTACACTTTAGTCGTTACTTCAGACAAGCAGGGAAAGCCCAATGCCATGGGCCTATCATGGTGGACTTTCACCTCCCTGCAGCCGCCCATGATAGCTATTTCCGTTGGCCATGCCCGGTACACCCACGAATGCATAGAAGCCGGCAAGGAATTCGTCCTCTGTTTCCCCTCCAAAGAGCAGGCCCAGGCTGCCTGGCTATGCGGAATCAAGTCCGGTCGCAAGACTGACAAATTCACCGATGCCGAGTTCACCACTGCTCCTTCCAAAGTCGTAAGACCTCCCATTATCGAGAGGGCTACCGTAGCCTATGAGTGCAAAGTTGTGGGACAAATGGAATGCAGCGACCACACCCTCTACAACGCCGAGATAGTTGCTGTTCATGGCAATCCTGAACTGACAAAGCACGTCTACACAGTTCACTATAGGAAACTTCTTAGTATCGATCGCCAGGGCAACGTGGACTCCGACGTGTAATACAGCGTCGGTAAACAAATCTCCTATCATGAGAGAGTAACGTGGAGCTTATACCTCCTCCACCCCACCCACCTTAGGAAGCCTTACCTCAGTGCCACTGCCTCTCAAGTGTTCACTGTAAAACTCAGGTTGTTCGCTATGGACTGGTATGAGAATCTCGGGCTTTATACCATGAACAACGCTGAGCAGGTCGGGGCCGCAGGCATGGCCTGAGGCGTGCAAGCCTTTCTCCTCGTCAGGGATACTCCACTCGCCGTTGCTTTCCACAGGGAGCCCAAAGGCCTTGATGCCAAAATATTCAAGCCATTCATGCAGACGGCGGAAGTCTATCTCCTGCTCTTCATCATGAGGCTCACTGGAGCTGAACACATAGAGGCTGCCCGGTTTGGGTCGAATGCTCGGCAGCTCGTTTATATCCAGAAAGCTGAAGCAGAGGATAAATTTGTCCTGCGCCGACCTGACATCATCGGCCAGCACAATCTTGCTATCACACTCCTTGCAGATATTGCGCACCCAAAAGTCAACCTTGGCAATGGTATCCTGATAAATGACGAGGTTGCTGTCCCTGGCTATGTCGGGTATCTCCGGCTCCAGTAGACGCATTGTTTTCAAGAGATAGGCGTCCTTGGGCAATATCGCCAGCTTCCTGTTTGTATCTCTGGCGATTTGCAGAAAAGTGAGCAGTCGGTCTACATCCCTGGCGTAGAAATCGGCGATGACGAGGCTCTTTGTTTTCGCGATAGCCTTCAGCGCGTTATCATAGACCTCACGCTCCGTCACGTTCGTATCTCGGCTCACATTGGTCCCCTCAAGCATCAGCGCACTGGGATGGAGGCGGGCAGCTTCCTCAATAAATTTTTTTGTCAGCGCAGCGCGTTTCCCGTGCAGCCGCAGGTCGCCGCTGTAGATTATCCAGCCTGAACTGGTCTCGATGCCCCAGGCGCAGGCACCAGGGATAGAATGATCAACAGGGAAGCAGAGTAGATTGAAGCTGCAACCACTGTGAGGGTTCAGCGGGCAGGAGACAAGCTCTCTCTGCCTGGTGGCTTTCTCCCAGAATCCACTCGCCCAGAACTGTAACGCATCGGCGCTCAAAGTCTCAAGCGACTTATCGGCGATACAGAACTGACGCTGCTGCTTCACTCTGCTTTTAGAGAACAAAGCGGGCTGCTTCCAATCCTCGGGGGAACCCCACGTAGTAGGACTGAAATAGCATACCTGCTGTTCCAGGCCGGACCTTCCGGAATCCTGGATTGCCTTGGCGATAAAAGCCGTCACGGCAGTTGAATACACTGGTATGCTGGGCTTTAGAAAAGAGACGTAGCCGGAGTGGTCGAGGTGGGCATGGGTGAGCAGCACCCCATCTACCCCTTCAAGCTTGCGATACAGGGAACTATCCCGAAACCGCTCCCAGAGTCCGGGCGTCTCCAGGTCTTCTCGATAAAGTCCTTCCAGAGGTGGCAGCAATTCCATGGCCATGGGGTCGAGCAGCCCTGCGCCGGTTCGTGGTTTAAGATACTCCTCGTAGAAAAGCTTGTGTCTTTTATAGGGGAAGCCAAAATCGAGGAACAGCCTGCGACCCCCGTCCTCGAGGAGTATCTTGTTCCCACCTATCTCGTTTACGCCGCCGTAGAAAGTCAGTCTCACCATTTCGCATTTACCCCGAATGGTTCAAGCTTGATTTTACGGTTAACTTACGCTTTCTCTTCACCAGAACAACAACTATAACAGCGACAAATGCCATTTCGAGGGCAAATCCCCAGGGATTTGCCACCCAAGAAAACCACTCGTGGATAGTTGCTTTCCCCGTAATCGGCCTCAGAATAAGCCAGTCAATGATGTCAGGGGCTAAAGCCCAGACCATCCCCCACCAGTAGCGACGCAGCAGGAAGCCTACAGCAATAGTAGCGATAACCAATGCGATG
>Ga0315279_10003778_pt1 | contig 20773 bp, 24 predicted proteins | sample YL17G06_20_MG_FD_203694 | JGI IMG/M metagenome (GOLD analysis project Ga0315279, IMG submission 203694) | Sediment microbial communities from Yellowstone Lake, YNP, Wyoming, USA - YL17G06_20 | ecosystem: Environmental > Aquatic > Freshwater > Lake > Sediment | place: USA: Wyoming | collected... | reverse complement strand
GAGAGTGAATGTGTGAGTTGATGGAACAGTTGATGGTTTATGCGGTTGCCGGCGGATCGACTAGGGCGATTAGTTCTTGAATGGCCTTTTTGTCTCTGCCCATGATTTCTAAGCCTGTGCGTAGTTCGACCTCTGCCTGTTTAGCCAGCTCAACACGCTGTTCTTCACTCATGCTCCTGAAGGAGACTCGGAGTTGGCTGATTTTCTGGCCTACAAGCTTTGATCGTTCCCAAGGATCTGATGTTCCTTCGAACTTCAAGAGAAAATCTGCGCCTTGCAAGCCTTTTGCCAGATGCGTCATCCATCCTTCGTAGCCACCTCGACCATTCAGTGTTCCGAGAAACCATTGTTTTTCCTTGCTTGATACACCCGAAAGCCACCTCCAACTTGCCCATCCTGCCGTGAGCTTATGTAAGCCACGGCCAGTTCTGGAATGTGCTCTGTTTTGTTCACTCATTCACCACGTCACCCCCCTTGTTTTCTCTTATTTTTTTCCGATCGAGCTTGTCGTAAGCCGCGCAGAACTCGTCGAACTCTTGGCAGATGTCCGTGTTGTCCCGGATTGTGGGACAGCTTATCTTGGTTTGGTCTCTGTCAAGTCTTGAGGCCCAAACGGTACGTCGGTCTTCGGGCATTTTCTTGAGCACTTCTAGAATGTCCTTTGTGTTTTCTTTGCTGCTGCAGGCTACGGTGGCTGGAACCCATCGGAATTCTCCGTTTTCGCTGAGGTAGGCGTGGATTGGAATTCCCTTCATGTAGTAGGTTTGTTGGTCTTTTGTCTTCTCTTCTGCATTACTCAACGCATACGCCTCCAAGAAGTGGGTTGATGGAGAGGTTTGCATAGGCTTCAGGGTAGCCATCTTCACTAAAAGTCTCAGCAATAGCGTCTGGCGATTTTGGCGAGGAATACGTTGAGGCGTAGCCTTGAGTTCGATCGTTCAGATATGCACTTGCATAGGATTTCTGGAGACCTTCCAGAAGCGCTTCGATCTCGGGACTCAGAAAACCCAGGACTTTGTAGAAATTGTCGTAGGCTGCTCCAAGTCTGTCGTAAAGGCATAGTATGCTTTTCCATGCGGCTGTTTGCTTCAGTGACGGAAGCGTGGCCCATTGAAGGTACTGCTCCACTTTGAATCCTCTGGCTCTGCCACCACCAGTAACGATTTGCACAGGATAATCTATGGGCTTCATTGGTGAGTCAAACTTCTTCAGTGGAAATCTAAACCCGCAACACGGACATGTCAGGGCAAACCATCTTTTCATCGTATAGCACCAAGCTCAAGTTGGAAGCAGCATCATATTAAGAATCATGCGCATCAAACTATCTGGGGGTGAAAGATATTGAGTTTAGGAGGAAGACCTAAAGAGGAAGAGGGTCACAATCGGATCAATCTTAGCGTTAATGCCGAGACTTACAAGGTACTTATGAAGATTCATGATGAAGGTGGTAACAGGTCAAAGTTCGTAGAGAACGTTGTCCGCCCACATATTCGCCAGCTAGATCCAGGAGAATCCTGCAAAGTTCTAGTGGAATTTGACCAGAGGTTGAGGGATGAAATAGTTTCAGCCCTGTCTGATTACGATTTCGAAAAGGCAGCTACGTTGGCGACCATTGGTGACGTTCTTACACCTTTCATGTCTCTTTATAGAATATCAACTGGTGACGCCAGTGAGAATAAGGAACATCCATAGAACTTGGCAAGCCTCAGTGAGAAGAATCAATTGGCTCTCTCAGAAGCTTTCTGCTTACTCAACTCTACTATATACAGTATGGAGTTCCTTGCTTATCTTAAAGCAGCCTAATCAGACTTAGTATATATACTATTTCTGTAAACCCCCTCCCACCCCCTACAGACGCATCGCACACTTTGTGCCGTCCGCTTCGTTGGGCTTAACCGAAGACTCATGGAATAATCACCATCAAAATGCTCCTACCCAACGCACTCACAGTATTGATCAACCTCATGGATCTTCTTAAGGGAAAGCCGGCCGCAACTTTTTCTTTCGCTTTCTATACTGCGGTCGCTGCGTAGCCAGATCAAATCGCCAAGCGCTCCGACAATAATGAGGCCAGAACGAAATATGGGGTACAAAGATATTTGTTGAAAACAAAGTCTTTAAGCACTGCAGAGCGCAGGAGAAACTTGCCATAATCTTCTCTCCAAGATTGGTCGTAGAGTCTCGGATTGTCTTGAAAGATCGCTTCAGCGGCAAGTTCTGCAGATCGCAATGCGTACGGAATGCCTTCACCAGAGACTGGGTCGACATGTCCAGCAGCGTCTCCAATAAGCATCCAGTTGGCTCCGGCGACCGGTCTTTGGAACGTTTGGAGGTACAAAGTTGGAACCAGCGCAGCCCATTGAGCAGCGCCTTCTAGGTTTACGTGTCGTGTTTTGAGGAATCTATCTAGCTCTGTCTTCAATCCTGAGCTTCTGGTCATATCAGCGGCAATGCCTACGCAGGCATGATCTCCCCGCGGAAAAAGCCAAATATAGCCCTTTCTTTCTGGCAGAAATCTAAGAAGCATGCGCTCTGTCGGAAGGGTCTTTGTGAAATATCCGTAACACAGTCCCAGATCAGTTGGACGGAAGGAACCAATCGTAGCCTTTCTGACTAAGCTGTGAACTCCATCGGCTCCAATCAAGGTTCTGACTTTATGAATGCTCTTGCCGGTTGAGACTTTCCAGCCTTCTCGGCATCTCTTTAGTTCGATCGCTCTCTGTTTTTGCAGTCTGGCTCCATTGGCGGTTGCCATATCAAGTATATGCTGGTCCAACCTTAGCCTGGATGCAATTATGAACTTACGTTTGACAGTCAGAGTGATTGCTTTGTCACGCAGGTATACTACCTGAATTTGATCTGGTTCGGCATGGATGAACGACAGTTCTTTCAAAAAGGGGAACGCTTCTTGGGCAAGTGGTGATAAACCACCTCCGCAGGGTTTCTCTCTCGGATGAGAGTGATCGAAAACAACTGGTCTAAGGCCTTCCCTCGCGAGGGAAAAGGCACAGAAGCCGCCCGCAGGACCAGCTCCTACGATTGCGACATCAATGTCCATTGGACCTCACCTTTGCAAAGCTGACTTAAACCCATGTCACTCTCTTCGTTCGGATTTATCTTTGAACTTTCTTGCGTCTTGAACATACCTGCCAAGCTCTCTTTGTCGCATAGTCTTTTCAGGCAAAGTTTCAGGTGCGTACATAAGAGGCAAGACGGCTAAGAACAGGAAGAAACTCGCCAAAGAGAATGCTGTCACTGTTTGGATCATACCCGCATAAGGCTTGACTATGACAGGCAGGAATCCAGCTAGAAAGTAAGGTATTCCTCCAAGTACGTAGTACCTCTCTCTATGATATTCTCCTGCAAGGTCACCCCATAACGTCATGAAGAAAACAGAGGCGAACATTCCCCAAGCGATGCCATCCAAAGTTGTGTACACGTACAATATAGTTGGCACTTCATAAAATAGACTCAGTGCAGCATATTCAACGCCTAAGACTATGAAGCCAGTTATCACCACTCGCTTTCTGCCCACAAGGTCTGCCAATAGTCCTCCTACCAGTGCGAACAGCCCGGTTATTGCTAATTCGATGAATCCCACAAGGACTGCGAAATCTCCAAACACCCTTTCTAGTATTGGCGCTTCTGCAAAGTTTACAAGAGAAAACATGATCCACGGGACCAGGTAAAGAACCACCTCTCTTCTGTGCAGAATGAAACTGAAAGACGAGAGATCGCGAATCGGTCGTGTTTTCTTCTTTTTCCTCGTGGAGAAGACGAAGGCGACTAAACCGGACAATCTCCATAATGCCAGCGTTGCAAAAGTTGCGATGAGGTCAAAGGTGTTGATCAATAGAGCTAGGGCAAGAATTCCGGAGCCGATGGTGGCCCACGTCATTCCGCCGTAGACCCCGCGGTTTTCTACAACTGTTGCATCCGCAAAGCAAGCCAAGCATGACGGAAGACCTATTCCAGCCACGATTCCCAGAAAAAGAGACATTAAGATGTTAATTGGGATATCGTTTCGTGGAATAGTAATCAAGAGCACTGTCATTACTGCTCCGGCAAACATCCATACTGCTAGAAAGGTCTCACGTTTACGTGGAGATAGTACTGCTCCAAAAATACCTGAGCATGCAATTGCTATATAGTAGACACTGAATAGTGTCAACGTTATAGAAGCAGGAACTTTCAAATCGTTGATTACCCTGCTAAACATGGAATATGTAAGCGTGTACCAAATCAAGGTGTTGGGCACTACAATAACTGCTGGAAGGAAATCATTCCAGTCAATTTTTGGTCTAGTGACTCTTGTTGCCTGCATCTATTAAGCAACCAACGATTATAGAACAACCTGTGTAGATAAAACACTTTTCAAGAAGATGCTCATGTGCGCCGCTTCATGGACTCATGCTAGAAAAGAAGCCTTAAGTAGTAGATATGTTGTACAGTTATACTTGTGAGGGATTGAGATGAAGGCTAAGAAACGGAACGTTCCAGTTCGTGTTATTCCGGTATAAGCATCACAAGTCTTCCAACATAGACGCAGCAAGCTCTTGGAGCATGTGCTTCGACTCAGACTTTCTTAATTTTAAGGTTGACTGAATACTTCCATCAACAAGTTCCTTCATCCTTTTTCGAAGTTCTCTTACAGACTCAGCCTTGAAGACCATGTCAACTAGCTTGTCAAGGTCGCCATTTCCCATCTTTTTCTTAGTGAGTGTTTTGACTATTGTTTCTTTTGACTTGGCATCTTGCATCAGGTACAAGAGCGGGATTGGCGGATACTCATTGCGAAGCCTGTGACGTAGCTCTTCGACTTCGAAAATATCTATGAACTCTTCTCTTAGCTGAGTCAGTAGTCCCAAGGTTCTTCCGCATTCCTTCAAAGCTTTAATTTCCTTCGTAGTGCCCTTCCCAAGAATGGCCCCGATCTGCATGTCGGCTTCGATGCTGGCTGCCTTCATGTGAATAACCTGCAAGTATCTCTCAGTAGAGGTTTCGGCGTCACTCTTCAGTCCAAGCTCAATCGCGTGTGCGTTCCCAACCTCAAAGAGGCAAGTTTTGATTATGTCGAGAATCTCTGTTGCTTTTCCATGAGGAAGATTCAAGATTGACTGGCCTAGGAGCGTGAGACCTTTTATCGCAAATGCGTTCCCTAATAGCAAGGCCACGTCTGGACCGAATTTTCCAAAGACCGTTTGGTGATCATGTTTTTCGGCTGACTTGTCGATCATGTCATCATGTATGTCGAAACCTGCCGCCATCATCGCTATGGCCGCTTGAGGTTGAAGAGCTTCGTCTGGCTCTCCACCAGCTGCCTCGTAAGCGACCGAGAAAAGACCTGGGTGAGTGAAATCGTTCCAATACGAGAAGTAGTGCTTCAAGGCCTCTTGCAGTTCTTTGCATTCTATCTTTTCTGCCAAAAAACTCGATTTGACGAACTCGTGGCACTTCCTGCTGCGTTCTTGCAGTTCCTTTACAAGCATTTGTGAAGTAACCTGACGTCTCCGCTTCTGCATGGTGCTTATGTTGAATGCATGTACTATTTAGAGCTAACGAGAGGTCTATCCGACACCTTGTCTGATGTCTTCTTGACCTATCTGCTCCTTCAGGATCTCATCATAGCGCGTGCGTGCTTGTTCCGAAAATGGTCAAAAATGGTTTTAATTCCGTTTCCAGATTCCACAAGGGCTGGTTGCTACAGAGAAAATATGGATGTGTTCCAAGTTCAAGACTATCCCCCGCTTCAAAAGAAGATTAAAAACCATTCTTGGCCAATTTAGGAACACACGTGCGCGCTACTTCAAGTCTTCCTTTCTCACCTGTTCTCTCAGGACGGAGTCATAGGCTTCCAAGAACTGCTCGCCCTTTTCTGTTATCGTATATACTTTTCGTGTTCTGCCGCCTTTGGATTGCTTCACACTAGTCAGGAAGCTTTCTTTTTCTAAGGTATTGAGTAGTGGATACAGTGCTCCGTGTCTGAGTTTTACGTCGAATCTTATTTCTGCCGTTTTCTTTATTTTGTATCCCCACATGGGTTGTGTCTGGATGAGTCTTAGTATTTGAATGTCTAGCAGGTTTCTGGTGATGCGTTGTACAATTCCTTTCTTGAAAACTTCAGACATTTCCTCCACGGTCTCTCTATGTCCCATTTTGTACTGGTTCGCGTCTCAGCTTATTAGATTTATGTTTGAAACCTAATATTCACGTATGCTTTAATATGCTTGTTTATGTTTGCGGTGAGCATGAACGTTTATATGGCGGTGTATGCTTTATAGAGACTCAAGATATGTCATAAGAAAGACATATCGTATGCATGTTCAACAGCAATACTGTTGGACATAGCTACAGAAGGGAAGACAAATGATGAATAACTCAAAAGAAGTTCAAGCCAAATTGATGAAGGGCCTTCTAGACCTGATAATCCTTCAGTTCCTGAACGGACAACCCATGCACGGTTACCAGATGATAACCAAAATCCGCAAGTCTTTCGGCGTATACTTTGGCCCAAGCACGATCTACCCACTCTTGGGAACACTAGAGAAGAAGAAATTTGTCAAAAGCGAGTGGAACATGGACACCGAAAGACCTAGGAAAGTATACAAACTGACAACCGAAGGACAGAACTTGCTGAACTTCACGGAAGATTCGTTGAACTTCATATGCAGAAAGATCGGAGCGCCAGGAGTATCTAAGAACGGTTTCGTCGAAGAGAACGTCTCGCACGCCGCTCTGCGCCCACTATTGAGAAAAATCGAAGAACCGAGACCCATGGTCTAGACTCTTGACCGCTCTTCGACTCTCCATATAACGTTCGGAAAGGAGAAGGCCGACAAGAAGTCTGCTCTAATCAATACCACGCACATTTTTTCCATCCGTTCATTCTTTCCAATGTCATTGATTCTGAAGAAATCCAGAAAGCGTTGGATCTATCCTCGATATAGACTTTCAGAGTGCTTCAACTGACTCGTGAGTTGGGTCTTAATTCTGTTCAGTTCTCTGCTCAGTTCGACGGGATACGAAGGAGCACGTGTCAGTTTCTTGTATCTTTCTGGTAGCTCTGACAGGTTTTTGAGAGTGGCATCTCTAATCTCTTCTAACGTCGGTACATCATAGACTATTTCGCCTCTCTCTAGGACTTTCACCAAAAGACGCTCTCCCCCTATCGCCTCGGCCTCCAAGCCTATGATATCCTTTACGTACCTTCCCTTCCTGTCTTTCTGCCTAAAAATCTGCTTTTTACCTGGCAACGTTACTTTGCCCTTACTCAGTTTCATGGCAGGAACAAAAACTCCTCTCTCAATCTTGCCTGATAACTTGTATACAACATCTACGTAAGGTCTATCATAAGAGGTACTCATTCTTGTGCCCACACCGAAGGCGTCAATTTCAGCCCCTTTTCCGATGAGATCCTCAATTACATACTCGTCCAAGTCTCCGCTCGCAAATATCTTCACGTAGCCAAGCCCATCGTTGTCCAAAATGCGCCTGACCTTTCTGCTTAGACCCAACAGGTCGCCGCTGTCCAGTCTAACAGCATTTAACCTATGACCTTCTTTCTCCAACTCCCTCGCAACAATAGCTGCATTTTCCGCGCCCTTCAGATCATCATAAGTGTCTATTAGAAGTGTAGAATTTTCCGGAAAAGTTTTCGCAAAGGCCCTGAATGAATCAATTTCTCTGTCGAAGAACATTACGTAAGAGTGTGCCATGGTTCCAGAGATAGGAATACCATATTTCATGCCTGCTAGAACATTGGAGGTGCCGTTGGCTCCAGCCAGATAGCTGCACCTTGCGGCTTTCATACCAGCATCCATCCCCTGAGTTCTTCTCAAACCAAACTCTATCACGGATCTGCCTTGTGCCGCACACACAACCCTTGACGCCTTGGTGGCGATCATGGTTTGAAGGTTAACAGTATTCAGAATGAAGGTTTCAATTAGCTGAGCCTCTATTATTGGTGCGGTCACTCTGATCAGCGGTTCCTCTGGAAAGACTATGGTTCCTTCAGGAACCGACCACACTTCCCCCGTGAACTTGAAGGTTCGCAGGTATTCTAGAAATTCTTCCTTCAGTCTCTGTCTTCTAAGATAGTTGATCTGTTCTTCGTTGAATTTGACGTTTTCAAGGAAAAGCAGCACCTGTTCAAGTCCAGCGAAGACGAAGTAAGACCTGTTCGGCGGCAGTTTTCTTATAAACAAGTCAAAGGTGGCAGTGTTCTTTTCCATCTTGTTCTCAAGGTAACTGGCGCACATGGTGAGTTCATAAAGATCGGTCAAGAGGCTCATGCTGGTTTCGTCGACAAAGTCAAACTCCATTTTTCTCATGCACGTCACGAAGCACTATTATCCTTTGGTGATTTTAAGAAGGTTTACGTTTCTTAGCGCGCGCGCCTTTTTCTTGTTTCTAGCTGTTTTGCCTTTGATGTATGCCCCTGAGACTTTGTCTGAAAAGAAGATAAAAGATAGAGAGCTTAAGCAATATATCGAAAAGGCTAAAAAAGCTCGAGAAGAACAGACTTAAAGGTGGAATTCGCCTCTCCTGTGTGTGTAGAAAAGCCATGTTCTTTCACGTGATACTGACCACAGAATGCAATTCACAATGTCGATACTGCTTTGGCGAGGCATTAGAGGATGTAGACGAGGATTTTGCAGATCTTGAAGTTGATTATGTGTTGCCTAGGAAGTCAAGTTACGACATAGACTTGCTGAACAGATTCTGCGCGAAGGATAGTGAATGCGTCTTGACCTTTTATGGTGGTGAGCCACTGCTTTGTACTGAGAAAATCAAACAGATCATGGACAACGTGGCGGCAAAGCTTTTCATGATTTAAACCAACGGCCTGCTACTAAACCTTTTGGAGCCAGAGTATGTTAGCCGGTTCCACACTATTCTGATTTCTGCAGATGGTGATGAGGCCTTAACCGACTTTTATCGTGGAAACGGGACTTTCAGGAAAGTCATGAATAACCTCCAGCTGATCAAACAGGACGGTTTTGACGGCGAATTAATTGCAAGAATGACGGTGATGGAACAGACGGACATATATAAACAAGTCATGTGGCTCCTAGAAAATGAGGAGTTCTCATTTTCTTCAGTGCACTGGCAACTGAATGCGGGGTTCTGGAAACACGATTTCGGAAGGAGAGATTTCCGACGCTGGAGCGAAGAAAACTACAATCCCGGAATCCGGAAACTGGCTAGGTTCTGGGTTGACAACATGGAAAAGAATGGAGTCGTGCTGCACCTTTATCCTTTCCTAGGGACAGCTGAATCACTTCTTTCAGGTGAAGAGAAAAGCCTCCTGCGTTGCGGGGGAGGATGGATAAACTATGCTATACAGACTGATGGCCACATTGTTCCGTGTCCAACCATGTGGGGAATGAGAGACTACTACGTGGGCCATATCAACAATTCAGACCCATTGGAACTGAAGAGAATCTTCGTCGGTGAACCCTGCACAAAATGCAACATTCTCGGCCTCTGTGGAGGACGGTGCCTTTACGCAAACATAACGAAACGTTGGGATCCAGAAGCCTACAACCTAGTGTGCAAGACCGTGCTAAATCTCATAGGATCAATTTCCAAGCAGATTCCGAGAATACGAGAACTCATTGAAAGAGGCAGAATTCAATTGGAAGACTTTGGCTACGTGAAGTACAACGGATGCGAAATAATCCCATAAGAAACAAACCTCAAGAATCATTATTAGGACTAACTTGCCTAATCGATACCGGTAAGTACCATGTCTGTCACCCTGCGCGATGCTCAACATCTTTGCTGGAAGAACTTCAGAAAGATCAATGACAAACTTGACCCAGAGCGCGGTAAAGGCTGGACGCCATTTGTGATGGTCACTGATCTGCTTGAGGAAGCAGGTGAAGTGGCCGCTGTGGTTAAAGGCTTAGAGGGCTTCAAGCCTCCCGAGAAACCTAAGACAAAGGGAATGCTGGCCACAGAGCTTTCAGACCTTCTTTATATTATCTTCGTTCTTGCTGAACACTACGGAATAGAGCTTGAAGAATCATTTCTGCAAACAATAAACGATTACGTAATCTCCAGACTTCATTAACGAAAACCAAAGCAAATCATTCTTATTTCTTTTCCCGCACAATCCTCTCTTTTTCTTTCAGAGTCTGTTTTGAAATGGGCTTGACAGCTGGTTCTTCATCAAAACTCGATCGATCGGGCAAAACAGCTTATCAGGTCTTTATCATTATGGGGTTTACTGCGGCCTGTAGCTTTTTCCTAGAAACAGCAGGTAGGTGCTAAGCTTTAAACAGGTTTCCGCGATCGATCGATCCGCAAGGCATGGACGCGCCAACAAATAACCAGGACTACAAACACTTGGAGACAAAGCCGAGGGTTCACTATCTCTTTTTATATATCGGTACGCTACTAGCTTGATTCGCTGAACGCCTTCTCTATCCTACCCGAACGGTGATAGACTTACAAAATCTCTTTTAGGGCTGAAGGGATTGCAGAGGCTGGGGAAGGGGTAGGAGGCTTTCCTTCCAAATTCTAGCATCGGCCTATGACAGATATATTCCAAAGGTTTGAGTGGCCCAATTTGTCAAACTGCGACTGAGCATCTCATCGGCTCATGAAGATAGCCACGTCATCTTCTTCCCAAAGCTTGAAGCTACTGATGCTATGTCGAGTATGTTTATGGTCTTGTCGTTGTTTAAGTCGCACTTGGGATTCCAGTTTGCGTAGTCTACGTCTGAGCCGAACGCCTTGGCTATTGTGAAGAGGTCGAGTATGTTGACGACCGTGTCGTAGTTGACGTCGCCTTGAAGCCACTCATAGGGCTTCATGAGAGGATAGTTGTCCGTGTTGTTTTCATCAATCACGTGCGGAGTGTCACCCAACCCGTCTCCGTCCGCGTCCACACCCGAGTAGCCTATCCAGAAGTTGCCTTGACCCTCCATCGACCAGACAATGTCGGGCTGCGGGTGCCAGTTCCCAAAATAGTAGTCAATAAGTACGGTCGCGTTCTCCATGAAGTTGTTGCAGGCAACGACGCCACTAGCAGAATAGAATACATCCCCCATAGCTGGGTCGTAACCGTCTATGCGCAGTGTATTGTTCCATAGGTAGTTTTCGACGACAGTGTTGTTTTTGCTGCTCGGTCCAAGGGCCACGCCACCCCATTCGTAGTTGTTGTTCAGCACCCAATTTTCTCTGATGAGATTGTTGCTTGAATGCTCCCAAACTGGGATCCCTATTCCGTTGTCGGTCACTAGGTTGCTGGAGATGTTGTTGTAGCTTGAATCAACCAAGTTGATGCCGTAAGTATTGCCAACCACGACGCAGTTTTCCACATCGCAACCGTGCGCGGAGTAGAGGTAGATTCCGCCGCCCTTATAGAAACTCCAATGAGGCGTGAGGCGACTGTTGCACACCGTAAAATTCTTGACCGCGACATTGTCTGCTTCTATGGAAATTCCGCTTATGGATGTTCCCGGCGTGTCGACCATCGTGTCTAACGGGTTCTCACCGATTAAGGATATAGTCTTCGTAATGGAGACGTGTTCGAGATAGGTTCCGCTGTGCACGAACACAGCATCTCCTTCACTGGCCGCGTCCACAGCCTCCTGTATCGTGTGAAAGTCCGCCGAGCCGTTGTCATCAACGGTCCATATTCTGCCAGCCCTCGCACTCTTCATAGAAAGCACGCCAGCCAGCACTAGAAAAAAGAGTAGAAGAGCCGCAAAAGCGCTTTTCTTGCTCATGCTTCATCTTGCCTTCTGAATGTTAAAAGCCACGTTTAACGTGCCAACGAGAAGCGTCAAGGTAAACATCAAAACAAGTTTTCGGTTCATGTTGCATCATTTGTTACATCTACTTTTTTTCATTTTTATTATTTGTGGAAGAATCTTCGATTCAAGTCAAAACAGGGATTTTCCCCTATACTATACCTATATGAGGTTTTCGCTGTTTTGAAAATGCTTTTCTAGACGACACTCTCATCTTCTTCTTACGTCTGTTTCATACCTATTTCTCTTACTTTGCAAGTCCCTCTATCAACGCCAACTGCAATTCTATTGCAGGCACGTTTCCATATTCATTCACCATTCTTTGAATAGTTTTCAAAACTTCTTGCTTCATTTTCTCCATTCGCTCTAAGTCTAGTTCCACAGTCATAGTCGCCAATGTTTAACCCCCTCATGCTAACTTTGATTCTTCTGCAAGCCTGTTTTTATCTGTTTTTGGCTGGCGGTGCATACGATCAAGAACTGAGAGACCTATTTACCACAGCTGTAATTTCAACAAAGAAAAAAGGGAAGGAAGCTCAGTCTTGCTGTCTCTTACGCTTAACGTAGACGAATGACGCTGTCATTGCTGTTATCAGCGAAGCCAAGATTATCAACGGAGCCGAAAGCTCAAGCTTGTCTATTGGAACCCATTCTCCTCCTACGGCAGGTGCAGTAGGTCCTGTCCACGTTTTGGTAGCCTTGTCGTCGTAAATGACCACAGGTTTGAATGGGCAATTGGCTGTTGCGTTTATGCCGTCAGTGCCCGCGACCGTGCTGCTCCATGAGAAGTGTGCTTGTCCGCTCGCATCGGTCGTGTCTTGACCCTTTGTCCCGGCGCTTGGACCCAAGAATATCGTGAAGTTGACTAGGACGCCTGGTATCGGGTTTGCAAGATTGTCTGTGATGGTCGCAGTTACAGTGTGTGTGGTTCCGACAGCGTTTGAGCTCGTCTGCGGTGTTACTGTTATACCTGCTGTGTGAATTCCACATGGCAGGTTGTCGGGATTCCATTGCTGTTTGAGGTTAAGGTACCATATGTAGTTGAAATTATGCCCTCCGTTGTTGTCGTTCGCAACGATGCCGTCATACCCCATGTAGTTCATGTCCAAGCCGTTCCAGATTATGAGACCGTTTCCGTACCTTGCGTAGGTCTGAACTGGCCCCACCGTAGCAAGAAGGTTCTTGCAAACCATGTCGCTGCACCAATTGGGATCGAACGTCACCATGACGTTTGCATCTCCGATATCCCAGCCTCCTGACATGGCTCCTGTGTTTACATACGAGGTTGACGCCGTGTCGTTGGTTGACAAGGTGTTGTTCTCCACTATCCAGATTTGTCCATTCGGACTGCCCATTGCTCCTGGACTGCTTACGGTGAACGGGTAGATGAACTCCGAATAATCGTTCAGTTGACATTCGGAGTCCCAGATGATCAGTTTCCCGCCTGACCAAACGAAATTATCAATTCTGTCTTTGAATGTTGGTTTGGTAGTATTGTAGTAGTCGTGAAAGGCCCGGTGAGTGCTCGGATTAGGATAGTATGTTAGTCCCATCTGTACAAGCACAACGGTGTCAAATCCGCCTGCGGCAATGGGGTCGGATAACGATGGGTTGCTTATGTCTGCTGGGTTAAGGTTTGTGAATGTCGGGGAAAAACCGCCTGGAAAACCTGATGTTACCAAGAAGCCGCCGTTCCCAGCCAATCCACTCTGACTTGGGACAAGTGCCACTTTGGAACTACCCCCTGGAAGGGCATATGTTGTTCTGTTCGAAGCTGAGGCAATCACTAGTATCATGCACACAAGGCTTATGACAGACAGCCCTCTCTGTTTATGAATCATTCTCCTTTCTCCCACTATTGAACAAATAGGTGCTAGTTCCGTTCTATGTATTATACTTTATGGAATCATCTTCTATATGCATCAAAATATAGCGCGCACTCCAAGAAATGCTATCAAATGCAACATTGCAATTTGTCGCATACATAGAAAAAAGGCTGTTTTCAGCAGCCCAATTCATGAGAACGAACTCAACATACATCGCTTGATTCAATTTAAGATAATCAGGAACTTGCTGTTATCACAAGACGCGCGCGCGACAACTGGAAAACAGAGCTACAAATCAAACTCGGGAATCTTTAAAACGATTCGAAACGTAGTCTAACAAGAAGATTGGACAATGAAAACTATCACTCTGATTGTCCGCCAAACAGACATAAACAGACTCTTCCCAGAGAGTACTCAGCTTGTTTTGGAAGACGATGCTTCGACCGTGGATGTCATCAACACTTTTGACGAAAAGACAAGCAGAGTGCGGCGAGTTCCCGGTGAAAGGATTCAAAAGCCTGCTCCACATGGTCTACCATCCCTACGAAGAAAGATTCTACAGACAGGTTGCAATTCAAGCCTATGCCAAGTCAAAGCCGTTTCTCAACATAAGAGAAAGTCCGAGGATGCCCTTGCCCAACGAGGCAACAATAATTCTTGTCCCTGAAGGCGGATGCACAACAGACTGGGAGCAACCGGCTTAGAAAAAGGACAGAAAAATGAGACAGCTACAGCTTCTTGTAAACGATGTCTGTCTCTCTTACGCGTTGAACAACCTTCAGGCCTATACTCTGACCGGCTTCAGCCTGTGCCACGTTCTTGTGTTCGCGCGCGCGCGCTGAATTGTTCACTTTAACCTATCTCTCTCCAATTTCTACAAGGTACTTTTCCAGCAAACGCTTATCTGCCCTCTTCGCAGTTTTCCATTTGGGATTGAGGAGCTACGCATGTCTATTTTGTCAATCAACAAGCTCAGACGCCTTTCCCTCGGTTTTTCCAGAGTAGATGATGCTTTTCCAGGGTTTGAGCTTGGCGATTTTGTCGCGTTGCATGGTAATGCTGCTTCTTTCATGTCCTTTGTTCTGTCAGTGCGATCTCAGCTTCCGCTTGAACGTGGCGGTCTAGAATCTTCTAGCACCTTTGTCGACGGCGGCAACCTGTTTAGCCCTTATTCGATTGCGGAGATCGCTCGTGACTGTGGTTTAGATCCTAAAGAGGCTTTAGGCAGAGTTTACGTATCTCGCGCCTTCACCGTCTATCAGCTTTCATTGCTAATCTTGGAAAAACTACATAATGTCTTGAAAAAAAACAAGTCTCGTTTGTTGATTGTTTCAGATATCACATCCCTGTTTTTAGATCGTGATGTACCAAAAACCGAGGCTAGAGAACTCTTTATCAAAGTCTGCTCTAGACTAGCCCAATTTGCATCGGAAGAGCAGGCAATTGTTGCTGTTAGCTATTTTCCAGAAAGAAGGTCTAGCCAAAGCTTGTTTCTTGAAGCCGTTTTGTTTGGGAAATGCAATATTTCGATCAGGCTAGAGAGAAGGGGTAGAGTTTTTACTTTTATTTTAGAAGACCATCCGCACATTAAACCATTCAACATGGATTTTACGGCTGATCAAGCTCCTTCAACCATGTGCACGGAGAGCGCAAGCTTTGGGGAGAACCGTTCCATCCTATAGACAGGCGTTAGAAGCCGAGATTTCTCGTTGGGAAGGCTTTCGAAAGTCTGTGCGAGGTGACGATTTGAAAGCTTTTGATGAAATGATGAATGCTTGTAGGATGTACGCGTCGGCTGGCAGCATGGCGACGAGGCCTATACTGACTGAGGCAATGTTCATGTCTATTTTGTTGAGTCAACAGAAGGAGCTTATGGAGATCAGAGAGAGCCTTGAGCGGCTGGAAAAAAAGCTTCGTCAAACTTAATCCCGTTCGAGGCTGGGTGTTCGACGTTTATCCTTCGGGTCCAGATGAAGTGGCAGTGTGGCTTATCGCAGAAAGTGGAGACCGAGTTCGACTCATCGATAAGTTTGTTCAGAGAATTTATGCCTCTGGAAATTTTTCAGTTCTTAATAGTTTGATGGGGAGAATCAAAGACAACAGCACTGTTGCGGACTTGCGTTTTGTTGATAAGCACGCCGATTTTATGGAAGCCGTGAAACGGAAGGTTTTAGAGATCAGCGTTAGAGATTATGCAAAGACTTCGAGTTTTGCTAGAGAACTGCTCAGGCTGGGAGGCCGTCAAAAGTTTCGCCTCTATAACGTTGATGTTCCAGTTTCGCAAGCATACCTGTATGATAAGGATGTTTTTCCATTAGCGCATGTAATGGTCGTGGATTCTGGAAAACGGCTTTACTATGACATACGTGATTCGATTGAAAGCGCGGACTATTGCGTGCCGTCTCTGCGTTCAATGTGGCTTAAGGCAACCTTGAAAAAAGAGAGTGCTTCACCTAAGCTAACCGATAAGATAGACAGTCTATTGCTAGAATTTGACGGCAAAACGATTGTCATTGACAAGGGAAGCGAAGAAGAGAAGATTCTGGAACTTGTTAAAGCTGTAAAAGAGGAGGACCCTGACATGGTCTTTACTGAGGGCGGAGACTCCTTCTTGTTGCCTTATTTGACTTACAGAGCCTTTGCCAACAGAATTTTGGACAGTTTTGTTTTGAGCAGAGATGTTGTTCCATTAAAAGCCAGCAAAGGTCGAGGAAAGACGTTTTTTTCTTATGGCCGAGTTTATCACAAGGCACCTATGCAAAGGCTTTTCGGCAGAGTGCATATTGATGTGAATAACACGTTTATTTACACTGCGTGCGGCTTGGAAGGGCTAGTTGAGGTTTCGAGAACATGCAGAGTTCCTCTTCATCGTGCTGCAAGAGCGTCTATCGGAACCATAATGTCTTCTTTGCAGCTTTACACCGCATGGAAGGATAGCATTTTAGTCCCGTGGAAGAAAAACGAGCCGGAATCTTTCAAAACCGCACTAGAACTACTTGTTGCTGATCGAGGAGGCTTCATCTTCGAACCTAAACTTGGTTTTCACACGGACGTCGTTGAGGTTGATTTCACCTCAATGTTTCCAACGTTGATGTTGACGCGAAACATTTCGGCTGAAACTGTTCTCTGCAAGTGCTGTCCAGACTCCCACGTCAGAGTCCCAGAGCTTGGGTATAATATTTGCGAGAAAAGAAAAGGCATAGTGCCTAAAACATTGGATTTGCTCTTGAAAAAGCGTTTGAGATACAAAGGTCTGATAAAAGAAGCAGAGGACGCGGAGGTAAAGCACGTCTATAACATGCGACAAACGGCTCTTAAATGGATTCTAGTTACCTGTTTTGGCTATTTGGGTTATAGGAACGCACGATTCGGAAAGGTTGATGCTCACATTGCCGTCTGTGCCTTTGCGCGCGACTCACTGCTAAAAACTGCAAGATTGGCTGAGCAGCATGGTTTTGAAGTTATCCACGGAATTGTAGATTCCTTATGGCTGAAAAAGCCCAACGTCTCCCCACGAGAGGTTGCTGAGTTTTGCCGTGAGGCTTCAGGCGTCATCGATGTTCCTCTAGGCGTAGAGGGAAAATATCGTTGGATCGTCTTTCTTCCATCTAAGATATTGGAAGGCGTCCCAGTTCTAAACCGGTATTATGGCGTGTTTGAGAATGGGGAGATAAAGCTTAGAGGCGTTGAAGCTAGGCGTGGAGATACGCCTGTTTTCATCGTTAAGGCTCAAATTGAAATGATCAGGGAACTTGCAGGAGCCACTAACCTAGAAAGGTTTGAGGAAAGAATCCCAGCGGCTCTACGAGTTTTAGGAGATTATGCCGCAAAACTAGTTGAAGGACGAGTTGGCGTGCAAGAACTGCTTGTAACCAAGAGGCTTTCCAAGTCGCCTTCATGCTACAATCATGATGTTTTCCAAGCTATTGCGGCAAGACAGTTGGAAAAAGCCGGTTTTGACGTGCACCCAGGGCAGACGGTTCAATACCTGATCATCAACGCGAACTCTAGATGGGCTAATGAAAGAGTTGCCGCCGTTCAGCTGCTCAAGCCTAACACACATTATGATGCAGAAGAGTATGTGAAGATGCTATTCTATGCCGGCGAGACTTTGCTCGGAGTATTCGGGTACACTGCTCGCAACATTCAGGCCGAAGCGATGTCCCATCAAAAACAGACACTGCTCACATGAAACGGGCCTGATGGAACAATTCCGTTAGTTTTAATAGTCGATGTGCCATTGTATTTTCTCTTCGCATGGTGTAAGAAGTGGCACCCATAATTCGAATACAGAATCTTTCAAAAAAATTCGGGAACGTGGCAGCTGTCGATCATCTGAACCTGGAAGTACAAGAGGGCGAGATCCTTGGATTGCTCGGACCTAATGGTGCAGGCAAAACCACAGCAATCCTCATGCTTGCAACCGTCATGAAGCCCACAGAAGGAACTGCATACGTAGGCGAATATGACATACGCAAGCAACCTGACAAGGTTCGCGGGCTGCTCGGAATAGCGTTTCAGGAACCCAAGATGCTCTGGGTAAGCACCCCTTGGGATGTCGTGAATTGGCACGCCAAGGTCTGCGGGCTGTCAACATCAGAGCGCAAAAGAAGGGTTAAAGAAGTGTTAGACGCGGTGGACATGTGGGAACCGCGACACAAGAACGTTCATTCGCTTTCAGGCGGCATGCGCAAACGGGTGGAGATGGCGAAGGTCCTGATTCAGAGGCCCAAAATAGCCATTGTAGACGAGCCGACCACCCAGATTGACGTTGTGGGCAAGCATAGAATTTGGAACATGCTTCTTGAACTTCGAGACGAAGGAGCCACCATCATTCTTGCCACGAATGAACTCTACGAAGCAGACCAGCTTTCAGACCGCGTTGGAATAATGCACAGGGGCAAGTTGCTCGTGTGCGACACACCTAAGAAACTGAAGGACAGCATTCTTGGAGGCGACATCGTTGAGATTCAGCTTGAGAAAGGCGCTCCACCGAGCATCGTCGAAGAACTCAGAAGCCTCAAAGAAGTTGCAGAAGTAACGCAGGTCAAGCCCAGCAGCCTGCGTCTCTACCTAAACCGGGTGGAAGAGGTCGTTCCCAGAATAATGAACTTATTCAGCAAGCAAGATGTTATGATCACCTCAATACGCATGAGTGAACCGAGCCTTGATGACGTCTTTGCACATTACACAGGTCTAACCATTGAACAGGCACAGAAAGACGAGGAGTGAGCTCTAGACGAACAAGCTTCTCCTAGTGATTGAAAGGGACATTCGGCTATTCTTCCAATACAAGTTTCTAATCATAATGCGGGCCATCTGGTTCGTGTCCCAGATAGCGCTGTTCGGACTCATCGCCTCCCGCATGATCACAGGCATACCTGCCTACTTCCAATATTATGTCTCCGGGCTCTCGGTCATGACACTCTACTCAGCCGCGATATTCATCGGCTTCGACCTCTACGAGGAAGCTGAACACGGGGTTTTTGAATACCTTCTCAGCTTGCCAGTGTCCAGAAGACAACTGGTTCTCGGCAGATCGATCGGCGGGGGCTTAAGATCCTTCATATACGTTGGACCCCTCATAGCCGTATCACTGTACGTCATCGGGTCGATCAACCCACTTAACTTCTTAGTCGCGCTTTTCGCGTTGTTCTTGTTCTCCTTCGGCGTCTCAGGCTTGAGCATCACTCTGGCCGTGATCATAAAGTCAAGCGACCGCTTCGACATACTAATGGGCGTACTAGACGCGCTAATCGTGCGTCTAAGCACAGCCATGTATCCGATAGCAATTATCCAAGCATCGAACCCGTTTTACGCCGGAGCGGCGATCTTCAACCCAGTCACCTTCGCCGCAGACCTGTTCCGCTGGGGTACAGGAATAGAAGCGATAATAACACTGAGCAATCCGCTACTACCACTCCTGGGCATAATCGCGTTCTTTTCGTTCTTCACGTTTGTAGGCGTAATAATCTACGACAAACGCATAGAGGGCGGAGGCTGGCAGTGAGTTGAAACAAATTGCTCACCTCATAGAGCATGACTTCAGGAACTTTCTCAGGTACAAGTGGTGGCTTGTAGGCCTAGTCAGCATGAACTTGGCTGACCTGTTCATAATGGCGGTTGTCTACAACCACATGGTAAGTCCCGAAGTTACCCAGTCATACAAGAGCTATTTCGACTTTTTCGCGCCAGGCCTAGCTGTGACGGGCCTGTTCGCCTCGGCTTTCATGATAGGGCGTGAAATCAACATGGAACGCCGAAGGGAAGTGCACCACTACATGTTATCCCTACCGATGACTAGGACCGAATTAGCCATTGGACGCGTGCTCTCGGGCGGACTGCGCGGCATGGTTTACATGTCACCTCTGCTGCTGACATGCTTCATCTTTCTTGGTTTCCCACCGATCCCACAGTTCTTCGTGATCCTCGGGATCTTATTTCTCTTGGCAATCGGCATATCAGGTCTCAGCATTGCCATTGCAGTGTCCACCTCAAGCCTTGAAAAGTTCATTACTGCACGAGGCCTGGTCTATTACACGCTGTTCTTTTGCAGCAGCGTTTTCTATCCGATCCAGCTGATTCAAGGATTGGGGCAAGATGGCAGATTCCCGGCCGCGCTCGTGACACTCGCTGAAATTAATCCTTTGACCACGGCTTCGGACACCATCCGATCCTTTCTTCTGGGGTACCCTGCTTTTTCTTACTATTCAATTCTCAACGTCGTCGTCTTCTCAGTAATATTCACTTTGAGTGCGGCGTTCGCTTACATCAAGATATTGGAAAGGTAGGTTTCTTTTAGACGCTAAATATATAAGCATAGCGCGCGCACTTCGATTTGGTAGGATAGTAACGTTCTACATACGTTCTGAAACCCTCGATCGATCGATCAGAACATCAGCTGCCTTCCCGTCAAAAGCATCTAAATACACGCCGAGAGAAAGCTAACACCTATTAAAATCCATTTTTGTCCGAATTCAGCAACAGCCTAGCGCGCGAGTAAACTAAAGAAGGTCAAATAGATAAGGAAACCTGCAAGAGTCAGTGTGTTGTGATCTGGTTATGGGGTTGAATCGGTTTGTGTCAAGAAGGGAGATCTTGATAGATGACGCCGGATGGGGAGACCTTATATTAGGCGTGGTAATCGGCGCCCTCAAGCCTCCAGACCGCCGGTACATGGAACGC
>Ga0315279_10003777_pt1 | contig 20778 bp, 15 predicted proteins | sample YL17G06_20_MG_FD_203694 | JGI IMG/M metagenome (GOLD analysis project Ga0315279, IMG submission 203694) | Sediment microbial communities from Yellowstone Lake, YNP, Wyoming, USA - YL17G06_20 | ecosystem: Environmental > Aquatic > Freshwater > Lake > Sediment | place: USA: Wyoming | collected... | reverse complement strand
ATGTCTGAACTGACCAAGGTAAAAACTAATGGCAAAATGGCGAAATCAGCTTAAATTCAAGGTGTAATCAGGAACTATGGGATAGGTGTGATTATATTAATAGACAGCTTGATGTTTTTTTGCATATGATAAAAAAAGACAGTGGAATCTGAAAAACAATAAGGAGGGGCCATGCGCAAAATATTTTTTATCACATTGATCGCGGCGCTGGTGTGCGCGACCGCCGCAAGCGCGGCATACACTCCAAAGATGCCGAAGATGGCGGCAACAACGGCAATCGTGACGGTTGATCTTGCTACCGACCTGTCGGCCAGGAGTTGGGAGTCCAAGGAAGATTATATCGCAATAACCGCGATTCAAGGCATAGTCAACCGGACAAGTGCGACAAAAATATACCTGCTCCATACCTGTACCGAGATAAATTGGTGCGTGGAAACAGACCAGATGAAGCTTGATGACAGCATGTTTCCGGTTCCGCGTACGGCCGCAGTGCTTCCCGGCGGTAAAAAATATCCTGCTCTGAGTTACCTCCTTCAACAATATTCATCCTACATCAAAGGCAAAGTGCTTTATCCATCGCTTCCTCCTTCGTGCGAAGGCGCCGTGACCGCGGCTATTACTGCCTGCGGCATGGAAGATGCTATCCCTGTTTCTTCAGCCATCGACGCCTACATTTCCAGTGAGGGATACTCTTTTGCGCAGAAAGCAGACACCAGAACGCTAACCAATAATGTCGCCGCCTGTGATTGGGCTTGGACAAATTATTATAATACCAATACAACAAAAGCATTCATCGGGTGGCACTCATTCTCCGTCTTCGGCGGCACTGTCAATAACCAGTTTCCCACCTATTTTGATTACTTCATTGCTTGCCGGGCATTTTGCGCATCGCTTAACGCAAACAACGCATCTGAATTGACCCGCATAAACTCATTGCTTCCCAACTGGCCTGAAGGCACTCCGGTGATGGGCATTCCAACCGACGAGAGCAAGGGCCTTTCAGCAATGGAAAGCCAGAGTAAATATTTCATGATCTCATACTGCCCTAACATGTCGGTTAGCAGTTCGTTCCCCTCAGATGCAACCAAATTCCGGCAGCCGAAAATACCGACCGCTGAAACGGTGCTTAACAATGGGGCCTATGTGGGCTTTTATATAACCGACGGCGATTCGTACCGGTTTTCGGTTCATCATCATTATAGCAGCTGGCGCAGCGCCGACGGCGCAATACCCGTAGCATGGTCGACCAATCCTCATCTTTTGGACCTTTTTCCAACGCTTATTGAATGGTATTCAAAACATAATTTCAATGATGCCTATGAGCTGGTGGCCGATCCGCACGATCAGTGCGGCACCTCAATTCTTGCCGATGGAGCGGCTTTTGGGGCGGCAATGAAAAATTATATGGAAAACTCCAACGGCGTATTTCGCACTTTTAACGCTTTCAATTATGACGGCAAGGCGAACATTCTCATTCCTAAAATCAACCCCTATTTCATGATTCGCGGGTATCAGGGGACTACAAACGGCAACGCAGTGACATGGTATACGCTCAGCAACAACACAATCACAGCCGTCAACCTGAGCGGGGGCACGCAGTATAGAGCGACATTGAGCGAGATGGTGAGTGCGGTGAAGTTTGTGGTGGACGCGACCGCGGCTAATACGCCGGCGTTCGTGATCATCTGCGGCGATGACATGGGCAATTTGGCGGATATCAAGACTGTATGCAATCAATTGCAGAGCAATTCAAACGGCCGCACCTACCGTTTTCTAAGGCCGCAGGATATCGCGGCCACGTGGAGAAAATGGAAAGGGTACGACGTGGTGGCCTCTACGGTCGATAGCAAAAAAGTTCCTGGTATGGTCGATCGGAGCGCCGCTTCCTGCAAAATCAGTCTCGGCGAAGGATTTGATGTGAATGCAAAGAACAACGGCGTATTCGTGTGCGACCTTTCGGGGAGGGCGTTCTATCCAGGGCGCGCTGCTGGTTCGAAGGTCCGTATCGAAACGCATAAGCCGGTGGCCGCGGAAAAGTAAATTCTTCTCCTCGCAACAATACAAGGCGGTCTGTCGCGGGGGGGCTACCAATAACCAATTTGCCGAAAGAGGCATATTTATGAGGTCAGCTGCTGTTGTTGATAGAACAAGGTCGCCGGATGTTTTTCGCCGGATTATTAAAAGGAGCTTCACTGCCGCTGCTCTTTCTTTTCTTCTCACCGCCGCCATGCCTTTTCAAGCAAGAGCCTCGGCGGATTCATTATGGCGGGTGGCAAATGATACCATTAAGGTCAGGGTCGCCGGACAAAATTACGATTTATTGCCCGACTCATCCGACGCCTGGATCTTTGCCGACTCGATATTGAAGGCCATTGCGGCTTCAAAAGTTATCGGTATCAAACAGATGCAAATAGAACAGTCATCGGGTGTATGGTATTCGCTGACAACCGTCCTTGTGGAAAAACAATATGACAGTTGCTGGATACAAGCGGTCAGAGCGGCAACCACGACATCAACCGGAACAGCGCGCCTTCTGGCCTCTCCGCCCATATGGAACAGGGATGCGTCAAATCCCGCAGTTGTTGAGCTGAGGGACACGACCCTGATTACTCCCCGGACCGGCGCTAACATTTTCGGCAATGATGCCGCCAGCCGCATGGCAAGGACCTACCGGGCTCTGAACGGAAAGAAATTCAAGATCGATGCGACCGTGGAACTTCACCAGGGCTATCAGGCCGAAGCGTTCTCGTACGATTTAAACTTCGTCGATTCATTCGCGATAGTCACTGCAGAGCCGCTGGTTCCCCAAAAAGCATGGCAGAAGGGCGACTCGCTCTTTTTGAATTTTTTTGATACAACCTCGTCCGTGTGGGATTTCTTTTTGTACAGGAACACGGCGCAGGCCCTTTTCCAGACAGCAACGGGATTTATCGCCCAGAACCAACCTTTCCAGTTGAATACAGGCACTCGCATCTACGACGATGGCGGCAAGAACGAGCAGGGAAAGATCCTGGCGGGAAGCGCTCAGGTCTTCAGCAACCCGGTAATCATGAAGCTTAAGGGAATTTACAAAGGCGCGGCGCGGCTAACGGTCAGAGACGGCATGCTGCGGTGGACATCCGGCGGGAACGGGAACGCGCCGGGATTCGCCGTTTACACCGCGGCCGGCGCGCTGATCGTGAGGGGCAACGAATCGATGATCGATATCAAGCATCTTCCCCCCGGAGCATATTATGCGCGGATGCACGGGCCGGGCCCGCGTGGCGAAGGCGTTTTCCCATTTTGTAATTTCGGGGAACAATAAGCGGTTTCCCGAACTCCCAGGGAATCATCGATGAGCGGAGATACCTGGCGCGGCATCTTCCCTCGCTCCGCCGCTGAAGCTCTGGAGCGCAGGTGGCCGTAGCAGCTACTGCGGAGGACGGGAAGCCGCAGCCAGGAAATTCGAAATCCTAAATTCGAAATCCTAAATCCGAAATCCGAAACAATCCCGCCGTTGGCGGGACGAATGACCAAAATCTTAAATAAAGTCAATAAAATCGATCTATAAAAACACAATGCTGCAGAATAGCAGTATAAAGTATTATATTCAGCTATCCCCTCGCGCGATGCCGGGACGTAAAATTTTGCAGAAAAGGATCCTCCGGCAATCGAAAGAGCAGGCGAAAGGAGCGCCAAAACCATGCATAATCCCCTGCGGAAACAGTTCTATGCTTTGACAATTATCAGCGCAGTAGCAGTATCGATTTGCGCGAATGAGGCGCCGACGGCAAAATTTTCGGGAAACGGTTCGCTCATGTTCGGCCAAATCGTGAAAGGCGTCAGCACTTCGGGAAATGGAGATACTCTTAAGAATGCCTGGGTTTTTTCGCCGACACTCAACCTGAGGCTTAAGGCCGACTACAACAAAAACACACGGCTTCGATTTGATATACATGCGGAAATTTTCTACACATATGAGCTAAATTCGGCTATATTAGGCCAGCAGTTTGCCGCCGATCAGAAAGTGGCGAAAGATGCCCTAACAATCGATGAAGCGCAAGCAATTTACACCATAGGAGGCAGCGATACCGAGCAATTTCCCTTGCAGATCGGAGTAGGAATTTTCCCATACAAATACAACCCGCAGGTGCGCAACCTGGGCGAATATCTTTTCCGGGCATCGGCCTATCCAGTGTATTTTGTTAATTGGTACGACGGGCCCTTTTACCGTATGGCAGGAGTTCGGGCGAGCACTGCGCCATTTACGTGGTTTGCGTTCGATGCATTGATGTTCAGCGAAATGTACCAATTGCCTCTCCAGGACATTTCATGCGCGGGAATAGTAAAATTTACGATAGGCAAATTCGCCGAACTCGGGGGCGGCGTCGATCTCAGCCGCATTATTTCGATCCACGAATCGTATACAACCCCGCCGTATACGAGCAATACGGATAAGAGTGCATATTCCAAAGACAGCATAGGCGTAGACCCGATAAGCGGGCAGCCCATTCTGGACACGAAATGCTATACCTTTGCATCAACGAAATGCGCCGTCAGAGCATCAATCGATCCAAAAGCTTTTCTGCCCTGGCGATATTTCGGCCCTGAAGATCTGAAGATCTATGGCGAATGCGCAATTTTGGGATTGCATAACTATTCGACGCATAATGTTTATCAACCCGCCTTTTACGATACATTATCTCAGCGTTCCCCGTTCATGATCGGGTTCAATTTCCCAACCTTTCGCATTCTTGATGTTCTGGCAATTGAATACGAACATCTTAAAACTCCCTATCTCCCAAGTTCATATGAAGTCTTTAATAATGGAATCCCGGTGCCGGTGACCGCAGCCGAGAAATTCCTTACCTTGAGTGATAATCGGTGGTCGATTTATGTAAAAAGATCCTTAGGCGCCTTTTCGTTCCTTTGTCAGATCGCCCAAGATCATTATATCGCCAACAATAACAATCTTTGGGCACAGGAACGAGCTGATGCAATGCCCGAAAAAGGCAATTGGTGGTGGAGCTGCAAAGTGGCTTATGGATTCTAAGCCGGCGCAGGGCCAGAGCGGCCAGAGTCCAGAAGCCAGAGGCCAGCAAGAAAACCCTTTGACTTGCTGCGAAATAAATGCGCAAAAAGCGTATTTGTCACTGACCGAGTCTCTAATTAGCTGTCGGCATACGTGCGGAACAGCCAAAGGAGATAGCCGATGAAACGTGACGTTCAACCTACAATCGTCTTGTCAGCAGGCCTGATTTTCCTGGCAATGGTTGTCGCCAGTGCCTACGATCTTTCCCAGGAACAGGTCTGCTACGAAGTGCCCGGCGCTCATCTTGATACCCAGTGGCAATGGACCCTTGCGCAGACTATAGCACAGTACATTCCCAGTACGCTGCATACCAACTTCGCGTATTTCACCCAATATCCGGAATACCGGTTCAATTTCGAAGGGGCATATCGATACTGGCTTGTCAAGAAATTCGGCGGGGCGACCCCGGCCGCCGGCTATAATGCCAACGACTGGACCACGCTCAAAAATTATGTTCAGCAGGGCAGGTGGTATACAAACGGCGCTTTCTGGAGTCCCTGCGACGTCAACGTCCCCTCAGCCGAGGCTCTGATTCGTCAATGTCTATACGGTCAGATGTTTTACCAGGACGAATTCGGAACCAGGAGCAACGACATATACCTGCCCGACTGCTTCGGGTTCGGCTACGCCTTGCCGACAATAGCGGTCCATTGCGGCCTTAAGGGCTTCTCCACGCAAAAATTCGACCTGTGGGGTGGCTGGATAAATACGCCGTTTCCCATCGGACGATGGATCGGCGTTGACGGCAGCAGCATTGTTGCCGCTCTTAAGCCGGGCGCCTACGGAAATGGAATGGATCTCCGCACCCCTGATGGAGACAACTTACGATCCCGGACCACGTCGTTTACCAGCGGCCCGGGCGGTCAGCCGGGCATCTGGGCGACCTACGATTATATCGGCACAGGAGACCAGGGCGGCGGCCCATCCGCGAGCAATGTTACCGCCATGATAGCCCGGATTCGGGCTAACGGCAGCAACACCATTAAGGTCTACTGCGCTTCATCAGGACAGCTCTATGATGATCTGACCCCCGCTATGATCGCCGCGCTCCCCCAGTATGATGGAGAGCTGATCATGAAAACGCATGGGACCGGCTGCTATACTTCATGGGCGCCTATGAAACTAAGAAACCGTAGAAACGAGCAACGCGCTTCTTTGGCGGAATTTGCCGGAGTAACCGCGAACAGCTTCACAAATAAAGTTTTTGAATATCCTCAGGATTCGATCCGAATGGGATGGTATCGGATACTGAATCACCAGTTTCACGACGACCTGACAGGAACGAGTATTCCGGATGTGTATAGCCTATTCTCGATGCCGGATGAGGATTCGGCATTCAACGAATTCAACTATGCGCTCAATGCCGCAAATAACGCCATGGCCAACTCTCCGGGCCAGGTGCTGACGACGACCGCAACAGCGCAGGACGGCAGAATTCCTTTGGTGCTTGTCAATTCGCTTGCGTTCAGCCGTACCGATGCGGTTGAGGCAACAGTATCATTCGGCACGGCCGCTCCAGCAGGGGTGAAGGTCTATAATGCGGGCGGCTTGGAAGTTCCTTCTCAGATAATCGGAACATCAGGCCAGAATGTGTCGATAGTATTTGTCGCCACCATGCCTTCCGCCGGTTTTTCGGTATATGAAATCAAACCGGAAACAGCAGCCAATCCGGCCGATCCCAACCTTTCCATCAATGCAACAACCGGAATTATCGAAAATGAGTATTACAAAGTGACCGTCAACAGCAACGGTGATATAGCAAGCATTGTCGCCAAGCAGGTAAAAGGCGGACAGGAGTTGCTTTCCGCCCCTTCACGTTTGGAAATGCGGCCCGATCAGGGCACTTCCTTTCCGGCGTGGGAAATAACCTATGCGAATTGTTCCGCAACACCATCATATGTAACCGGAAGCGTGCAACTGAGCGTTGCCGAGAGCGGCCCGGCGCGCGTTTCGCTCAAAGTAACCCGGACTTCAGGCTCGTCTCAATTCACCCAGTACATCCGGCTTGGCGCTGGAGAGGCGGGCAAGAGGATTGATATCTATAATGAAATAAATTGGCTCTCAACAGGGACGCTTCTCAAGGTGGGTTTCCCTATGACGTGCGCCAATCCTAATGCCACATGGGACTTGGGCATCGGCACCATCCAACGGCCTGCTATGAATGCAAACCGCTATGAAGTCCCGGGCCAGCAATGGGCCGACATGACCAGCACCGATGGAACCTATGGTATGTCGATTCTGACCAACTGCAAATACGGCTGGAACAAGGAGAGCGACGGCAAGCTGAATCTCACGCTCATTCATTCGTCTTCCGGCGGCGGATACAATTATCAGGCTGATCAATCCTCGCTTGCGCTCGTGGGCATCCATAAATTTACTTATTCAATTGTCGGGCATGCAGGCGACTGGACGAATGGTACTATTCGGCAGGGACGCAGCCTTAATCAGCCGGCATATGCTTTCCAGGCGCAGCCGCGCGCGGGAGCATTGAATCTGCGGCAGCTCTCCTTTTTGTCGGTCGATACGGCGCAGGTCGACGTCATGGCATTAAAAAAGACCGAAAAAAGCGGCAATTATATCGTACGTGTCAGGGAAACCATGGGTATGGCGCTGCAGAGCGCCAGGTTGACTTTTGCGCAGAACATCGGTTCCGCCGTCGAGATGACGGGCGCCGAAGACACCCTTGCGGGCGGGCCTGCCCCGCAGATATCCGGGAACTCCCTCACGTTCAGTCTTGCGAAATACAAACCCCGGGCGTTTTCCGTTGCTCTGACCGATATAAGCGGCGTTAAACCAAAGCCGGCCGGCCCGCCTGCCTGGATTCAGAAACGCACCATGAAAATTACCGCAAGGGGGACCATCCTTGCGATGCTTGACATTCCAGCCAGCGAACGGGTGAGAAGCATTGCTCTTTTCGATATGGCCGGCAGAAACCTGGAGCAATTCACGATGCATGATGAAGGCGCGGCAGTCATCGATTGGGACGGCACGGCCTTTGTCGCCAGGAGGGCGCTTGACGGATTCTACGTTATCAGGTGCACTACCGATCATGGCCATGCATCGGCATTGTTTGCGTATTCGAAACAATAACATAGCGCCCGGGCTGCACCGGGGAAGCTTTCATCGTATGGCCGGAGCCCTATCCACCCTTTAACAACAAGGAGCCGCTTTCGTATGATAGAATCGCTGAAAAAAGTACGCCAGCATTTGCTCACCGGCGTGTCATACGCCATCCCGTTCATCGCCTGCGGCGGTATTATGATCGCGGCCGGTATTGCGTTTGTCCCTATGGGCTCAAACGGACCGGATTTTTCAAACGCGCCGGTTTTTAAATTCATCTTCGACGTGGGCGCCGCGTCGTTCAGCTTCCTGCTTCCGGTGCTGGCCGGATATATCTCGTATGCGATCGCCGGCAGGCCGGGGCTTGTGCCCGGATTTATCGGCGGCTATTTCTCCGGTCAGGTCAAGGCTGGTTTCCTCGGCGCCATCCTTATCGGACTGATCGCCGGCTGGGTTGTCAATTGGATCAAAAAAATGCCGGTCCCTAAATATATCGCGCCGGTCATGCCGATCCTGATCATTCCCATTCTGTCCGGCACGATCATCAGCCTTCTCATGATGAAAGTCATCGGGATCCCGATCGCCGGATTCATGGAACTTCTTACCCATTGGCTGCAGGGACTGGGTACGGGTAATGCGGTGGTCCTGGCCATGATCCTTGGCGCGATGATCGCCTTTGATATGGGCGGACCGGTTAACAAGGTGGCTTTTTTCTTCGGCGCCGCCATGATCAAGGAGGGCAATTTTGGGGTCATGGGCGCCTGCGCGGCCGCGATCTGCACGCCGCCGCTGGGACTGGGTCTGGCCACCTTTATCCGCAAGAAGCTATGGAGCGAAGAGGAGCGGGAAGCCGGATTAGCGGCCTTCTCCATGGGAATGATCGGCATCACCGAAGGGGCAATTCCCTTTGCCGCGTCCGATCCGCTGCGGGTGATCCCTTGTATCATGGTAGGCTCCATGGTCGCTTCAACAATCGCCATGCTGGGCGGGGTCGGCGATCATGCGCCTCACGGCGGGCCGATCGTGCTGCCGGTTGTCGATCATCGCCTTATGTACGTAGTGGCGATCATTGCCGGAGCGATTGTTACCGCGGTGGTTATCAATACGGTAAAAGCATTGACGGGCAAAAAAGCCGAAAAGTCGGCGGATGGTTCCAAGAAACCCGATCGGGCGTGATAACGAGGTAAAATCTCATATTCGAAAGGAATTCACCTATGAAAATTGTTGCGGTGACCTCATGCCCAACCGGCATCGCCCATACCTATATGGCGGCCGAGGCGCTTGAAAAAAAGGCAAAGGAGCTCGGTCATGCAATCAAAGTCGAGACCCAGGGATCAATGGGCATCGAGAATGAACTGACCTCGGCCGACGTTGCGGCTGCTGACTGCGTTATTTTTGCCGCGGACATCGACGTTGAAAAAAAGGAGAGGTTCGAAGGCAAAAAGATCATCGAAGTGTCGGTGCAGCACGCGATCAAACATCCTGAAAAGGTGTTCGCGAAGGCGCAGAACTGATCCTTTGCCCCCCGGCCGTGACGCGCCGCGGCTGCCCGATCCGTAAAGCCATGTCGTACGAAATGACCTTCACCTGTCCGCTTAAGGGCGGGATTCATGCCCGCCCGGCTTCGGCCATCGAAGCAATGTGCGGCCAATTTCAATCCTCGATCACGTTGATTAATGAACGGACAGGCTCCGCTGCCGATGCGCGCAGCGTCCTCGAAATTATAGCTTTGGATATCCAGCATGGCGATCCTTGCCGCTGCATTGCAGACGGCCTCGACGGACGCGCGGCTTTTGAGAAAGTCAAGACATTCTTCGATCGCGATTTCGCTTCATGTGATGAGCCGTTACCGCAAAGCGGCCCCCCATCGGGATCCGGGAAGCTTCCCATGATGTTGCGACTGGCCGGGACCGAGCACCTGTCGGCAGTGCCGATGAGCCCGGGTATCGGCCGGGGAATAGCATTCGCGGCTGGAGGACCGGTTCTGCCGGCATTTGATGATTGTCCTCCGTCAAGTCGCGAGCCATCGCAGGAGTGGGAGATCGCCCGTGCGGCCATCGATCGCGTTCGAAATGAGATCGAGTCCCGCATCGCTGCCGCATCTTCTGCAATTGAGCGCGGAGTGTTGACGGCGCACCGCAGTATCGCGTCCGACCCTTCGCTGACGCGGGCCCTGCAGCGGCTTATAACGCAGTCAGGCCTGAGCTGCAGTCAGGGGATCGTTAAAGCATGCGAGGAGCTCTCCGCGCCTTTGCGCAATTCCCAAAGCCTGCTTGTCCGCGAGCGTATTGCAGATCTGCACGATATTGCCGGACGGCTCCTTGCGGCCGTGGGCATGGCTTCGCAGCATTGCCGGAAAATCAATCTTACGGTCCCATCGATTGTTATCGCCGAAAATTTGACCCCCGGACAGTTTCTTGCTCTTGATCGCGCATTGGTGCGGGGCCTGGCATTGAGCTTCGCGGGCGCAACTTCGCATACCGTCATTCTCGCGCGGGGATCGGGTGTTCCTGTCATTGCCGGCATCGAGTGGGACCAGCTGCGTCTGTTGGGCGGCCGCGAAGTAGTTGTCGACGCGAATGCGGGCTTCCTGCTGCCGCGGATCACCGAAGCCGTCGAACGCTATTTCGATCTCGAAATTGTCAAGCAGCAACGCATCGAACGCCGGCTTGCCCGCATGAGCGCCCATCAGGAAATGGCCGGCGGAGTAACGATGGAGATCGGGGTCAATATCGCGCGTGCGGAAGACGCCGCCCCGGCTCTTGGCCGCGGCGCAGACGGCATCGGGCTTTTCCGAACAGAAATGCTGTTTTTAGACCGCGACCAACCGCCGGGCGAGGAAGAGCAATACCGGGCATACCGCACGGCAGCCGAGGCGGCGGGCGGCAAGCCGGTCATCATCCGCACGCTTGACATCGGCGGCGATAAGCAGGTCCCCTATCTGCGGCTCCCTTCCGAAGCAAACCCGTTCCTGGGGATGCGGGGAATACGGCTCTATGGCCGGTTTAACGAGATCGTGCGGACACAGGTGCGCGCCATCGTCCGGGCTTCGGCGCACGGCCGCATCAAGCTGTTGATCCCCATGGTGACGTCTCCGGACGAGGTGCGCGCGTTGCGGGATCTGATCGCGCAGGCGCAGACGGCTTTGCGATCAGAGTCCATCGCTTTCGATCCGTCAATGCCGGTGGGTATCATGGTCGAGGTACCGGCCGTCGCGCTGAGCATCGACGCGTTTTGCGATTGCAGCGACTTCTTCTGCATCGGGACCAACGATCTGGTGCAGTACCTCTGTGCCGCCGACCGCCAGAACCAGAGCGTTAGTGACTTTAGCAATCCGTTTCATCCCGGGCACGCGCGCATCCTTGACATGATCATACAGGCGGCGCACCAGCGCGGTCGCTGGGTCGGTTTGTGCGGACAGATGGCGGGCAACGAGCGCGCATTGCCGTTGCTGGCGGGTTTGGGGCTGGATGAAATCAGTGTCGACGCACCGCGGATAGCCGCCCTGAAATCGATGCTGGCCATGTTGGATCCCGCCGAATGCCGCGCTCTCGTACCGCAAGCCGTCGGCTGTGCGTCGGCCGCGCAGGTCGAGCGACTGCTTTCCAATGCGTCAATTTCCAGCAGCCTGCCGATTATCGATCCGGACCTGGTAGTTGTCCAATGCCGCGGCCGGACCAAGGCGGAGATCATCAAGGAAGCGGCCGACATCCTGCAGATTGCCGGCCGGGTTTCTGATGCGCCGGCCTTTGAGGAAGCAATCTGGCAGCGCGAGCAGGTGTATGCGACCGGCCTGGGCCACGGCTTTGCCGTTCCGCATTGCAAAAGCGGCGACGGCCTGGTCCGGGCAAGCTCCATCGCGCTGCTCAAACCAGCTTCGCCGATTGAATGGAGCGGGCCGGAGGAACCCGGCGTCAATGTTGTCGTTGTTCTTGCCGTCAGGGAAACGGGGGACAGCAACGAGCACCTGAAGATATTTGCCCGGCTGGCCCGCAAAATAATGCACGAGGACTTTCGCGATTTTCTGCTTTCAGCCGACGATCCTGCGCTGATCACCGACTACCTGATCAAAAACCTTCAACTCTTTTCGTAGCGCGCCCCCATCACTCGCTGGCGCGCCGGGCTCCGGCGCTCGCGGCAGGCAAAAAACACATCCGCCGGATGCCTTAAAACATCCAGCTTGTCTTCAGCACCCACCACCAATCGTCTTTGGTCACCAGCAGGTCGTTCCAGTATTCAAGATCGTATTGCGCGCAGGGCAATCGCATATGGTCGCGCGCGACCTGGCCGATAATGGCGAAGTGGCCGTCGAACAATGTCCGCTTTACGTAAACAGACCATTTGAAATCGTTCTTTTTGGGCGCCAGCGGATTGGTGAAATAATCGGGCACGTTATAGGGCAAAGGCGCGCTTCCTTTGTTGATCGTGAATGAGGCATCATTATAATATTTCGCGCCGAAGTACTCGACTTCGCAGTTTAATACGTCAAGCAGCTTGAATGTCGGGATATTGAATCCAATGGTTATCGGGGTCTTCTCCAAGATTTTATCATAGGACGGCGCCACTAGCGCATAGGTGCCCATAAAACCTGAATCGGGATAGGATTTCACCCCAATGAGGCATGCCTCGGCATACAGCCGAAGGTCGTTTCCCCCAAAAGCTTTCCAGGGCAAAAAAACCTTCGGATCAAATGCAATGCGTCCCATAACCTTGGTGCCTTTGAAGGTATAATAATCTAAAGTTGTGTCGCCCGCTGGAGAGATACTCGCGATATATTGTGCATTAACATCAGAGCGAAGCTGGGTAGGATCTCCGCCGGACGCAGGGAAGGAGTACTTGGTATACACATCGAAAATATGCGCGAAGTCAACACCAGCGCCAAGGTGGAGGAAATGCATGCCCGCTACGTCGTAATCGGCAACTCCTGCTACCGACCAGTTCATTGCCGGAAACACCGTCTGGCTGACAAAAAGCAAATCCGCTTTCAGACTGTTGAAAAAATTTCCCTGGCCATGGAATCCCAGCAGCCGCTGAGCGGGAAAGTCAAAAGAATTATCGAGAAAGGCGGGATAAGTACCGCTGCGGAAAAGGTATTCGCCGAGATTGCGAACGTCGGAATTGTATTTGAATTTGAAATAGCCCAACTGAAGAGAAAGTGAGGGCGCGGCTTCGCTGCCCCGATAAAGCTGGGCGAAAACATCGTCGATAAAAACGTCCTGGCGCATGTTTTTTGTATACCGGTCTTTAGCCAGGAACTGCGGATATGAAAAATATAGTTTGGTATTCAACCCGAAGACCATTTTGAAATGTTCTCGGTACATCGCTTCGAGTCCAAGGCCGATAATCGCGTCTTCGGTCCAGATATGATCGATGTCATACTGGCGGTTCGCATTTGTCGAGATATCGTCCTGCTTGATATGGCCGCTGCCTATCTGACCGGCTTCAAAATGGCCGTAAGCATGCCGGCGAATAATCAGGCCGCCGGGATTCTGGCTTTCGCTCTGAATCTCAGCGGTATTCTGCGCGATAGCTATCGAAATGGTCGCCGCAATTGATATAAAAATGCCGGATTTTTTCGACATACTTTCTCCTTTTCTGAGCACGTATCGACGGCAAAAGATCGCTTTCGGCTTCAATGTACCGCAAAACTCCCGCTGAGCGTCGGCTGAAGATCGCGTTGTGATGAGGTCCCTGCGCGAACGCCATAGGTTCCCGAGGGCACCTGCCAGGCGCCACTGCCGCTGTAATCGGCGCCATTGGGATTCCACACCTGCATTTCTTCAGCGGTGAGCGCAAAGTCGACCGTTGTGCTTGCGCCGGGATTTAATGAAACCTTCCGGAATCCTCTGAGATCCTGGACTCGTACCGGCAAACCGGCGGTCGACGGCATCGAAAGATACAATTGCACAGCCTCTTTTCCCGTCACGCTCCCGGTATTCGAAACGGTTGCGCGAACATGCACGCGATCCCCGGCGCTGATTGTCTGAGGATAAATTTGCAAATTGGAATACGCGAAGGTCGTATAACTCAGACCGTGGCCGAAATTAAAAAGAGGCGCTTGTGCTTTCTTGTTTACGCTGAAATACCCATGCGCCGTGTCCGATGAAGGATAGTTCAGGTCCGCGCCGGCCAGGGCAAATGGCGGCGCCTGGGAGGCGTCTTGCGGAAAGGTGACGGGAAGCTTGCCGCTGGGATTGACATTACCAAAGAGTACGTCGGCTATGCAGGTCCCCTGCTCCTGGCCGGGACAGAACGCGATGACAATGGCCGGCGCCTGCGACCAGTTGCCCGCGCTTGCCGCGCTGCCCCCGGTAAAAACGACGATGGTGTTGTCGGGCCTGGCATTGAGCGCGGTCTGCGCGTCATTGTCGCCGTCGTTTGGCTGGACCGCAAGATTCGGGCGGTCGCTTCCTTCATTTTCGCCGGTAACGCCGACAAATACGATCACATAATCGGCGGCGCTGATATCGGTAACGATGGTGGATGCGCCTGCGCCGACTCCCGAAAGAAGCGCGGTGATCCCCTGCTGCGGAGTAACTCGATCGCGGGCGTTAACGGCGCTGCTGCCGCCTGGACCCAGCCGGCACTGATTCGCAAAAGGGCCGAGAATGGCGATCTTTTTTCCCGTTTTCGGCAAGGGCAGAAGGTTCCCGACATTTTTCGCCAGAATAATGCCTGCCGATCCGACATCACGGGCAACCTGTCGATGGGCGCTTCCCATCAAGGCGGCGCCATAGGCCGTCCGGTTATAGCCCGCTTGAAGATCGCCGATTATTTCATGCGCGTACAGGATTCTTGACGCATGCATATTGACAATGCTGTCCGGTTGCACGGCAATGACTCCGGAAACATAGGAATCAGGGTTCGGCATGTCGATGTCGACTCCGTAGCGAATGCCTGAAGAAAAATCGTCGAATCTCGCGCCCCAATCGGTCATGACCATCGATGGGTACCCCCAGCAATCGCGCAGAACGTCGGTCATGAGATATTTGTTCGAGCATGCATAGCTGTGGTTTACTTTATTGTAGGCGCCCATGACGGCCCCGCAGCCGACGTCGATGCTGGGTTTCCAATTGCAAAGATAGATCTCCCGCAGCGAACGCTCGCTCATGTTGGCGCTCAGGTTAAACCGGTTGGTTTCTTTGTTGTTGCACGCGTAGTGCTTAATGGTGGCAATGACACCTCTGGTCTGGATTCCCTGTACATCCGCCGCGGCCATGCGGCCCGACAAGTATGGGTCTTCGGAGAAATATTCCGAAGCTCTGCCGCCCTGCGGGTGATATACCAGATTCAGCGCCGGCCCCAGGGCGCAATTTTTGCCCAACGCCCTGAATTCCTCCGCCATCGTCTGCCCTTGCAGAAATGCCAACGCCGTGTCCCAGGTGCATGCCAGCCCGGCGCAGGTCGGAAAGCAGGTCGCCTGACCGCCCTGCGGAGGCCTGACCCCGTGGGGGCCGTCGGACATCCAGATCTCAGGTACGGCATACGGGGCCTGCCCGGCTCCCTGACCCTCGAAACCGTCTCCGCCGCCGCCCATGATCGTGCCCTTATTCTGCTTGGTGAGATTTGTCAGGTAGCTCTGAATTTCCGTTTTTGCGGCGGAGATGGTTGCCGACACGGTTACGCGTGCGATATACTCCATGCCGGTTTGGGCCGCGTCTGTTTGAAAGAAAACCTGGTGATCCTCGGTTCGCTGTACCTTGACATTTCGAATCAAGCCGACATCCCCGCTTATTTCGCTGAGCGCCAGCGCCTCTCCGCCGGACGCGGGCATAATGCTCAAGGTCACATACACTGAATCATAATCAAGAGCGTTGATCTGATATTCGACTTTGCCCGAATATCCCACGCCGGCGCCTGCGTCGGGAAGATGAAGCATGGTTGCGGGAACGGCAACCGAGCTGAGGTCCGCTTGAAGCAAGGATGAACAAACGAGCGTCAGAAATCCGGCAAGGATGCTTGTTTTCATAGATGGGTCCGCTGGCTGGTGATGGAGATTCGCGCTGTTTTTCCGATAGCGCTATTTTGAAGGGATACCAGATAGGTCCCGGCGGGGACGTTTTTAGAAACATCCCAGAGGACCGATTCTGTTCCGGGGCGCACGTCGATCGTTTTTGCGAGCGTGCCGTTGAAGCGGTAGATATTCAGCGTTGCCCCTTTCGCGGGCGCTTCGAACCGAATGATCACCACTCCCTTTTCGAGATTGGCGCTGCACCGGAGATCGGCGCGCGTACGGGCGTGTACATCGTTTCTGACCGATTCCGCGCCGAACATGAACGGAGCGCTGTCCATCTGCCACGTGACGGCCGCGGCGAAAAATGGCGCCGCGAAAAGCAGGATTGAAAAACGAAAAAATGACTTCTTCATCGGTAACTCCTTTTATTTCTTTCACCGAAATTTCAGAATGGAAAAGCACCTTCGTCCCTCGATCCAAGGCTGCATATCCAAAAATAATATGCTCCCGTATCGGGATATAGGGACGGTGGCGAATTATATATTTAACCAATGCCCCGCAAAGCCCGATTGTCAGTGCCGGGCGCTGTCACTCATGTGATGGCGCGATGTTTGGATGGACTTTGCCTCCTTAAAGACAAAGATGATGGGAGATTCTTTGTCGATACACTATCCCGCTATTTGAATGATACGGGCTGTCGTTGCTACGCATGGGCGCTCATGACAAATCACTACCACGTGGTCCTCCGACTCGGCGAAGGCGAACTCTGGCAGACGCTCAAGCCGTTGAACATGCGACTTGCGCAATATCACAACAAGAAATACGGACACCGGGGCCCGTTGTTCATGGACCGATTCAAGTCCATAGTAACGCAAGACCAGAACTACATTGAAGAACTGGTTCGCTACGTGCATCTCAATCCGCTGCGCGCTGGAATATGTACGACCGTGCACGCATTGGAGAATTATCCATGGAGTGGACATCGTGCGCTGATGGGTCTGGAGTCAAACGGTTTTCAGGACATAATGACAGTGCTCAATCGATTTGGAAAAAACAATGCATTGGCGCGGAAAGCGTATGCCGAATTTTTGTCGGAGGGCAATAACGGCACTGGCGACAGATTGTTGATGGGGCTGGTTCGCTCAAGCAACGAGAACATTGAGAAAGGCAGAAGTCCGTACAGATGGGTGATCGGCGATCGGGATTTTGTCCGTGACGTGATCAAGAAATCGTATGCCCGTCATCTGAGGATTTCCCGATTTGAGCGCGAGGGAGCAGATTTTACGCCGATTGCGCTGAGAATATGCAAAGCGTATGGCGTCTTATATGATGATCTTCTCAGGCGGCACCGGGGTGGCCCGGGTTCGGGTGCCCGCAAGTGCTTCTGTTTCGTTGCGACAAGGCGCTTTGGCGCAACGGTGAAGGCTGTTTCTGATTACCTGAGAGTTCACCCGACGACAGTCTCTGCAATGGCGCGGAAAGGCAAAGAGCTGGCAAAGGAAAAGAGGCTGCTAAGTATATAAATCGCCACCGTCCCATATATGTGTATTCCAAGGAGGAATTCGTGGCAGGAAAGAAAAACGCAGGGTCAAAATCGCAGGTCTATTTCGCGGACATCAAAATATCGCGCGTAGAGCACGACCACACGCTGCCGGCCAAGTTTGGCCGGCTGCTCGATACATTCTCGCTTGACACACGCGTCAAGGACAAAACCGTGGGCATTAAAATGCACTTCGGCGGCAATACCGGCTATACCACCATCCACCCGGTCTTCATCCGGATCCTGGTGCAGAAACTCAAGGACGCGGGTGCAAAATCGGTCTATGCCATGGACAACGATCCCAAGGAAGGCATTGCGCGCGGCTATACCCGCGAGGTGCTCGGGTGCGAGGTGGTTTCCACCTTCGGCGCAAGCCGGAAATATCTCTATCGCGAAGAGATCAATTTCCAGAAATACGATTATGCCCTGCTGGGCGGCGAGGCGGTGGATTGCGACTTTTATATCAACCTCTCGCATGTCAAGGGCCACGGCGCCTGCGGTTTTGGCGGGGCGCTCAAGAACATCGGCATGGGCATCGTGCCCGGCGAAATACGCGGAAAAATACACGGTCTCGAAGGCGGCATCGCGTATGACCGCTCCAGATGCACGCTCTGCGAAAAATGCATCAAGGAATGCAAACAGGGCGCGATATCACGGCATAAAGAGAAGGGCATCGATTTCTTTTTCCACCACTGCGTGTATTGCCAGCATTGCATTCTTATCTGCCCCAACAAGGCAATTTCCATCGAAAGCCGCACTTTTGAGAATTTTGCCCGCGGCCTGGCGCTGACCATTTCGGCGTTCCTGAAAAAGCACACACCGGAAAACATGCTGTTCATCAATTTCCTCACCGATATCACGATCTGGTGCGACTGCTGGGGAATGTCCACGGCGCCGCTGGTGCCGGACATCGGGATCGTGGCGTCAAATGATATCGTTGCGGTAGACACCGCATCGCTTGACATGATAAAAACAGAGGACTTGCTGCCGAACGGCATGCCCAAAGGCCGCAAGCTCGTTGAAGGCAAACACCTGTTTGAGAAAATCCACGCCAAAGACCCGTATGTGATGATCAAGCTGCTTAAGGAATGCTATGGCGGGTCAATGGAGTATGAATTGATTGACGTTCCGTAATAGCACCGGCGTCGCCGTCACCCTTTTCGCGCACCAGGAGGCTCCCATGGAAAATTTCGTCTTCCAGAACGCAACAAAAATCATCTTCGGCCGCGACACGCAGAAGCAGGCGGGCGCCGAGATCGCCAGGCTTGGGAAAAAGGCGCTGCTTCACTACGGCTCAGGCAGCATCAGGAAATCGGGATTGTATGACGAGATCATACGGTCGCTCAAATCCGCGAAAATCAATTTCGTCGAACTGGCCGGCGTGCAGCCTAATCCCCGCCTGAGTCTCGTGCGCAAAGGCATAGAACTCTGCCGCAAAGAGAAAGTGGATTGCATTCTCGCCGTGGGCGGCGGCAGCGTGATCGACTCCGCAAAAGCAATCGGCATCGGCGTCGGCCATTCCGGCGATGTATGGGATTTTTATACCGGCAAGGCGTCGCCGTCATCGATGATGCCTCTTGGAGTTGTGCTGACCATTCCCGCGGCAGGCAGCGAAGCATCCAACGGCAGCGTTATCACCAATGAAGATGGCTGGTATAAGCGTCCGTGCGGGTCCGAGTGCATGCGGCCGTCCTTTTCTATCCTCAATCCCGAGCTTTCGTATACGCTTCCGCCCTATCAAACCGCGTGCGGGGCGGCGGACATCATGGCGCATGTCATGGAACGGTATTTCACCAATGCAAAGAATGTCGATTTCACCGACCGTCTGTGCGAGGCAACATTGCGCACCATTATCCGCAATGCGCCAATAGCGCTTGCAAACCCGAACGACTACGCGTCGCGCGCCGAAATCATGTGGGCCGGCTGCATTGCCCACAACGATCTGCTTGGTACCGGCCGCAGCGGCGATTGGGGGTCGCATGATATCGAGCACGAACTCTCGGGTATCTACGACGTCGCGCACGGCGCGGGGCTGGCGGTGATTTTTCCCGCCTGGATGACCTTCGTCTATAAGCACGATGTCAATCGCTTCGCGCAATTCGCCAACCGCGTCTGGGACGTCGAAATCGACCTGCATGACCCCGAGCGAACGGCCATAGAAGGCATCCGGCGGTCCCGTGAGTTCTTTCGGTCCATCGGCCTTTCCGTGACCCTGGGCGACCTGAAAATCCCCGATGACCGGCTTGCGGAGATGGCGAAAAAAGGCACGCAAAGCCATCCCCTGGGAAATTTCGTGAAGCTTGGGGAAAAAGAGGTGCTGGCGATCCTCAAGCTCGCGGGCGGCTGATCTGCAGGCCCGGTTCCCGCGGGAGTGTATATTATAATTGTGTCAACAGTCGGCGGACTCATCGGTCGGAAGGCAACGATGTGATACAGGCGGGTATCGCCTTTTTGCGGACATTTTTCGCGGGAGGAATAGTATGAAGCCGCTACGAACAATGCTATCTTCGGTGCTGATCTCCTTTGCCGCGACGCTCGCCGTGAACGTGGGCCAGACCGCCCCCGTCTTTTCCCTTTCCACCTATAAAGGAGGAACCTTCAATCTCGCCCAGCAACAGGGCAAGGTCGTGGTCCTGTTCTTCCTCGGGTGCACCTGAGGGATCTCCAAGACCATCGGTCCGATGGTCGAAGACTCCATCATGCAGAAATTCAACGGCGGCGATGTGGCTGTCGCCGGCATAGACATCTGGAATTCCTCGGACGCCGAAATCGACTCCTTCATCACCGCCACGGGAGCGACATTCCCCATTGCAAAGAACGGCGCCTCCACAGGCAACGCATACGGCGTGATCGCCAACAGCATGGTTGTGATCGACCAGAACGGGGTTGTCCGTTTTGTCCAGCAGCTCGGTACCTCAACGGTCACCTTTTCGCAAATGCGGCAGACGGTGGGCGGAGCGGCGGCCACCATGCGCGGCTTATTGAGCAGCGGCGCGGTTGACCGGCGGATTTCCGCGCATCCGGCATTGCTTGACCCATCTTCGACAGTCACTTGTCAGGATTTGACGATTTTGAGCAGATTCGGGCACTTCTTTGATTGGAAAGTCAAAATGTAGTGCCACGTCGGCGGTACCTATTGAGGATGATCTATTG
>Ga0315279_10003775_pt1 | contig 20779 bp, 17 predicted proteins | sample YL17G06_20_MG_FD_203694 | JGI IMG/M metagenome (GOLD analysis project Ga0315279, IMG submission 203694) | Sediment microbial communities from Yellowstone Lake, YNP, Wyoming, USA - YL17G06_20 | ecosystem: Environmental > Aquatic > Freshwater > Lake > Sediment | place: USA: Wyoming | collected... | reverse complement strand
GTGCCGGCCGACGGCGTAGGCGGCATTTCCCGTGCAGGCGTTGATGGCCTCTTCGACCGTCATCCCCAGGGTGAAGACGCCGAGCTGGAGGACGAACGGCATCGCGCTCAGGTTCGAGCTCCCGGGGTTGAAGTCCGTGGCCAGGGCGACGACCGCGCCGGCGTCGATGAGCCGCCGGGCCGGGGCGCGTTTGTCGAGCATCAGGAAGAAAGAAACGCCGGGAAGGAGGATGGCCGCCGTGTCGCTCGCCGCGAGCCGGGCGATCCCGTCCTCGGAGACGGCGATGAGGTGCTCGGCCGACGCGGCCCCGACCTCCGCGGCGAGCTCGGCCCCGCCCTGGGTGACGAACTCGTCGGCGTGGACCTTGATCTTGAAGCCGGCGGCCTTGGCCGCCTGAACGAGCGTCCGCGTCTCCTCGACCGAGAAAACACCGGGTTCGCAGAAGATGTCGAAGAACTCGGCCAAGCCCAGCTTGCCGACCTCGGGGATCAAGGTGTCGATGAGCAGGCGGACGTACTCTTCCCGCCGGTCGCGGTATTCCGGCGGGACGTCGTGGGCCCCCATGAAGGTCGGGACGATGTCCACGGGGTGCAGGGCGGCGAGGTCGCGCAGGACCTCGAGCTGTTTGACCTCGTCTTCGAGGTTGAGGCCGTAGCCGCTCTTGGCCTCGACGGTCGTCGTGCCCGTGAGGAGCATCCTGTCGAGCCGGCGGAGGCAAAGGGCGAGGAGATCGTCCAGGCTGGCCGCGCGCGTCGCCTTGACCGTCGTCTGGATGCCCAGGCCCCGTTCGGCCAGCTGTTGGTAGGTCAAACCCTGGATCCTCAGGCCGAATTCCCGGGTACGGTCCCCGGCAAAGGGGAGATGGGTATGGGCGTCGACGAAACCGGGCAGGGCGACCATGCCCTGGCCGTCGACCGTGACGGCACCCGGCTCGGGCGAGACCTGGGCCAGGAATTCGTCTTCGGTCCCGACGAAAACGATGTCGCCTTTCGAAGAGGCCACCCAGCCGTTCTCGACGAGGCCGACCTGCCGCAGGGCCCGGCCGCGCTTGGGCAGGGGACCGGCGCAGGTCAGGAGCTCCCGGCAGCCGGCGACGACGCAATCAGCTGATGTCATGTGGCGTTTTTCTCAAGGAGGAGTGTTTCGTCCTGCGGATGTACGAGGGCGTTTCGTAGGACTCCCACTGCTTGTCGGAGACCGAGGGCTCCCAGGCCGGCGCTCTGCCCTTGCTCTCGAAGATGTAGGCCGGCGTGTCCTGGATGACGGGGAAGGGCTGGGGCGCTTTCCGGGCGGCCGGCCGAGGGGCTTCCCCGGCCGGGGCCAGCGTCTGGGCCGGATTCTGGTCGAAGCCGGTGGCGATGACGGTCACCTTGACCGTGTCCTTCATGCTCTCGTCGATGACCGTGCCGAAAATGATGTTCGCGTCCGGGTCGGCCAGGCCGTGGATGAGCTGGGAGGCCTTGGAAACTTCGTGGAGGGTCATGGTCTTGCCGCCGGTGATGTTGATGAGAACGCCGTGCGCGCCCTCGATGGAGGTGTCGATGAGAAGCGGGCTGGAGATAGCCCTCTCCGCGGCCTGCAAGGCCCGGTTCTCGCCCGAGGCCAGGCCCGTCCCCATGAAGGCCATACCCATGCCCTTCATGACCGATTTGACGTCGGCGAAATCCAGGTTGATCAGCCCGGGCTTGGTGATGAGGTCGGAGATGCCCTGGGCCGCCTGCCGCAGGATGTCGTCGGCGAGGCGGAAAGCGTCCTGGATGGAGGTGTTCAGGTTGACTGTCTGGAGGAGCCTCTCGTTGGGGATGGCGATGACCGTGTCCACGGCCGACCTGAGCTCCTTGAGGCCTTCCTCGGCCTGCTTGGCCCGGACCCGGCCCTCGAACGCGAAGGGCAGAGTGACGATGGCGATGACCAGGATGTCGAGCTCGACGGCGATGTTGGCGATGATCGGGGTCGCGCCCGTGCCGGTCCCGCCGCCCAAGCCCGTTGTCAGGAAGATCATGTCGGCGCCCTCGAGGATCTCGAGGAGCTGCTCCGTGTCCTCCATGGCCGCCTGCTTGCCCACCTCCGGGCGGCCGCCGGAGCCCAGCCCTTTCGTCAGCTGGCTCCCGATCTGGATCTTCGTCCGGGCCCGGTTGCTGTTGAGGGCCTGGAGGTCGGTGTTGACGGCGATGAACTCGACGCCCTGGACGCCGTGCTCGATCATCCGGTTGACGACGTTGCCGCCGCCGCCGCCGAGGCCGATGACCTTGATCTTGGCTCCGAGGTGCTCCTCGACGAGGTGGAATTTCAGCCGGCTCGATTCGTCGCTCATGTGTTCTTTCCTTATCCTTCCTTGAACCAATCTTTGAATTTGGCCCAACCGCCTTTTTTCCTGTCCCTGGCGAGACCCCTGTCCTGCCAGATATGAAAACCGTAGAGGATGAGTCCCACCGCTGTGGAGAAGTCCGGGGTCGAAACGCGGTCGACGAGGCCGCCGACGCCGCCCGGGTCGCCGCGCCGGACGGGGAGATCGAAGATCTCCTCGGCGACCTCCTCCAGGCCCTCGAGGAGGGCCGTGCCGCCGGTGAGGACGATGCCCGAGTTCAGCGACTTGTCGTAGCCCATGCGCTTGATGTCGGAGTCGACCAGCCGGAAGATCTCCTCGGCCCGGGGCTGGATGATGTCGGCCAGGAGCTGGCGCGACAGGACCCGCGGCTTGCGGCCCTTGCCGACCGAGGGGACCTCGATCGTCTCCTGGTCCTCGACCGGGGGCCCGGCGATGCAGCCGAACTTCTTCTTGATCCGCTCGGCTTCGGGGATGGGCGTCCGCAGGCCGACGGCGATGTCGTTGGTGAAGTTGTCGCCGCCGATGGGGATGGTCGAGGTGTACCACAGGCTGCCGCGCTCGTAGATGGCCACCTCGGTCGTGCCCGCGCCGATGTCGATCTGCCCGACGCCGAGCTCTCGCTCGTCCTGGGTCAGGACGGACTGGGCCGTGGCGATCTGGTTGAGGACGACCTCCTCGACGCCGATCCCGGCCCGCCCGACGCAGCTCTTCAGGTTCTGGAGCGAGGTCACGGCGGCTGTAATGATGTGGACGTTGACCTCGAGCTTGATGCCGCTCATCCCCGCCGGGTTCTTGATCCCGTCCTGGTCGTCGACGATGAATTCCTGGGGGATGATGTGGATGATGTCCCGGTCGGGCGGGATGGGGATGGCCTTGGACTGGTCGATGACCCGTTTCACGTCCTCGCGGGTGATGACCCGGTTCTTCCCCGAAACGGCGACGACGCCGCGGCTGTTGAAGCTCTTGATGTGGGAGCCGGAGATGCCGAAGAAGGCCGAGTCGATCTCGACGCCGGCCATGAGCTCGGCTTCTTCCTGGGCCTTCTTGATGGCCGTGGTCGTCGCGTCGAGGTCGACGACGACTCCCTTGCGCAGGCCGCGCGAATCGGCCGCGCCGATGCCGATGATCTCGACCTTGCGCTCCTCGGTGACCTCGCCGATGATGGCGACGACTTTCCGCGTCCCGATGTCGAACCCGACGATGTAGTTGTTCTTGGCCATTACTCAGTCTCCTTGGTCAGGTTGGGGACGGCGTCCCCGGCCGGCTCGACGGCCCTCAGGTAGACCCGGCCGTCATAGCGCATATTGACGGCGGCCAGGGGGCCGAAAAGGCGTTCCCACTCCGGCCGCCGGCGCCGGAATAGGGCCAGGCCGTCGGCCGGCGATTCGCGGTCCACGACGATTCGGACGGGGTCGTCCTTGAAGAGAAGCTCGAGCGACCCGTAGTCCCCGCAGCGGACGCCGGCGAGGCGGTCTCGTTCGGCGCGCGGCAGGGCCTCGAGGCAGCGGCCGGCCGCTTCCCATTTCTCGAGGAAGTCCGAGGCGAATCCGTTCTCGTCGGAGATCACAGGCAGGTGGTACTCCTCGAGGGAATAGACCCTTTCGAGGACCCGCCCTTCCTCGTCCGCAAGGAGGAGTCCGTCCCGTTCGAGGATGGCGAAGGGCGTCCTCTCGACGACCGCGATCCGCAGTTGCGAGGGGAAGACCTTCTGGATACTGACGTCCTTGACCCAGGCCAGGCGCAGGATGTCGTTGCGCAGGGCCTGGATGTCGCAGAGGAGGATGTTGCCCAGGCGCGGCACGGCGAAGTGGTCCTGCAGGGTCTGCCGCAGATTGTCCTTGGCGCAGACGACGTCGACCTTGCGGATCGTGAGCTGGTCCCAGGTGATGAGAAAGAGGTAGGCCCCGCGGACGGCCAGAAAGATTCCGGCCTGGAGCCCGAGGAGAAGCAGGACGTGCTTGAATCGGAGGGTCCGGCGACGCCTGTTCTTCTGGAGGGGGAGATCCCGTTCCCCCGGCCGGAGAAACGGGTGGCGGGCGAAAAGGGATTCCTTCTTCTCCCGTCCCAACTCGCCGATGACGGTCGCCATGTCAGCCTCTCGCCTCCAATCCGGCGATGATGTCCGGGATCGTCCGGTTGATGTTCCCCGCCCCGAGGACGAGGACGATGTCGCCGGGGGCCAGGATCGTTTCGAGGACGGCCGCGACCTTCTTCAGGTCGGGCTCGAAGAAGACCTGTTTGTGGCCGCACTGGCGGACCTCTTCGTAGAGCGTCCGGCCGTCGACGCCGGGGATGGGGTCCTCTCCGGCCGGGTAGATCTCCGTCAGGACGAGGACGTCGGCCTGGTTGAAGGCGGTCGCGAACTCCGTCATGAGCTTGGCCAGCCGCGTATAGCGGTGAGGCTGGAAGACGGCCACGACACGGCGCGGCCAGCCCCGTTTCGCGGCCTCGAGCGTCGCCTTGATCTCGGTCGGGTGATGGGCGTAATCCTCGACGACCATGACCCCGCCGACGGTCTTGCGCAGCTCGAAGCGGCGGCCCGTCCCGGTGTAGCTCTCCAAGGCCTCGAGGATCGTCCGGGCGGGCACGTCCAGGTCGAGGCCGACGGCCGCGGCGGCCATGGCGTTGAGGATGTTGTGCATGCCGGGGACCCGGAGCTTCAGCGCCCCGAGTTTCTTGCCCTGGGCGAAGAGGGCCGACGCGCTGCGGAACCCGTCGAAGGCGAAGTCGCGGGCGAAAAGATCGGATTGGGCGGAAAAGCCGTAGGTGATGACCCGGCGCTCGATCGCTGGGATGATGCTTTGGAGGTTGGGGTCGTCGAGGCAGAGGATGACCGGGCAGTAGAACGGCACCTTGTTGGCGAAGTTGACGAAGGTCTTCTTGAGGTCGTCGAGGTTTTGGTACTGGTCGAGGTGCTCCTCGTCGATGTTGGTCAGGACGGCGATGAAGGGGGACAGGCAGAGGAAGGAGCGGTCGCTCTCGTCGGCTTCGGCCACGATGAAGTCCCCGGCGCCGAGCTTGGCGTTGGCCCCGATCGTGTTCAGGCGTCCGCCGACGATGATCGTCGGGTCGAACCCGCCGGCCTCGAGGACGAGGGCGGTCATGGACGTCGTCGTCGTCTTGCCGTGCGAGCCGGCCACGGCGATGCCGTACTTCATCCGCATCAGCTCGGCCAGCATCTCGGCCCGGGGGATGACCGGGATGAGGCGGGACCGGGCCTTCTGGACCTCGACGTTGTCCTCGCGGACGGCCGAGGAGATGACGACGACGTCGACGTCCTTGAGGTTCTCGGCCCGATGGCCGATGGCGACGTCGGCGCCGAGCTTGGCCAGCCGGCGGGTGGCGTCGTTCTCCTGGATGTCGGAGCCGGAGACCTTATAACCCAGGTTGAGCAGGACCTCGGCGATGCCGTTCATGCCCGTCCCGCCGATGCCGACCATGTGGATGTGGTTGAGCTTGCGGTAGCCTTTCTTGGTCACGATGCGGTCTCCTTTGGTGCGGGCTTCATCAGGGACAGGCAGAGCTCGGCGATGCGCCCGGCCGTGTCGCCGGCCTGGAGCCGGGCCAGGTTCCGCTCCATCGCCTCGAGTTCCCCGGCGTGGTCGCAGTAGTGAAGGATGCGGGCGGCCAGGGTTTCGGGCGTGGCCTTGTCCTCGGGCAGGACCTCGGCCGCGCCGGCGGCCTCGAGTTCGCGGGCGTTCGCGGATTGGTGGTCTTCCGAAGCTCCGGCGAAGGGGACGAGCAGGGCGGCCCGCCTCGCGGCGATGATCTCGGCCAGGGTAGTCGCCCCGGCCCGGCTGACGATGAGGTCGGCCCGGCCGAAATAAGCGGCCATGCCGGGGAAGTAGGCGGCGACTTCGGCCCCGTCAAATCCGTTCTCCCGATAGGCGGTACGAACGCGCTCCAGGTCGTTCGTTCCGGTCTGGTGCGTCATCCGGAGCCGGTCCTTGGCGGCAGCGAGATGCGGTAGGGCGGCCGTGATCCGGTCGTTGAGGAAGCGCGAGCCCTGACTGCCGCCGAAGACGAGGACGTCGAGCGTCCCCGTCCGTTTTTTCGCCGGGAGAGCGTAGAACTCCTCCCGGACGGGGTTGCCGAGGACGACGCCCTTGCCCTTGAAGGCCGGGAGTGTCGAGGGGAAGGCGACGACGGCCCGGCTGATCCAGCGGGCGAGCAGGCGGTTGGTGAAGCCGGGCCGGGCGTTCTGTTCGAGGATGACGGTCGGGACGCGGAACCACGAGGCCAGGAGGACGATCGGGCCCGAGCTGTAGCCGCCGACGCCGATGACCAGGCCGGGCCGGGTCCGGATGAGGATGGCCAGCGAATGGACGAAGGCGAGCGGAAGGATGATGAGGGCCCGCAGGCTCTTCAAGCCGCGGCCCTTGAGCCCTTCGATGCGCATGGGGATGAACTTGACGCGGTGCTCGGCCATGATCTTCTGTTCGACGTCGCGGCGGGTCCCGACGTAAGTCAGGCCGAGGCCGGGCTCCCTGGCCAAAAGCCTCTGGCCGACGACAAGGGCGGGGTAGATGTGGCCCCCGGTGCCTCCGCCGCTGATGATGACGCGCCGCTTTTTCATATCCTCACCGGGGTCCCGCTGGCCCCTTTTTTCTGGCTGATATGGAGCAGCAGGCCGATCGCGGCCAGGGTGCAGATGAGAGAGGACCGGCCGTAGGAGATCAGGGGGAGGGGGGTCCCTTTGGCCGGGCCGAGCCCGAGCACGATCGAGATGTTCATCAAGGCCTGGACGACGATGGCGAAGGTGACGCCCGCGGCGATCATCTTGTACGTCGGGTTGGGCGCTGCCGTGGCGATCTTCAGGCCCCTCCAGAGGAAGAGGAGGTACAGGGCGAGAGTGATGAATGTCCCCAGGAGCCCTGTCTCCTCGCCCAGGATGGCGAAGATGAAATCGGTGTGGGCGAAGGGCAGGAAGTAAAGCTTCTGGGTGCTCTGGCCGAGGCCGGCGCCGACGAGCCCGCCCGAGCCCAAGGCCAGCTTGGATTGGTCGACCTGGTAGCCCGAGCCGAGGACGTCCTTTTGCGAGGAGAAGAAGCCCTGGAGCCGCTCGACCCGGTAGTCGGCCTGGAAGAGGTAGAAGGCGAACAGGGCGGCAAAGAGACTCCCGGCGATGACGAAATAACGGACCTTGACCCCGCCGATGTAGAGCACCATCGCCGCCAGCACGGCCAGCAGGACGGCCGTGCCAAAATCGGGCTCGAGAAGGACGAGGACGACCGTGACGACGAGCACGGCTAGGGGTATGGCCAGGGTCTTCTTCTCGTTGAGCTTGTCCTTTTTACTTTCGATGTACGTGGCCAGGAAGAGGATGAGGCTGATCTTGGCCAGCTCCGACGGCTGGAAGCGGAAGCCCATGAGGATGACCCAGCGGTGGGTCCTGGACACGGTCGGCATGGCCAGGCAGAGCATCAGCAGGAAGACCGTCAGGGCGAGGAGCCCGTAGACGAAAGTGGGCTGGAGGAAAAAGGACTTTTTGACCGAGACGAGGAAGGCGATGATGACCAGCCCGGCCACAGCCCCCAGGATCTGCTGGGCCATGAAATGGAAGGACTGGTTGTACTTGTCCCTGGCCATGAAGCTCGACGAACTGAAGACGAAGAAGATGCCGAACGCCACGAGGAAGAGGGTGATCACGAACAGGGGCACGTCGAAGCCGAACCGTCTGCGGCCGATCATGTCCTAGCCCCTTTCTTCCGCAGGCCCGCGGCGAGGAGGCGCACTTCGCGCTTGAAGGTCCGGCCGCGCTCCTCGAAGTTCTTGAACATGTCCCAGCTCGTGCAGGCCGGGGCCAGAAGGACGATGTCGCCGCGAACGGCCCGTTCGAAGGCCTTGCGGACGACCTCGCGATAATTCGAAACCCGGTCGATGGGCACGACACCGCCGAGCGCGGTCTCGATCTTGTCGGCGGCTTCGCCGACCAGGACGACCGACCTCACCCTCTTGCGGACCCCGCCGCGGAGCGGCGAGAAGTCCCCGCCCTTGCCGCGCCCGCCCAGGATAAGGACGATCGGACGGCCGAAGCTGGCCAGGGCCTTGAGGGTCGCGTCCACGGTCGTCGCTTTGGAATCGTTGACGAAGCGCACGCCCCCGACCCGGAGGACGTCCTCGAGCCGATGTTCGAGCCCGTGGAAGGAGAGGATCGAGCGGCGAAGCGCAGGCGCCGGGACGCCCAGAAGATGACCGATGAGCGCGGCGGCCAGGACGTTCTCCTGGTTGTGGGTGCCCGGGAGCGTGATCCGTGAGGTTGGCAGGATCCTCTCCGGCTTCCCGTCGTGGATGACGACCCAGCCATCTTCGACGAACGCGCCGCGGCGGAGGCGACGCTTGCGGCTGAAGCCGTAGACCTCGGACGCCGCTTGCCCGGCCAGGCTCCAGACGAGCGGGTTGTCGCGGTTGAGGACGGCCTTGCCCTCCCGGCCCTGCCGGAGGACGAGCTTTTTCTTGGCCCCGAAATAGTTGTCGAAGGTCTTGTGCCAATCGATGTGGTTCTCGGAGACGTTGAGGATGGCTGCGACGGCCGGGGTGAACATCTCGGTGTATTCGAGCTGGAAGCTCGAGATCTCGGTCACGTAGATGTGATCGTCACGGCTCTTATCGACGAAGGAGACGAGCGGGGGGCCGATATTCCCGGCCAGGCGGGCCTTGAGCCCGGCATCCCGGAGGATGTTGTAGACGAGGGTCGTCGTCGTCGACTTGCCGTTGGAGCCGGTGATGCCGACGATCTTGCCCCGCAGGAAAAGGCAGGCCAGCTCGATCTCGGAGATGACCGGGACCCCTTTTTCGCGGGCGGCCAGGATCCCGGCGAGGGGCGGGACGCCAGGGCTGGGGATGATGAGGTCGGCGCCGAGGAAGGATTCCGGGCGGTGGCCGCCGGTCTCGAAGACGACCCCCCGGTCCGTCCAAGTCCGGACCTTGTCGCCGAAAGCGTCCGCGGCTTTTTTCTCGGTGATGCGGACCCGCGCCCCGCGGTCGAGGAGGAAGCGGCAGAGGGCTTCTCCCGTCCGCTCGAAGCCGACGATGAGGACGGTCTTATCCTTGAGTTCCATGTCTATCTCAATTTTAACGTCGCCAGGCTGAACAGGGCGAAGATGATGCCCAGGATCCAGAAGCGGATGACCACCCGGCCCTCGGGCCAGCCGGAGAGCTCGAAGTGGTGATGGAGCGGGGCCATCTTGAAGATGCGCTTTCCTTTGCTCAGCTTGAAGTAAGAGACTTGGAGGAGGACGGAGAGCGCCTCGAGGATGAATACGCCGGCCACGGTGAAAAGCAGGAACTCCTGCTTGATGAGCAGGGCGATGACGGCCATCGTCCCGCCGAGTGACAGGGCTCCGACGTCGCCCATGAAGACCTGGGCCGGGTGGCAGTTGAACCAGAGAAAGCCGAGGCAGGCGCCGGCGAAGGCGCCGACGAAGACCGTCAGTTCGGCGGCGAGCGGCACCCGGGCGATGCTGAGATACTGGGACCAGAGGGCGTGTCCGGCCACGTAGGTCAGGGCGGTCAGGGCCGTGACGCTGATCAGGGTCAGGCCGATGGCCAGGCCGTCCAGTCCGTCGGCGAGGTTGACGGCGTTGGACGAGCCGACCAGGATGAAGACGATCCAGGGCAGATAGAGCCAGCCGAGGAACGGGACCCACTGCTTGAGGAAAGGGAAGCTCAGGCTCAGGTCGAACTCGCCGCGCGAGCCCATCCAGACAAAGACGAGGCCGATCGCCGCCGCGAGAAGCGTTTGGAGGAGGAGCTTCTGGCCGGTCCTGAGGCCCAGGGACCGTTTCCTGCGGACCTTGAGGACGTCGTCGATGAGGCCGACAAGTCCGAAGAGGACCATGGACAGGACGGCGACCCAGACGTAGAGGTTGTCCAATTTTCCCCAGACGAGCGTCGGGACGAGCGTGCAGATGATGATCAGGAGGCCGCCCATGGACGGCGTGCCTTTCTTGGCATAGTGGGATTGGGGCCCTTCGGGCCTGATCTCCTGTCCGATCTGACGCCTTTGGAGGAGCCGGATCAGCCGGGGGCCGAGGAGGAAGCTCAGAACGAGGGCGGTGATCCCGGCCGCGGCCGTGCGCACGGTGATGTAACGGAAGACATTGAAGAAGAAAAAATCGCCGCGCAGGGGAACGAGGAGCCAGTACAGCACGGTCTACTCCTTTCCTCTCGCCTTGATCTTGTCGACGATCGTCTCGGTTCTCATCCCCCGCGAGCCCTTAACCAGCACGAGGTCGCCATCCCGCACCAGGTGCGGGATCGCCGCCGCGGCGGCCGAGGCGTCGGCGAAACGATGAATGGCGGCGGGGTTCATGCCCGTTCCGGCCGCGCCCTCGGCGATCAAGTCGGCGAGGGGGCCGACGGCGACGAGGACGTCCCAGCCCGCGCGGGCCGCGACCTCGCCCGCCCGCCGGTGGAACTCCTTTTCGCCCTCGCCGAGCTCGAGCATATCGGCGAGGACGGCGACCTTCCGCGCGGCCGGGAGGGCGGCCAGGCTTCTCAGGGCGGCCTCGAGGGCGCGGGGGTTGGAGTTGTAGGAGTCATCGCAGAGCCGGATGCCGCCGCCCGTTTCGACCAGCGCACCGCGCCCGGAGAGGGGCTGAAGAGCGAGAATAGCCGGCCGGATCTCCTCGAGCCGAAGGCCGAGGGCAAGGCAGACGGCCGAAGCCGCGAGGAGGTTCGAGACGGCGGCGTCGTTGACGAACCGAAAAGCGATACGGGCGGATTCCCGTCCGTATCGCAGGAGGAACTCGAAACCCGAATAACCCTTGGACTTGACATCCTCGGCCCTGACGTCGCAGCCCTGTGTCCGGCCGAAGGTCACTCTCCGGCCGGCGAAGCCCGCGGCGATTCTCATGACCAGAGGGTCGTCGCCGTTGAGGACGGCCGTCGCACCCGGCCTGGCCCCGTCGAGGATCTCCTTCTTCGCCAGGGCGATGTCGTCCAGCCCCTTGAAGAACTGGAGGTGGACCGGGCCGACGTTGGTGATCACGGCGACGTCGGGCGAGGCGATCCGGGTCAGGGTCCGCAGCTCACCGGCGGCGCTCATGCCCATTTCGAGGACGGCCGCTTCGTCGTCCGGCCGGAGCCGGAGGAGCGATAGGGCCAGCCCCAGGTGATTGTTGAAGTTCCCTTCGGACTTGAGGAGGCGGAAACGGCCGGCGAGCAAGGCTGCCGTGAATTCCTTGGTCGTCGTCTTGCCGACGCTCCCGGTGATGCCCACGACCTTGACCGGCCGCCGGGCGAGGACCTCGCGGGCGAGCGCCCGGAGGGCGGCCACCGTATCCTCGACCCGGACGAGGCCGAAGTCCTTGGCGGGGAAGGGGACCGGACGGGCGACGATGGCGCCCGCCGCGCCCCCGGCCGCCGCGGCGTCGACGAAGTCGTGGCCGTCTCTCTTCCCGATGACGGCGAAAAAGAGCCCGCCTGCGGCGGCCAGCCGGGAGTCGATGCCGTAGGTTTCGAAAGTCAGCGCGGGGGAGCCCTGAAGGATGGTCCCGCCGGCGATCCGGGCGATCTCGTCGAGCCTCAGCCTGGCCATGCTCAGACGGCCTCCATCGCCCGGAGCGTCTCTTCGACGACTTCGATATCGCTGAAGTGAACGGTTCGGTCCTTGAAGATCTGGTAATCCTCATGGCCCTTGCCGGCGATGAGGACGATGTCGCCCTTGTTGGCCGTGGCCAGGGCCAGGACGATGGCCTTTCTCCGGTCCGGCTCGACCTCGTAGGTCTTGACGGCTTCCTTCTCGAAGCCCTTTTCGATGGCAGCGATGATGTCCCCCGGCTCTTCGGAGCGCGGGTTGTCCGAGGTCAGGATCGTCCAGTCCGCCAGGCGGGCGGCCACCCGGCCCATCCGCTCCCGCTTCTCCCTATCCCGGTTGCCTCCGGCCCCGAAGACGAGGATGACCCGGCGCGGCTTGAATTCACGGGCCGTCGTGAGGATGTGCTCGAGGGCGTTGTCCGTGTGGGCGTAATCGACGACGACCTGGAGACCGCGGCCGTTCGGGACCCGCTCGAAGCGGCCCGGGACGCCCTTGAGCCCGGCGATGCCTTTGACGATGACGTCCGGGGCGACGTTGAGCGCCAGGGCCGCGGCCGCCGCGGCCAGCATGTTGTAGAGGTTGTGCCGGCCGACGAGGGCCGATTGGACCCTGATCACGCCGCCGGGGTAGGAGACCTGGGCGTCGATGCCGTCCTCGGACATGGCGTATTTCAGGGCCCGGACGATGGCCGCGGGCTCGAGACCGAAGGTGACGGTCTTCATGGACAGTTCGGCGATGAGCTTCTGGCCCCAGGGGTCGTCCATGTTGACGACGGAGACGCTTCTCTTGTGGTTGAGAAAGAAGAGCTTTCTCTTGGCCTCGAAGTAGGCCTCCATGGACGGATGATAGTCCTGGTGCTCGCCGCTGAGGTTGGTGAAGACGGCGACGTCGTAGCTCACGCCCCGGACCCTCTTCTGTTCCAGGGCGTGGGAGGAGACTTCCATGACGCAATGGGTGACGCCGGCGTCGAGCATGTCCTTGAGCAGGGCCTGCAGGTCGGGGGCCTCGGGGGTCGTCCTCGGCGCCGGGACCTTCCACCCCGGCCGCCGGTATTCGATCGTGCCGATGACCCCGGGCACGGCGCCGGACGTGCGCAGGATCTCTTCGAGAAGGTAGGTTGTCGTCGTCTTGCCCTTGGTCCCGGTGACGCCGACGACCTTCATCCGGTCGGAGGGGTGCCCGTAGAAATTGGCCGCGGCTAGGGCCAGCGCTTCGCGCGCGTCGGCGACCTGGAGCCACGGCGTCGCGCTCGCCGCGGGCTTGGGCCAGGTCGAGAGGACGGCCGCCGCGCCGTTCGCCTCGGCCTCAGCCACGAAGTCCATGCCGTTGCGGGCCGCGCCGCGCAGGGCCGCGAAAAGGAACCCGGGCCCGACGGACTTGGAGTTGTAGGCGATCCCGGAGATATCTTCGTCCCCGGGCTTGGCTCCGGCGAGGATGTCGATGTCCCGGATGACGTCCCGGAGCTTCATGGCTTCTCGCCTTTCGTCATGCCTGCGGTCAGGACGCGGGCGGGCAGCGGCCGTTCCGGAGGGACGCGGAGATAGCGCAGGACCTGGCGGGCGATGTCGCGGAACACCGGGGCGCAGATCTGGCCGCCGTAGTAAGCATCCTTGGGTTCGTCGAGGACGACGATCATGGCCAGCCGGGGCCTCTCGACGGGGACGAAGCCGACAAACGAGGCCGTGTAATTCTTGGTGTAGGATCTCAGGGCGCTATCGTACTTTTGGGCCGTCCCGGTCTTGCCGGCGGCCCGGAAGCCGTCGAGCCGGCCGTCCTTGGCCGTGCCCTCCTCGACGACGCGCTCGAACACGCGGCCGACGAGCTCGTTGGCCGTCTTCTCGCTGATGACCCGGTCCGGCGCCTCGCCGCCGTCAAGGACGGGCTGGCTTTCTTCGTCCTTGACGACGACCCGGGGCCGGACGAGCAGGCCGCCGGTGGCGTAGACGTTCATGGCCCGGAGGATCTGGAGCGGCGTGGCCCTGATTTCGTAGCCGATGGCGATGTGGGACAGGGACGTTTTTTTGATCCAGTCCTTGGGGGGATGGACGATCCCGGGGTCCTCCCGCGGCAGGTCGATGCCGGTCTTCGTCCCGAAGCCGAAGGCCTTGATCGTGTCGTAGTACTCGGGGATCGTCAGTCTCTGGGCGAAGAGCACCGTCCCGACGTTGGAGGATTTGATGAGCACCTGCGGGAAGCTCAGTACGTTCTCCCTAGCGTTGTCGGTGATGGTCAGTCCGCCGACCTTGATGAACCCGGCGGTGCAATCGAAGAGCTCGCCGAAACCGACGCGGTTCCTCTCCCGGGCGGCCGCCGCGGTGACGATCTTGAACGTCGAGCCCGGCTCGTAGCTCAGCTGCACGGCCCGGTTCATCCAGGCGTTCTCGGGTCCGGGAAAATCGTTGACGTCGTAGCTGGGCAGGCTGGCCAGGGCCAGGATCTCTCCCGAAAACGGATCCATGACGATGACAACGCCCCACGCCGCCTTGTGCTCGGCCACGGCCCGGGTGAGTTCCTTCTCGGCGTAGTATTGGATCGTCGCGTCGATCGTCAGGACGAGGTCCCGGCCGGGGACGGGCGATTTGATGACCTGGGTCTGGTACTCGCGGCCGCCTCTGACCTGGTAGACGAGTTTCGCGCCCTCTTCCCCCTTCAGGACGTCGTTGTAACGGGCCTCGACCCCGGTCTTGTTGTCTTCGGTCAGACTGAGGCCGCCGAGAAGGTGCGCGGCCAGGCTCCCGTGGGGATAACGCCTCCTCATCGCCGGCTCGGATTTGACGCCCGGCAGCTTCAAGGCCATGACCCGGGCCGCTTCCTCCTCGGAGATCTTCTTTTTCACGTAGGTGAAGAGCCTGTTGTCTTTCAGCCGGCCCTGGATGTAGGAAACGTCATTCTCAGACAGGCCGAGAAGGCGCTGGAGGTCGCCGACTTTGGCCCGTTCTTCGACCGGCGTTTCATTTTTGACCGGCCGGATAATGACCGATACAGCGGGAAGGCTGCAGGCCAGGATCTCGCCATTGCGGTCGAAGATCGTGCCCCGCCGGGGCTCCATCGTGATCTTGTCCCGGTTCTGGTCGAGGACGGCCGTCTTGGCCCGGGTGTGGCCGAAGACCTGGATCTGGACGAGCCGGAGGGCCACGACGGCCGCCCAGGCGGCCAGGATGAAGCTCAGAACCAGGGTCCGCTTCCGGATGTCGCTCTCGTAGAATGTCCTCATCGGCGGCGCCTCAGCGGGACGTGTCCCGTTTCTCGTAGATGACCTCGTCGTCCTTGGGGTCGATGAGTCCCAGGGATTCCCGGGCGATCTTTTCGACCCGCGCCGGGTCGAGGAGGGCGGCCTTGCGCATCTTGAGCGTTTCGACGGCCTGCTCGAGCTCCCGGATCCTGTTCTCGTTCCTGCCGATGTCGATGCCGAGCTTGACCGATTCCGTCTGGTACCAGACGTAGAAGGTCAGGGTGCCGATGACGGCGACGAGGAGGGCGGCGCCCAGCGCGATCCCCCGCAGGCTCCATTTCTGGCGGACCATTCAGACCCTCTCCGCAGCCCGCAACTTGGCCGAGCGGGACCGGGAATTGGCGGCGACCTCTCCCTCGCCGGCCATCACCGGTTTCCGGGTCAGGATCGAAAGAAGGGGAGCGCGGTCGGACGAGGAGGCCAGGCCGGCGAACGTGTGCTTGACGATCCGGTCCTCGAGCGAATGAAAGGAGATGACGACGAAACGCGTCCCGGGGCTCGAAAGACGGACGGTCGCCTCGACGAACGGACCGAGCCCTTCGAGCTCCTGGTTGACTTCGATGCGGAGCGCCTGGAAGGCCTTGGCCGCCGGGTGGATCCGTCCTCTCTGGGGGCGCCAGCGGTAAACCTCTTCGGTGAGAACCCTGAGGTCGCCTGTCGTTTCGAGGCGGCCGAGTTTGCGCAAGTGGACGATCTCCCGGGCCAGACGCCGGGTCTGGGCGAGCTCGCCGTAGTTGGCGAAGATCTCGGCCAGCTTCTGCTCCGGGTAGGTGTGAAGGATCTTCCCGGCCGTCGTCTTGCTTCTCAAGTCCAGGCGCATGTCCAAAGGCCCTTCATGAGTGTGGCTGAATCCGCGTTCCGGCGAATCCAGCTGGAAAGACGAAATGCCCAGGTCGACGAGGACCCCCCGGACTTTCTTGAAGGGGAGGCCGAGCTCGGGGAGGCACTTGAAATCCGCGTGGAAGAGCTTGACCCTCCCGGCGTAATCCGCGAGCCTTTCCCGGGCCTTCTCCAGGGACTGCCCGTCGCGGTCCAGGCCGATCAGCTTGGAACGGGGATTTCTTTCCAGGATCGCGACGGCATGTCCCGCCAGGCCCAACGTGCAGTCGACATAAGTCCCTTCCCGCCCCGCGTCGAGGAACTCAAGGACTTCCGTCGGCAGGACCGGGCAGTGTCCTATCTCCGTCATTCCGGCTTTCCTCGAGGGATGAGGCGGGCGATGCTCTCGAAATCCTCGTCCGAGAGCGGTTTCTCCTCGAGAGCTCCGTCGAGAACCTCCTTGTTCCAGATCTCCAGATGGTTCGACAGACCGAGAACTTCGACCTCGTCCCGGAGCTCGGCTTTTTCCCTTAGGGCCTGGCTGATCAGGACCCGTCCCTTGGAATCGAGCTCGTGCCGCGAGCCATGTCTGTTGACGCGGAGCATGAACTTGCGGACATCGGGGCGAAGATGGACGGCGCCCTCGGCCGTGAGGTCCGTCATCGAGAGCCAAACGGAGAGGGGATAGATCTTGATCGAATCGTCGGATAGCGAGGTGACGAAGAGGTCCTTGCCGTAAACTCGCTCGATGACCTCGCGGAATTTCTCCGGAATTTTGATGCGTCCGGAGGTGTCCAGCCGCGCGGTGAAGCTGCCGATCAAAACGTTGGCCATCTGTGTCCGTCCCGATTTATCCCGTTTCTTCCCAAATATATGAGAGAAAATAGCAAAAGTCAAGCAAAATAAGCCCAAAAAAGGACTAAAAAACAAGGGCCCTAAATACGGTTCAGAATTAAGGGGAGAGGGCTAGGAGTTGGGGGGTCGGTCGGAGGGCGCGGTCAGCCGGCCTTTCCCGAACCGTTTTCTTCGTCGGAAGCGGGCCGGGCGGCCAGCAGGTCCTTGGCCTTTTCCAAGTCTTTTTCCTGGACCATGACCTTGAACTCGGCCAGCCCGTCGACCGTGAACGGATAGACAAAGGGTGCCGTTCGGCCGCGCACGACGCAGGCGATGCCGTGGCTTTCGAGGAGACTCTTGATCAGGTCCGCTTCGAACGGGCCGAAGACGCGCGCGGCTTCGGCGAGGTCGGCGTTGTCGTCCAGCGGCTTGTTCTTTTGGCCGGGTTCGGACATGGGACACGCCCTTTCCTGGAATCAAGATAGTCGTCGAGGATCTTCCGATGGTCGAAGGCCAAATGCAAGCTCCGGTCCCGGGGGTCGACGACGACCGCGGCCCGCGCGTCGTCGGCGGCCGTAGGCGCGCCCTTAGCCCGGGCGATGAACACCGTCGAAACGGTATGGAGACGCGGGTCGCGTCCGGGGTCGGAGTAGGCGTGGAACTGGCCGAGGAGCTCGACGTCGAGCGATGTCTCCTCGCGGGCCTCGCGGACGGCCGCCGCCTCGAGCGTCTCGCCGTAGTCGACGAAGCCGCCGGGCAGGGCCCAGCCGGACGGCGGGTTCTTTCTCTCGATGAGGACGATGCCCCGCCTTTTCCGGCCGTCCATCATTTCGATGATGATGTCGACGGTGGGGATGGGGTTTCGGAATTTTTGACGGCGCATCTTGCTGCTCAGTCGGTAAAAGCCATTGTATGGGCCCGTTCCGCCTCTGTCAATGAGGGGCCTCCGCGGTCGTCGTCGTCCGCGGCGATCTATCGGGCCGGAACCCAATCCACCTTCTTACGCTCGGGGTATTCCCGCCGTCGTCGTTTGCAACGGGCCCGGGAAAGGGGACATGTCCTAAAGGGACTGCAAAGGCCCTTTAGGGCGTGTCCCCTTTTTGAGTCACTCTCCGAGAGGGGGAATTTCGTTACAGGCGTGGCGATTGGCACGAAAAATGCTATTATGGATGATGTGAAACGCTCGAAAATGAGGAGACGGCCATGAAAAGATGGGGTTTTCCGAGAGTCATTCTAGGCATCGTTTTTCTGGTCGCGTCATCCGGGTTGTGGGCGGCCGAGCATTACAGGGTTGTCAACGGCCCGAAGGATTTCTATTTCGGACATATCAGCTATGTCGAGGCCACCCAGGAAGGGACAGACCCGGTCGTCCTGCGCGAGGGGCGGTCGGTTCCCGAACAGGCCGTCCTCAATTTGCCCGTCGGCCCCGGCGACACGGTCCGGACCTCGGCCGACCGGCGCTGCGAGATCCAGTTCGACACGGGGACGGTCGTCCGCCTGGACTTCAACACAGCAGTCCGGATCGAGACGATCCTGGCCCGCAGTTTGAGCAGTCTCGAGCAGATCTCCAATCTGGCCCTTGACAAGGGCCGGATCTATGTCATGTACAGGGAGTACGACCGCCGCGAGATATTCCAGGTGCTGACCCCCAACGCGGCCGTCAAAATGAAACACAACTCGGTCGTCATCATCACCGCGGCTGAGGACGGCTCGACCGAAACCCAGGTGAAATACGGCAAGAGCCAGATGCGCTTCGGCGCGAGCGAGAGACTCCTCGATGACCAGGCGGTCAGGAAGGGCGAGCGGCTGATCGTCCAGAAGGACAGTCAGTTCCAGCTCGCTCCCTCCATCGAGGGCACCGCCTTCGATCTCTGGAACAAAGAGGTCAACGCCCATTTCGATGACCTCCACGAGGGCCTGAGCCCGCTCCCCAAGCCCATCCAACGGCTTCCTTCGGCCATCTTCTATTTCGCCCAGAACTACGGCAACATGTACGGGGAGTGGTTATGGGACGACATGTACGGCTATGTCTGGCGCCCCTTCATCGACAACGGAATGTATCCCTGGGGCTGGCAACCCTATTACTACGGTCAATGGGCCATGACCGGCGGGCAGATGTTCTGGGTGCCCCAGGAGTCCTGGGGCTGGATCCCGTATCACCTCGGCATCTGGCAGTGGGACAAGAAACACGGTTGGGTCTGGCTCCCCGGCTCGATGTTCGCGCCGGCCTGGGCGACCTGGGATTTCTACTTCGGGTATGCCTGCTGGAGGCCATGGGGCCTTTATGATTGGATGGGCGGGTACGGCGCTTATGGCTACGGGATGTCCGGTTTCTCCTACCTCGACGGCGGCTGGATCTATTCGCCGTATTGGAATACCGGCCCGGGCTCGCCCTCTCTGCCCGGCTTGACCGTCGTCCGTAAAGACCGGCTCAAGCAGCAGGCGGCAACGGCCTATCCCGTTCCCTCGGAGCTCACGGGCGTCCTCAAGAAAGCGACTGCGGCCTACGAAAAGGGCGATGCCCGGATCAGGGATTCTGCGAATGAAGTCCCGCGGCACCTCGTTTTCGTCGCCAAGGGGGATCTAAAGACCCGCGCGATCAACGAAAAAGCCTTGACCTGGGACCAGGTCCCGAAGCCTGCCGCCCCCTCGGCCAAGGAGCCGGGAGTCGTGCGCCGCCTCGCCGACTTTCAACGCGAAGCCGCTCGGGCCTTCCACGGCGGCGAAACGCCGGCCGTGCGCCTGCAAAAGCAGGAGAACCCTGCCGGGAAGACCGTCGACGGGGGGAGTTTCGTCGCCGTCCCCCTGGCTCCCGGGCGCTCTGAAACGCCGGTCCGGCGGGACGATGGGTCCCGGGCCAAAAGGGACATCGGCGAACCGGGTGCCGGCTCCGGGACCGGGCAAGGCCCGGCCGGACGGGAAGCAGGTCCGGCCGTCCGGTTCCGCGATTGGAACCCCGACATCCGCATCGCCCGCGAATTGGGCGTTCACATCGAATATTCCAGCCAGAAGAACGAAGTTCGTTGCCCAGAACTGAGGATCTCTTCCTCGGATAGGGGGCGCGGTTCAGGCATCGTCCCGCATTTGACATCTCAAGGCATCAGTTATGGGCCGGCAGGCTCGTCGGGCTCCGTCGATTCAGGTTCGTCCGGCTCGTCTGGCGCCTCCGCCTCCTCCGGGGCTGGGGGCAACTCCGGCCGTTCCTCCGCCGGATCGGATGACAAGGGCGGCAAGGGAAAAGAGAGCGGGACGATCAAAAAATGATCAAGGGGAATAAAGCCCTGAAAAGCCGGGGCGCCTCGAGGCCGAGACGGAGCCGCCCGACCTCCTTCTTGTAAACATCAAGGAACTCCTTGCGCAGCGGGTCGGCCGGCTTGAACTTGTGCCCCAGCGGATTGACGGGACCGCCGTGGTAGTAGATCCGGTAGTCGAGGTGGGGCCCCGTCGAGTCCCCCGACGAACCCACGGTCCCGACGGTGTCCCCCCCCTTGAGCTGAGCGCCCTTTCGGACACCCCTCCCGAAACCGCTCAGGTGGAGATAGGCCGTCTCATAGGAATTCTTGTGCCGGATCTTGACCGTGTTGCCGGCCGCGCCGTCAGGGCCGGCGAAGGTCACTTCCCCGTCGGCCGTCGCCTGGACCTCTGTCCCGATGGGGGCCGCGTAGTCGACGCCGTAGTGCGGCCGGTAGATCTTGTAGATCGGATGGAAGCGGCTCGAGGAGAAGCGCGAGGTGATCCGCGCCGTCTTGAACTTGATGGGCGAGCGCAGGAAGTCCTTCCTGCGGGAGCCGCCGTTCTCGTCGAAATAGTCGGAGGTCCTGGTGTCGGGGTAGGTGAAGCGGAAGGCCTGGAAGACGTTGCCGTTGTTCGTGAATTCGGCGGCCAGGATGTCGCGGTACCCGACGAAGCGGCCGTCCAGGTATTTTTTCTCGACGAAGATGCGGAAGGAGTCCCCCTTGCGCAGGTCGGTGTTGAAATCGATGTCCCAGCCGAAACAGCGTTCGACGAGGTCGAGGGCCAGGCT
>Ga0315279_10003774_pt1 | contig 20780 bp, 20 predicted proteins | sample YL17G06_20_MG_FD_203694 | JGI IMG/M metagenome (GOLD analysis project Ga0315279, IMG submission 203694) | Sediment microbial communities from Yellowstone Lake, YNP, Wyoming, USA - YL17G06_20 | ecosystem: Environmental > Aquatic > Freshwater > Lake > Sediment | place: USA: Wyoming | collected... | reverse complement strand
CCTGAAGGAGACGATCAGGTGCTTTCTTGGTGGTCGGCACACGGGTTGTTCTGGTGTGGAGTCTGCCTCCTCGTCGCGGCTGCGATCGTGGACCTCGTCCATAGCGGCCGCCGGGCCCGCGAGGAGCGCCAGGCCGCCTTCCGCGGCCTTCCGGTCTGGCGCAAGCGCCTGCCCGCTGACCAGCAGGCGGGCCGGGCAGGAGTCCCGCCCACCTCTGAGTCGGACGAGCGCACCGGCGTCAGCGCCATCACCCGCTAGGGGACCCCTTCCGCAGCGAGACATCGCCTCTCTCGCCGGACCTTCGATCCGCGCCATCGCGGCCCGCGCGGGGCGCGGGAGCCATCGTCTATCTGACCATTGCTTACCTTGTTGCCCGCCCCGCATCGTGCTATAATCCCGCGTCTTATCGTTCGTAGGAGGCCCAAATGGCAACTCTCTCCAGCAGGCGCGGCGGTCTCGGTTCCACGGTCTACTCCCGCCGAGCGGCCCTGGGTTCCCTGTGGATCCGCATCCTGCTCTTCCTGGCGCTCGCGGGCAGTCCGGGGTGGGCGGCCCTGGCCGGGGAGGCAGACACCGCGATCCCATCTTCTCCGTCCACCGGCCTGACGCTTCCCTTGTCTGTTCTCTGGATCTTCTCCATGGGCGCCGATCCCAGCAGCCTTCTCCCCCCTGTGGTGCAGGGGGACCTCGTTCTCATCTCCCACGATGGCAAGCTCCATTGCCTGGAACTGCAGACGGGTGCTGAGAAATGGAAGTTCGAGCCGGACCCGGACAAGCAGGCTCGCGTTTCCACCGCCCCCGTTCTGGTGGGGGATCGGGTAGTCGTCGGCGCCGACAACGCGGAGCTCTTTGCGCTCAACCTTTCTGACGGCAAGGAGGTATGGAAGACCAAGTGCATCGGCGCCATCAGCCCCAGCCCGGTTGTGCTTGGGGAGGTGCTGGTGGCGGCTGCCCGGGACGCAGTCTACGGCATTGACCCGGCCAGCGGCACCCCGAGGTGGATGTGCTCCCTGGCCTCGCCAGCCAGTTGGGGGCCGATCGCCGATGGCGCGGGCCTCTACTTCCTGGGTCAGGACGGGTCGGTCGAGGCGGTGGACCCGGAGAGAGGTCGCTTCCGCTGGCGATCCGAGACCCTCCACGGACCCCTGGCCTTTCCGCCGACCATTGCTGCCGGGCGGGTGCTGGTGGCAAGCGGAAGCCTGCTCAAGGCGGTGGCGCGCACCGGGGTGGTGAGCTGGCGGGTGGAGCTGCCCTCCAGCATCGGCGCCCAGCCCACCGTGGTGGGTGACAGCATGTACGTTCCCTGCGTGGATGGAACGGTGCTGGTGTTGTCCGCTCGTTCCGCCTGGGACCAGCGCCGCAAGCCCATCAAGGTTGGCAGCGCCGCCACCTCGCCCCCGCTGGTCAGCGGCGGCCTGGTCTTCGTGGGAACCTCCTCCGCGCTGGTCTATGCAGTGGAGGCGGACTCCGGCGAGGTCCGCTGGGTGTACCGGTGCCGCGCCCCGGAACAGCTCCTCGACGAAGCCGCCGAGTTCGGCATCTATGCTTCCCTCGTCCAGACCGACGGCGCCCTCCTCTGCCTCACTGGGGCCGGCGACCTGTACTGCTTCTCCTCGGCTGCCACCGACCCCATCCCACCCAGGTTCAGCGATCTCAAGCCCGAGCCCAACAGCGCCCTGCCGGGAAAGGAAGCGGTCAACCTCAGCTTCGCCGTGGTGGACGATGGCAGCGGCGTGGATGCCCGCTCCGTCACCCTCACCGTTGACGGAAACCCGGTGAGGGTGGTCTTCGACCCCGCCGACGGAATGGGGGAGATCACCTTCCCCGCCATGGCCGACGGCTCCCATGTGGTGAAGGCCACCGCAAAGGACTACCGCGGCAATGAGGGATCGGTGGAGTGGAGCTTCCTGACCGACGAGAGCATCGCTCCCGAGGCGCCGACGCAGGTGCCCGGGGCCACCACTACGCAGCCAGCGCGCCGGACCACGCCGCTCCGCTGAGCAGGCTGGGCCCCAGGGACATCACTGGCGCGTTCACCATACACAGGGGTCAGCAGTGAGAGACGAGAGAGCATGGTTGGCGCTCAACGCCGCGGAGTTGCCTCCGCGCACTGCCCTCCAGCTCCTCGACCACTTCGGTTCCCCCAACGGGGTGATGTCTGCCGGCCTCTCTGGGATTCACGCGGTCTGCCGCCTCACCGCCGCGGAGGTGGCGCGTCTGGCGGAGGCGCGGGAACGGGACTTCAGCAAGGACATCGAGACCCTGAGGCGGCTGAACGCTCGTCTGGTCACCATCGAGGATGACGAGTACCCCGCCAATCTTCGTCAGATCTACGATCTGCCGCCCATGCTCTTCGTGCAGGGCAAGTTCCTCCCGGTTGATGAGCGAGCTATCGCCATTGTGGGAACCAGGCGAGCCACTCCTTACGGCCGCCTGGTCACCGGGACCCTCGCCCGCGATCTCGCCGCCCGCGGCGTCACCGTGGTCAGCGGCATGGCCGTGGGTGCAGATGCGGCCGCCCACCGGGGAGCGCTCTCCGCCGGGGGAAGGACCATCGCCGTGCTCGCCTGTGGCATTGACGTCCCCTACCCGCGGGACACCCTCGAGCTGCGCGAGCAAGCGGTGTCGCGGGGCGCGGTGATCTCCGAGTTTCCCCTGGGAACTCCCGCCCGCGCCGGCCGGTTCCACATCCGCAACCGTCTCATCAGCGGCCTGGCCCTGGGAGTGGTGGTGACCGAGGCGCCGGAGCAGAGCGGGGCGCTCATCACCGCCAACCTCGCCGCCAACCAGGGCCGGCAGGTCTTCGCCGTGCCCGGCAGCGTCAACAGCGAGTTCAGCCGCGGCACCCACGCCTTGCTGCGGGACGGCGCGCGACTGGTTGAATCCGTGGAAGACATCTTGGATGAGGTCGCCCTCCCCGATCTCCCCGTGCCGGCCGAGGCCGAGCCGGATCGGGAACAGCAGGTGGCGGATGCGGGCCTCACTACTGACGAAAGGAACCTGCTGCGCGCCCTGTCCTTGCAGCAGAGACATATGGATGATATCATCGAGCATTCCCAGTTGCCCTCTTCCAGAGCGAGCGCCGGCCTGCTCATGCTGGAGCTCAAGGGCCTGGTTCGCAGGCTTCCGGGGAACATGTACATGCGGGTGCGGTGACGCGCGTGGGCCGGTCCGTGGGGTAGGGCAGGGAAGAAGCGAATGGCCAAAGCACTCATCATCGTAGAATCGCCAGCGAAGACACGCACCATTAAGCGCTTCGTCGGGGACGACTACCAGCTCGCAGCCTCCATGGGCCACGTGCGGGACCTGCCCAAGAGCACGTTGGGCGTGGATGTCGAGCACGACTTCCAGCCCAAGTATGTCGCCATCCGCGAGCGCACGACCGTGCTCAAGCGGCTGCGGGAGGCGGTCACCAATGCGGGAACCGTCTATATCGCCACTGACCCGGATCGCGAGGGGGAGGCAATCGCCTGGCACATCGCGGAGGCGCTGAAGCTCCGCAACCCGCTGCGGATCGAGTTCAACGAGATCACCCGCGGCGCCGTGACCGAGGCGCTGAAGCGCCCCCGCGCCATTGACCCCAACCGCGTCGATGCCCAGCAGGCGCGCCGCGTGCTCGACCGCCTGGTCGGGTACACGCTCAGCCCGCTGCTGCAGCGCAAGCTGGGCAAGCGGCGCCTCAGCGCCGGGCGCGTGCAATCGGTGGCGGTGCGCCTGATCTGCGACCGCGAACGCGAGATTCAGGCGTTTGTGCCGGAGGAGTACTGGGACATCACTGCGCTGGTAACGCCGGGGACGGCGGAGGATGCCTTTGAGGTCAAGCTGCTGAAGCGAGACGGGGAGAAGCTGAAGGTCTCCACTGTCGAGGAGGCGCGCCCGATAGTGGCGGAGCTGTGGGAGGCCGGCCTGCAGGTTACCCGTGTGAAGGAGACGCAGCAGTCCCGCCGCCCGCCGGCGCCGTTCATCACCAGCACGCTGCAGCAGGACGCGGCAAGCCGTCTGGGCATGTCGGCGCGCCAGACCATGAGGGTGGCGCAGGCGCTCTACGAGGGCATCGAGATGGGGGAGGAGGGCCACGTAGGTCTGATCACCTATATGCGCACCGACTCGACGCGCATCGCGGCGGAAGCTCAGGCCGCCGCGCGCCAGGTGATCACCGAGACGTTCGGGGCGGATTACCTCCCGAAGCAAACCAGGACCTATGGGGTGAGCCGCGGGGCGCAGGAAGCTCACGAGGCGATCCGGCCCACCTCTCCTGCCCGTACTCCGGAGGAGGTGGCCTCTCTCCTCACCGACCGGGATCAGATGCGCCTCTACGAGCTGATCTGGAAGCGGTTCATGGCCAGCCAGATGGCCGACCTGCGCCTGCGGGTGAGGAACGTGGATGTCACCGCCGGTAGGTATCTGCTGCGCGGGGTGGGGGTCCAGGTCCTCTTCCCCGGGTTCACCAGAGTCTACCCCACGCGCGACGCTGAGAAGCTGATACCAGAGCTGACGGAAGGGGAGTGGTTGGAGATACTGGCCCTCGGCGCGGAGCAGAAGTTCACCCAGCCGCCGCCCCGCTACAGCGAGGCCAGCCTGGTGCGAGCCCTGGAGGCGAAGGGCATCGGCCGCCCCTCTACCTACGCGCCGATCATCAGCACCATCCAGGAGCGGGGGTACGTGTACCTGGAGGAGAAGCGGTTCCGGCCCACCGACCTGGGGTTCGTGGTCACCGATCAACTGGTTGCTCACTTTCCAGGCATCATGGATGTTGAGTTCACCGCGGGCATGGAGACAAAGCTCGACCGGGTTGAAGAAGGCGAGGAGGACTGGGTGGCGGTCCTGCGGGGGTTCTACGGCCCGTTCGCGGCGGATGTGACGAAGGCGGATGCCACGATGGAGCGAGTGAAGGTGGTCCCGAAGGAGACCGAGCACGTGTGCGAACTCTGCGGCAAGCCCATGTTGCTGAGGGTGGGGCGGCGCGGGCCATTCCTGGCCTGCTCCGGCTATCCGGAGTGCGAGCACACGCGGCCCGTTCCCGGCGGAGAAGAGGAGCAGCGAAGGGCCCGCAGACCCGCCCCCGAGCCGACCGATCAGAAATGCGAGGAGTGCGGGAGCCCCATGGTCATCCGCACCGGGCGGCGCGGCCGCTTCCTCGCCTGCTCCGCCTACCCCAAGTGCAAGCACACCGAGCCGCTACCCGGCGAGGAGGGTGAAGGGGGCAAGTCCCCCGGGGCGGCCCCCCAACCCACCGACGAGAAGTGCGAGAAGTGCGGCAGCCCCATGGTCATCCGCACCGGGCGGCGCGGGCGCTTCCTTGCCTGCTCCGGCTACCCGAAGTGCCGCAACACGCGACCCCTTCCGGAGGAGCAGGCCGCTGCTGCGGAGATCGCCACCGACGAGAAGTGCGACCTGTGCGGCGCTCCCATGGCCGTGCGGCGCGGCCGCTATGGGCAGTTCCTGGGGTGCACGCGGTATCCCGAGTGTAAGGGGATCAAGAAGCTCGCGAAGCAGTCGGAATGAGGGGAGCGGTTGGTTTCCGGCGATAGCGGGGCCGATGTGTGCGGCTGTCGACCCGCGGGGCAGAACAGCGCTTGACGTAGGACCGTGAGGCATGATAGCCTGTCGGCAAATGGACAGGCGCTTCTTCCTGATCACCAGCATCATCCTAACCACCCCGGCGGTGAGCCGGGAGCGATGCTGCGCGTTCAGGACCTAACCATACACAGATAGCGCCATCAGACTCCAACCCACCGCCGGCCTTCGGCGGTGGGTTTTCGCGTCTGTGGCGCACCGGACAGCAACTGCGATGTTCAAGAGAATCTCCGGTCTGCCAGACAGGATGGGTTGGAGGAAGACGTGCTGCGCCTCTGGCGTGAGCGCAGTGTCTTCGATCGGGTCCGCGCGCGGAACCGAGGTGACCCATGCTGGCCAACACAGCAATCCGGCATTCGCAGAACTTCATCCGCAGTGCATCCGTCGTGAGAAGGATCATCCGGCTCGCGAACTTGACCCGGAACGATGTGGTGGTCGAGATAGGCCCTGGCAGGGGGATCATCACGAAGCAGCTTGCCAGGCTGTGTTCTCGGGTGATCGCGGTCGAGTATGACAGGGCGCTGTGCCATCACCTGCGAAGGTACCTGGGCAGCATCGGGAACCTCGATGTGATCTGTGCCGACTTCCGGCACTATGACTTGCCTGACCGTGAGTACAAAGTGTTCGCAAGCATACCGTTCAAGATCACATCGGAGATCATGACCAAGCTCACAGCGAGCAGCCGTTCGCCTACAGAAGCTTACCTGATCATGCAAGCGGAGGCTGCGAGGAGATTCGCCGGCCCCCCGTATGACCACGAGAGCCTGAAGTCCCTCTTGCTCAAGCCCAGATTCGAGTTGTCGCTGCTGCACGCGTTCCGGAGAACAGACTTCTGGCCCGTCCCCAATGCGGAGGCCGTGCTCTTGCGCCTACGAAAGCGGCGTCATCCGATCCTGACTGCGGCGGATGATCAGAAGTACAGAGACCTGCTGTGCTTCGTCTTCTCGGAGCACGGAACGAATGTCACCACTCGACTCAGGCGGATCTTCACGAGGCAGCAGATCAAGCGTCTCGCTCGGGACAACGGATTCTCGATGTCGGCGCGAGTCGTTGATCTCTCCTTCGGTCAGTGGCTGGCCATCTTGACGTACTACCTCACGGGAGTCGCAGGGGATAGGCAGAAGCTCGTCGAGGGTGCCGAGAAGCGGCTATTGCGGCGGCAGGCCGGGCTCACCAAGATACACAGAAGCCGAACCGTCCCGGGGTGGGAGCGGACCTCCTGATTGCAGATGGCAGAACCACCGAGCGCGCAAGAGACCAGGCCCCGCTACGGGGCCGGGGCCTGTCACGCCGACTGTATCGCACGAGCGCCAAACGCGACTACTCGATGCCCAGTTCCTTTCGCGGATACATGGCATGCTCGGCGTGGCGCGTACCGTGCTGGTCAGGCAGAAGCCAATACGCCTCCACGACGCCATGTCCCCAGTCTCGGTAGCCCAGTCGTTCGTAGAGAGAACGCGCCCGCGTGTTCTCGATGTCCACGCCCACGCACATCTCCCGGGACCCGCGCTCGCGCGCCATCTGTTCTGCGGCAGCGATCAGTCGCGTCCCGATCCCTTGGGATTGGTGCTCGGGGAGGACGGCGATGCCGTTCAACTCAGGACACCCAGCGAGGTACTGCTGTGCGCTCGGAGTATCCTCCGCCGCCTGCCACCAGAGGTCCAGGTGTCCCACGGGGACTTCTCCCAGCCAGGCGATCAGATAGACGCTGTGCTGTTCCTGCTGCCTCGCGTAGCGGAAGGCATGCACACGAGAGTCACCCGATGAGAACTGACCCGCCAGCAGTCCAATATCGCGTTCGCGGCAGATCTCAATGCGTAGTTCGTCATGCATGCTGGGACTCTCATCCGACGCTTCGTCTCGTCTTTGCTGTTGACCTGCCGTTCGACTCGCGGCGCAGACGCCGCCGGGGCTGAAGCGGGGTCCTGCCTTGAGCCGTCGGCCGCCCTACTCGGCCGTCGCGTGCAGCCCCCACACGAAGAGCCGCAGCTCGTGCACGAACTCGCTCTGGTTGGGCGGCCTCTCGCGCCCGCGTAGCATAGACTGCCACTCACGGGAGGGCGGCGGGCATGCGGCTCGTTGCACTCGACGACATGCCCGCCCTACAGGGGTGGGCGGAATGGCGCAGCCTCCGCAAGCAATCGCTTACTGTATCCTCGCTTGACAGCAGTGAAACGCGAATGCTATCATCCCCGATTGCCACGAAAGGGGGCCGGCGGAGCGAATGGCAAGGGAGCGGAAAGGTTATCGAACGGCAGTAGTCGGGGCGCGCGCGGTGGGGCGCGAGATGATCCGCGTGCTCCGTCAGCGCGGCTTCCCCATCGCCAGTCTGCGCGTGTTCGCCACGCGAGAGCGCGATATCACCGTGGATGGCGAAACCTACCATGTGGAGGTGATCGGGGAGGACGTCTTCGACGACATCGAGGTGGCGCTCTTCGCCGGAGGCGATACCCGAGAGGGGCATTTCGGGCCTGTCGCCGCCCAGCGCGGCACGGTGGTGATTGACAACGGCGACGCCTTCCGCATGGACCCGGCCGTGCCCCTGGTGGTTCCAGAGGTGAATCCGGAGGCGCTGCGTCAGCACCGAAACCTGATCGCCAACCCCAACTGCTCCACCATTCAGTTCGTGGTTGCGCTGAAGCCCTTGCATGACGCGGCCCGCCTCAAGCGGGCCGTGGTCGCGACTTACCAGTCCGTCTCCGGCCGCGGCACTTCCAAGGAAGGCACCGATCCGGTTGAGCAGTTGCGCGCGGAGATGCAGGCAGTGAGCGAGCGGCTGGCGCCTATGGCGGCAACCGGCGCCCCGGAGGAGCGCCTGCGCGCCATCTGCCAGGCGGTGGAGGAGCTCGCGGGGAGTCTGGTCACGGATTCCACCCTCTTCCCCCATCCCATCGCCGGCAACTGCATTCCGCACATCTCCAGCTTCAACGAGGACGGCTACTCCAAGGAAGAGATGAAGCTGGTCAACGAGACCCGCAAGATCATGAGCGAGCCCGACCTCCAGATCACCGCCACCACCGTGCGGGTGCCGGTCTTCAACGCGCACTGCGAAGCAGCGAACTTCGAGTTCGAGCGGCCGCTCTCGGCCGCGCAGGCGCGGGAGATTCTCGCTGGCGCTCCGGGGGTGGTGGTGATGGACGATCCGGCGAAGGCCGAGTATCCGCTGCCCATTCATGCTTCCGGCCGAGACGAGGTCTTCGTCGGCCGCATCCGCGAGGACCCCACCGTCCCCCACGGGCTCAACCTGTGGATCGTTGCCGACAACCTGCGCAAGGGCGCGGCCCTGAACGCGGTTCAGATTGCCGAGAAGATGATCGAGATGGACTTGCTGCCAGCTCGAAGCTGAGGGTGTAAACGCATGAAAGTGGTGGTCCAGAAATTCGGCGGAACCTGTGTGGAGTCCGAGCCAAACCAGCTCCTCTCTGCGGAGCGGATCATGGAGGCGCTGGACCGCGGGCTTCACCCGGTTGTGGTGGTATCGGCGATGGGCCGGGAGGGACAGCCCTACTCCACCGTGGAGCTGGTGAAGACCGTCCGAGAGATTGACCCTCAGATCCAGCCCCGCGAGCTGGATCTGCTCATGTCCTGCGGCGAGATCATCTCCACCGTCGCCATGGCCACCCTCTTGCGCACCAAGGGATACGACACTATCGCCTTCAGCGGAGGCCAGGCCGGGCTGATCACCGACGACGTCTTCGCCCAAGCTCGCATCGTCCGCATCGAGCCCGAACCTTTGCTCCGCGCCCTGCAGGACGGGCAGGTCGTGTTCGTCGCCGGCTTCCAGGGCATCACCAAGGACCACCAGGTGACCACCCTCGGCGCCGGGGGCAGCGACTACACCGCGGTCGCCCTCACTCGGGTCATCCAGGGGACTCCCCAGCTTCCCTTCGGGGAGAGACTGGAGGTGGTGCCTCTCCAGATCTTCAAGGAAGTTGATGGTGTGCTGACGGCCAATCCGGGCAGCCTCGAATCAGACGTCTCGGCAACAACCATCGCCAGTCTCAGCTACGATGAGTGCGTCTGGATGTCCCGTCTCGGGGCCGAGGTGCTGCAGCAGCAGGCCGCCGAGATGGCGCGGGAGCACCAGATCCCGTTCGTGGTGAGGAACTTCCGCGACGCCGGGGTGCCTGGCACTCAGGTGGGGGCGGCGAGCGCCGCCGGACGCGATGACCGGGCCACCGCCATCGCAGACCAGGCGCGCCTGCTGGTGTTCGATGTTGACGCCCGCAGCCCGCGTCTGCTCCTCCAGATCGCCGAGCGACTCGGCCGCGAGCGGCTGACCCATTTCCAGCTCACGGCCGATGACGCCGTGGCCCGCTTCGCCGTGCGACCCCTCAAGTACCGGGACGTGCGGGAGATCCTCGGACAGGTTCTCGCTTCTCGAGGAATCCACAGCGACATCAACGTCGGCGACTTCGCCCTGGTCTCCGTGGTCGGCGAGGCCCTCCACCAGCGCCTGGAAGTGTGGGCGGAGGAGACGGACCAGGTCCTGGCGAAGGGTGGCATCGAAGTCCACGGAACCAGCCGGGATGAGATCAGCCTCTCCTGCCTGGTCCCGGAGGCGCAGCGCAAGAAAGCTGTCACCCTGCTGCACCAGGCCCTGGTGCAGCAGCTGTAGGGCGGGCGCTTGTGTGCCCGCCGCGCTCAGTCATTGGACGGCAGGAGGTAGCGGCCGTGGCGATTGGACTGCGGGGCGTGTTCGTCCCCAACATCACTCCCTTCACCGCTCAGGGCATTGACGAGGATGCGCTCAAGCGAGTGCTCGACTACCTGCTTCAGCAGGGTGCCAGCGGCTTCGTTCCCTGTGGCACCACCGGCGAATCCGCCACCCTCAGCCACGAGGAGCACCGCCGCGTGGTGGAGCTCACCATCCGCCACGTCGCCGGCCGCGTCCCCATCATCGCCGGCGCCGGCTCCAACAGCACCGCCGAGGCGATCGGCCTGGTCAAACACGCACAGGACGCGGGCGCCGACGCCGCCCTGGTCATCTGCCCCTACTACAATCGCCCCACCCAGGCCGGGCTGGTGGCGCACTTCACCAGAGTCGCGGAAGCCGTATCCCTGCCCATTATCATGTACAACATCCCCAAGCGCACCGGGGTGAACATGGAAGCCGCCACCGCCGCCGAACTCTCCCGGATCCCCAACATCGTCGGCATCAAAGAGGCGAGCGGCGACCTCCACCAGATCGCCGACATCATCCACCTTTCCGAGCCGGGCTTCGCCGTGCTCAGCGGCGACGGCAACATGACCTTCTCCATCTGCTGCCTCGGCGGGGTCGGCGCCATTCTCGCCGACGCCCATATCCTGCCCGGCGAGTGGCGCAAGATGGTGGAGCTTATCGCCGCCGGCAAGCTCGCCGAGGCGCGGGAGATTCACTACCGCTTGCTCCCCATCACCAAAGCCCTCTTCCTGGAGACCAACCCCGTCCCCGTGAAGGCGGCGGTGGAGCTGCTCGGGCTCGCCTCCGGAGAGCCCAGGCTTCCCCTGGTCCCTGCCACGGACCGCTGCCGCGCGGTGCTGCGAGAGGAGCTGAGCAAGCTTGGCCTCCTCTGATGTCGAGGCCGCGCTTGTCGAGGTGGGGGAGGAGATCCGGCGCTGCCGCGGGCTGGAGGCGATATGCTCGCGGTCGCGACTACCGCTGCGCGCGAGCAAAGGAGGATTCGAGAATGCTGGACAAGCGAATAGTTCTCATCGGATTGCTGGTGGTGGTCGGTCTGTCGCTCTGGCCTAGCGGGGTATTGCCTTCAAGGGCCGCAAAGACCCAGGATACGGGGCAACCAGATTCGGTGCTTCTCGAGGAGATCAGAGGCCTGCGCACCGACATAGCGGCTCTGCGTTCCGAGATCAAGGAGTTGCGAGCGGAATTGGGGGGAGAAACACCCGCGACTACCGGACAGAGATCAGGGGACGAGGCGTCGGGATTGCACGCCTCCGTTTGCGGAGAGTGGAAGGAACACTGGGGGACACCCGGGCAGACGGATGTTACCTATAACGATGGGTATAGGATTACTCGAACGACTGACGGTAAAGTGAAGGTGGTAATCACCACCAGGAATCAGGCAATCTGGGACGAGCGGCTAGACCAGGACCTGCTAACCTTCACGCAGCGCACTGACGCATACGTCGTCAAATACTCATTGAGACTACAGAGTGACGGAGAATGGATGCTTGGCACCGCCACAACCCCCTATAAGGTCGTCTCTGTCAAATGGGAGAGAACGAAGTAGATCGTCTCAGGCGGTGTGAGAAGTAGCCTAACAACAGGGTGGAGGCGACGCTCCACCCGCGCGCCTCGCCCTGAGTGATGGCAAGATCCAGCCTGCCCGCCCAGGGACACAGTAGGTCGTAGGGCGCCACAGCACTCTTACTTGCTCTGAACGATATGGGAAACGCGATCGAGGTAGCGCTCGCTGAGGTGGACGCCGAGGTCCGGCGCTGCCGCCGCTGTCAGCTCAGCCGCGGCCGCTCCCGCGCCGTCCCCGGGGAGGGAAACCCCGACGCCGACATCATGTTCGTGGGCGAAGGTCCGGGAGCAGAGGAGGACGCCCAGGGCCGACCCTTCGTCGGCGCCGCCGGGAGGCTGCTCACCCATCTCCTGCGCTCTATCGGCATAGATCGCAGGGAGGTCTACATCACCAATGTGGTCAAGTGCCGGCCGCCGGGCAACCGCGATCCTCTCCCCGAGGAGATCGAGGCCTGCAACGAGTTCCTGCTCACCCAGATCGCCCTCATCAAGCCCGGCATCCTCTGCACCCTCGGCCGCTTCGCCGGGCAGACGCTGATCGCCAAGGGATTGTCCATCACGCGCGAGCACGGAAAGCCCAGGCGCATCAGCGGCATTCTCCACCTGCCGCTCTATCATCCCGCCGCCGCCCTCCACCAGCAGGGCCTGATTGATGCGCTGGAGGGGGATTTCCGCGCCCTGCGCGCCATCCTCGACAAGGAACTGGGGCGCTCCCAGACGTAGCTGTACTTTGTGATGCCCCGCGCCAAGGTCTCTCTCAACCTCGCCACCATCCGCCCCGCCTCCTTCCTGCGCAAGCTGGAGGCCGCCTCCGGCGCCGGGTTCCGCGCCATCGGGCTCTGGTACGACGAGTTCAGGCAGTTGGGCGATGGGGACCTGCGGGAGTTCCGTCTCAGCGGCCTGGCGGTCTCCGAGATGGTGGGGGCCTCCGGTTGGATGGACTCCGACCGGATGTCCCGCACCATCGCCTTTGCCCGCGCCGAGGAGATGTTCGAGGCCGCCGCCAAGCTTGACTGCCCCGTGGTGGTCGCCGAGCCGGACCCGCGCGCCACCGATCCCACCCGCGCCGCGGGCGACTTCCGCGAGCTGTGCCGCCTCGCCGAGCCGTTCTCCGTGCGGGTCGGCTTGCACTTCGACGGCGCCGCCGCCACCATCAACAACATCGCCGCCGCGTGGCAAGTGGTGGATGCCTCCGAGGCGCACAACGGCGGGATCGTGCTCGACACGTTCCACTGCTACCGCGGGGACTCCACCCCAGATATGCTCGCCCCTATTCCAGGAGAGCGCATCTTCCTGGTACAAATCAGCGACTGTATGGACCTTCCGCGCTACGAGCTTGAGGATCGCCACCGCCTCTACCCGGGCGCGGGGGCGATCCCCCTCGACTCCCTTATCAGCGCCCTCGGAGGCAAGGGCTTCGACGGCTACTACTCCCTGGAGATGATGAACGAGGACTACTGGCTGGAAGACCCCGCCCTCGTCGCCCAGGATGGGATGAGGGCGTTGCGGCGGCTGGACATAGTGTAGGGTAAGGCAAGGAGGACTAGGTCATGGACCCTCATGCTTCGCAGAGCAGCAAGCGTGTGCTGAAGGAGCTCGACACCATCTGCGAGCGCATCCGCAAGGACTTCGACGCTAAGGACGCGGCGCGGGAGAAGGCCCTCGCCCACGCCCGCGAGGTGATCCGCAACAGCGCCAACGCCATTCGCGCCATTCATCGCGCCGAGTACGATGACGCGAAGACCCTGATGGGTCAGAGCGCCGCCCTGCTCGCGGGGGTGGACGCGGCGCTGAAGGACCACCCGGACGTGTACTACGCCGGCTTCGTCCACGATTCCCAGAAGGAGCACTCGGAGGCGCACCAGACCTATGCGCTCATCCGCGGCGAGCCGCTGCCCAGCCCCGACGACCTGAAGGTCGGGTACGCCGCCTACCTGAACGGCCTGGGCGATACGGTGGGCGAGCTGCGCCGCCACGCCCTCGACCGGGTCCGCCACAACGACATCTCCTGGGGCGAGAACATGCTGGAGATCATGGATGACATCTACTACTCCATGGTCTCCTTCGACTATCCCAACGCTATCTCCGGCGGCCTCAAGCGCACCGCGGATGTCGTCCGCTCCCTCATCCAACGCACCCGCGGCGACCTCACCAACGCCATGCGCCAGCAGCAGCTCGAAGCCGCCCTCGCCAGGTTGGAGGAGAAGCTCAAAGCCGTCCCGCAGCAGCGGCTTGAGGTGAAGGGGCAGGTGTTGCCCAAAGAATCGTAGGGCAGGCTTGCCCCACTGGCAGGCTTGGAAGCCTACCCTACGAGACGGCGGCCACGGCCGGCGGGCATGCCCGCCCTACAGGGCGCTTGCTTGTTGTCCCTGCCCAAAGGCCCGTGCTATAATCGCGCCCATCCACCGTCGCTAAAGCTATGGTGGACAAGCCATGACTGCCATGAACGACAAGATCATCTTCAGCGCGATGCAGGTCACCGGGAAGCTCCACCTCGGGAACTACGAGGGGGCGCTGCGGAACTGGGTGCGCCTGCAGGACGAGTATGAGCTGTATGCGGGGATTGTGGACTTGCACTCGCTGACCACGGGGTTTGAGGACACCAGCGAGCTGATGGGCAATGTCCGCGAGGCCGCGGTTGACTACCTGGCGGCCGGGCTGGATCCGGAGAAGACCGCCATCGTGATCCAGTCGTGGGTGCCGGCCCATGCCGAACTGCACATCCTGCTCTCCATGATCACCCCGGTCGGCTGGCTGGAGCGCGTTCCCACCTACAAGGAGAAGCGGGATCAGCTTCACATCGCCAACCCTTCCTATGGCTTGCTCGGATACCCGGTGCTGATGGCCGCCGACATCCTCGTCTATCGGGCGACCACGGTGCCGGTGGGGCGAGACCAGGTGGCCCACCTGGAGCTGACGCGGGAGATTGCGCGGCGGTTCAACCACCACTACGGGCAGACGTTCCCGGAGCCGGAGGCGCTCCTGACGGAGTTCGCAGTGCTGCCCGGCCTGGACAACCGAAAGATGAGCAAGTCCTACGGCAACTGCATCTACCTCTCGGACCCCGAGGAGACGGTGCGGGAGAAGGTGGGGAGCATGTTCACCGACCCCACCAAGATCCGCAAGTCCGACCCCGGCCATCCGGAGGAGTGCCCGGTACACGCCTATCACGCGGCCTATGAGCCGGACACCGCCAAGCAGGCCGCGGAGGAGTGCAAGGCGGGCAAGCTGGGGTGCGTGGCCCACAAGAAGCAGGTCGGCGACCTGATGGTGAGGGAGCTGACGCCGCTGTGGGAGCGGCGGGCAGCGGTGCTCGCCGAGCCGGGGCGGCTGGACGACATCCTCGCCGACGGGGCGCGGCGGGCCAGAGCCAAGACCGAGGAGACCATGGCGCTGGTGTGGAAGGCGATGAAGCTGCGGTAAGGTCGCCGGGCTGTGGGGTGGACAACTGGCTCACAATAAGGCATTCTTAGCCTGGGTTGGTGTGGGGTCGTCGAGGCAAGGATAGGAGCAAGGCACGCAGCACGCGTTGCAGCAGCGGAGGCGGTAATGGTCGTAGTAGAGAGCGCCGACCACGGCGCAATCGTCCCTTCTTCGGTGCCGCAGGATCGGGTGTTCACCGGCCACCGGGTGAGCACGCCGGTGTTCGCTGGCCCCATTGATCTGCTCATCTACCTGGTCCAGCACGACGAGATTGATATCTTCGCGTTCGCGCTCAGAGCGATCACCTCGGAGTACGTAGAGCACCTCAGCGGCCTTGACCAGCGGGACATCGAAGAGGTCGGCGAGTTCATGGTGATGGCCGCGCAGCTCATGGAGATCAAGAGCGTGCGGCTGCTGCCTCCGCAGCCGAAGGAGGAGGGGGAGGAGGAGGAGGTCGGCGACCCGCGGGCGATGCTGCTGGCGCGGCTGATGGAGTACAAGCGGTTTAGAACCGTGGCCGACGAGTTGCGGGAACGGGCGGAAGTGCAGCGGTGGGTTTTCTCCCGCAACACGCTGAACGACGGCAACGGGAACGGCCAGGCCGAGCGGCCGCATCTGATGCTCGGGGAGGTGTCGCCATTTGACTTGTGGGCGGCTTTCCAGAGCGTGCTCAACCGCGTAAGCCAGGCGCAGGGGGAAGGCGAGGTAGTAAGGCCTCGCTTCACCGTGGCGCAGAAGATGGCGGTGGTGGCGGCGAAGGTGAGGTGGGCGAAGGAGCGGCTCAGGTTCGTGGACCTGTTCAAGGAAGACGCCACGGTGGTAGAGGTGATCGTGACGTTTCTGGCGATTCTGGAGCTGATCCGCCTGCGGCGGATTCGGGTGGTGCAGGAGCGGTTGTTCGGGGAGATCTGGGTGCAGGCGCGGGCGTCGTCTGAGGAAGTATGAGTCAGCAGGAACCAGAAGCAGTCGCCGACTCGCCGACAGAGTTAGAGCCAGTCCATCCTCCGGAGACGGATAGCCGGGCGAAGCTGTGCGCGCTGGAGGCGGTGCTCTTCATGGCCGCGGAGCCGCTCTCCCGGGAGGAACTGGCGGGAATCCTGGAGGTGACCCCCAGAGAGGCGGAGGGCCTGGCCCAGCAACTGGAGGCGCGGTACGGCGACGGCGGCCTGCAAGTCGTGCGGATCGCCGGCGGCTACCAAGTGGCGACGCGGCCGGAGTATGGGCCGCAGGTGGCGAGGCTGCACAAGCCGGAGCGGTTCCGCCTGTCGCGGGCGGCGCTGGAGACGCTGGCGATCGTCGCCTACCGGCAGCCGGTGACGCGGCCGGAGATAGAGGCGATCCGCGGGGTGAACTCGGACTCGGCGGTGGACACGCTGGCCCAGTACGAACTGATCCGCGAGGCGGGCCGCAAGGAGGCGCCTGGCCGCCCGGTGCTGTATTCCACCACAGACCAGTTCCTGGGTCACTTCGGGCTGGACTCCATCGAAGATCTGCCGCAGTTGGAGGCGATACCTGTGGGAAGCCCCCAGGTGCAGGCGGAGGAAGCGCAGGCGAGCCAACCACAAGGGGATGAAGAGGAGGAAACGGAACTCGGGGCCGGGGAAACCGAGGAGCAGCCGGAAGGATGAAGAGGCCGGATGGGAGGGGAAGAGCGGGCCCTGTGTGGGGAGTCCTGCTGGCGGTGTGGATGTGGTGGGCGGGGGCGGCGCTGGGGGCCGCCGCGCAAGTCCCCGCGATCCAGGCGAAGGCAGCGGTGCTGGTGGACGCGGTGAGTGGGCAGGTGTTGTACGAGAAAGCCGCCCACGAGCGCCGGCCGGTGGCGAGCACCACCAAGATCATGACCGCGCTGATCGCGCTGGAGTCAGAGCGCCTCGACGACTGGGTGCTGGTGAGCGAGAACGCACCCAAGGTGGAGCCGTCCGTTCTGGATCTGAAGCCGGGGGAGCAGGTGAGGCTGGACGACCTGCTGGCCGCGCTGCTGCTGAAGTCCGCCAACGACGCGGCGGTGGCGATCGCCGAGCACGTGAGCGGAAGCGTGGAGAAGTTCGCGGAGCGGATGAACAAGCGAGCGCGGGAGCTGGGCGCGCGCGACACGCATTTCGTGAACCCGCACGGGCTGAACGACCCGGATCATTATTCCTCCGCCTATGACCTGGCTCTGATCACCCGGGAGGCGCTGAAGCAGCCGCGGTTCCGGGAGCTGGTGGGGATGAAGGCGGCGGAGGTGTTCCGTCCGTACACAGTCGGTGCGGAGCTGGTGGAGAACCATAACAAGCTGCTGTGGCACGCCGACTACGTGGATGGGGTGAAGACTGGATATGTGAGCGCGGCCGGGCAGTGCATCGTCGCCTCGGCAACCAAGAATGGCTGGCAGCTGGTGGCGGTGCTGCTGGACAGCCCGGACAAGTACGGAGAGGCCCTGCAGCTCTTGGACTACGGCTTCTCCGCGTTTGAGCGGAAGGTTTACGCGGAGAAGGGCGATGTGCTGGACAGGATACCAGTGCAGCACGGCCGCAAGAGGCAGGTGGCAGCGGTGTGTGCGGACACGCTTTCCGGCGTAGCCGGGCTGGGGCCGTCTCAGGACACCAGGCTCGAGCTGGATCGGAAGCGGCTGACCGCGCCGGTGGCGAGAGGAGCGGTGGTGGGGGAGGCCCACTTGGTGGCGGGGGGAAGAGTGGTGGCGCGGTCGCCGCTGGTGGCGAGGGAAGCGGTGCCGGTGTCGAGGCTGGTGGTGTGCTGGTGGTGGACGTGGAGAGTGGGGATAGCGCTTGCCGTAATGGCAGTGATGGTGAGGGTGAGTGCAAAGGCTATCAAAGCTCATCGCCGCGGCCGGCCTCGCCTCCCGCCGCAAGTGTGAGGACCTGATCCGGGCGGGCCGGGTGCGGCTCGATGGTGAGGTGGTCACCAACCTCGGGACCAGGGCCGACCCGAAGTGTGCGCGCATCGAGGTGGACGGCAAACCGATCGCGCTGGAGCCCCTGGTCTACGTGCTGCTGAACAAGCCCCGGGGCCCGCTGTCCGCGGTCAGCGACCACCGCGGCCGGCAGACGGTGGTTGGTCTGGTGAAGGGAGTGAGCGCCAGGCTGTATCCCGTGGGGCGATTGGATGCGGACACGGAGGGGCTGCTGTTGCTCACCAATGACGGGGAGTTGACCTACCGTCTCACCCATCCGCGCTACGGGGTGGAGAAGGTGTACGAAGCGGAGGTGGAGGGGAGGCCGACGGCGGAGACGGTGCTCCGCCTCGCCCACGGGGTGATGCTGGAGGATGGGTGGAGTGGGCCGGCAAGGGTGCGCCTGTTGCCGTTGCTTCGGCAGTGCACTACCGAAGCAACTCCAGGCGGCCGGCTGGAGGTGACGATTCACTCCGGCCGCAAGCGACAGGTGCGAAGGATGCTGAAGGCGGTGGGGCATCCGGTGGTGAGCCTGAGAAGGACGAGAATGGGAACTCTCCGCCTGGGCGACCTGCCGGCGGGCGGGTGGCGGAAGCTAAGCAGGAAAGAGATCGCCGAGCTGTGGGACTACATAGAGAAAGCCTCGTCGGCAGCCGGGCAGACAGAGAGCAGCAGTGCGCCGGAGGCGTGAAGGCTATGCGACGCGGGCCACCTTGCCCTTCTTGAGGCACTTGGCGCACACGCGCAGGGTGACCGGGGTGCGGCCCTTGAGGGTCTTGACGGTCTGGAGGTTGGGGAGCCATCGGCGCTTGGTGCGCACATGAGAATGGCTCACATTGTAACCGGTCTGGGGTCCTTTGCCACAGATATCACAGCGTCGCGCCATCGGATAACTCCCAATCTATGCCATGTGTATCGAGCTGGACGGTTGCTTCGGCAGTGCACTACCGAAGCAACAACAATCACGCGTATCGAAGTTGCGTCGCAGTTATGATAGCATAGAAGCAGGTGTACAATCAACTGCGGTAGGAATGGATGCGGGACAGGTAGGCTGGCTGTGAGAGTCGGTGATCTCTATGAGATATTGAGGAAGGCGGCGCCCTTGTCACCTGAGGACTCGGTGGCGAAGGCGATTCGGCTGCTGAGGGCGCGGGATCTGCCGATGCTGCCGGTGGCGGAGGGGCCGCACGTGATCGGTATGGTGGACGAAGCCGGCCTGGTGGCGGCGGTGGCAGGGGGCGCGGATGCGCGGGGTGCGGCGAGGGAGATGCGGGTGGGACAGGCGATGCGGCCGATCCGGCTGACGGCCCTCGCGGAGCAGCCATTGGAGGAGGTGGCAGGCCTGCTCCGGGAGGGACAGGGGGAGGCGGTGGTGGTGCTCGGCTACGGGGGGCGATATCTCGGTCTGCTGCTGCCGCGAGACGCGCTGGCGGCGCTGGCGGGCGAGCCGATAGTGCCGCCGGTGGCCGGGCTTGCCACACCGCTGGGCGTGTACCTGACCACCGGGGCGCTGCGCGCGGGCGCGGGCAACCTGGGCTTGGTCGCCACCGGTGCGGCGTTGATGGTGTTGAACCTGCTGGCGGGCGGAGGGCTGTACGGTCTGGCGTGGTCTCTGGACCGGCTGCTGGGTCAGGCGGCGGAGGGGCCGGCGCCCGCGGTGACGGGGGAGGCGGCGATGACGGTGGCGCTGGTGCTGTCAGCAGTGCACATGCTCATCTTCCTGGTGTTGCTGCGCCTGTCTCCATTGGCGGGAGTGCATGCCGCCGAGCACATGGTCGTGCATGCGATTGAGGAAGGGGAGGACTTGTCTCTGGAGAAGGTGAGGGCGATGCCGCGGGTGCACCCGCGGTGTGGCACCAACCTGATCGCGCTGCTGATCCTGCTGGTGATCGCCAAGCAGTTCCTCACCAGCGTGAGCGGCGCCAGCCAGGAAGCACAGGTGATGGCGCTGTTCGTCCTGGCGCTGATCGTGCTGCTGACGTGGCGGCGGCTGGGGGCGGGGCTGCAGCGCTGGGTGACGACGCGACGGCCCTCGGACCGTCAGTTGATGCAGGGAATGCGGGTTGGCGAGCGCTTGCTGTCCCAGATCAGGGAGCGGCCGGCTGCGAGGGCGAGCGTGTGGGTGCGGGTGTGGAACGCAGGATTGCTGCAGGTGGTGGCAGGGTTCTTCCTGGTGACGGTGATAGCAGACTACGGGTGGCCTCCGCTGGTGTCGCTGTGGCATCTGCTACCAAAGTGACCGCAATGGATTAGCCGATGGCGAAGGATTTGCTGACACAAGCATTGTCTCAGGCGCTCGCCACTGCTCAGGCGAGCGGGGAGCTTCCCCGCGACCTTTCGGTGACGGTGGAGCTGCAGCCGCCGCGGGACCGGCGGTGGGGCGACCTTTCGAGCAATCTGCCGATGGTGATCGCCAGCGCGGCCAACCGCCCGCCGCGGGAGGTGGCGCAGACGATTCTGGGTCACCTGCAACTGCCCGAGGGGCTGGTTGATCGGGTGGAGGTGGCGGGGGCGGGGTTTATCAACTTCACGCTCAGCCCGAGCTGGCTGCGGGGGGTAGTGAGACAGGTGATCGGGGAGGGGGAGCGGTTTGGGTGCTCGCACCAGGGCAGAGGAAAGCGCTTGCTAATTGAGTTTGTG
>Ga0315279_10003773_pt1 | contig 20780 bp, 19 predicted proteins | sample YL17G06_20_MG_FD_203694 | JGI IMG/M metagenome (GOLD analysis project Ga0315279, IMG submission 203694) | Sediment microbial communities from Yellowstone Lake, YNP, Wyoming, USA - YL17G06_20 | ecosystem: Environmental > Aquatic > Freshwater > Lake > Sediment | place: USA: Wyoming | collected... | reverse complement strand
TTTTTCACCTCGAACATGAAGCACTGGTAGCCTGGACCAACAACCCTCCAGGATTTGAAGGAGAAGGTGAAGGAAGGCTATGGTGTGGGGGTTGCCATCGGTGTGAAAACGGGTACAGCGTCAAAGTTCCCAGATGGTGTGGCATAGAATGCCCACACCCAGCAGAAGGAGGTCAGATCGTTGGGGTTGCGGATGTAATAATACTGGCCGCTGGGATCACGCCCGAAAACCTGGACGCTTTTGTCAACCACCAGCCCGCCGACCTGATCGTAAACATTACCTGGCCCGAGGCGGCATTTTGTCTCCATTGAAACGCTGATGAATGCGCCTTCGGGTGTGAGAGTCAGCGTCATTGTGGGGGTCAGCGTCATTGTGGGGGTCAGCGTCACAGTGGAAGTCAGCGTCACAGTGGAAGTCAGCGTCACAGTGGAAGTCAGCGTCACAGTGGAAGACGGCGTCAGAGTGGAAGACGGCGTCACTGTAGGAGTAATCGTCATTGTAGGGGTAAGCGTTGGCAGTGGGGTGGAGGTTAATGTCGCTTCCGGTAGAAGAGACGGTTGTATCGGCCCCGGTCCCCCCTGTGCAGCTTGGGTGAGGGTGGCTGCTACGCCGGCGACAACGGTCAGTATCGCCGCCGTGCCGTCTGCGGGTGGAGGGGATTGTGATGTACTCGTGCTGGGTAAGTTGCAGGCTGCCTGCACAATTGCGATCAGGGTAAGAACACATATCGCGCGAAATCTTCTTGCTGACATAAGACACCTCCTCATAAGACACGGAACGGTTGGTTCAAATGTAGCCCATAGGCTACCATAATAATACAACGACTTCTGACCTAAAGCAATCCCTTTTTATCTATTCATCAGGGCTTTCTCAAAGTCGAGAAGTACCAGCCAGTGTGCCTCATCCCTCTGCCACCTGCCCCAGGGAGGGGGAAAAGAAGCGAAAAAATGGGTGCGGGCGCGCTTTGTGCCCACTGCACCCATTTTTTCGCACAGTACTCCTCGGCTTTTTGAACAGCCCCTTTGGAACCCTAATCCGTTGCCGATCCGTCCGGGATGTCCGTCCATTGGGAAGCCCCGGCTTCGGTGGCTATCTCCTCGGCCACGAATCGCCCGTGGACGAAGCCTGTCCCGGCCGGGATCAGCTTGCCGATGATGACGTTTTCCTTCAGGCCGAAGAGCGGATCGGTGCTCGAGCCGATGGCTGCCCCCGCCAGCACCTTAATAGTGTGCTGGAACGAGGAAGCCGAGAGGAACGAATCGGTGCTGAGTGAGGCTTTGGTCACGCCCAGCAGGATTTCCCCAAAGCGTGCCGGCGCCTTGCTGTCGGTAAGCATCTGCTCGTTGACCTTCTTGATCTCCAGCCGATCCACCGGATCGCCAGGCAGGTACTTCGTCTCGCCGGGGCGGGTCACTTGCACTTTCGCCATCATCTTGCGGATGATGACCTCGAAGTGTTTGTCGTGGATGTTCTGCCCTTGGCTGCGGTACACCTTTTGGATCTCGCCCAGCAAGTACATCTGGCAGGCTTCACGTCCCTGGATGCGCAGGATGCGGTGCGGGTTGAGCGAGCCTTCCGTCAGCGGCTGACCGGCCTCAACGTGGTCGCCTTCCTTTACCAACAGGCGGGATGTGGTCGGGATCTCGTACTCGGTTTCCTCGCGCTGCTCGTACGAGACGATGATCTTGCGCGCCTCGATGCGGACGCGCCCGTTGTGCGCAGCAGTCACAGTCGCCTCGCCGAGGGTCGCCAGTTCATCGCCGGCCTTGACCTCATCCTCATCCTTGGCGGTGATCGTCCATTCTTCGGGAGCATCGTACTCGTCGTGGATCATCTCGCTTTGTTCCACCCGGATGAGGCGCAGGTCGGTGTATTTATCCGACTGGACCAGGCGCACCACGCCCCTGATCTCGGAGACGATTGCCTCGCCCTTCGGCTGCTTGCGGGCCTCGAAGAGTTCCTCCACACGGGGCAGACCGGTGGTGATGTCTCCGCCGGCCGCCACGCCGCCGGTGTGGAACGTGCGCAGGGTCAGTTGCGTGCCAGGTTCGCCGATGGACTGGGCGGCCACGATGCCGACTGCTGAGCCAAGTTCGACCATCGAACCGCGCCCTAGGTCAATGCCGTAGCACTTGGCGCAGATGCCGTGGGTCAATTCACAGGTCAACGGCGAGCGGACTTTGACTTCCTTGATGCCCAGGCTGGTGATCTTGCGAGCCAGTTCATGGTCAATCACGTCATCGGGTTCGGCCAGCACCTCGCCGGTCTTCGGGTCGAGCAGGCGTTCGGCAGCCAGGCGTCCGTACAAACGGTCGAACATGGATTGACCGGCTATGTCATCCTTCTTGCGGATCCAGATGCCCTCTTTCGTGGCGCAATCGTACTCGTTGATGATGATGTCCTGGGCAATGTCCACCAGGCGGCGGGTCAGGTAACCGGCGTCGGCGGTGCGCAGGGCGGTATCAGCCAAACCCTTGCGTGCGCCGTGCGTTGACATGAAGTACTCGAGCGCGGTTAGACCTTCGCGGAAATTCGAGCGGATGGGGAACGGGATGATGCGCCCGGAAGGGTCAGCCATCAGGCCGCGCATACCGGCCAGTTGTGAGATGGGGCCGAAGCCACCTTTGGTCGCCCCGGAGTTGGCCATGGTTGCCAGGTTGCCGTCTGGGTCCAGACAGTTCCTGACGGCTTTGGCGACGTCGGTGGTCGTTTGCTGCCAGATCTGGATAACGCGCTCGTTCTGCTCCTGCTCGGTCAGCAGGCCGCGGCGGAAGTCGCGTTGCACCAGTTCCACTTCTTGCAGGGCGGTGGCAATGATATCCTGTTTTTCGGGCGGGATAGTGATGTCGGCTACCGAGAGGGTGGTGCCGGAGCGCATGGCATATTCGAAACCGATGCGCTTGATCTCGTCAGCCACGTTGGTGGTCACCTCCTGACCACAGAGTTCGTATACTTCTGCGATCAGGTCTTTCACGCCGCCTTTTTCCAACTGCCGGTTGATGAACTGGATTTTTTCCGGCAGGGTGCGGTTGAAGATGACGCGCCCGACAGTGGTGTCAATCAGGCGGGTCTCCGCCTCGGGCAGGCGATTGTTCTTCTCATCGTACCAGGTGGTTAAACGCGCTTTGATCTTGCTGTGCACATCCACTTGACCCAACTGGTAGGCCAGATCAACGTCATCCATATCGGCGAAGGCGCGCCCGTCACCCTTATGCGGCTTGGAGTGCAGCATCGTCATGTAGTACACGCCCAGTACCATATCCTTGGACGGACCGATGATGGGTTCGCCGTCCGCGGGCTTGAGCAGGTTCTTGGAAGCCAGCATCAAGCGGCGGGCCTCCTGGACGGCCTTATCAGACAGCGGCACATGGACGGCCATCTGATCGCCATCGAAGTCGGCGTTGAAGGCGGTGGTCACCAGCGGGTGAAGCTGGATGGCCGAACCCTCGATCAGCACCGGTTCGAAGGCCTGGATGCCCAGGCGGTGCAGGGTGGGAGCGCGGTTCAAGAGCACCGGCCGCTCCTTGATGACCTCTTCGAGCACTTCCCAGACCTCGGGCCGGTTGCGCTCGATGAAGCGCCGCGCGCCCTTGACGTTGGCAGCATAGTTGTGTGACACCAGCCGGGAAATCACAAACGGGCGGAACAGTTCCAGCGCCATGCTCTTGGGCAGGCCGCATTGATATAGTTTCAATTGCGGGCCGACCACGATGACCGAGCGCCCGGAATAGTCCACGCGCTTGCCGAGCAGGTTGCGGCGGAAGCGGCCCTTCTTGCCCTTGAGCATGTCGCTCAACGAACGCAGCTCGCGCCGGCCGCGCCGCGAGAGCGCCTTGCCGCGCTGCGAGTTGTCAATTAGCGAGTCAACCGCTTCTTGAAGCATACGCTTCTCGTTGCGTACGATCACGTCCGGCGCGCCGAGTTCGAGCAGCCTCTTCAGGCGGTTATTGCGGTTGATGACGCGCCGGTACAGGTCGTTCAGGTCGGAGGTGGCGAAACGGCCGCCATCCAACTGCACCATCGGGCGCAGGTCGGGTGGGATGACCGGCAGGATGGTCAGGATCATCCACTCAGGCTTGTTGCCTGAACGCCGGAAGGCTTCCACCACCTTGAGCCGGGTGGTGGCCTTCTTGCGCTTTTGCTTGGATTTGGTGGTGCGCACTTCGTGCCACAGTTCCTGAGAAAGCTTATCCAGGTCGAGGCGGTGCAGGATCTCATAAAAGGCCTCGGCGCCCATGTCGGCGCGAAAGACCTGCCCCCAACGGGATTTCAACTCACGATAGCGGGTCTCGCCCAGAAAGGTGAATGGGTGCAGTTCCATTAGTTCGTCACGCGTGTGGGCGTTCTGATCCTGAGAAGCAGATGCCTGGTCCTCTAATTGGCTGCGCAGGGCGTTCATTTGCTCTTCCGCTTCGGCCTTGACCTGGGCAGCTTCCATTTTGACCGATTCAAGCTCACGCTGCTTCTGGTCTTTCAACTCGTTCTCCAGACCCTCCAGCCGTTCCTGAACGACTTTCTGCACCTTCTTTAGGTGTGAGGCGGCGGCTGCCTTGCCGGCCTCGGCGATGACCATATCCGAGTTACCGAAGACGACGGCTTCCTTCAAGGGCTTGCCCATGCTCTCCTGGAGCAGGCGTTCGAGGCGCTGGCCTTCCTGGATGATGGGTTCCAGCCGGGTCGCGATCAACTCGTCATAATGCCGTTCCAGCTCGTTCTTGCGGTGCGAGTGTTCGCTGAGCTTATGGTCACGCGAGGTTTTGATCTCGGCGATCTTGGCGTTGATCTCGGCTGCCTGTTCGCGTTCCGAAACGGAGATCTCGTCCTCCAGACGCTTGAGTGCTTTCTGGCGGGCTTCCTCGTCCACATAGGAGACGATGTACTGGGCGAAATACAGCACCCGGTCCAGGTTGCGGCGCGAGATGTCGAGCAGCAGGCCCAGGTACGAGGGGATGCGCCGCGTGTACCAGATGTGGGCGACAGGTGTAGCCAGTTGGATGTGTCCCATGCGCTCACGCCGCACAGCCGAGCGGGTCACTTCCACGCCGCATTTGTCGCAGGTGATGCCCTTATAACGGGGATTCTTGTATTTGCCGCAGTAACACTGCCAGTCGCGCGTCGGGCCGAAAATGGCCTCACAGAAAAGGCCGTCCTTTTCAGGCCGCAGGCGGCGATAGTTGATGGTTTCTGGTTTGAGTACTTCACCATACGACCAACTTCGTATGGTTTCCGGCGAAGCTAGGCTGATACGAAGCGAAGTAAGCCCCTTAGTTTCCACTATACTATCTCCTCATCTTCCGAATAAGCACTGCGAACGACCGCCAATCCCTGTCCAATGCACCCTACTTGTTTCCCGCCGAGTAGGCCTTCGGCGCACTCGGCAAGCAAAAGCAAGCGCATGAGACTTTTTTTCTCAAGCGCTCGCCTTTTTTCGCAGATTTTGATTTTCAATCAACAGGTTGAATTATACCTGTTTGGTCAGGATTCCGTCAAGGGAATTACCAAATTGCCGAAGGCCTACTCGGTAGGGCGGGATTCGAATCCCGCCCTACTCGAATTTTAGCAATTGCCGAAGGCCTACTCGGCAGGATGTCTAACAGCGCTGCCTCGAAGATCTCTTGCATGATGCTCGCCTCGACCTGGTACCTGCCGCCGAACGAACCATCGCCGTACACCCTGCGGGCCTCTTCCGCGTCCATTATGCCCGGCACGCGCGGCGGAACCTTCTCCTCGTCCGGCAGCTCGCCGACGATGTTGAACGGGAAAGCCTCCAGCCAGTTGGCGTGGGAGGGTTTGATCTGGTGCTTCTCGGCCACCGCCAGCAAGCTGTTGGCGGTCCACCAGTCGTACCAGGCCAGTCTGAGTCCAGTTAAGCTGTTGATGATTTCATGACATTACCCGCGCGCCGGGCTGTTGCCCCCGTGACCGTTCAGCACCAGGATGCGCCGGAAGCCGTGTCCATACGCCGAGCGCAGGATATCTTCGACTGCGGCGATCAGCGTGCTGACGCGCAGGCTGAACGTGCCGGGATATTCCAGGAAATACGGCGAGCAGCCAAAATTCAGCGGCGGCGCGACCAGCACACCGGTCTGTTTTGAGGCAGCGTCCGCCAAGGCGAGCGGGATCTTCACGTCTGAAAGCAGGCTCAGGTAGCAGTGCTGCTCGGTCGCGCCAAGTACCAGCATCAGCCGGTCCTCGTGCTTGAGATATTCTTCGACATCCATCCATTTCAGGTTTTCGACGCGCATCGGTCGGCACTCCGGTGATTCGAGGTTGATAACCTGGTTCGATTGTACGCCACCCTCCGCCAAATGTGTCACTGCAAGTAAATCCATTGTTGGAAATATCGGATACAATCGAGTCCATAAGATCAACTCTTCCCCTGACCAAACTGATTATCTATCGGTTGAGCGGATAACTGCATCGCTCACCCGGAGCAAGCGCGCATGGAAATTAAACCGATCCGTTTCGTTGACGAGAAAATACAAATCCACTTCGACCAGCCTCCAGCGCTTGAGAAAAAGCCTGGCTGCCCGGATGGTTTCACCTGGCAGGGGAAGAGTTATCACATCGTCGAGATGTTGGATGAATGGTCGGATTTTACCCGTCGTGGTAAGTACGCCCGCAACATGACGCCCGGTCACGCTGCGGTCGCATCCACACGCGGCTCGTGGGGTGTGGGCCGGTTTTTCTTCCGTGTGCGGACGGACATCGGCCAGGTTTTCGATCTTTACTATGACCGCGCCCCGAAAGATTCCAGTCATCGCATGGGGGAGTGGTTTTTATTTCGGGAGATGTCCACCGAATAAAATTTCCCGTGTGCCAGTGATACAATAACGAGCAGCCGTTCGATTATGGTTGCTAACTGCGCAACCATTACTGCCTCAACAAACCGTTCCCGAGGGAAAACCATGAAAAAAACTACACTGGCCTTGCTGGCCGCCGTCTTGCTCTTTCCGTTGATCGGCTGCTCATTATCCCTGCTCGGTACGCCGACGCCATTCCCGACCTTGCCTGTGCTGCCCTCCCCAACGCAGCTTTCCGCCTCACCGACGCCCCTCGCATCACTGACTGCCACACCGGTGATGCCCTCGCCTACCGTCGTTCTTCCCACAATGACGACCGGCCCGGAGCCGAGTGTCACGCCCGGGGGCGTAGACGCAGGCTCCCCGTATGGCCCGTACGCGGTCATCCTGGTCGCATCAGCGGACGTGCTGAATATCCGCGCGGCGGCCGGGCCAGGCAATCCCATCGTTGGGACCTTCGTGCCCACCGCTACGAACGTCATGCGCACCGGCCCCTCGACCTACGTCAGTTCGAACCTGTGGGTCGAAGTCCAGAACCCGAGCGGAGGTACAGGCTGGGTCAATGCCTATTACCTGATCGAGTACGTCGCCCCGGATGCCTTTTGCGCTGACGGGAAAGTCAACACCCTGATCGCCAACCTGGATAATGCCATCACCACATCCAACGGCGAACTATTCGCCCCGCTGGTCAGCTTGGCGCACGGCCTGGATCTGCGCCTGTGGCGTTATGGGACAATGGTCAATTACGACCAGGAACACGCCCGCTGGGTTTTCGAGAGCAGTTACGTGGTCAACTGGGGCCCCGCCCCAGGCAGCGGCCTGGATACGATTGGCCCGTTCCACGAAGCCGTTCTGCCCTCGTTGCAGGAGGTGTTCAACGCAGGTTATACCCTGGGCTGCGACGACCCAGGCGCGGCGGCTGCCTTTTCGGTGACGCCGTGGCCGATTGAGTATGCCAATATCCATTTTTACAGCGTGTTCAAACCCGGCACACCCGGCATAGACCTGGACTGGCGTCTCTGGTTGGTGGGGGTGGAGTACGTCAAGGGCCAGCCCTACCTATTTGCCCTGATCCACTTCCAGTGGGAGCCGTAAAGCAAATCTCCCGCAGGGTCTAACCCTGCGGAAGATTATTTCACACCGGTATTGACAATTAGGGATAATTGCTTATAATCCTTATTGCAAAAACTTGCAATAAGGAGCCTATGTCTTGCTCGAAACCTTTCGCCGATAAACTGCAAGCGCGCGGCTTCCGCATGACGCAGCAGCGTCATACCATCTTGCACATCCTCAAGCAGTCTGGCGGACACCTTTCCCCTGCCCAGGTTTATCAACTGGCGCGTCAGAGCGTCCCTGGCATGACCGAGACGACTGTCTACCGCACGCTGGAATTCCTGGCCGAGAACAATATAGTGTTCCCGGCCCTCAACGGGAATGGGCACTTGGTCTATGAAATCGCCGGGCATGACCACCACCATCTGGTCTGCCGAGCCTGCGGACAGGAAGTGGAGATCGAGCATACCCGTCTCCAGCCTCTCATAGCAGATCTGGAGGCAGCCACCGGTTTCCAGTCCATTGGCAGCCACATCACGTTTTTTGGTCTTTGCCCGGAGTGCAAAACTGGGTGTAAACAGACTCCGGCATCTCAGATGCCGTGAGTTCAAAAGGGGCTAGGCGTCAAAGACGCCGCGAGTCCGATCCGTAATTTCGGAGGCCAACATGCTCTATTCTCCCGCTCCCATGCACATCCCCGATGGTTTCCTTTCCACCCTGATGGCGGTTATCCTGTGGGTAGTTTCTGCCATTTCCGTGGCATTCGCTCTGCGGCGCGTCGGCAAGGATTTGGGCGAGCGCCAGGTGCCTCTGATGGGCGTGCTGGCGGCGGCCATCTTCGCCGGTCAGATGCTCAACTTCAGCGTAACCGGCGGGACCTCCGGCCACCTGCTCGGCGCGGCCCTGGCCACCATCCTGCTCGGCCCATGGGCGGCGGTCATTGTGTTGACCAGCGTGGTCAGCATCCAGGCGCTCATCTTCCAGGATGGCGGCCTTCTGGCGCTGGGCGCCAACTTGTTCAACATGGCCGTCATCGGCGTGACGGTCTCGTACTTCGTCCATACCAGCCTCCAGAAACTGGCGCGCGGCAAATCGTGGGGCGTCTTCGCCGGGGGGTTCGCCGCGGCCTGGCTCTCGATTGTGGTCGCCTCGCTGGCTGCGGCCCTGGAACTGGCGCTCTCCGGTACCTCCCCGGCCAATATCGCGGTCCCGGCCATGGGTGGCATCCACATGCTGATCGGCATCGGCGAGGGGCTCATCACCATCGGCGCGCTGGCATTCCTCTACGCGGCGCGGCGCGACCTGTTCCGCAGCGGAGAAGCGGCCCCCAAGGGCGGCGCGGCAGTCTGGATTTTTGGCCTGGGCATAGCCGCCTTGCTGACCGTCCTCTCCCCGCTGGCTTCCGCCCACCCCGACGGCCTGGAATGGGTGGCTGCACAAAAGGACTTCCTCGAAACGGCGCGCGCGCCACTCTACAAGATCATCCCTGATTATGTCTTCCCTGGTATTTCCAATGAAGCCCTGGCAACTATCGTGGCCGGGATCATCGGGATGTTGATCGTTTTCGGCGTCGCGCTGGGGGTAGCCTTCCTACGACGGAAAAAGGAAATCCATTATCAGTAGATTACGAAAACGTAGTAACGACTTCCCTGGCACCGCCCGCCAGGGCAGGTGTAGTCGTTCGGCTAAAAAGCGACTACACCTGCCCTGCCGTCTCGCACCGGCGTGCCTCCGTTGCTCGCCTGTCCTGGCGGCCAGGCCAGGACGGCACGCTTGCACCTGCGCAAGTGCAGGCGAACGGTGGCGGGCGCTGCCAGGGAAGTCGCTACTACAAAGCCTTTTCGTGAAATACTGATTATACGAAGGACACAACCCCCAACGGGCTGGGGCAGGCGGGGCACGAAGGCTTAACCCTTTGTGCTTCTTCGTGCCCTTTGTGTTTGGAAAGAGCATGCACGTACACTTCCTCGATCCCTACCGGCCACGCATCAGCCCCATCCACGCCCTGGATGCGCGCCTCAAGTTCGTGCTGACGGTGGCGTTTATCTTGACCGTCTCGCTGACGCCGTTGGCTGCCTGGCCGGTCTACATCCTGCTCTTTGCCCTGATCCTTTCGGTCGAGATCCTTTCCGGGTTGGGGGTCGGGTACGTACAGAAACGCGCCCTGCTGGCCTTGCCTTTCGTGCTGGCTGCGCTGCCTGTGATTTTTACGCTGAAAGGCACCTCCCTCTTCACCATTCCCCTCGGTTCATGGAAATTGACCGTCTCGCTCGAAGGGCTGGAACGCTTCATCGGTGTGGCGTTGAAATCCTGGATATCGCTCCAGGCGGCGATCGTATTGGCCTCGTCAACACCCTTCCCGGAATTGCTGCAAGCGATGCGGGCGGTGGGCATCCCGCGCCTGCTGGTGGGGATGTTCGGGCTGATGTGGCGTTACCTGTTCGTGCTAGTGGATGAAGCGCTGCGGCTGATGCGGGCCCGGGCGGCGCGTTCCGGTCAAAGCGCGGGGGCAGGTAAAAGGTCCGGGGGGAGCGTGGCGTGGCGTGCGCGCGTGGCGGGCGGGATGGTTGGCAACCTGTTCCTGCGGGCGTTCGAGCGCAGCGACCGCATCTACGTCGCCATGCTCTCGCGCGGTTACGACGGCGAAGTGCGCGCCCTGCCGCTCCCATCCATGAGTGGCCGCGGCTGGCTGGCGCTGGCGGCCGGGTTATTCCTGCTGCTCTTGCTGCTCCTGTTCGGAATCCTGTTCTGGGGTTAGCCCATGCACCACTCGATTGAAGTTCGAAATCTTTCGTTTTCTTATCCCGACGGTCACGAGGCTTTAAAGGATGTTACGTTGAGCATCGCCCCCGGAGAAAAAGTAGCCTTAGTCGGGCCGAACGGGGCAGGCAAGTCTACGCTGCTCCTGCACCTGAACGGCATTCTTATCGGACAAGGACGGGTGGCGGTCTGCGGGCTGACGGTGGAGCAAAAGAACCTGAGCCGGGTGCGGGCCATGGTCGGGCTGGTCTTCCAGAACCCGGATGACCAGTTGTTCTCGCCGACCGTTTTCGACGACGTGGCCTTCGGCCCGCTCTACCAGGGACTTGAACCTGCGGAAGTCGAGCGGCGCGTCGACTCCGCACTGGCCGCCGTCTGCATGACGGGTTATGCCCGGCGCGTCTCCCACCACTTGAGCGCCGGCGAGAAGAAACGCATCGCCATTGCGACGGTGCTCTCGATGAATCCTGAGGTGCTGGTATTGGACGAGCCGACCGCCGGCCTCGATCCGCGCGCCCGGCGCACGCTCATCAACCTGCTGCGCGACCTGCCGATGACGATGCTGGCCTCCAGTCATGACCTGGCGATGGTGCGTGAACTGCTGCCGCGCATGGTAATCATGGATGAGGGCCGCATCGTGGCAGACGGGCTGACGGGGAAACTGTTGAAAGACGAGAAATTGCTGGAAGCCCACGGGCTGGAGAAGCCTTGACAAAACTCCCGGTGTCTCAAAGACACCGGGAGTTTGATTTTACAGTCCTCCCGCTTTGCGCAGGATGTCGGCCTTGTCAGTCTTTTCCCAGGACAGGTCGAGGTCATCCCGCCCGAAGTGACCGTAGGCGGCTATCTTGCGGTAGATTGGACGGCGCAGATCCAGGTCGCGGATGATGGCGCCCGGGCGCAGATCGAAGTGCTCGAGGATGAGCGCAGCGATCTTTTCGTCGGGGATTTTCCCGGTCCCGAAAGTCTCGATGTTGACCGAGAGCGGGTGCGCCACACCGATGGCGTACGCCACCTGGATCTCGCAGCGGTCGGCCAGTCCCGCTGCCACCACGTTCTTGGCAGCCCAGCGGGCTGCGTAAGCCGCCGAACGATCCACCTTGGTAGGATCCTTGCCGGAGAATGAGCCGCCGCCGTGCCGGCCCATGCCTCCATAGGTATCCGCGATGATCTTGCGACCGGTGACACCCGCGTCCCCCATCGGGCCGCCGATGACGAAGCGCCCGGTCGGGTTGACGAAGATTTTCAACTCCTTATCCACCATATCAGCGGGAAGGGTGGGCATGATGATGTGCTCGATGACGCCCTCGCGGATCTCGGCGTGAGATACTTCCGGGGCATGTTGGGTGCTGACCAGAACGGTGTCGACGCGTTTCGGTTTGCCGTAGGCATATTCCACCGTCACCTGCGCCTTGCCGTCCGGGCGCAGCCAGTCGAGCGTGCCGGCCTTGCGCACCTCGGCCAGGCGGCGGGTCAGTTTGTGGGCCAGGTAGATGGGCATGGGCATCAATTGGGGCGTCTCGTTGCAGGCAAAGCCGAACATCATGCCCTGGTCGCCCGCGCCGATCAGGTCCAGGTCTTCCTTGTCGCCCTCTTTGGCCTCCAGCGACTTGCTGACGCCCATGTCAATATCCGGGCTTTGGCTGGCAATGGCCGAGAGCACGCCGCAGGTGTTGCCGTCGAAGCCTTTCTTGGCGCGGTCGTAGCCGATGTCGAGTATCACCTGGCGGGCCAGTTCGTCGAAGTTGACGAAGGCGTGCGTGGTGATTTCGCCCAGCAGCATCACGAAGCCGGTTTTGGTGGCGACTTCACAGGCCACGCGCGACATCGGGTCCTGCTCGAAGCAGGCGTCCAGGACGGCATCCGCGATCTGGTCGCAGAGCTTATCGGGGTGGCCCTCCGTGACCGATTCAGAGGTGAACATCAGCTTGGGCGAAGTCATAAAGGTAGTGCTCATAGAATTTGGATCTCCTTTGCAAAAGAAATTGCCCCTTCAGAACATCTCGAAAGGGCAATTGCGCAGGATGCACGGCTGCCCTCTCATCTTCCAGAAATCGAGCGACCATGAAGGTCGCTTGGGTGACCACAAGGGTCACCCCTACTGCCGGAATTGGCACCTTTCCTTGTGTACTGGTGACTGATAGCTGGTCACTGAACACTGGAAGGTTGTCGAGGCATCATCGGGCCGGTCCCTCCGCCTCTCTGGATAAGAGTTGCCGGTTGGGGCTATTTGGTTGTGACGGGATAATACCACAGGAAATAGGAGGCGTCAATTACAGGGTACTGCGCCGAAGGCCTACTCGGTAAATATCTGAACCAAACTCTCATGAAATGCGAGCAATTCGATGATAGTAAGGCCAGAGATTTATGCAAGAAGCAGTAATAAATTTTGGGATTGAAGAAGGAAACAATTAAGGTAAGTTTTCCAAATCTGCCAGGTCTTTCAACCGGCCTGCAGCTTTTTTATTGAGTTTGAGATGGGGCAGATCGATAATGTTGACCTCGACCCCATCCAGGATATCCACAACGCGGCAGGAATAGCACTCATCGAATTCCACACCGGAGATGCTGGTTGTAATATCAAGCCGCATGGGGGGATTACCCATTCGTACAATCCTGTTCTCATGTAAAAACAAGTCGGGAATCAATTCGGGCATATCGAAACCAAACTCACGCAGTGCAGTGATAACCCGGTGTGCGTTTTCCGGGTGAATGGCAATCCAGATATCCATGTCATTGGTGGCACGTGGATAGCCGTGATACCCGACCGCATACCCCCCGATCAACAGGTATCTAACGCCCTTTTCGTTCAGTAACTTCAAGAACTCTTTGAAGTCGCCTGGCAGCTCGACGTCCATAATTGATCCTGCGCAGGATTTCAACCTGCCTCAAGCGTTCATGGGGAGTACGCCCAAGCCAGTAAACCTTTTCGTCGGACTCGTCCGTGAGAGAGGCTACCGAAATGGCAGAGCGATCAATCTTGAGTTTCGAGAGCAGGTTGCTTTCCACGATTTCAATTATAACGCCGGATCGTGTTTGCGGTTGAGACCTTCGGTCAACACTATGTCAGGGGCAGGAGACCCCGACACAGCGAGCGTTCATGGGGAGTACGCCCAAGTCAGTAAACCTTTTCGTCGGACTCGTCCGTGAGAGAGGCTACCGAAATGGCAGAGCGGTCAATCTTGAGTTTCAAGAGCAGGTTACTTTCCATGCCTTCAATTATAATCCCCGATTATGTTCGCGAAAGTTAGACATCCGTCATCGGGGCGTACCCAGTGAGGATGTTTTTCTGGGCAGGTGATTGATCTTATAGTTCTTCCGAAATGACAGCCATCACGCGGTTGATATTATTCATTACATCGCCGTTCCAAAAACGCAGGACGCGACAGCCCTTGGCACCTCCATATTTTAGTTCATCGCTCGTCTCGCCAAATGGGGAAAGGCCATATTGCCCCAAAATGAATCCGCATCTTTCTGAAGCGCCCAAAGTACCTCTGGAGGATATTGGATGTTGATCGTATTCATCTCTGTTCCTCTTGATTTCATTATACAGCAACTCATTTACAGAAATTCCCCTAAGAAAGCGGCACATCCCCGCCAGGGGCTGCGCATGAGGTCAGCCCGAGGCTGAAAAACTGCTCCGGCCTCGGTCTTTTCTACCCCCAATATCCTTTGGGTACGATATTGTGCGATCGGAAGAATACGGTTTCACACAGCACGAATTTCATGCTGGGACCTTGCGTTTGATATCTTCCGGCATGGCCATTATGAGTGCACGCAAGGCTTTGTTCACGGCTTCGGTCGTGGTGAACACTTCCGCCACGTCCGGGTCCAGGACAACCACCAATGGCGTTTCGCCTGCTTGGTCTGCAAAGCGGTTGGGGCGCGATCTGCTGTAATCAAAACGGTACTCGGCGCGCATTTCGCGCACTGAATTCTTCTGGGGTTTAGATTGTATTTTCTTCATAGTCTTCACGCTCTTTCGGTGTTGCCGGCCGCGAGCTGAAAACAAAAATTATAGCACTTATTTGCGTTGAGTCTTTTCCCGTTTGTGTAAAGTTAATTCATGTTGACCCGCTCCCTCGTCTTGGTCTGCCTGCTTCCCTCCCCGCCTCTCCCCCTTCCGCTAGGCTGGGCTCTTGCTTTGTGCGTATTAAAAGCTCTTTCGATTTTCCTTATAGGTGAACCAATAGCTGAACAAGCGGTAGATTTACATCTAATCCCCTTTTTTATACTGTAATATAATTGATCTAACTCATTATTTCCCAAGTAGAAGCAGGAATAAGATGGATGATAAAGCAGAAATAATTTATGCCTTCATTGATAGTCAGAATCTGAATTTATCTGTCCTAAACGACATAATGAATCCGGATTCCGGAGAATTAATTTACAAAGGTTGGAAGTTGGATTTTAAAAGGTTCTTGGTTTATTTAAAAGACAAATACAAAGTAATAAAAGCTTTTTTATTTATTGGATTTGTGCCCGGAAACGAATTGTTGTACAAATCTCTTCAAGAATATGGTTATATATTAATTTTCAAACCCACTCTGGAATTTAAGAGGGGGAAGGATAAGTTTATAAAAGGTAATGTAGATGCTGAGCTAATTCTTCATACAATGATTGAATTACCCAACTTTAGTAAATCTATCATTATTGCAGGAGACGGAGATTATTATTGCTTAATTGAATATCTTGAGAAGCAGAATAAACTATTACACGTTTTTATACCTAATAAGTATAGTTACTCTTCTTTACTAAGAAAATACATTAAACACTTTGTTTACGTTTCCGATCTTAGGGCGAAGTTGGAGTTTAAAAATAGGTATAAAAAAAGAGGGATCAACCTTCGGACGGAACCTTAGGTGTGCCCTCTTATCGTGATACATCCATAATAACAATTTTATTCACTTTTGTCAATACACTATAGACTTTCTACCACAACTCTAATAATCCAAATAAATAGCCCCAGAGCGCGGACTAGGTGAGTACGTGCAGTAAGGGAGGGGGGAGGCCCATAATTGCGTTTGCCAAAGGGATAATTCCCATTATTCATTACATCGCTGTTCCAAAAGCGCAGGAGGCGACAGCCCTTGGATGCGAGGAAAGCCCTCATGCTTGGTGCGGGTCTCCTGACCCGCACCAGATTATGACCGCAGGTCTCAAAGGTTGAGACCTTAGGTCGAACCCTCGGCGGGGTCAGGAGACCACCGCCGAGCAAGAAGAGTTTTTTCTCCAGAATGTATTATTCTCAAAAAATGTGACCGGGTGGGGGATTATTACGACCCTGGCGGTGCTTCATGTAACTTGTTTATGACCAGAATAGTGATACAATGTATCTGCCTTACAAAATTGTAAGGGGGTGTATTTTAATATTAAGCCTGGCGGCGAAGACCCGGGTGCCCCAATTTGGTCGCTCGGCTGCGGAACAGCGCAGCCAGGACACCCGGAGAGCCAATAGCGAAACCGGCCATCTTTTAGATGCGCCGGTTTTTTTCGGCATCATAAAAAATGGAAAGGCAGGAGGTGTCAAAGTAAAAATCTAAAGTCTGTCGTATTCTTACTTATCCAACTACTCAATATCATAAAAAGGATAAATGCGAATGAACACGAAACTAAAATTTCTACTTATTGGTACGGCTGTGCTGGGGCTTATACTTGTCGTTGGCTTGGCAGCAACGAGGGTCACGCCCGTACTCGCCGACACGGATGGCTGCCCGGATCTGAGTTCCGATCCCACTTTACGCCAAACGTCGGATCTCGTCGGTGCTTACTTCACAACAGATGGCAACAACGCGACCTATTTCTTCGATTCATTCATCAATCGAAGCCCTGTGGATGGAGTACCGGGGTTGATCAAATACTGCATCTACTCCGGCACAGCGCCCGATTCCGTCACAACGGTTGCAGTTGGTGCGAACGGCGGGTCTTGGGTTGATCCAACGGGGTTCGATTTCTTCGCCTTCGGGCGGCCAGATGGCGACCCGAGCAATATTCCACTTAATGGGATGGAAGATATCGAGATGGGTACTGCCACCTGGAGTGACAGTGTGCCAACCAGCCAGACGATCCTTCTCCATATTAACGACGCGGCGGAATGCGACAAGCTGTACGGCGGCAATCCGGGCACCTGCTTCGTTTTGCCAGGCGAGGAACAACCTGCGGCTATCCTCTCCGTCACCAAGACCGCCACCCCATCCTTCACCCGCACCTTTGGATGGACCATCGAGAAGAGCGCCGACTACGACCAGATCAATACTGCTGGCTCGGCAACCTTCAATTACACCATCGTCGTGACTAAGGATTCCGGCACCGACAGCGACTGGGCTGTGGCTGGCACGATCACCGTGTACAACCCCAATACATTCGATGTGAATGGAGTGGATGTTTCGGATGCGACACCCGGCGGTGTTTGCAATGTGACTGGTTCACCTTTGGATGTTCCGGCCCTCGGAAATGCGTCCGCATCTTACATCTGCACGTTCACCTCGAACCCCGGCAGCGGCACCAACACCGCGACTGCAACCTGGCCTGACATCGGCTCACCGTCTACAAGTGCTACAGGCACGGCGGATTACACCTTTGGCGATCCGACCACAGTGGTCAACGACGAGATTGATGTCACGGATACGAACGGTGGCTCGTGGCACTTCACTGACTCCGGCTCGGTCACGTACCCGATAACCTACGACGATCCCGCTGGCACCTGCACCGATCATACAAACGTTGCCACGATCACGCAAACCGGTCAAACAGCAGATAAGACCGTCACGGTCTGTGTGGGCGCTGACCTCACCGTCAGCAAGACCGCGACCCCGACCTTCACGCGCACCTACCTCTGGGATATCTCGAAGGCCGTTGACCCGAAACTCGTCGAGCAGTTCGGCGGCACGGCGACGTTCAACTACACCGTCAACGCCTGGCAGACCGGCTTCACTGACAGCCTCTGGGCTGTGGCTGGCATGATCACCGTGACCAACCCCAATGACTGGGAAGCTATAACCTTCAATGCTTCCGATGCGCTCCCTGATGCCGATTGCATTATCACCGGCGGTAGCGATGTGGTGCTGGCGGCGGGCGCTTCAGTTGATCTGCCCTACACCTGTACATTTGCTGCACAGCCACCCTACAACACCGACCTGACCAACACTGCCACTGCAACCTGGGATAGCGCAACATACTACACACCCGATGGCTCGGCCTCAGGCACGGCGGTATTCCAGTTCACCACACCGACCACCACAGTTAACAAGACCGTCACCGTCACCGATACCTTCAATGGCGGCTCGCCGGAAACCCTGGGCACCGTGACTGCGACCGATGCGGAACCCTGGGCCTCTGCGACCTTCAACTATGCCCGCTCGATCCTCGTGCCTACCTGGGATTGCGTGTTCTACCCCAACACAGCCACGATCGTCGAGACCGGCCAGTCGGCCAGCCAGACGGTTGAGGTCTGCGGACCTGCTAATACCGGCGCGCTGACCATGGGCTTCTGGCAGAATAAGAACGGCCAGGCCATCATCACAGGCCAAGCCAAGACTGGTGTCTGCCCATCAGGTACCTGGCTGCGGCAGTACGCTCCGTTCCAGGACTTGAGCGCAACGGCATGGTGCTCGGCAGTTGCGACCTACGTGAAAGATGTTATCAAGGCCGCGAACGCGTCTGGGGCTTCGATGAATGCCATGCTCAAAGCGCAGATGCTCGCCACCGCACTGGATGTGTACTTTAGCGATATCGCGCTCGGCGGCAACAAGATCGGCGCACCCGCCCCGATCGGCAGCATGGCTGTTGACCTGACCAAGATCTGCACCGATATGACCTGCACCGCCTTCGAAGACTCGAGCTCCGTCTTCGGCGGCTCACCCATGACTGTGTTGCAGATGCTTGCTTACGCAGCCAGCCAATCGAATGTTGGCGGTAGCCTGTGGTACGGCAATGTCAAGTTCACCCAGGAATTGGCCAAGGACGCCTTCGACGCCATCAACAACCGGAAGATCTTTGCGCCCTAGTCTGTGAGCATTCCAATCCAACCGCGACCCGGGCTTGAATTTCCCGACCTGAGAGCGCGACCATAATCAAGCGGGCGGCGGAGAATTCTCCACCGCCCGTTTTTTGTGTTAGTCTATTTGGATTCGGTCCTGCAGGAAGCGCCGGAAGTGGCCGCCCAAGCGCGCACCCTGGTGAACAGCGGCGCAAGCGGATTCAACTCCGCCATCGGGACAAGCAGGTTTTTTACGCGGGTGCGGTCATATTGCATGGTGCGCATCCCAGCGTTCAGCACTTTCGCCTTGCGGCGGTACTCCTCGTGGGTGAGCCAACCGGTGAGCAAAATGTCCATGCCGTAGACCCAGATATTGCCCCACGCGTGGGCCGGGACGATAGTCGCTTCGCCGCGCAGCGGGCTGTGGATGCCGATGCGGGCCTCGGGCCGGCTGCGCGCGTGGACGTAGGCCAGGCTGCAAAAAACCTGTTCCACCGTCACGCGCTGCCTGGGCGGGAGTTCCAGCGCGGCAGTGGTGATGTTCCGCTCGGCGTCCTGCCCACCGATCTCGACAGTGATCGGCGCTTCACAATCGCTCTTCAAGGCCAGTTTTTCGAGCGGCAGCCAGTTGGCCGGACGCGCCCAGTCTTCGGGCAGCGAGTAGATCAGGTAAACCGGCTGACCGGCGGTGATTGCCTTCTGCAAGTCTGCCTGGGAGGGCGCGGTCAAGGCCAGCAGGAAGGCGAAGAGATAAATATCATGGCTGGAGTGCCCCTCGCCAGCGAACTCGTCGAGCGGGACGAGGGCCGGGGCTTGCAGCAGCAGGCCAGGGTCTCGGCGTATCCGGCTGATCTGACTGCGGCGGGAAATGAGGAAGCTCTTCACGTCGCAGCGATGCCCGCCCAGCGCTAGGTCGTAGCGGTCGGGGTCGGTGAAGGGCGTCGCCTCAAGCACGTCGAAGGGGATGCCCTGCTCGCTCAGGTAGCGGCGAAATGCCAGCTCCACCACCACGCCGCCCACGATGCGCCGCAGCCGGTCGAGCGGCAAGCCGCCCATGCGGTCATAGGTGCAGGCCAACGAGCGGCAGGCGTAGGCAATGCCGCCTTCGGTCAGGTCGGGGGTGTAGGGGAGGTGGAGGAGGTCGGTGGAGGTGATCATCGTAGCGAGAGATGGGTAGGGGCACAATATATCGTGCCCTTACTCGTTTCTAAACTGCAAACAATAGTGGTGGAAGGTATTACTCACCCAAGCAGACCCTAACCCGAAAGGCGCAAGCCGCTGATTGTCTTGCAGCCAGAGCCGTTCATCCTTGAGCGTATACACCTTGCCCAACTCGCGGCCCAAATCCCAGGCCAGGGGATAGATCTTGCCGCCTTTCTTGACGTTCTTGACGATGATGGTGAGATAGGCCTTCTCACGTAGCAAGGGCTTTAGCCCTGTGTAAATCGCCACCAGCCTGGCGAGAAACTCTTCGTAATCGTGCAGGTTGCCCAGATCGTTCGGGTCGTCGGAGTAGAAGACATCCAGGTCGCTGGATGCGCGGCGTTTCTTCTGCGTATGCGCGCCGCGCGCGTGGAGCATGTCCCAGTAGGGAGGCGAGGTGAGCAGATAGTCGGCAGGGGGGAGTGGGTAGTTGACAGCCAGAGAGGCATCCCCATTGATGATTTCAGATTTCAGATTTTCGATTGACGATCCCAGCAACCTGCGTTCTTCTGCAATAATTTGCCGCGCAATTTCGGCATATTTCGGATTCAGCTCGATGCCGCAGGAGTGGCGTCCGGCGCGCAGGGCGGCGACCAGCGTCGAGCCGGTGCCGGCCATCGGGTCCAGCACCGTTTCGCCGCGCTTGGTGAAGAATTCGATGAATTCCTGCGCCATCGTCTCCGGGAACTTGGCAGGATGCACCAGCACGCCCTTCCTGCGCGGCGGCGGGTTGTGGATGAACCAGGATTTTTGGAACTTGAGCCAAACTTTGGGGTCGAGGTCGTTCAGGCGGTTTTTGGGGGTCATTTAAGTTTAGCCGTAAAACGTGATGCGCCGAAGGCCTACTCGGTGAAACGTAATCGTCAATCGTAAATCGTCAATTGCAAATCCTCAGGGCGTGGCCGTCAGGCTGGCGTTAGAGACGGCGTACACGACCAGCTCCGAGAAGCTGACCGTCACCGGGTCCGCGCCTGCGGATTGAA
>Ga0315279_10003772_pt1 | contig 20780 bp, 17 predicted proteins | sample YL17G06_20_MG_FD_203694 | JGI IMG/M metagenome (GOLD analysis project Ga0315279, IMG submission 203694) | Sediment microbial communities from Yellowstone Lake, YNP, Wyoming, USA - YL17G06_20 | ecosystem: Environmental > Aquatic > Freshwater > Lake > Sediment | place: USA: Wyoming | collected... | reverse complement strand
TGGCGTTTGGAAAATGCCGATGCAGGTAGCTCACCAGCACGTTGACATCCGGCGGCTGCGTGAACGTTTTGAAATCTGCCCGTTCTGTTACCATCGCCACCATCCAACTCCGCTTATGGACATCGAGTCCAATAAAAACATGTTGACCCAGCCAATCCAATATTGTATGTTTGTGTACCATAGTAAGCCTCGCTGTGCTGTGTGTGCATTTGTGGGTGACTCTCAAATATACACATCCTGCGCACGAGGCTTACGTGCTTAACATAAGGTCTGCCCACTGCCCACTTGATTCCCGAAGCGCGAGCAGGGAAGGATGCTCCAGGCCGGAGTGCCCTTGATGGGGAGCGCGTAGCGCGCTTCGACTCCGTCCTGCTCAAAGCAAGAGCAGGGCTGCGCTCAGCGTGAATACCGCTTTTTCTTGTGGCAGACTCTCGACTGATCTCGAATAGCTGCGCTCGGTGTGAGTGGCTTTTTCTTGAGTTACAGGTAAATGACTCTCGTGACGTCGAGTCCCGAGGTCCGGTTTCAGACAACGCCCGGCAAGAACGGAACACGGGTCGGCAGAGCCGACGAGAAGGCAAGAAAGGAGAAACGGCGCCCGCGTTCGAAGAAATGAGATTTTTTCTGGAGAAATGAGCCGCGAGAGTGGCGCAATGACATCTTCATTTCAGGAAATGAGAACTTTTGTGAAGAAATGAGAACTTTTTGGAAGAAATGAGAACTTTTGGGAAGAAATGAGAACTTTTGGGAAGAAATGAGAATTGAGGTGAAGAAATGCGATCTGCGTTGCAAGAAATGAGAACTTTTTGGAAGAAATGAGAACTTTTGTGAAGAAATGAGAACTTTTGGGAAGAAATGAGAATTGAAGGCGAAGAAATGAGGTTTGAAGCTGACGCAATGCAATCTTCAGGTCACGCAAAGGCATCTTCAGGTTGCGCAATGGCATCTTCAGGTCACGCAATGGCATCTTCAGGTTGCGCAATGCAATCTTCAGGTCACGCAATGGCATCTTCAGGTCACGCAAAGGCATCTTCAGGTTGCGCAATGGCATCTTCAGGTTGCGCAATGGCATCTTCAGGTTGCGCAATGCAATCTTCAGGTCACGCAAAGGCATCTTCAGGTTGCGCAATGCAATCTTCAGGTCACGCAAAGGCATCTTCAGGTTGCGCAATGCGGTCTTCAGGTCACGCAATGGAATCTTCAGGTTGCGCAATGGCATCTTCAGGTTGCGCAATGGAATCTTCAGGTTGCGCAATGCGATCTTGAGGTCGCGCAAAGCATTTGTCTGGTGGAACAATGCGGTCAGCGTCCCAAGCGGGGGCTCACAGCAAGCCAGGGCGTCAGTTTGGACGGGGGGAATAACCAACAATCCAACCACCAATCATGATCGGAGGTCGCTATGACAGACAACCAGGAGAACAAGCTCACGATGTACGAGGCGGTCCAGACGCTGCTGAGCGTGAACGGCGAGAAGACCGCGGTGGTGCCTGCCTTCACGGGGCCCATCGCCAGGTTTCAGGGCACGCTGGAGAGCATCAAGAGCAAAGCGACGGAGGTCGAAGGGGCGGCTGCAGGTATGCTCGCCAGGAAGAACCTGGCGCGGAGGACGAGCTGGTGAACGTGCTTGTGCCCGTAGCGTCTGCGCTGTTCGTTCAAGGGACAACGCAGAAGCAAGTGGAGCTGAAGGAGAAGGCGAACGTTTCGGAGAGTGCCTTGAGGAAGATGAGGGACACGGAGCTGGTGGGGAAGGCCTCGTCGATCCTGTCGCTTGCGGGGTATGCGATATCGCCGGAGATGTTGGCGGATCTGGGCGGGAAGATCCAGGCGTTCAGCTCGTCGGTTGGGCAGCGGGAGAGCGATGTTGCAGAGAGGATGGGAGCCTGCGGCAACCTGATGGAGTTGTTTGACGTTGCAGACAGGACGCTCACTGAGGAGCTGGACCGTCTGATGGAGCTTGTGAGGGGGAGCCAGACGCAGTTCTACAATGAGTACTTCGCTGCGAGGGTGATCAAGGATCTGGGGACGAGGCATCGGCCTGCACAGCCGACCGCTTCGAAGCCGGGGGCGTAGGGGTGCTGGGGTAGAACACGGGTGGCCGCCGTTTCACCGCGGCGGTCACCGGGGATATATGGCAGACAAGGGCGCTGAGTGTTATGCTGATTTGTGGGGGTCAGGCCTTAACAATCCCAGGTGACTTGCTAGCGTTCTAGCCGTTTCAAGAATTGGGGGCCAAAGCCCATCCGCTTCTTTGCTTTGGCCGGACCCGAGCTAAAGCTCGGGGCAATTCTGAAGACCCTGAGTTCCGAGAGAGCCCCGCCAAAAAGCGTGGCGGGTGGGTCCGCTCCCGAAGCGAGGTGATAGGAAACGCGTCGTTTTCGAACTCAACCCCCGCCCCCTCTCTAAGTGATAGAGAAGGGGGGTGGGGGCCTCGTCTATGCAGAAGTGTGGCTACGGTCTTGTTGGTGCGCAGGAAACTAATTCTCAGTCAGCTCGTGTCGTCGCTGAACACTTGGAAATTCAAACAAAGGGAGGATTCATCCTGAGCAGAGCCCCCGCCTGCCCACTTGATTCCCGAAAGGCGGCCAGGGAAGGATGCTCGGCGATGCCAGCCAACCGCATTCTTCCGCCAAATCTCGACGCCAGGTCGGCCGCCACCAGAATCGCCCCATTCTACGGGCTTTTCCTTGCTTCCTCCTGATTTCTGTATTCTGACTTCCGTCTTCGTGCTTCTCCAGCAAGAACACCAAGTGTCCGGTATCGGGGCTAACTCCCCGCCTCGATACGCGCGACCCGGTTTCTTACGCGACGCGGCGGCTTGCAGTCCCAACTAGTGCGGGAGAGTGATTCCTGATTTCTCGCTATCGTCTACGGTCTTCACCGTAGGGCAAAACCCTACACGTGTAGGGGAAAACCCTACAAGCCCTATGTAGTACTTTACCCCATTGACAGTCGAAGAGCAATTCTCTAGCTTGAGATTGATTGTTCCCTGGTCAATCGGCAAACGATTATGCTTTGCCTTCGCACTGTTCGCTCTTTACCCCGAGCCGGGGAATTGCTGATTATCTACCGCATCTGACCGCACACACCAGCGAGGGGCGAGTTGATGTGGGTCGGATAGTCAATCCGACCCAGATGACGAGATCCTTCGGCGGCAAAGTTGTTATCTCTCGCTCACTGGGGATTGACAGCATGACGACGCACGAAAAGAGTCGGATGGAGACAAGCCCGTTCGCTTGGCTCTGCGGGTGAGTATTCAGGGACGGACGTCTTCATTATCGCCGAAGACGAGTGGCAAAAATCGGGGGCGGCTGCATATACTAAGAAGGGTCATGACGCGACCAAAAGCACAGGCTGCAGCTTCATCGCTCATTGAAGCTGAGTATCCGAACCAATACAAGCGGATGGTTGGCTTCCTACGATGCCACGCTATTCCGGAAAACGACACGCATGACGTTATCAACGACGCGTGGCTGAAGGCAATGCAAACGTTTGATCCCTCCAAGGGGATTGATCCAATCCAATGGGCGTGGTGGCTGCTCGAACGAAACGTTCTTCCAGCTTATGGGAGAAGCCGGGGAGCAATGTGGGTTGAACCGCTGCCGCCAGATGACATGTTGCCCGACGCTCCCGGAGAAGAAGACGATGAATCAGCGGTCCGCGCGATGGAGCTTGTGAATTACCTGAAGGCTCATCTCCCTGAAGATCTCGTCGCGGTCATGGATGCAATTCACTCCGTTAAAGCGAAAATGGATTCTGAGCATATTTATGCTGAAGTCGCTCACTCTCTCATGGTTTCGATGAAAGAATTCCGAAACCGGGTGAAACGCTTGAGACGATCCTCTTTGAAATTGCTATACCAACGGGAAAAGAAAACATCATGAAACGAGCGGATGTTTTGATCCAGCAATTCTTCGAAGCTGCTGCGGAGAGCGATGAGCGCTTCCTTCAGACCCTCCAGAGGTTCCTTACGGCGGCAGGCCAGCCCGCCGTCGGCCCGCCCGACCAAGCCCGCCCGGCCTTGCCGTTCGGACGGGTCGTTCGGGCGGGTCTGGTGGGAAAGAGCACGAGAGTCTCTCCCGTCCGTGAGAGTCTGCCGACATACTCTGCCAATAGGCCAGGGCAGTCCGAAACATCTGAGATGGATGCCGCCGTTTGCACCGTTGGCGAGGCACTCGGCGAGATGCTGTTGGCCAACGGTTGGACCAAGCAACAGGCCGCCAGTAAGCTTGGAGTCTCGGAGCGGGTATGGGAGGAAATGATGAATGAAATGATGCCGCTGACAGGCAAAACCGGTCGTTCCGTGGCAGCCTTCCTCTGTGAATCATGTCACGGGGCATCAGCTCAACTCCTTGCGGATTACCTTCTGAACGGCTTGCATTTCTGGGAACTAAAACATTCCGGCCCGGGCCGTGCACGAATAGCTGCGCGCCGGAAAGGATCCCCCAACGACAAGAAGAAACCATGAAGCACGAACAACGACATCGCATCGCACAAGAAGTGGTTGATTGGGTTCGTCGGCATTGTTTCAAGGAGAACCGTGACTCCTCGCTCTCTCCCCTTTCCTTCGAAGCGCTCAGCACCGTGATCCGGGAATCGTTTCGAATCGCGATTCATCCTCTTCCGCATCTCGATATCAGCAAGATTACTGCCGTACTAAGCCGTTTGCAGCTGCCGTTCGAATCCGCGACGCTGGACCGGTATTGGGCACTGGCCGGATTCTTATATGCGCACCACGGCAGCGGGATCATTTTCATTGAAGAGACCGACCCCGAGGAACGGCAGAAATTCTCGCTGGCCCACGAGCTCGGCCATTTCATCAACGATTACTACCGACCGGTCTATCTGAAGTACGAGAACAGTAACACGATTCCTCTTTTTCAAGAGGAAGAAACCGCCCAGCTGCGTCAGGTCGTTTCGGCGAGGTGTACGAAGCGCGATATCTTCGGAGAGGATGAACCGGAGCTTGTGGAAATCGACAACAAAGAGAGCGAACAATTGCTTGTGGAATTGCGGCGAGAGCAAAAGGAGAAGTTTAAGGAGATCAAGGCGAATTTCTTCGCCGCTGAGCTGCTGATGCCGATGGAGGAATGCAAGCGGATCGAGCATGAGTGCGAAGGGACAAGCCGCGGAGAGCCCGCCCGGCCGGGCCGTTCGGACGGGCTCACTGTCGCGCTGATGAAGCGGTTCGGCGTGAGCCGTTCCGCAGCAGCAATCCGGGTTGAAGAGCTTCGGCTTGGCGTTGTGGAGGAGAGGTTGTTTTAAAGGTACGCAGGAGATCATGTGAGGGGTCGCCAGCGATGGAGCGATCAAACAAAATGGAACAAGAATCAAAGAGCTATTTTCGTTATTGGGGGAAAGCAGAAAGAGACGGTGACGCATATCATCTGCTACCGTATCATTCTTTGGATGTTGCGGCCGTGGGGCATGTACTGCTCAAGCGCGATTTCTTACTTAGGAAGAGATTGGCAGCATTGACCGGACTCGATGACACGAACCTCGCTTACTGGATGCTCATGTTTCTGGGACTGCATGACATCGGAAAGTTTTCAGTCTCATTTCAGGGGCTCAGAGAGGATCTGCTATCACGCTTGCAGGGTCAAGGGCCGACAAAACGATATACAGTGCGGCATGACAGCCTTGGACACCTGGTTTGGCGGGACAGCCTCTGGCAGGTGAGCATTCTTGGTGACTTGACAGATAACATGGAATACTGGGAAGGGATACTGGAAGATTTTTCCAGATCGTTTGCCGGTCATCATGGAGTGCCTCCGCGAATGATAGGTCCAAATTCCAGTCGGCTAAGGATGTCGGACTACTTTGAACAAGGTGATATTGACGCCGCAAAGTTGTTTATCAGTGATGTTCAAGCATTGATCATCAGAGACTTTCCGGCGAACTTGAACAAAGTCTCCCCGATTGATTTATACGAACGTTCCAAGCCGGCTTCTTGGCTCCTTGCCGGTTTTGTCGTCCTCTGCGATTGGATCGGTTCGAATACCTCATGGTTTCGATTTTGCGACGAGCCAATGTTGCTCGATCAGTATTGGGAGAAAAAGGCTATTCCTCACGCTGAAACGGCTATCGAAAAAGCGGGCATCGTAGGTGATCGAAAAGCCTCAAGGATCGTTCTATTTGGTGACGTGTTCCCGTTATTGAACACCCCGACGCCGCTCCAGCGGTTTGTTGCTGACTGTGCGATATCCGGCACTCCCCAACTCTTCATCCTTGAGGACATAACCGGTTCGGGAAAAACCGAGGCGGCTCTATTTCTTGCCCGTCGCATGATGACTGAAGGCGCTGGGAAAGGCTTTTTTGTGGCTCTGCCGACAATGGCAACATCTAATGCGATGTTTGATCGATTGGCGGAGAAGCCGTCACCAACCGAGTTTCCGATTTACCGCAGATTGTTTGAACAGAGCGCAGAGCCATCCATTGTCCTTGCACATAGTGCGCGGCATCTCTCGGACACATTCATGAAGTCAATAGTAAATTCGGAGCAAGGTGAAAGTCAATACGAAGATTCAGAGGAAACAGCCGCTGTTCAATGTGCATCATGGTTGGCAGACAATCGGAAAAAGGCCCTTCTTGCCGATGTGGGAGTAGGGACCCTGGACCAAGCGTTGCTGGCGATTCTTCCTTCCCGGTTTCAATCTTTGCGCCTCTTTGGCCTTGCCGGCAATATTCTTATCGTTGACGAAGCACATGCTTACGACCCGTATATGAACATGCTCCTTCAAAACCTGCTGACTTTTCATGCGGCGATGGGTGGGAGCGCGATCCTTCTCTCTGCAACTCTTCCACAGCATATCCGGCAAGCTATGCTGAACAGCTTTGCAAAAGGGATCGGCATTGAAGCGCAAGCAATTGAAAGTAATGACTACCCCTTGGCCACGAGCATTAGCCACGAAAATGGTGTCGGAGAGACTTCAATCGAGGCAATGCCTCAGCGGAAGACAAGTGTTGCTGTCAGGATAGAGTCGGATCAGAATCAGATTGTGCGCCTGATTGTAGAAGCATCCACGCAGGGAAAGTGCGTTTGCTGGATACGTAATACGGTTCATGATGCTCTCCACGGCCACGAAGCTCTGAGAGATGCCATTACGACTGACAGACTCATGTTATTTCATGCTCAATTTGTCATGGGTGATCGTTTGCACATAGAAAAAAGAGTCTCCGACACCTTTGGCAAGAAAAGTGGGGAGGTGGCACGTAGTGGTAGGGTGCTCGTTGCCACTCAAGTTGTGGAACAGTCGCTAGATCTTGACTTTGACCTGCTTATCTCAGATCTCGCGCCAATGGATCTCTTGATTCAAAGAGCCGGTCGATTGCATAGACACCTACGCGATGAACGAGGCAATCCTTTCGCTGACGGTAAAGAACCGGATCGGCGTGAGTCCGCCTGCTTCATCGTCCATTCTCCGGAGCCTTTGGAACAAGCGGATGCCGACTGGTTTAAGAAGTCATTTCCTAAAGCAGCATATGTTTATCCCAGCCACGGATGTCTCTGGCTAACGGCGCGTTTGCTCGCGGATAAGAAAACGCTAAGAATGCCGGAGGATGCTCGTGATCTTGTTGAGGCTGCATTTAGCGAAAAAGCCGATGTGTTGATCCCTCGGCTACTTCGCCAACGCGATCTTGATGCGGATGCAAAATGGCAGGCTGATAAATCACTGGCGCATATCAACATGCTGAAACTGGAAGAGGGTTACGGGGCAACGACAAACCAATGGTTGGAGGACATGCGAACGCCGACGCGGTTGGGTGAAATGGAAACTACTGTACGTCTAGCGCGATGGGATGGGGCCAACCTCACTCCCTTGTATCAAGACGGCAAATTCCCTTGGGATATGAGTCAGGTCAATATTCGTAGTGTAAGGGTCTTCTCTGAAGCAGAGATTCACGATCCCGCTCTCAAAGAGGCGGTCGATAAACTCAAGGCGACGCTGCCGGATAAAGGTAAATGGAGTCTTTTGGTTCCAATGGTCGATCAGGGAGGTGGCAATTGGCGAGGGGAGGCGATCAACAAAGGGGGGCGACCGGTTATTGTATCATACAATCGAACTCAAGGTGTGACGGTAATAGACAAGGAGGTAAAGGGTGATGCAATTCAATCTGATTGATGAAAAGTGGATTCCGGTAAAACGAAAGGACGGGACGCCGGACACGATTAGACCCTGGGAAGTGACCGACGGCTTTGATGAGAATCCCATCGTCGGTCTCAACGCGCCTCGGCCAGATTTCAACGCTGCTTTGATCCAGTTCTTGATCGGACTCGTACAGACGACCATCGCTCCGGCCAACAAGATCGAGTGGAAGAAGAAACTTCAAATTCCCCCAACTCCCAATGAGCTCAAAGCCTCGTTTATGAAAGTCCGGCCTGCGTTCGAACTCGCCGGAGAGGGACCAAGGTTCATGCAGGACTTTGATGAGCTTATCGGGCAGGCTGGTTCGATTGATGGTCTTTTGATTGATGAGCCTGGTGAAAATGCTTTGAAGAACAATACGGACTTCTTCGTAAAACGGAAGCAAGACAGTTTTTCAATGTGTCCTGCTTGTTGTGCTGCCGCGATCTTTTCATTACAGACAAATGCGCCGGCAGGTGGACGTGGGTATATGACATCTCTGCGAGGTGGTGGGCCGCTGACTACACTCGTAATTGGCTCCGGCCAGTTTGATACCCTTTGGCATACTGCCTGGCTGAATGTCCTTGAATCTAACAAATTTCGAGGTCTTGCCAACTCAAGCCTTGCTTATCCTTGTGAAAAATTCCCGTGGCTTGCGAAGACAAAAGCCAATGTTACTGAACGGCAAATCCACCCTGCTCAATATTTCTGGGCAACTCCGAGGCGGATCAAACTGACTCAGGAGAATAGTTATGAGGGTAAGTGTGACGTTTGCTCATGTGAAAGTAACAAGTTGATTTCACAATACATAGAACTACCGAATGGCACAAAATACCAGGAACCAATGAAACATCCCCTTTCCGCCTTCAACAGGAGTTCAACCAAGGCCGTGCTTACTCAACCGGGGGGCGTAAATTATCGGCATTGGCTCGGTCTTGTTGTCATTGATAGCGATAGCAAAAACGAGCCCGCAAGGGTTGTTCACGAGTTCATTCAAGAGCGCCAAGAGAGGGATTCGCAGTTTCGACTTTGGGCTTTCGGTTATGATTTCGTTCCGGGGCAAAACAAAGCTCGTTGCTGGTACGAATCAACCATGCCGCTTCTCCATATTGAGCAGTCAATGCGTGGCGAGTTTGAGGGCTATGTGGCTGGAATGGTCAAGGCTGCTGCCAAGATTGCTTTCAATGCCCGTGCTGCCCTGAAAAAGGCATGGTTCAAGCGGCCTGGCGATGCAAAAGGGGATGTCACCTTCGTTGACAACAGCTTCTGGCATCAGACTGAGTCTGTTTTTTATGAGACATTAGGTAACTTGAGAACCTCACTGGAATCAGGCACTGGCAGCGTAGATGCCTGCCAAGTATGGCATAAGACACTCTGCGAGCAGGCATTGAAGTTGTTCGACGGTTACGCCTGGAATAGTCCAATCGAAGATGGTGATCCGAAGCGGGTGGTTACTGCGCGTAAAGAGCTGCAGATGTACAACCATAGCAAGAATATCAAAGAGCTGCTCGGCATGTCGGTTGAAAAATCACCATCAGGAAAACGAAAATCAAAGAAGTCATAAGAGCTGCTCCTTAAATTCTAGAAACCAGTCAATACGGAGGAACCATGGGAGAATCATATCTCAGCTTCAAAAAAGATTCAGCAGAAGTCCAGGAACTAATACGGTGGTGGGATGCGCTGGACAAAGACCGAGGCGAACGTGCTCGGCTGCGGCGCTGTCATACCCTTGCCGAAGTGGCTTTCTCTCCGGCCTATCATCGGCTCCGGCAAGTTCTAGAACGTTATGGTAGAGTTGACTATGATGGCCTAGCCTTGGTTGCTGGGCTCTGTGTGCGCGTCAGGACATCTACAGATTCCGGCAGCGTTGCTGAACAAATGGCAACCGGCAAACCGGACGGCTCGGCGCGAGTGAGTGGGCTCCGTTTTCGCCGGCTACTCAAAGTCAAGGAGAAGGAGGAACTGTTCGGTGCAATGACTCGTGTAGTTGCTCTTGTCGGCGGGACAGCGAATATTCAAAGCCTTGCACAGAGCGTCTATTTTTGGAATGATAGAACCCGAAAAGACTGGGCGTTTGAATACTACTCCAAGGCGGCGACCGAGCAGTAAGAAAACATTAACAACCAACTTTCAAATTCAGAAGGAGAAAGAACATGAGCACGTTTATTCAACTGCACTTGCTGACATCGTATCCACCTTCTAACCTCAACCGTGATGATCTTGGTCGTCCTAAGACCGCTGTCATGGGTGGCAAGACCCGCCTGCGGGTTTCTTCTCAAAGCCTCAAGCGTGCGTGGCGGACGTCCGATCTATTTGAATCTGCATTGGCGGGGCATATCGGGACGCGAACCAAAAAAATGGGGGTCGAGATTTACAAGAACCTTTGCGCGAAAGGGGTTGTAGAAACCAAAGCAAAAGAGTTTGCAATAAAAATCGTCGAGTTCTTTGGCGCAACAGAAAGTGCAGATAAAGAAAAGCCGCTCAAAGAGTTGGAATCATCTCAGCTCGTTCATTTTAATCAGTCTGAAATTAAGGGTCTGACCGATTTGGCAGATAAAATCGCCCGAGATGGAAAACTGGATACTGACGAATTGAAGAATTTTGTCGCAAAGCGATATGATGTCGATGTCTCAATGTTCGGTAGAATGTTGACTGGAAAGGAAGTTGTTAAAGTGACCAATGACCCGGAGGCCGCCGTACAGGTTGCCCACGCCATCACCGTGCATGAAGTGGCTGTTGAGGATGACTACTTCACTGCAGTTGATGATTTGAACAAAGGCGGCGATGAGCTGGGTGCGGCACATATCGGTGAGACAGAGTTCGCGGCGGGTCTCTTCTATATCTACGTTTGCGTGAACCGCGATCTGCTGCTGCAAAACTTGGGCAACGATAAAGCGCTTGCTGATAATGCGCTGGGAGCGTTGGTTGAGGCAGCCGCCAAAATCTCCCCGAGTGGAAAGCAGAACAGCTTCGCTTCACGTGCACGCACATCCTATATGTTAGCCGAAAAGGGCAACGACCAGCCGCGATCGCTTTCTGTAGCATTTCTTAAGCCGGTAAAGGCAGAGGATATCCTTGCCAAGGCGGTCGAAGAGCTTGAAAAGCGTCGTGACCTTTTCGACGCTGTTTACGGCCCTTGCGCAGATGACAGGCGTGTGATGAACGCCGAAACCGGCAAAGGGAGCTTGAATGACATAATCTCTTTCGTAAAGGAGTAACCCATGGCCGACTATCTGGTTTTTCAGCTCTACGGTCCGATGGCTGCCTGGGGTGACATTGCCGTGGGTGAGTATCGTCCGAGTTTTGCCCATCCATCCAAGTCAGCCATCATCGGGCTACTTGCAGCTGCCCTTGGAATACGGCGCGATGAGGAAGAGCGTCAGCGGTCACTTACTGAGGCGTGCTCGTTTGCCGTCCGTGTTGACGCGATGGGATCCCTCTTACGAGATTATCATACAGCACAGGTTCCTTCGGCAAAGAAAGGGATCACACATTATACTCGTCGCTCCGAGCTTGCAGTTGAAAACCTAAACACCATACTCTCCAGCAGGGACTACCGTTGTGACGCCGCTTATACCATTGCGATACGATTGCGCAAGGATGCTGCTTATGGAGCACAGATGCTTTCCGAAAAGTTGCGCAAGCCCGATTTCATACTTTACCTCGGGCGCAAGTCCTGTCCGTTGGCGCTGCCGCTGCAGCCAAAGGTGGTACAAGCCACCAACTTCAAAGAGGCCTTGGAGACCGTAAGCTTCGCGAATGATGCCCTCCCAGGTGTGCTGACATCATCGCAGGTCAGCGTCTATTGGGAGAATGGAGCTGAAGGCGGCTATGAAAGTGATCATGTTGTGTCGCGCCGAGATGAACCGCTCAGTCGCAAACGGTGGCAGTTCTCTGAGCGCCGCGAGAACTATGCAAGCATACGAAAGGAAGGCTAACCATGTATTTCAGCCTGATTCGACTGCGGCGGAATGTATTACCCAAAGATGTGGTCGCTCTCGGTAATGGCAATGCCTATCAACTCCACAAATTGATTTGGAATCTATTCAGCGATGGGCCTGACAGAAGGCGGGATTTTCTGTATCGCTATGAAGCGGTTCACGGTTGCCTGACATTTTACACGGTGTCAGCGAGGGAACCGAATGATCCAAGCGACCTCTGGGAAATTCACTCAAAGCAATATACTCCCAAAATCTCAAAGGGAGAGCGTTTAGCCTTCTCAGTACGAGTGAATCCGGTTTGCAGTAAGCGAGATGAGAGGCGCCGACGGCAGCGACACGATGTCGTCATGGAAGCAAAGCGGCGTATTGCATTCAAGGAATTGCCTCATCAGGAAAGGCCTCATGTTGCGACTCTAGTTCAGGAGGCAGGTCTAGCCTGGTTGAAGGCTCGGGAAGTGGGTCTTGGTTTTCATGTTGAGGGTAACAATGAAGCACCTATGGTACGAGCGGATGGTTACGTTCAGCACAAGCTATTCAGGGGGAAAGGTGTAGAGGCAGTCGATTTCCACACTCTTGATTTCAATGGTGTCCTTACCGTGACCGATCCCGACATTTTTATCAAAGAATGTCTATATAAAGGCATCGGTCCCGCCAAAGGCTTCGGCTGCGGGCTTATGATGGTTAGGCGTATCACGTAGCTTGCGGCAAAACGGATGAGGGCTCTCTAGTGAAATCATTGAAACGAAAGCGGAACAAACTCATACCATCCGTTCACATCAATTCGGTCATCCACACAATACGTGGTGATCGGGTCATTTTAGATACGGATCTGGCAGCTATCTACGGCATTGCAACGTTTCGGCTAAACGAGGCGGTCAAACGGAATCGGGAGCGTTTTCCCGCTGATTTCCTCTTTCAATTGAGCCGGGAGGAACATACGGCTTTGACATCGCAAATTGCGATATCAAAACGAGGACGCGGCGGAAGACGGACTGTTCCGTATGCCTTCACCGAGCATGGTGCGGTGATGGCAGCCAACGTTCTCAAAAGCCGCAGGGCGGTCCAAATGAGCATCTTTGTTGTGCGCGCGTTTATCAAGATGCGGCAAACAATGACGGCCACCCGGCCTCTCCTAGAAGAACTGGAAGAGCTGGAAAAGAAACTCACCAAGCGCCTCGATTCACATGAGCAAGCCATCGTCTACGTTCTCGCCGAATTGCGAAAGCTCATGGAACCACCCCAGTTACCAGAGCCGAAACGCAGGCGCATCGGTTTCCGAAGCGAGGAATAAGGAAAGAAATAATGACCGAACCGATTCTCCCACCGCTTAAACCGATCCCGATGAAAGACCGGGTCTCTGTCTTGTTCGTCGAGAAGGGAAACCTCGACGTGTTAGATGGAGCGTTTGTCATCGTCGACAAGAACGGCGTGCGAACGCATATCCCTGTCGGCGGCGTGGCATGCCTTATGCTCGAACCCGGAACGCGGGTGTCGCATGCGGCTGTGACTCTCGCGTCGCGTGTGGGATGTCTACTTGTATGGATTGGAGATGGAGGCGTGCGGCTGTATGCCTCTGGCCAGCCAGGTGGGGCAAGAGCGGACAGGCTTTTATATCAAGCGAAGTTGGCGCTCGATGACGAGGCTCGATTGAAGGTCGTCCGTAAAATGTACGCGATGCGTTTCAAGGAGGAGCCGCCGGCAAAGCGAAGCGTGGAGCAACTTCGGGGTATCGAAGGCGTCCGCGTGCGCAAGATGTACGAACTCTTGGCCAGACAGTACAAGGTGGAATGGAAATCGCGCAACTACGACTATACGGAATGGGGAAGCGGGGACGTGCCGAACCGATGCTTGAGTTCCGCAACGGCGTGTCTCTACGGCATCTGTGAGGCAGCAATCCTTGCAGCCGGTTATGCACCGGCCGTCGGATTCATCCATACCGGCAAACCCCAGTCTTTTGTCTACGACATCGCGGACATTTTCAAGTTCGAGACCGTTGTGCCTGTGGCATTTAGGATTGCTGCAAAGAGTCCCGCCAATCCCGAGCGGGATGTCCGGTTGGCATGCCGCGACGCGTTCCGACAATCCAAGGTTTTAGAGCGGATCATTCCGACTATTGAACAAGTTCTCGCGGCCGGGGGTCTGCAAATGCCAAAGGCGCCGGTGGAGTCGGTGGAGATCGCGATTCCCAACAAGGAGGGTATTGGCGATGACGGTCATCGTGGCTGAAAACGTTCCACCCCGATTGCGAGGTCGATTGGCCATATGGCTCCTGGAAGTGCGCGCAGGCGTCTACGTCGGCAAGCTGTCGCGGAGAGTGCGTGAGATGATATGGGAGCAAGTTGATAAGGGGCTGGATGAGGGCAATGCCGTCATCGCATGGACCACAAATACGGAATCGGGCTTCGACTTCATGACGCTCGGGAAGAATCGAAGAATTCCAAGGGAAATGGATGGATTGAAGCTGGTTTCCTTCATGCCTCCAGATGCTGTGCAAACAGCCGATGATCAGATCGTGTGACATCAAGCCATGAGAACCCTTTCATTTGGTAGAATTCTTGACCCCTTTTTTGGCTAATGAATTCAGGCAGATTGAAGAAGTATGTTCCCCGTGCGTGCGGGGATGAACCGAGCCCCGGGTCGGTCGTCGCCTTGTAGTATTCATGTTCCCCGTGCGTGCGGGGATGAACCGAGACTCATCAGATCGCAATGGGCGGGATCGAAATGTTCCCCGTGCGTGCGGGGATGAACCGGAATACGAACGCATTGAAGAGCTATTCAACGAATGTTCCCCGTGCGTGCGGGGATGAACCGTGGCATTCACCTACACGCTCGAGGGCGACGGCATGTTCCCCGTGCGTGCGGGGATGAACCGTTCCCCTACTCGAATCCGATCCGGGGCAGCCAATGTTCCCCGTGCGTGCGGGGATGAACCGAAGAATTCCACCGCCAATCGCCCGAGTACCAAATGTTCCCCGTGCGTGCGGGGATGAACCGATCGAAGAAGCCTTCGGGCGATGGACGCAAAAATGTTCCCCGTGCGTGCGGGGATGAACCGTATCACGGCGGCCTGGGACTCAATCAGATCGCATGTTCCCCGTGCGTGCGGGGATGAACCGATCGAATGGAATTTAGAGATCTCAGCGCGTGAATGTTCCCCGTGCGTGCGGGGATGAACCGGACAATACTTTCCCCAAATCGGATAGGAGCCAATGTTCCCCGTGCGTGCGGGGATGAACCGAGGGACAGAGCCAGCTCGTCAACCAGTGGAAAATGTTCCCCGTGCGTGCGGGGATGAACCGTCGGCGACTGAGCAGGCGCTGAAGTTGCTGGAATGTTCCCCGTGCGTGCGGGGATGAACCGTGTCTGATAATGGTGGTTATGTAAACTCAATGATGTTCCCCGTGCGTGCGGGGATGAACCGAGAGATATTTGCTCGTGAGTTTGCTCGTAATGATGTTCCCCGTGCGTGCGGGGATGAACCGCATTTTTCTCGCTCAATCAATTCTGCTGGCTTATGTTCCCCGTGCGTGCGGGGATGAACCGAAAACGTGCCAAAGGCTCTGAACCGATATTGCATGTTCCCCGTGCGTGCGGGGATGAACCGAGATCAGGCAGAAGATTGAACGGAAATTCAATATGTTCCCCGTGCGTGCGGGGATGAACCGTTTCCCATCTATTCGACCGCGTTTATATCCAGATGTTCCCCGTGCGTGCGGGGATGAACCGATGGTCGATGGCTTAAAGAGGGCGCTTGATTCATGTTCCCCGTGCGTGCGGGGATGAACCGATAGAGTTTGAAGCCTAGTCCCTTTGGGAATAATGTTCCCCGTGCGTGCGGGGATGAACCGAAAACGTGATATCTCGGATTGTCACGTTCGTAATGTTCCCCGTGCGTGCGGGGATGAACCGCACTTGAAAAGCACGCCCCAGGTCGCGGGATTATGTTCCCCGTGCGTGCGGGGATGAACCGTTGCATTGACTCGTCAGCCTCGTTGTCTCTCATGTTCCCCGTGCGTGCGGGGATGAACCGATGCGAGACGAATGTCCCCGCCTGCATCGCCTATGTTCCCCGTGCGTGCGGGGATGAACCGCGCCTCCTGAGCGACTTCCGGCAGGTCGTGGAATGTTCCCCGTGCGTGCGGGGATGAACCGAGTCAACTCAATGCGATAGCGGTAAACACTTGATGTTCCCCGTGCGTGCGGGGATGAACCGCGGACAAACTCGCACAGATCAAACCCGGTATAATGTTCCCCGTGCGTGCGGGGATGAACCGATTCACCATGCCGATATGGCACATCCCGTTATATGTTCCCCGTGCGTGCGGGGATGAACCGACTCGTGATTTTCTGCCAACAGTGAAACCAGAATGTTCCCCGTGCGTGCGGGGATGAACCGAAGTTGCTCTCGATGATAATTCAGAACGAGAAATGTTCCCCGTGCGTGCGGGGATGAACCGCGAATCCACCTCCGTCCAGGGCCCGGCCAGACATGTTCCCCGTGCGTGCGGGGATGAACCGGAGCGAAAATGACCCTGACTATTAAACAGCAGATGTTCCCCGTGCGTGCGGGGATGAACCGACTTGGGCCTGACGCGAACAATTACTTTTCCAATGTTCCCCGTGCGTGCGGGGATGAACCGCGATTGATGCCCTGCTCTCAATTGGATGCACAATGTTCCCCGTGCGTGCGGGGATGAACCGCGGGTCCCCCGGCGTCATGTCCTCGCTGAACCATGTTCCCCGTGCGTGCGGGGATGAACCGGCGACCGATCTGTCTCAAATTTGGTGGAAGAAATGTTCCCCGTGCGTGCGGGGATGAACCGTGGGGTCAGGAGCAGGCCGAGGTTAGCGGTGAATGTTCCCCGTGCGTGCGGGGATGAACCGACCAGCTTTCTCCACAACATCCGTGCCGGGATATGTTCCCCGTGCGTGCGGGGATGAACCGGCCCGCATGCTCAAGGCAGGACTGGGAAATAGATGTTCCCCGTGCGTGCGGGGATGAACCGTTACATGATTGCCCAATTCGTCTAAAACGATCATGTTCCCCGTGCGTGCGGGGATGAACCGACCTGCCGGCAGAAACACTCAAACAATTAGCCATGTTCCCCGTGCGTGCGGGGATGAACCGATTGATTTGGACAAGACGGTCTGATGCTTCTCATGTTCCCCGTGCGTGCGGGGATGAACCGATAACTGGCGGCCTTAGAGTTCGCGCTCCGAGATGTTCCCCGTGCGTGCGGGGATGAACCGAGTTTCCCCACTTCCCAAGCGTCGGAAGAGTCATGTTCCCCGTGCGTGCGGGGATGAACCGATCTCGTCGAAAAGTATGTCGTGTTCTATCCCATGTTCCCCGTGCGTGCGGGGATGAACCGGCAGCCTTGACCCTGGTCTGAAATGGGGACGAATGTTCCCCGTGCGTGCGGGGATGAACCGATCATCTTCATTCAGTCGAGCACTATGGGGGCATGTTCCCCGTGCGTGCGGGGATGAACCGCCTGACAAAATTGTCGCCTTGATCCCGATGCGATGTTCCCCGTGCGTGCGGGGATGAACCGGGACGCCGTTTGACAGCATCGAGAGCGTCTCGATGTTCCCCGTGCGTGCGGGGATGAACCGCTATGGGTCACGACGTCATTCGTATTTATGCAATGTTCCCCGTGCGTGCGGGGATGAACCGTACGTCCCCGTCCTGAAAGCCTGACGAACCTAATGTTCCCCGTGCGTGCGGGGATGAACCGCTCAACGCACGTCTATGAGCGAGAAGAGGCGGATGTTCCCCGTGCGTGCGGGGATGAACCGACTGCAGCCGCCAGGAACAGCCCGGCCGCGATATGTTCCCCGTGCGTGCGGGGATGAACCGAGATATGCTATGCCCTGATAGTTACTCCTGATATGTTCCCCGTGCGTGCGGGGATGAACCGTTGCAGCGATCAGATGCCGTAGTCAATGCGGAATGTTCCCCGTGCGTGCGGGGATGAACCGCAGACCAACAGCGCAAAATTGCCGAAATGAAAATGTTCCCCGTGCGTGCGGGGATGAACCGGTTGTGAGGGTGTAGTAATGATCCCAGGATGGATGTTCCCCGTGCGTGCGGGGATGAACCGTATTCTCTGAATATATCAGACAGAGAGATGGTATGTTCCCCGTGCGTGCGGGGATGAACCGCGAGGGAATGTCTTGCAAACGAAACGCCAATGATGTTCCCCGTGCGTGCGGGGATGAACCGAGAAACGTATAGCGTCAAGTCGAACAACGATCATGTTCCCCGTGCGTGCGGGGATGAACCGAAGAGTTTCGGCACTATCCTCGCTAATGCGGGATGTTCCCCGTGCGTGCGGGGATGAACCGAGGTCGCTCTTGTTATGAGCGGTCTCCATCCGATGTTCCCCGTGCGTGCGGGGATGAACCGCCTCGGTCTTGCTTTGCTCGGTTTCGTCCTCGATGTTCCCCGTGCGTGCGGGGATGAACCGTGTAATTACTCGGGCCGGACCTTCCCCGGCTTATGTTCCCCGTGCGTGCGGGGATGAACCGGTTAAAGTCGGCTTCCGGCTCGTTCGGTTGTTATGTTCCCCGTGCGTGCGGGGATGAACCGAACAGCTTCGGCTCCCCGGCCAGGACGCAGATATGTTCCCCGTGCGTGCGGGGATGAACCGGCGTATGAGAACGGGATCCTGCACGTTATGGCATGTTCCCCGTGCGTGCGGGGATGAACCGGGACCGAGCGTCACACACTTCTCCTCGGCTCGATGTTCCCCGTGCGTGCGGGGATGAACCGTCTCGTCCATCGTCTTTTGACGACCTGCCGGAATGTTCCCCGTGCGTGCGGGGATGAACCGCATTGTTCAGTTTCAGCGAATCCTGATATATTATGTTCCCCGTGCGTGCGGGGATGAACCGCCGAGGTTAGCAGTGACAGAGACAGGCAGGGTATGTTCCCCGTGCGTGCGGGGATGAACCGGCTGAATGTCTGGCTCGTTCCTGCACAGAGATATGTTCCCCGTGCGTGCGGGGATGAACCGGAGTTCAACCTCACCGAGTTCGGGCCGGACAGATGTTCCCCGTGCGTGCGGGGATGAACCGATGAATCGTACGCACGTGACCCATGTCGTGATATGTTCCCCGTGCGTGCGGGGATGAACCGCGACGTTGCCTCACATACTTAGGCCCCCGGGTATGTTCCCCGTGCGTGCGGGGATGAACCGATATTGTGCGGGAGCAACCAGGCAACACTGAGATGTTCCCCGTGCGTGCGGGGATGAACCGAAGGATGAGGGAAAGTTCTTCCATCAAGACTTATGTTCCCCGTGCGTGCGGGGATGAACCGTCCACGATCGTGCGGACGCTGCAAAGACCGTCATGTTCCCCGTGCGTGCGGGGATGAACCGTTGACTGCCCCGGATCGGATTCGAGTAGGGGAATGTTCCCCGTGCGTGCGGGGATGAACCGACATCAAACCCGATGCGGTCGAGTACACCAAAATGTTCCCCGTGCGTGCGGGGATGAACCGATCGGCTCCAGGAAGATCTCGGTAAACCACTGATGTTCCCCGTGCGTGCGGGGATGAACCGGTATTCCCTCGCTTCACTGATCGCCGCTCGATATGTTCCGCGTGCGTGCGGGGATGAACCGTTTGTTAGTGCGTAACCCCTTCTGACGATGACATGTTCCCCGTGCGTGCGGGGATGAACCGTTCAGACACGAGGCGATCAAACAAGCCTTGAAGACATTATTCCGCAACGAGGCGTCGTCCGCGCGCCCAGAAGGTAGCATGGAAGTTCACAAAGTCTATTGGTGGAAGCACAATACAAACAACGGCCAATATTCATCGGCGAAGGTGCATCGTTCCGTTGCTACGAGAATGCGCGTCAAAGACGGAGTCACTGATCCGAAGAGTATCGAAACCAAGAAGAAGGTTACCTTCAGCAAGGATTAAAGGGAGATGAAGGTAACCTTCACCCAGGCAAATGAACAGAGAAGAGCGCGTGGAAGATAATCAGTTTTACCACGTCTACAATCGCGGCAATGATCGAAAGCGAATCTTTTGCGATGAGTCGGATTACCACGCCTTTCTCGAGAAGATGAAATCACTGGCAGTCCGGTATTCGGTTGCCACACCGATCTATGCTCTCATGCCGAATCATTATCACCTGGTTGCGTTGCAGAACACGGGCGGAAATCTCTCGAAGATGATGGGTGCGTTGGCAACATCGGCAGCGAAACGATACAATCTGAAGTACGGACATATCGGGCATCTGTTCCAAGGTCCTTTCCGGTACAAACCCGTTCCCGAAGATGCCCAATGGGATGTCGCGTGTTACATTCACTTGAATCCGGTGCGGGCGGGATTGGTTGAAGATCCGGCTGAGTGGAGGTTTTCCAACTTTGCAGACTATGTTGGACCGATGAAGGTCAACCAACGCTATGCGGCGTATGTGCGGCAAGTGCTGAAGAACGAACGGATGGAGAAAGAGTATTGGAAGCGAGTGAGGTTGCATCTTGAAGGTTTCCTTCCGCCAGAGTAAAAGGTTACCTTCAGCTCGGTTTGAGCAGGGACGAAGGTAACCTTTAACGAAAACGAGAAGGTAACCTTCAACCAACGCTATGCGGCGTATGTGCGGCAAGTGCTGAAGAACGAACGGATGGAGAAAGAGTATTGGAAGCGAGTGAGGTTGCATCTTGAAGGTTTCCTTCCGCCAGAGTAAAAGGTTACCTTCAG
>Ga0315279_10003771_pt1 | contig 20787 bp, 14 predicted proteins | sample YL17G06_20_MG_FD_203694 | JGI IMG/M metagenome (GOLD analysis project Ga0315279, IMG submission 203694) | Sediment microbial communities from Yellowstone Lake, YNP, Wyoming, USA - YL17G06_20 | ecosystem: Environmental > Aquatic > Freshwater > Lake > Sediment | place: USA: Wyoming | collected... | reverse complement strand
CGCGCTGTTGCTGCAGTCATAGGCCCGGTCAGAGCCAACGTTCGACGCCGAGGCGGAGGCGTTGCGCGCCGGCCAGCACTTCGCCGGCCGCCGCCAGGTCGTGCACGGCCACGCCCACCGACTTAAACAGCGTGATGTCGTCCCGCGTTTCCCTGATTTTCTTCACTCCGGCGGGGATTCCCCTGAGTTCCGCGTGAGCGGGGTCGCTCCCGGTAACATACCGCCGGAGGCAACCGGCGTCAAATCCTCTCGCCGCAAGGCCGGCCCAATCCGTTTGCCAGACCCGTTCACGCCGCACCCGGCGAAGGACACATGCGGCCTGTACGTTGCCCTTTTCGTCTGCCGCCACAGGCCGGGCGTTAGCGGCCGTCCTGAATCCGCATTCAGCACCCTGGCACGGCCCTTCTCGACTCCCGCCCTTTATGCCAAGTCCAAATTGTGGATAACTTTCGGAGCGCGCTTTTTGGGCCCCCAAAACGGCCAAAATGGCGCCTTTGGAGGACAAAAACGGCCCTGGCGCTAGCGCCAGAGGGGGTGACCCCCCTAAATGTTAAGATGGGCATGACGAAATGCGCGCCTTTTTGATCCCTTTTTGACGGAAAACGTCGCCTTTTTGACCGATTTTGACCCGAATTTGATGGTTTTTAACATGGACGCATGGCCATACGCCGTTGTGGATAACTCCCAAAAGCGGGGAACGGGGAACCGGGAACAGGGAACCGGAAACCTGGGGACACCTGTTTTTGCAAGTCAAGGCGGGACAAGGGGTTACAAGCGCCCTATACGCGCTGTTTTTGTAAACCAAGGCGGGAAAAGGAGTTATGAGGGCAGTGGGTGAAAATCCGCAATGCGGAGTGCGGAACAGCCGTCATTGGTCCTTTGTCATTGGTCATTTGCAGCGGCAACAAACACGGGGGAAAAGGCGGCAACCGGGAACCCGCCAGAGGCGGGCAGGCCGGGGGACGGGGAACCGGGGGCGAGGGGCCCGCCAAAGGCGGGCAGGCCGAGGGAACTGCCAAAATGGCAGACGGTGGCGATGGCCGGGAATCGGGATTCGGGATTCGGCGGTCAGGATTGGGCAACGGCCGGGAGACAAGCCCCCCGCACCGCGGGGGGATGAATCGCCCGCACGAAAGCCGGGGCGCCGGTGGAAACGGTCGTGAATTGACGGTCCGCCCCAACGGGGCGGCGGACTGTAGCCGCGGGTGAAGCACCGGCCGCTGCATAGCGGGCGGTGCGGAACCCGTGGAAACGTTCGTGTTTCAACACACCCGCCCCGAGGGGGCGGAGGAAGCGCCGGGCACGGGCATCTTTTCGTCGGCCCCCAAATCTCCTTCGCCCCGCCGGGGCGAAAAGGGGAAAAAGAACCCCGACCCCTTTTCCTCATCCGCTTTCCACGGGTTCCGCGTCGGGCCGCCGTGCGGCCGCGCCGCTCCACCCGCGGCTACAATCCGCCGCCCCGTTGGGGCTGAAACGGCGTACGCCGGCCGGAACGCAGGCCGCCACTCGGGGGCTGGGCGGGGCATACTATGCACGGGGGGCCTTCGCGTCCTTGCTCATGCGCTCGCCCCCTCCACGATTGCGAGTTCGATTTTCGTCGGGCCGTGGCAATGTAGGGTGGGTGCTCTGCACCCACCATCGCCCAATCACGACAACATCGGTGGGTCCAGAGGACCCACCCTACATGTTGGCTAGTCCTGTGGCCCAAATCCAATCCGTTTCCTGTTGCTAGCCGCCGGCGCGGCCTTGGCCTTCCCCAATAACCCCAATAGTACCGGCGCTTCGATCTTTGACAACGTTTCTGGGTCAATTCCGGCAAGTGCCAAATCGCGTTTGATGTTCAACCAATTGGGGTTGTAAGGATCATCTTCAGGATAGGCCGCCCTTAGAATCGCAACATCCGCATCCGTGGGTCTATAGTAGCGATACCAGATGCGCCAACCGCCAGGGGGAGGCGCGTTGTCCGCCACCTCCGCAAGCGTTCGCCGTCTTGTTTCGGGTATCCAAACGCCAGCATCATATGCCGAACTTGAAGGAACTGCAGCCCCCGTACGCTCGTCGTGCAGCATTTGCACAATGGAACCTGGCGGATCAGAAATCGAGCAATACATATTGGGGGTGTGGTCTCGCTCTAATGGTCGAAGCGCCCATATCCATACACGACGTTGTGCCTTGTTTCCTTTGCGGCCTTGGGTTTTCTCATCACTGTTGCCGGAAGTCATTGGCCGCTTCCCTCCACAATCGCGATTTCGTCTTTGGTCAGGCCGTACAGGTCGTAAACCAGCCGGTCGATTTCCCGGTCGGTAGCCTCTATCTGGCGATGGATCGCGCCGCGCTGGGCTTCGGACTTGGCCGAAGCAAGTTGCTTGTGCAATACCAGCATTAAATCGACCGCCGTTGCTATCTCGTCAGAGGCGGCGGTTCGTTCATCAACCGGGAGCGAGAGAAGATCCCGGATTAATATTTGTGGAAACGTATCCTCGGCGGTTATTTGGAGTTTGCTTCGAATGTACCAGCCAAACAGGCGCGAGTTCAGCACGCCCAAGATATAACGATAATCCCAATCGTTCCCTGGTCGTCGTTTGAGGACATAAAGCAATGTATTGCAGTAGGAGGTTTCTGGCGAGTAAGTGGCGATTAACGTCTGCCCGACAATCTTGCGGATGAGTATTTTTTCACCTTCGAATTGCTCTGGCGACCGAGGCTCTGCTACCCAAGGCCCGTATTTCAACCAGTTGTTTTCCCTCCACAATAATCGGTAGCGGCCAATGTGCTTGCCGTCATAGAACGGTAGAAAGTTACGGTTGGGCCGTGTTGCGGAGGTGAAAGGTTTTTCGTCGCGCACATCGGGAGTCTGCGGCGGATTCCCTTTTCCCACCTGATAGACCTTGATTCCATAGGAAATCGTGCTCACGTCACCAAGTATCTTTCCCTTTGATTTCACCTTCCTGAGAATCGCTACGTCCTTTGGTCCCGCCCGCACTAAGAACGCCCCAGCAGCAGCCCAATCCTCTGCCGAAGCCGAAAACTGCTTTATTGGTGCGCCAAGGGCGTCACCGGCCATCTTGCGCGGATAAATTTCCACTTCAACTTTGTGCTTGGGTGGCGGCGTATGTTTTCGAGTAAAAAGCAGCGTTGTGTCAACCACTGCTTCGCAGAAAACGTCGGCGGGCAAAAGGACGATCCGCTTCATCTCAGAAGATGTCAGAAGAAATCTGCGCAAGGATTTTGTGAAACCTAGATTCAGATATGTATCTGGTATGATGTAGCCAAACGATCCCCCTTGAGCCAGCAACTTGTGGGCACACTCCACGAAAGCCATATAACTTTCTCCACGCCAAACGAACGTCGCGTAACGCTGCTCAAGGTACTCCCTGTCCTTATCCTTGAATCCGTAACCATACGGCGGGTTGCCGATAACGCAGTCAAACCCGCCGGCTTTCATGGCCGCGGGGAATTCGCGTTGCCAGTCAAAGGCGTTGACGCGGGCGAATTCTTCGGCGTCGGGAATCAGGCGGCCCGTGAAGTAGTCCGGGCCTACAAGTGAGTTGCCGCACTTGATGTTGTCGGCCAGGTTCGGCAGGGCGCGGTCCTTGAAGGCCAGGAGGCCCATGTGAAGGCTCTGGTCGGTCTCGCCTTCCAGCACCTTTAGGAGCAACGAGAGTTTCGAGACCTCCACGGCCTGGGGGTCGATGTCCACGCCGAAGATGTGGGTGGTCAGGATGCGTTTCTTCTCGTCCACGGTCAGCCGCCAGTCGGCCTGTGGCCCAACCGCCCCCGGCTGGGAATGCACACCCGAGGGCGGGTGTGCCACATTGGGCGGGGGTGCCACATTGATCACGGCCTTCTTGTGCGCCTGCGGCCGATGCTCGGCGTACCACTTCAGGCAGTGGTCAAGCAGGCACTGGTACGCCCCCAGGAGGAACGAGCCAGAGCCGCAGGCCATGTCGAGGACGCGGAAGGGTTGTTTGCCTTGTGGCCCAGCCGCCCCCGGCTGGGCAGATTGCACCGCAGATTGCACCCCCGGGGGCGGGGGTGCTACGCCTTCCACCCATTCGCGCCGCCTGTGGGCGTCGAGCCGTCGGGGATCGGGGGGCGGGGGTGCTACGCCTTCCACCCATTCGCGCCAGAGCCAGGGCCAATCCTCAACCTTCGCGACCAAACCTTTGCGAATCGGATTCCAACAGATGTACTCCACGGCATCACGCAGGTCTTCCTGCGTGCGGAAAACGTGGTCGTAGGACTCATCCTGCCACACGTGCCCTTTGCGTTTCAAAGCCTTGTTGATGCTGTGCGCGGACGAACCCTTGATTCCATTCATTACTTCAGCAAGGCTATAGACAACTCCTCCGGGGTCGCGGTGAAGGCTCAGAATCATGTGCACGTGATCCGGCATGACCATTACGCCGTGCATCTGGTACTTCACGCCATGGTCATGAAGGCAATGGTTCATAACCAGATCGCGAACGCGCTCGGGCAATTCCCAGCGGTCGGCCGTACAGAAGGTCAGGAAGATGGACCTTTCGGCCATCTGGATGTGGGGTAAATTGCGCCTGTACTGGTCGCGCGAAGGTTTGGCGAAAGGCAATTGTGGCCCAGCCGCCCTCGGCTGGGCACGCACACCCGAGGGCGGGTGTGCCACATTGGGCGGGTGTGCCACATTGGGCGGGGGTGCCACAGAGCCGGCCAGTTGGGCGGGGCTTCGGCCCTCGATTTGGCGTCCGACGGTCTGGCGGACGATGTAATCGACGATGTACTTGGGGGTGTAATACACGCCGCCGGCCTTGCGGACCTCCGGTTTTTCCTCGACCTTGGCGTGGTGGTCGGCCGTGAGCCGAATGACCTTGCCCAGGAACCGCTCATAGACGGTGCCCAGGATTTCGACCGGCAACACGCCGAAGTGGTACGGCGACCCGTGCTCGAAGTACAGGCGCTCGAGGATGGGCCTGAGGACCGCATCATCCACGGCCAGGCCCGGCGTGATGCGGTCGGGGTCCTCGGATACGCCGTCCTCTTTCTGGAAGTGGAAGAGACCGGAGTTGTATTTATCATCGGCCTTGCGGCAGAGATCAGCCATGAAGCGGCTGTAGATTCCCGGCCGCGAACACAAGGCCAGGAGTTGAGCGTACGATTCCAGGCCGCGGTCCTCGGCCATCCGCAGGAAGATAAGGCGGTCAATGGTCAGTTGAACGGCCCGGTTCAGGTCGTCGGATGAGAGGCCCCGGTTGCGCAGGGCGATGTTGCGGGCCAGTTCGTCGCGCCAGCCCTCGATCTCCTTGAGGAACTCCTCATCGACCTCTGATGTTCCGCGCTTCCGCTTGGATGCGGCGTATTGATCGAAGGCCCCGGACCAAACGGCGTCGCGCGAGAAGATGGTCCACAGTTCAGGCCAGCGGTCGGGGTACTCGTCAAAACGGAGGTAATGAATTCTGGCATGGCCGGCCTTGTCGCTCGGCCGGGGGCGGATCGTGCAATCATAGACGGCCAACTCCTCGAAATCGGTCAAGACCGAGACGGCCACCTTGGCGCTCCAGCCGTAGCGGCGAAGTTGATAGGCCGGGGCGGGATCGGCGCTGATGTTGACGCCGCATTTCTTGGCTTCAACGTAGAACTTCGGCAGCGTGCCGACGCGGAAAGTGTAGTCCGGCGCTTTCTGCTGGCCTTCCACGTCGATACTGTCTTCGGGAATGACTTCGCGGTATTGCGGCGCGACGGGCGGATTGTTGGCAACGTTCCAGCCCAACGCCTCGAAGAAGGGGTCTATCAGAGACTGGCGGACATGGGCTTCCTTGACGCCGGAAGCGTGAAACGCTTCGCGGTTCTTGGCGAAGTAGTCGCAGAGCGCAACGATTTCGGCTTTGCCTTGCTCAACGGTCTTGCTCATGGTGGCCCCCAGGCCGCGCCGTGGGTTTGCTGTCGCCGGGCGCGCCTCAAGCCGCGGTGCGATTCTTCCGTTCTCTGGAATGTCACAAGGTTACGTTTACGGGGGACGCAAGTCAACGCGCTTCAGCAGGGGCGGCACGCGGCGGGGCCGTGGGTCGGCCTGCCTTCCCGCCCGGCGCTGCCGCCGTCAATGCAGAATTGAGAATGCAGAATGAACCCGCAAGCCGGGGTCCGCCGCCACTTCGGCGGGTAGGATGCGGGCCCTATTTCGCCCGCGGCTGGTAGATGCAGAACGGTTCCTCGTCGAGGGCATCGTCGGTCATGGCGAACGCGCGGGCCCGGCAGCCGCCGCAGACGCGGCGGTACTCGCACCGGCCGCACTTGCCGTGGTAGCCGTCCACGTTGCGCATCCGCAGGAAGACCTCGGAGGTCTGCCAGATCCTGCGGAAGTCGAGGCCCGCGCTCCTCAGGTCGCCGCACTCGACTTCCAGGAACCCGCATATCTGGACCTTGCCCACGTGCGAGATGAATGCGAACGCCTTGCCGCCGAGGCATCCCTTGGGCGAGGCGCCGCCGACATGCGTGGGCGCGGGGAGAACGTCCTTGGCGGGGGAGGACGGCCCCGCGTTCACGCCCGGGGCCTGGGAAGCCGCGCGAGCGCGCTCGCGCAAGATACGCACGTAGTGGGGGGCGCACGTCACGCGAATCCTGATGTCGGTGCGGCGCTCCTGGTCGGCCAGCCAGTTGAGCGTCCGCTCGTACGCCTGGGGCGAAATTTCCTGCTCCTTCAGGTCCTTGCCGCGCCCCGTGGGCACCAGCAGGAACGGGTTGAAGACGCCCGCGCCCAGGCGGACGGCCAGGTCGAGGATCGCCGGCAGTTCCGCCAGGTTGTGCCGCGTAACGGTCGTGTTGATCTGGAAGCCCAGGCCGGCCCGCTTGGCCGCCTCCAGGCCCTCCAGCGCCCCGTCGAACGCCCCCCTGACGCCGCGGAACGCATCGTGCGACGCGGCCGTGGCCCCGTCGAGCGAGATCGAGATGACGCGGATGCCGGCCTTGACCAGGCGCGCCGCCGAGGCGTCGTCGATGAGCAGGCCGCACGGGGCCATGACGACGGGCAGACCCAGGCCGTGGGCGTGCGCGGCCAGATCGTAGATGTCCGGGCGGAGCATCGGCTCGCCGCCCGTGAGGATCATCGTGGGCCTGGCGAACGAGGCGATGTTGTCGAGGAGGCGCCGGCCCTCGTCGGTCGTCAGTTCGCCCGGGTATGGCGCGGGCCGGGCGGCGGCGCGGCAATGTCGGCAGGCGAGCGGACACGAGCGCGTGACCTCCCACGCGATGAGTCGCGGCAGGGAGGCGGCGGCGGCCGGATGTTCGTCGTTCGTCATGCGTGGGGCGGACCGCGCACGGCGCCGGGGACGTCGGCGGCCACGGCGATCTCCTCGTCGGTCAGGTAGCAGGCCGGGTCGGGGGCCCAGAGGTCGCCGGTGGCGGCCTCGGCCCGCACGCGGAAGTTCCCACCGCACACGTCCAGGAACCGGCACGTCGCGCACCGGCCCTTGACGTGCGGCCGCTTGTCCTTGAGTTTCGCCAGGAGCGGGTGCGTCAGGTCGGTCCATATCTCGGAGAACGGGCGCTCGCGCACGTTGCCCAGCGTCACGTGGCGCCAGAACGGGTCCGGGTGGACCGCGCCGTCCCAACTGATGCAGCCGATGCCGTTGCCGCTGGAGTTGCCGCGGTTCATCCCGAGCAGTCGCGCCACGTCGCCGGCCCGTGGGCTCTTCTCGCGGACCATTCGCAGGTACAGGTGCGGCCCGTCGGCGTGGTTGTCAACGGTCAGGACCTCGACGCGGCGGCCCTCGGCGTGCAGGGCGGCCGTGCGGTCGATGATGCGGTCGACCCCGCGCCGCGTGGCCTCGTGGTCCAGGTCTTCCTGCATGAGGGCGCTGCCGCGGCCCGCGTACACCAGGTGGTAGAAGCAGACGCGCGGGATGTTCTCCTCGCGCAAGAGGTCGAAGATGCCGTCGATCTCGGCGGCGTTGCGGCGGGTGATCGTAAACCGCAGGCCCACCTTGATGCCCGCCCTCATGCCGTTGCGGATGCCCGCGATCGCGCGGTCAAACGCGCCCGGAACGCCGCGGAACCGGTCGTGCACCTCGCGCAGGCCGTCGAGCGAGACGCCCACGTAACTCAGGCCCACGCCCTTGAGGCGGCCGGCCGTCGCTTCGCTGATGAGCGTGCCGTTCGTCGAGAGGACCGCCCGCATGCCCAGCGACACGGTACGTTCCATGAGCGCGAGCAGGTCCGGCCGGATGAGCGGCTCGCCACCCGAGAAGAGGACGACGGGGACGCCGAAGCGGGCCAGGTCGTCGAGCATCGCGGCGGCCTCGGCGGTCGTGAGTTCGCCGGGGTACGCCTTGTTCTCCGACCGGCTGTAGCAGTGGACGCACCGCAGGTTGCAGCGGCGCGTGCCGTTCCACACGACGACGGGTTTCTTGTCGGCCGAGAACTGGAGGAGGTGGCTGGGCAGACGTTGGCTGTCGGCCCCGTAGCGCAACACGTCGCCCGGTTCCACCGTGCCGCAGTAGAGTTTTGAGATTCCGATCATGGCACTGCCATTATACGCGGTCCGGAGAAGCCTGGCGCAGCGCGTCGCGTCATGGCTTCGGTTCGTCGAGGCCGAACATGCGGCGGACGAGGTCCACGGCCGCCAGGCGCTCGCTCGTCGAGCCGTTCTCCGACAGGGCCTTCAGGAACTCCACCGGTCGGGCGAGGAACCGGCTGCCCAGCGTCTGCGTGAAGCGATCCAGTTGCTCGCGGTCGGCCTCGGTGAACTTGCGGCCGTAGCGGTCGATGGTCGCCCGGCGCTGCGCATCGATCCACTCGTTCAGGAGCCGCAGGGTCGGCGCGACCTCCAGGCGGCTCAGCCACGCGGCAAACGCGCCCAGTTCATCCTCGACGATCGCCTCAGCCCGCGGCACCTCGGCCCGGCGGCGCTCCAGGTTCCGCGCGACCAGCCGGTCCAGGTCGTCCAGGTTGTACAGGAACACGTTGTCCACTTCGGCCAGACGCGGGTCCACGTCGCGAGGCACGGCGATGTCGATGATGAACACCGGCCGGCGGCGGACGCACAGCACGGGGGCCAGGGCGTCGTACGTCAGCACCGCCTGGGGCGAGCCCGTGGAGGTGATGACCAGGTCGGCCCGCGCGACGGCGGCCGCCAGGTCCTCCAGGCCGATGGCTTCGGCGGCGACCTGCGGCCCGGCTCGCCAGGGCGACGCCGTGGCAAGCCCGGCGGGCGGCGGCGCGCCGACGCAGGGGGCGCTTTCCACCGCGCCGCCGGCGCGCAGGGCGGGGCACGTTCGAACGTAACCCGACGCTCCCGCGTCGGGCTCGGGGGCGGCGCGCAGGGCGGGGCAGGTCGCCGCGCCCTCGGAGGTCTCATCCAACTGGCACGGGTCGCAGGCGGCGGGCTGCACGAGGTCGTGCGCCAGTTGCCGGGCCCGCTCGACCGTGCGGTTCGCGACGATCAGCCGCGACGCCCCGGCCCGCAGAATCGCCAGGGCTGCGCACTCGGCGTTCTGACCGGCGCCCACCAGGAGGACCGTCCGCCCCTGGAGCGTCGAGAAGATCTGCCGGGCCAGTTCCACGGCGGCCGTGGCCACGCCCACCGAGCCGCGGCCGAGTGGCGTCTCGCCCTGCACGCGCTTGCCTACGCGGAACGACCCGTGCAGAAGTCGGTTGAGAAGGAACCCGGCCGTGCGGGCCTCGACCGCCAGTCGGTAGGCGTCTTTCACCTGGCCGAGGATCTGGTGCTCGCCCAGGATCTGCGAATCGAGCGACGCCGCCACGCGAAACAGGTGCCGCGCGGCCTCCAGGCCGTCGTAACGATAGAAGACCGCGGGGTCGGCCGACACGGGCCCGCCCCTGACGTGCCCCAGGTGCTCCAGGAAGTGGGCCAGCGGGTCGTGCCCCGCGCGGGGTACGGCGTAGAGTTCCGTGCGGTTGCACGTGGCCAGCAGAAGCGATTCCTCCAGCGCCGGCCCAGCGCGGAAGGCCCGCAGCAGGCGCAGCGCCAGGTCCCCGGGCAGCGCGAACTGCTCGCGCACCGCGACCGGGGCGGTCCGATGATTCAGCCCGATGACGCAAAGTTCAGCCATGCGTATCCCACGAATCCGTTACAGGAGCGCGCTGGCCACCAGCAAGGCCATCACGACCACGTACCCGCCCACGGCAATGCCGGCCGTCCTCGCGGGCGACCCCTTGCCGAGCAACCGGCCCGCCACGGCGATCGCGTAGATCATCCACGCCGCGCCGCCGGCGATGATCTTCAGGAGAATCCTGGGGTTCGCCAGGGCCGCCTGCGCGGCCCCCTCGCCGGAACCGAAGAGCATGGGACCCGTCAGGATCGTCAGGGTCATGAACACGAAGCCCGTCAGCAGGGCGTGCCACATCATGGTGCCCAGGAGGTCCAGCGGGGGCAGCCGCTCGAAGAAGACCCCGAACCGCCGGTGCCGCAGATCATACCGGTCCACCAGGTACAGCACGCCGTACACCGCCGAGAACGCCAGGGCCGTGTACGCGACCAGCGCCGGCACGATGTGCAGACGCGACCAGATCAACGCGGCGCCTTCCATGGCGGCCGGCGGTGTGAGGTGGCCGGCCAGCAGGATCGAGGACGTGTGCTGGAACAGGAACGCCAGCGCGATGACGAACACGCCGGTCCGCCGATCGCGTCCGGCGAACTCGACGACCGCGTACACGAGGGCCATGGCCAGCGCCACCGCCGACAGCACCCCCTGGGGGTCAGCCAGCGGCAACTGCCCGACGTGCACCGTCCTGACGACCATGAGCGCCAGATGCATGGCGATCACGACCCACAGCCAGGGGCTGCGCGTCTGCGTGCGCGTCCGCAGGAAGAACGTGGCCCCGTAGTCGATCATCAGGGCCAGATACAGAAGCGGCAACAGCCAGTTGCCGACCGTCAGCAGATGGGCCATGACCGGATCCCCTGAACCATGATGGGCGGTAAGGCGCTTCGATTATATCGCCCGGCGGCGGCGAAAGTAAGACCTGGGAAGAAAGGACCAATGACCCAGCACGAATGACCAATGAAACAGGGAACGACAAACGCCAATGGCCCGCCAGACGTCATTTCCACCGGCGCTCGAGATCACCCATTTTGTAGGCGCCTGCGGCACACGTTTATCACCCGGCTGGTCCTGCGGTCGGGGCTGCGCCCCTCCCTCCGGCCCAGCCAGCGAACAACCAACCGATTCTCTCATAGTGCCTGGTACAAGAATCGGGAAGGGGTCACAGGGGAGTCGCAGTAAGACACAACTCCTGCTCGCCCAATATGTTAAGTGGTGGGCCCAGGTGGATTCGAACCACCGACCAAGGGATTATGAGTCCGAGTAGTCTCTTGTAAAGTCTTGTACGACAACGACTTACATCGCGTTTTTCGGCCGCAAACGAGGCTTACAAGTGGATGACAAGTCACTGAGATTCTGAGAAACAAGCCACCCCCATGTGGCGACTGACCCACTCAGTGACCCACCCCGAGCTGGCCTAGGCGGTGATTCGGTACCCCAATGGAACCCTCACGCGAAGTAGTGAAGCGCCTCGGCGGCGCCTGCCACGAGAACGCGCATGTCGCCAACCGCGTGCGTGTTCCGCGCCGGTTGGTAGACGATCTGAAGTCCCTGCGTGCAGGGCAGCGACTTGGCGAACCGTTGCCAGTTCTCCGAGGGTTGCGTGTCGGCCCACTTGACCTCGACCGGCAGCCACGGCTCTCCGTCGCGGACGATAAGGAAGTCGATCTCCCGTTTCTCTTTGTTGCGGAGGAAGAACAATTTGAACTCGCCCTCGCCGGTGTCGGTCCAGAAGTGGCAGGTCTTCAGCAGGTGGCAGGCCACGAGGTTCTCAAAGCGGGCGGCTTCGTCCTTGATGATGCCGTAGTCCCAGAGGTACACCTTGCCCTCGCGGCGCAGCGAACGAGGTATCCGGTGGCTGTAAGGCTTGATCTCGAAGAGGTAGTACAGCCCCTTCAGGTAGGACATCCAGCGTTTGACTGTGGGGATGCTTGCCTCCAGGTCTTCGCCCATGGAAACGGGGCTGAAGGGAGAGCCGACTCTCTCCGGCAGGAGCGAGGTCATCATCTCGATGCGCCCCAGGTCGGGCAGGTGGCTGATGTCGCGCAGGTCTTCGCGGATAACCAGTTGCTCCCGATTGCGACGCCACAGGCGCGCCTTGCGGGCGTCCTGCGCCAGCAAGGGCTCGGGGAACGGCCCGTAAGCCATGAGCGACGCCAGGCGTTCTTCGGCGGCCTTTCCCGAGCGCTCTGCTCTGGAGAAGAGCGCCTCGCGCATCTCATCCGGCGGCAGGACATCGGCCCGCTCCAGTTCCCGCATCGAGAAGGGATGCAGACGGAAACTGAGGTGCCGTCCGAGCAGGCTGTCGCTGCCCTTCATGTAAACGTTCAACCGGGCGCTGCCCGTGACCAGGAAGTCGCAGGGGGATTCGAGCGTGTCGAACACGCCCTTGAGGTTTCGCTTCCAGCGCCGGTCCTTATGAATCTCGTCGAAGACGACCAGGGGCACGTCCTTACCTTGGCCCTGCGGGACAAGGGCGGAAGGATTCTTGGCCCACGCCCGACGGAACTCGATCTCGTCCCAGTTCCGGTAGAGCCCGACCTTTCGCTTGCGCAGAAGCATCTTGGCCAGGGTCGTCTTGCCGCACTGCCGCGGGCCGGAAATGAAGGCGATCTTGTGACCCGAGAACGCCAGTTCCTCGACGGGTTGTGCCAGCGAGCGATTCTTCATGCCGACCATTCTAACGGCTCTCGTCAGTTTGGTCAAGAATAACCGCCAACCATGCTGGCCGAAATAACGTCTGGCGGCGCCTGGGTCGGAGATCCAGGCGGTTCTGCGAACCGGTCAGGATGAACCAGCGGGCCTCACCGCGTGGGGCCACTTTGCAGGAGCAAGACGGCGGTATTTTCAACACCCCTCGCCGAGCCAGCGAGGCCGCAAGGCTGTCTTCCTCACAAAGGCCCTCTCTGCCGGTGCAACAACGTTCGCAGGATGGTGTCAAGGACGTCATCGAGATGTGTGCCCACATCTTCGGCCAGGAACCGGAGCACAAAGTAGCCGTTCTCCTGCAATAGCCGGTCCTTGCGTCGGTCGCGGCGGTAGGCGTCGGGATCGGCCAGATGTTGCGCGCCGTCCAGTTCGACCGCCACGCGCGCCTCCGCGCAAAGAAGGTCCACTTCCATCCTGCCCCATCCATCGAAGGGGATCGGCAGTTGGACATTCAGGTGGAACCTTCCGGCAGTTTCCGGCAACGTTTCCAGCCGGCGATACAGGAACGCCTCCGTTGCACTTCGCGCGCAGGCCAGCGGCATCAAGCGGCCGCACCTGCGCCGTCAGTTGTTCTGCGGCGACTCGTTGTCCGCCTCGTCCTCATCCTCGTCGTCGCTCCAAAGCGACGAGTCCAAGGGGTGAATGTCGAACTGGTAGCCCGCCCCGCCGCAACCCTCGACCGGGCAGGACCAGAATCCGTCGCGCCAGACAATCCGGGCGCTTGAGTACTCTTGGCCGCAGTGCAGGCACCGGACCATGCACGGTTCCTCCGGCGGACGGAAAGGGTCGTCCATCGCTTCCTTGGGCAAGCCGGGCTCTGGCATGGGAATCCTCCTTCACCTCTCCAGCCGCATCCTGCGCTCGGCCGCACGAAGCGCCACCTTCTATCCTCCATTCTTGACGTCGTGGTCAACGTCCAGGATTGTAGGAAAGATGCCCGGGGGATGCTATACTTCTCCCGTTTCCTGGAATCGCCCAGCAGGGGAACAGTATCGTGACCGCCCCGAAACGGATCCCGCACCTCCGCAAGCCCGATGAGATGTCGCTGGAGGCTTGGCAGGTGGCGCTTCGCCGGCAATTCGCCCAGGAGCAGAAGTTCCGGGTGAAGAACATCGGTGCCCAGCCGATCTTCTCCGAGTTCCACGTCACCAACCCCCAGAGCGGGAAGACGTACCGCGTGGCGATCCGCGGCGAGCGGCTGGGCGACAACTACTGCTCGTGCCCGGACTTCGCCACGAACACGCTGGGAACCTGCAAGCACGTGGAGTTCACCCTGGCCAAACTCCGGCGCCGGCGCGGCACCCGGGCGGCACTGGCCAAGGGGTTCCAGCCCCCCTACTCCGAAGTTTACTTGAGGTACGGAGCCAAGCGAGAGGTGATCTTCGGCCCTGGCGCCGCCTGCCCGGCACCCCTCAAAAAGTTGGCGGCTGAATACTTCGATGCGCGCGGCGTGCTTCGGCCCGAGGCCTACGAACGGGTCCATCTCTTCCTGAAAACGGCGATGGCCGGCGACCACGAGGTCCGCTGCTACGACGACGCCCTGGCCTTCATCGCCCAGGTGCGTGACCGGGCGGACCTGTCCCGGCGCATCGCGGCGGCCTTTCCGGACGGTGCCGACGGCCGCGCGCTTGAGGACCTGCTGAAAGTTCCGCTGTACCCGTTCCAGCGGGAAGGCGCCCTCTTTGCCGCCAGGGCTGGCCGATGCCTGATCGCCGACGACATGGGCCTCGGCAAGACCATCCAGGCGATCGCCGCCGCCGAAATCCTTGCGCGCGTCGCCGGTGTCGAACGTGTGCTGGTAATCTCGCCCACATCGCTCAAGCACCAGTGGCAGCGTGAGATCGAGAAGTTCACCGGCCGAGCCGCCGTTGTCGTAGAAGGGCTGCTGGCACAGCGCACGGCCAGGTATGCGGTCGGCGCGTTTTACAAGATAACGAATTACGATGTGGTGTACCGCGACCGGGACGAGATCGCACGCTGGCGGCCGGACCTCATCATCCTGGACGAGGCCCAGCGGATCAAGAACTGGAAAAGCCGCACCGCCAAGGCCGTCAAGGACCTGGAGTCCCAGTACGCCCTCGTCCTGACGGGCACGCCGCTGGAGAACCGGCTGGAGGAACTGTACTCGATCATCGAGTTCGTGGACCGGTTCCGCCTGGGGCCGATGTTCCGGTTCCTCAGCGAACACCAGCACGTGGACGACCACGGCAGGGTCACGGGGTATCGCAACCTGTCGAAGATTTCCGAGACACTCGCGCCGATCCTGGTCCGGCGGACCAAGGAGAGGGTGCTCAAGGAACTCCCCGAGCGGCTGGAGAAGCGGTTTTTCGTGCCGATGACGCCCCAGCAGATGACCCATCACGAGGAGAACCGCGAGATCGTCGCCCGGATCGTCGCCAAGTGGCGCCGCTACGGGTTCCTCTCGGAGATCGACCAGCGGCGCCTCCAGTGCGCCCTTCAAAATATGCGAATGTCATGCAACAGCACGTACCTCCTGGACGGCCAGACCGACCACGGCGTCAAGGCGGATGAGTCCGCAACGCTGCTCGCCGAAGTTCTGGAAGAGCCGGAAGCCAAGGTCGTCGTCTTTAGTCAATGGGTGCGGATGCACGAACTGATTATCCGCCGCCTGGCGGCGCGCCGCTGGCGGCACGTCTTCTTCCACGGCGGTGTTCCCGGACCCCGGCGGAAGGGCCTCATTGACCGGTTCCGCGAAGATGCGGCTTGCCGCCTGTTCCTTTCGACCGATGCAGGCGGCGTGGGGCTGAACCTCCAGAACGCCTCGGTCGTCGTCAACATGGACCAGCCGTGGAACCCGGCCGTGCTCGAGCAGCGGATCGGCCGCGTCCACCGCCTCGGTCAGCATCGCCCCGTGCGGGTGGTCCATTTCATCTCGAAAGGAACCATCGAAGAGGGGATGCTCGGCCTCCTGGCGTTCAAGCGGTCTCTGTTCACGGGCGTCTTGGACGGCGGGCAGAACGAGGTGTTCCTCGGCGGCACGCGGCTGAAGCGGTTCATGGACTCTGTAGAGAAGGCGGCGGCTTCCACGTCGCAACCGATGCCCCCGGCGCCTGAACCGGCCGAAGCGGTGCGGGCAATGGAGGAGGCGCAGGCCGAACCCGCGGCGGCGCAGGCCGCCAGAGCCCAAGGGCAGACGCCGGCCGCCCGGCAGCCTCGCGAACCGCCCCAAGGTCTTGCCTCGCCCGATCGCGTGTGGACGGACATCGTGACGGCGGGCGTGTCATTCCTGGAAAAACTCGGCCAAGCCTTGGCGGCCGCCGGGACCGCGCCGCAAGACGCCGCAGGCCGCACTTCCGCGCCGTCCTCGCTCATCGCGCAGGACGCAAGAACCGGCCGGCCCTGCCTCCAACTCCCTCTGCCCGACCCCGAAACGCTACGGAGGATCTCCGACGTGCTCGCGGCCCTCGCCAAGGGCAGGTAGCGATTGGGGATCCCCCGGGAAAGCCGGCGACTGACCCCGAAATGACCCACTCAATGGTATTGCACATACCACCATGCGTCGTAACGCGTGGCTCTCACGAGACTTAAGTGGTGGGCCCAGGTGGATTCGAACCACCGACCAAGGGATTATGAGTCCCCTGCTCTACCGCTGAGCTATGGGCCCTTAACCTTCATCATTTCAAGTAGTTACGTAACAGCAACGCCTGGCCGATTTCTGTAACGACAACCGCGTCCCGGGTTATACTAATTGGGGCGCATTCAAGAACACCGGTTGCCGCGAGGAACGTTTCCATGTTGACACCGCACAAACACAGACGGCGAAAGAAGCCCGTTGACCCTCCCCCGTTTTATGTACCAGGGCGAGTGAGAGTTTCCGTTGCGTTCCGGGTGTCTGCCGAGGGGCGAGGCGCAGCCGAGCCCCGAGGAACACACCCGTGCCCATCGACCGCCGACGGGCACGACGCCGCGAACGCCGCCGGCGTCATCCCGTTCAGTGCCCTGTGCGTTCGGGGGTGATTGTAATCCAGTCTCCACCGTTCCGCAACGTACTTCGCCTCCTCCGGACTCAGAAACAATTCGAGATTCAGCAGTTCATCCCGCAACTTCCCGTTGAACGACTCGATGTACGCCTTCTGCCACGGGCTACCCGGCTCATCGCCGCCGTCCTGGAAGACACCTTGCTGGACGCCTCGGCCCCGGTGGAGGCGATCCGCCGCCTCGTGAACCCGCCGGATACGGAGCCCCTGGCGCCGATCCGGTTCGTGTAACCCCATCTGAAAGGTGGTGAACCATGCCCAAGGACAACCTGCCCAACCTCGCCCGGCTCATCTACGAGGCCTACCCGGACAGCGACCTCTTGCCGATCGACCCGCAGCGGGATTGCCGGAGCCTGGACGACCTGCTGGAACGGGTGACCACGCAAGACCTCGGCGACTCGCTGCTAGAGTTCCTCGTGACGGAGATCGTCGAAGGGGGCGAAGGCACGCTCGAAGGGGCCATCCGGGTCCTCACGCGGGCCCGCAAAGACGTAGATGCAGTTCTTCAGGCCCTCTTCCGTGCCAGGTTCACCTTGCCCCTCAGTCCAAGCCGTCCGCGCCCTGGTCTTGCGCCTTGTTCTTCAAGGAAGATGCTTGCCACACCCCGGCTTCTTCGGCATGATAGGTCCTGCCCAGACCATCGGATGGGGGCCGCTTACCCAAAGGAGAGTGAAGGATGGCTAACCTCGTCAGCCTCTTGAACGAAAAGATCCGCCGCGTGGCACGTCGCGAGATCCGGGGCCAGACCCAGAAGACGCGGCGCCTGACGGCCCAGCATCGGCGCGACATCGCCGCGCTCAAGCGCCAGGTGGCCGCCCTCGCGCGCACCGTCGCCTTCCTGGAGAAGCAGGAGCAGCGCCGGGTCGCAAGCCCCCCCGCGCCGCAAGAGGTCAAACGGGTGCGGTTCTCCGCGCGGAGCGTCAAGGCCCAGCGCGCCCGCCTCGGCCTTTCGGCAAAGGATTTCGGCAGGCTCGTGGGCGTATCGGCGCTCTCGATCTACGCCTGGGAATCCGGCAAGTCGCGGCCGCGGAAGAAGCAACTGGCCGCCCTGGCACCGGTCCGCCGCCTCGGCAAGCGCGAGGCGCTCAAGCGCCTTGAGATGATCGGTGAGAAGTGATGCCGGCCCTGGCCTCTCCGGCAGCCGGATGCTCTCCCTCCATCATCCGGCAGGCGGAGCGGGGCCGTTGCCCCGCCTCCATCTGCCAGCCCTCCCGCCGCATCGCCTCGAAAAGCCGAAACCTCCGGCTCGCCCGCGACGCGCGGTGAGTCGAGAGCTATCTACGCCGCCATGTGCCTGGAGGTAATGGCGCCGGCAGAACGCGCCTGGAGGCCCGCCAGGGCAAAGGCGGGGACGCAGTGTAAATGCCGAGGCTACGGGAACGCCGCAACGGCGTCGCGCCGCACCGACAAACTCGGCATTCGTCCTTGTGCCCTTCGAACTGGCAGCAGGCTCTGCCCGAATTCGGGTCTGGTTCGCTGCCGGATACCCAGGCTGAACGCGGGGAATCTGGCCGCTCCCCAGGCAGCGTCCCCGTTGCTAATCGAAACCAGTTTAAGGAACTCGAACAACGGCAATGCCGGCTCGCCGGAGGGCCTCGCCGGTCACCCCATCGCGATCACGGGATGGGCTGCCGCCTTTGAGATAGGCACGGCACGCGCCTACGACCTTGGCGATTTCTAGCGTGCAGGCGGCTCCATTGACATGGCAATCCGTTGCATCTTCCCCGGTCTCCGGAGCAATAATGCGGAGCCGACCCTCCAAGACGTCTGCGCCGGTGCCGCCACGGAGCATCTCACTTGTACGCGGCGTGGGCATTCCGCCCAACTGCTCGGGGCAGACAGGCACCAAAACATAACGTTCCTTGAGTCTCTGGATCAATGCCTCGCGCATCGCCGCTCTGCGCCCGTGCCATCGGCAGGGAATGCCCAGCAGGCACGCGCTGACAAGAACGGGAGGAAGATGGGGGCGGCAGTCGCCCTCAGGCAGGAGATAGCCGGCTCCGCCTTTGACCTTACCTGACATGTTCGTTCTCCCCGACAATGACGCGGCGCCAGAACCTGTGTTGCCAGCCCATGCAGAACTTCAGCCGGAGGCAGCGGCCACACTGGATGCAGCCGTCGATCTGAAGGCTCTTGACTTTGCGATTAAAGCGACGAGCCGAAAAGCACTCTACCGCGCAGAAGCCGCAATCGAGGCAGTTCATCATCCTCCTGATCAACGTATCGGCCACCTGCTCTTCGACGTTCCAAAACCGGATCTCATTTCCTTTCTGGACCCATCGTCCACCAACAGGGCTCAGGTGCTTGGTTGCGATCCAGGCCGGGTCGCGAATTCGGTAGGCAAGTGCCTCTGGGGAAAGCCGCCGTTTCACGGCCCCGACGATCTCTTGGGCTTTCAGGCGGCGCCAATGCACGAAACCGTGCCGGTAGAGTTTCTCCTCACGCGACTTATGCTTGGCACCGAGACTCCCTTTCTCCACGAGCCCACTGTCAAAGAGCAGGCTTTCGATCTGGCGGTAGTAACGGCCGCACGCCTCGGGGAAGTGCTTAGTACTGTAGGCCTGCCGACGAGCATCTGAAGTGTAGCAAACAATGCAGTAGCTACGGTCCATATGCTGGTAGATGGGGTTAAGGGGAAGGCCGTACCGCTGCTGGATCACATCGAAAATATCCTGCTTGCTGAAACCCAGAAGCGGGTTGAAGACGGGCAGGTCAAGGTGGTCATAGAGCTCAAGCCGCGTGTGAAACTTGCGGCTATATTCACTGCCAGACATGCCGCGAAACATCACCCCATCGCGAGGGCTTCTTGCCCCTTGCTGCTGGAGCCACTCGAGCATGCCTGTGCCCATCAGCATCGGGACGCACCAAGGATTCTTGAGCGTCAGGAATTCAATCCCGCGGTCCATCAGGTCGAAATACTCCAGAAAAGGCCTCACGACCTGTGCCGCAAAACCGCGACGATGGAGTTCCTCCAGGTACTCAAGATTGCCAGGAAACTCCAGGTCATGGTGTGCATACAGGCAAGTTGGCCTCTCAGGTCCGACCGCTTCGTACAACATGGCTGCCAGCGCGAGGCTATCCTTGCCTGTGGAGAAGCCAACGAAGCGAAGTTTCCCTTCGAGCTTGGGCCAGATCTCTCGCAGAAACTGGATGGTCACGTTGACCTTGTCTGCCAGCGGCTTTCTCAAGGTGCAAGCCCCAGAAGGTACGCCACCACTTCCCCAGCTGCGACTGCTGGATCGCCACCGGTGATACCCAGTTCCCCTGCCCTCTTTCGAATAGCCGCCTTCACCTGCTCCTTCTTGCCAATGGAAACCTTCACAGGAAGAAGCACGTAGGTGGATTTTGGATCTGTTGGACTTGCATCGCCTGTGGCATTTCCAGCCCCCCAATGAACCCTAACTAAGCCCTAACGGGAGGGTGGGGCCTTGTCAACCCGAAAAACTGACACTCGAAAGGCTGATAGGACGGTCGCTCTGGTATATGACGCAACGGCAGGCGGAACACGCGTCGCGGGACGGACTTGCCCACCCGGCGAAAGGGGCCGACAGACTCAGCGCTGTCCGCCTCATAATTGGCCTCTCTTCCGATGCGACAACGTTCGCAGGATGGCATCGAGAACATCGTCGAGATGTGCGCCCACATCCTCGGCCAAGAACCGCAACACGAAGTAGCCGTTCTCCTGCAATAGCAAGTCCTTGCGGCGGAATTGCCGGGCTGGGGGCCGCCGCGGCGGCCCGTCGCCGGGCCTCTCCTGCCGGGCCATGTGCCCAACCAGGACGCCGCCGTCGATGAGGTTCCAGCCCCACGCGTCGCCCCATGCGGCAGGCGGCTGGATGGTCGCCAGCAGCGCGTCGGTGCCGGTCTGGCGGAGTTCCACCTTGCGGGCGGACAGCCTGCGGATCACCGGGAATGCGATTCTCATGCTAATACTTCTCCGGCACACATCTCTTCGTCTCGCCGTTCACCCGCACCGCCACCTCGTGCGGCTCCTTCGAGCGGATGCGGTAAGCCGTGACCTTGCCGTCCTGCCACGCGATATCCACCTC